>JACCDS010918415.1_pt1 | contig 104665 bp, 126 predicted proteins | sample 7446441 | NCBI WGS metagenome assembly JACCDS01 (sample SAMN15323445, study PRJNA562643) | freshwater metagenome | isolation source: river surface water | place: USA:Blue River Watershed | collected 2017-08-17
CAAGGAAGTTCGGCACCTTCCAACGGAGATGTCAGGGTATTGCAGCCCTGCCGCCGAGCAAAGAAGCCCCGGAACAGGTCAGGCAGCCCTGAAGGGCTGGCAGCCGCGTCGGCCCCGGCTGAACCGCTCGATTCATTTGAAGACGCGTGTTCCTGCGAAAAGCTTGAGGCTGGCCAGGAGTGCTTCGAAAACGTGAGCGTCTAAGGTATAAGGAGAGAACCCGAAAAATCCTAATTCTGACAAGGACTTAGCAGGTGCTTTCCTATCTCAAAGCACATGCCTTTTGTCTCAAAGCACATGTCGGCTTTGCGAAGCGAGTGGAAAACTCCTGCTGTTTTCGACTCAAAGCACACAGCCAAAGTGGAAACAAGTGGCAAGCACGGGGGAAGTTGCCGCCCGATATTGCGCGGTTTGTGGCACTTTAGAGGGGCTCAATCCGCCGACGTCTCCTTGTGCTTCGAGGCCTCGCCCTGGCCCCCGCCCCCGCCGGCCCCGCCTTCACTCAAAGCTCATGACGAAGGTGGAAACGAGAGGAAAAACAAGAGCCCCGGGCCTCGACGACCAGGGGCTCTGTCTCACAGAAGGCACGGCTTTACGCCGTCAGGCGTTGCACCATCGGTTTTCTCCAGTGCACGATACCGTTGCGGATGCGCCAGCCCGGCTCGATGACTCCCTGGGCCACCAGCGCGTTGAGTGCCCGGCAGAGCATCGTGTGGAAGGTGGACATGTTGGAGATGCCTGAGCCGCACAGGCGGGCCAGCTCGTCCAGGGGCTGCTGCCCCAGAGTCACCTGGCTGCGCACAAAGCCGTACAGCCAGGTCGTCAGCCCTTCGGGCAGCTTCTTCCAGGTTTCCAGGTCCAACCAGACGTAGGCCGACAGCGCGAACAGCTTGACGATGTCCGGGTCGAGCACCACCGACCAGCGCCCTCGCTTGGGGTGAGTAAACCGGCCGGCCAGATGAACGGTGACTTCGGCGAACTCGATGGCGGCATGCATCAGGCGGTGGATGCTTTCCTTCAGGCGAGAGCGGGCCTTGCCATCGTAGTAGCCATAGAGTGCACGGCACATCTCGCCTGGCTCGAAGCTCAGCGAGGTCCCCGTCGGATAGTCGCGCGCCAGGTTGACCATGGCCATGAAGACCAGCCCGTCCTGCTGGCGCAGCTCCGGGCCCCGGTAAACGATGGTCTGGGAAGCGCTGCGCACCAGGTCGAACTTGACCAGTTCTTGCCGCGGCGTCTGCTTGCCTCGCACGTTGAACAGCGGCGACAGAAACAGCTGTCGCGGGCTGATGAGCTGCGTGCCCGAGTGCTTGGGCACAAAAGAGCTCTGGTAGTCCGACTGCAGGCGCTCGAGCTGCGCTTGCAGCGCCTGGATGCGCAGCTCCAGCTGCTGGCGTCCTGCGCCTGTGGCGCTCTCGCGCTCTTCGCAGGCCTCGCGCAGCGCGCTCTGATGCGACTCGATGTCCTTGAGCACGTCTCGACGGGCGAGGGCGCCGTTCGAATCCTCGGCCGGTACGCCATGCAAGCGCGCCGGCTCCGGCGTCAGGGCCTCGGCGGGGGTAGCCGCGGCGGGCTGAGCAGCGGGTGCCGCCGTCAATGCCTCCAGCAGCGAGTCCGAGAGGTCGAGAAGACGACTCACGCGTGCGCCTCCTGGCCGACTTCCGCTTGAGCCGCCGCCTTCTGCTGCTGGATGAACGACACCAGGCCGGTACGCGACCACAGATAGCGCCGTCCGACGCGAACCGGCGCGGGGACAGCACCGGACTTGATGTAGTTGTGAACAGTGCGCGTGGTCACGCGCAGCAGCTTGGCCAGTTCTTCTCGGGTCAAATAGTCGTCCATGGGCGGTTCCTCTTGTTTCCAGTCTCGAGCCAACGAATAGGCAGAGGCTTTAGTCGGGGTGTGTAGGTGTTGAAGGAATTTAAGGAGTCCCGCACAACCAAGCCTAAAGCGTGCTATACTGTGGACCATGACCTCGAACCTGAACGTCCTTCGCACCGCCCGCTGGTGGGTCGCCTGAATCCGGCGGCCGACGTTCTCACATCCCTTCTTTGAACCGTGCCGCCAGCTTGGCGGCATTGTTTTTTCTGACGACGCTGGGCTGGCGGCCTCCTGAACCTGGAGACCCCATGACATCCCTCGCAACAACCGATTCCTTCGTCCCCGCAGCTGATGCCGGGGACACCTCCTCACTCGACATCCGCCCGGTGGTCCTCACCGGGGACCGCACTACGGGCCCGCTGCACCTGGGTCACTACGTGGGCTCGCTGCGCGCGCGGGTCGAGCTGCAGCACCGCGCCGACCAGTTCTTGCTGCTGGCCGACTTGCAGGCCATGACCGACAACGCGGGGCGCCACCAGAAGGTCACCGAGAACGTGTTCGAAGTGGCGCTGGACTACCTGGCCGCCGGCATCGACCCGTCGCTGTCGACCCTCTTCATCCAGTCGCAAGTGCCGGAGCTCGCCGAGCTCAGCCTGCTGCTGATGAACTACGTCACGGTTTCGCGCCTGGAACGCAATCCGACCATTCGCGAAGAAATTCGCCAGCGCGGCTTCGAGCGTGACATCCCCGCCGGTTTCCTGGCCTACCCGGTGAGCCAGGCGGCTGACATCGCGGCCTTCCGCGCCCAGCTGGTTCCGGTCGGCGACGACCAGCGTCCGATGATTGAACAGACCAACGAGCTGGTCCAGCGCTTCAACGCGAGCGTCGACAAGCAGGTGCTGGTGTCTTGCCAGGCGCTGTTGTCCCGCACGGGGCGGCTGCCGGGCCTGGACGGCAAGGCCAAGATGAGCAAAAGCCTGGGCAATTCGCTGGCGCTGGGCGCGACTGCTGCTGACATCCGCAAGGCAGTCAACCGAATGTACACGGACGACAAACACCTGCGCGTGGAGGACCCCGGGCAGGTCGAGGGCAACGTCGTGTTCGCGTTCCTGGATGCTTTCGACCCGGAGACCGCGCAGGTGGATGAGCTCAAAGCCCACTATCGCCGCGGCGGGCTGGGTGACAGCGTGCTCAAGCGTCGACTGGAAGCAATCCTGCAAGACACGATGGCGCCCATTCGGCAACGTCGTGAAGCACTCTCAGCCGAGCGGGGCTACTTGCGAGACGTGCTGCGCGCGGGCACCCTGCGAGCCCGCGAGCGTGCTGCCAGCACCCTGGGCGATGTCCGTCGCGCACTGGGCCTGACTTACTTCGACTGAAGTCTGGCCGAGTCGGGTATGGTGCCGGCGATGTCCGGCACATTTCGCACTCCTGACCTGCTGCACCTGGTCCGCCTCGATGGCGACGGCTTGCAGGGCTGGCAGTTGCGGTTCCCGAACTGGCATCCGCTCGGCGCCCAGACCTTGTACTTCGCTGACAGCTTCTATGGCGGACCGGACGAGGCTTACCGTGCAGCGCGCATCCGCAGGGACGCGGACTTTCAGGCGGCGGGCTTGCCCCTTCGCCAGAAGGGCAACACGCGCCATGCTCACAACAAGACTGGCCTGGTCGGCGTGATGCTGAGCTTCGCGCCGCGGCGACGCGGCGTCTCGGCGTTCAGCTGGACGGCACTCTGGTCGGAAGACCTCAAGCCGCGCCGCAAGGCCTTCAGCGTGCGCAAACTGGGGTTCGAGGGCGCTCTGGACGCGGCCATTGCGTGGCGCTGCGCAAAGACCGGCCTGAAATTTTCGGACGAACAGCGCGAGCGTGCCTTGGGTTTGCGCTATCGGGTGATTGAGCACGCGCGTCGCAGTGGCGTCAGCCCATTCCTCTAAAGCCTGTCGTTGACTTTACGGTTGACCGTCGGCCGTTTGTAAACTATAATTTACCTCAACGACCAACCCAGTCCCTCGATTGTCTTTCCATGATTCCTTCCGCCGACTTTGAAAAACTGACCCGCTTCATGCAGGGGCACAACAACGCCATGGACGCGCTGAAGGAGCACTACCCTGAGGTGCATCAGCGCCTGGAGAAGGACGGCTACGAATTCGCCGGCTCCAACGTGGTGGGCCGTTGCCAGGGCGACTGCACCTTGTTCCTGGAGCTGAACCACCAGAGCGGGACGGTGCTGGGCTGGGTGTGGGACGTGAAAAAGGAAGAGTTCGTCGGCATGGGCTATCAGGTCTTTGGCCCCTTGGGGCCTGCGCTCGAGGAAGCCCGCCACCTGGTGGAGTCGACCTTCGCACAGGACCACTTGAGTGGCGACGCAGCCCGGTACAAGGAGCAGCGACTGGAGCAGGTCCATGTCGGTTGAATTCTGCTGGAACGAGGTCGGAGCGGTGCTCGCGCAGGGACGCCAGAACGCCAGGCTCACCCTGCAGCAAGTGCAGGACCGCACGGGGCTGTCCCGCCCCACGCTCATCCGCGCCGAACGGGGCGGTGACATCCAACTGTCGACCTTGCGCACGCTGTTGCAGTGCTATGGCCTGCCCCGCCTCGAGCTGGGCACTGGCCAATAGGAGAGAAAATTCATGTTTTCGTACGTCATTTCAGGCAACGGCTGCAAGGCCATCGCCGTTCGTTCCGAGCTCGGTTTGTTCGAGTTGCAGGACCTCATCCGCGTGCAGTCGCGTGCAGTGCACCCGGAGTCGCACGAGCGGGTGTGGTCTTGGGGCGTCATCGACTTCGTCAACCCCGTCGTGCACACCGTGTCCGATTTCGCGAACTTCGGACCGGCGCTCATCGGCGTCTGACCCGCCAAAAGAGTGACCCTCTGGAATAGCTAGTTCCAGAGGGTCGAATGAAGCATGCAGACAAAAGTCTTGTGCACAAGGTGCACGGCATCGCGGGTAACGTCGGAGGGGGACTGGTATCCCACCCCAAAGGTCGAGCAAGCACTGTTCCACTCAAAGCTCGGGTCCGGTTTGTCCGAGGAGAGTGTGCCCAAACAAGGTTTGGGCATGAGGCCGAGATGATTCCCTTTGACGATTCCGAGTACCAGCGGTAGTCGTCCTCGGGGAAGTCTCGCCTAAGAAGCTTGGCTTGGCGACAGTCGCGGTGCAACTGATGTCTGCTGCTACGTGAACGTATAGTCACCGCCTGAAAAATTGGTTCAGGCCGTTTTCATCAAGGAGTTTTACGATGGTACGAGTCCCCGCCCGCGCGACCGACGAACAGTTGGAAGAGGCTTATGCCAAGGGCTTGCTCCGCAAGGAGGCCCTGGAGGACGGCGCGCACTACCACGGTTTCTGCCGAAACACGCAGTACGCCCGGTGGCACGCGGCCACCGCGCAGTTCTTGTACGTGCGCACCAAGTTCGGCGAACGGTTCATCGAGGCCATCCGGCATCCGGTTGATGACCGGAACTACGATGTGTTCGTGGCAACGGCTCAAGTGGAGGACGTCCCGGACTCGGCCCGCGTCTCGGACGAGTCTTTCGAGTGGTGGGGTCAGCGCCGCCGACCGGGCACGCCTAAAGAAGAAGCGCTCAAAAACCGAAGTTCTTGAGCGCTCGAAATCAAGTGCAGAAGCATTAAGCTTGCAGGGGCGTCAGGTGGGTGTGACCACCTTTGGCAACCGTGGCGAGGACGAAACCGTCATCACGCAGCACTTGACCGAGGAGGAAGTTGCCTTCGGTGGCTCGGGTAGCCATCTGGGCAACTGCAGCGTCGAGAGTACCGACGAAATCGACTTCGTTCAGGTCGGGAGCACCTGCATTAATCGATTCGGGGAACCAAACGAGCTTGTGGTTGGCAGCGAGTTTCATGGTTAAGCCTCATGAGAAAGAAAATGAACTTGAGGCGTATAGTCACTGCGAGAATTTTTAAGAACGACAACGCCGGCGCGTGCCGGCGCTTTAGCCCTGGGTTGAATCAGGCGAGGCCGTAGGGCAGGGCGCGGATGCGTTTGAGGTGCGAGTCTTCAGCCTTCTTGCGGTTGACCGGTGCCAGCTCGCGCATGAGGTCGACGCACTGGCTTGGACTCAAGGGCACCGGGGTGCTTTCGGGCGGCATCGTCCGCATGAGCTGAGTCAGCTCGTCGGCTGAGCAGCGCTTGTCGCGAGCGCTGCCACGGAGCATCGACGCCTGCTCCGGCTTGTCCCCGCCCAGCTCATAGTGCAAATCGAGTGCCCGGGCGTTGTCCAGGTTCATCAGCAGGTAGTTGATGTCTTCCAGGCTGGACCATGTGAGGTAGCCCTTGTTCAGGGCGGTGGTTGCCTGGTGGCGCCCAGGCTGGCGCAGCACCAGGGCGCGCAATTCGTCCATGGGCAAGGCAATCAGGTCACCGGACTTGAAGAACCAAGACAGCAGCCAGCCGGTACGGCTGGTGGCCATCCAGCCCGGCTTGATGGTCGGCCTGTCGACCGAAATCCATTCCAGGGTGATGCGCCCGCTCGCGTAGGTCTCGAACTTGTTTTCGCATCGAATGACCGGGCCGTCGGAGCCATCGTGGTTGCGCAGGTGCAGGAAGAAGTCGTTGCCGTTCTTCTGCTCCGTCTTCACCTGCGAGACGTCCTCGACGCGGTGCGGTATGAACAACAGTTCGGGCTTGTCGGCGTGCAGCGCTTCGTCCTTCAGGCGGTCGTCGAAGCCGTGGAATCGGGAGTGAGCAGCGGACTGCTTGTTGTAGAAGGACATGGCACGCCTGCGCGAGGTTCAGTGCCACGTCTAGTTCTCGTGTTTAGGCAGGCGCCGGCTGCGCCCAAAAGAAAAGAGCCGCACGGGGCGGCTCTTGAAGGTAGGTAGCGAAGGCCCGACGGGTGTCAGGCAGTGGCCTCGGCGGCGGTTGCGTCCAGGGCGCCCTGCAGAGACAGCAGGAAGTCCGGCGCGTACTGGTTCGGCTGGCGTGCCGCGTACTCCTGGTGCCGGGAGATGGCCAGGTGCCACACGGGCTCCTCTTCCATCGTGCGGGCGTGCAGGACCTTGCTTGAAACGGCGGCCAGCTTAACGATGACCCGGTCTTCCTTCTCGACGATGTCGTAGACAGCCCAGTCGGATTCCGGGATGTCGATGCCGGCTTCTTCGCGCATTTCGCGGCGCGCCGCGGTGCGGTCGTCTTCACCGGCTTCGACCTTGCCGCCCGGGAAGGTGACACGGTTGAGCAGGAAGGCGGGGCCCTTCTTCTTGGTCAGGCCGACGGTGAAGCCGGTGGCGGGGTCGATGACGACCATCAGGACGTAGCGGGTCTTGCTCATGGCGATTTCCTCAGTGGTTTCAAACCACGTGTAGGCAATGCCGGCGCTATCAGGCCCTTTCGCTACACCGGTGAGACAATTTCCATCGAGAGGACACCATGGTCGACACTTTCGACATGCTGAGCATCCCGCTCGTGCGGGAAGCCCGCGACTTTGCCGATTGGGCCCACGGCTCCATCGACCAGCGTCGCAAGTACACCCACGAGCCGTACATCGTCCATCCGGGCGAAGTGGCGGCGCTGGTCGCAACGGTCGACCGCACGCCAGAAGTGCTGGCCGCGGCCTGGCTGCACGACACGGTCGAGGATGTGCCCCACGTCACGCATGAGGTCATCCGCCAGCGCTTCGGCGCCGACGTGGGCCAGCTGGTCTACGAGCTCACCGACCGCAGCACCCCCCAAGACGGCACGCGCGACGAGCGCAAGGCCCTGGACCGGCTGAACCTGTGGCAGGCCAGCCCTCGTGCCAAGACCGTCAAGCTGGGCGACCTCATCTCGAACACCCGCAGCATCGTGGCCTACGACCCGAAGTTCGCGCGCGTGTACATCCGGGAAAAGGCGCTTGTCCTGTGCGTGCTGACCGAAGGGCACCCGACCTTGCTCGGCACGGCGTTTCGCAGCCTTATTGAGGCCGCGGACAAGCTCAAGCTCGACATCTTCGAACTCGCGCACGCGCTCCCGCGACGCTGACATCATTCACCTGCCGCCCGGTTCTGCCGGGCGGTTTTTTCTTGAGCGGAGGAATGCCTGGCTACGCGATGTGGTCTTCGACGAAATAGCATAGGTTCCACGCCCAGTGCAGGCCCTCATCGGCCCAGGGGCGGTAGGCGTCGTAGACGGCTCGAGCGTCGGGAAATCGTTTCGCCGATTCGGGCGAGCGACCCGCGAGGTACGCCTGGCCGTCGCGCGCCAGGTAGCAGGCGCCCAGCGGATGGGCATGTTGGATGAGAACTTCGAGGGGCATGCGCTTCTCCAGTGAGGGGCCCGAGGGGCCCGGAAAAGAAGCTCGCCATCCGGCAGAGGCTGTGAAGGGCTGTCCAGCCCGCCTCGCTCCGAGCCCGGAACTCTACCGCAGGCTCGGGCTCCCCGAAACCTCCTGCCCTTCGCTCAGTCGCTGCCCGTCTCGTAGTAGCAGTTGCGCTGCACGTACTTCAGCAAGTCGCCAAGGTTGGCCGCAGCGTGCACGAGGTTGGGGCGACCGTAGCGGGTGACGCGCAGCTCGTAGCGGCCTCTCGATTCGTCGATGGCCAGGTGGTAGCTGCCGTGCTCGGACAGCGACGCCTCGAACACGCCAACGTACTTGTAGGGCCCCTCGCGGTCGTCCCCTGAAGTCGGCTCGATGACAGGCAAGACTTGCTGCAGCGCCTTCAGAACCACTTCGGTCAGCTCGTCGCGGTCACGGTACAGCGAGACCTTCAGCACGCGCTGCATCGTGCGCGGGTTGTAGCCGGACACCCCCAGGCCGGACAGGCCGGCGAAACGACCGACGTCGCCGACCGCGCGCTTGGCAGCCTTGTATCGGGCCTCGGTTTCCGGCTCGGTCATCTCCAGCAGCCAGCGCCAGTCCTGCGGCTGTGCCTCGCCTGCGGCCAGCCGCCGGCGGTCCTGTTCTTCTGCCACCGCACGTGCCTGGTCGGCCAGCACGCCGCACGTCTGCTGCCAGTGCTGCCATTGCTCGCGAGCAGCCAGCAGCTCGGCGTTGACGCCAACAAGGCGCTCGCTGAGTTGTTGGTCGGTCAGGTCGGCCAGGGCGCGCTCAGGCGCCAGGATGGTCTGTGTCATGAGGTCCTCTTGTTCTGACGGCGTTCAGAATTCGCGCCATTTTAGAAGTTTAACACAGCCAAGCTATAAAAGCTGGCTGTTGTGTTTACAGCACCCACAGAGTACACTATCGGTGTTCACGGGCGAACTGCCTGTTTCAATTCATCCCTCCAGGACGAGCATGCTCTTTATGTCTTCGCGGCCGGGCGCCCGCGCGTTGTTGTCGTGTCCGAAACCCCGCTGGTTCGCTGCCGCTTTGACGTCGCTTAGCCTGTTCGGCGCGTCTGCGGCGTCGCAGGCTGAGGTGGTGTATCGCTGCGAGGGCCCGGCGTTGTTCGCGGCCCAATCGGGTATGTCGAAGCTCCTGACGCGGCTGCAGGTGGCCGAGCACCTGGTGACGGTGAGCTTGGACGCCACGCAGGCGCGTTATGCCTTGAGCACGCCGGAGGCTGACACCAGCACCGTCTACTTGCGCTTCCGCCCGGAAATGGGCGTATCGGACGAGACCATCCAGCTGCCGACTCGTGGGGGTCGCCTGCGCGAGGTCAGCGTGGTGTCGCGCAAGGAAATTCTGTTGGCACTGCTCCAGCACGGGCGAACTCTGGAGCTGTCCGGTAAGGCTTGTGACGCCAGGGCACTCGAAGAGCACATCGAGGTGCGCCAGAACACGGCAGCCTGGGCCGAAGACCTGGAGTGGGGCTGGCCCGAAGGCGGCCCGGCGAAGTGGAACACACGGTACTGGAACCGCGGCACGCTGCGAGCGCGCCAACAACTCGACGATGCGATGCGTGACGTGTTCGTCAACCGGTCGCAGTACGAAATCGGCTGCTACACCGCCACCAAGTTCGTGATGCTCCAGGGCGTCCTCGACTACTACGCTCGCGTGCGTCCGGATGCTGCCAAGGCCCAGGAAGTCCGTGACCGCCTGCTGGAAGACGGCGAGGCCCTGGTCGGCCTCGAGCCGCGCAGCATGTGGAGCTTCGAGCAGGACTTCGACGCAAGCGACGCCGGCCGCCCGGGCAAGATTCTGTCCATGCAAACCGGCGTGGCCGCGGAGAACTTCGTGCCCGGCGACTGGATGTACTTCCTCAACACCGACCCCGTGAGCTATGAGAAGACCGGCTACGAGGGTTCCAACGCCATCTACCTGGGTCGTGGCCGGTTCAACGACCACTACAACGACAACCACCACGGCTACCGCTACCACGAGAAGCTCAACATGGTCTTCCAGTGGCGTCATGGCGTCTTTTCGCGCTCCCGAGACTACGACAAGATGCAGCCGCTCACTGCGTCCGACTACACCCGCTTTGGCCACACACCGGACGAAGGCGGACTGTTGCTCGACCTGCGGGTGGGCCCGTATCTTTTCGGCTACGAGACGCTGCCGGCGCTGCCGGAGCGCAGCAAGCCCTGAAAAAAGAAGAAGCCGCCCGGGTGAGGGGCGGCTGCTGAAGAGGACGACGGCGGATGCCGTCAGGGCTTAGTGGCCCTTGATGTCCGTGTTGTCGAACTTGGTGAGGGCCTTCACGCGCGAACGCGTGGCGGCGTACTCCACTTCGAGGCTGTCTCCCACGCGCGTGAGCACCAGTTCCTCCGACAGGTCGGACGTTCCGGTGAACATCGCATCTTGGAGCGACGCCTCTGGGGTCTCGAGGACCAGGAAGTAGTGTGTGGTGTTGCCACGGACTTCACTGGCAATGCGCACGACCTTGGCCTTCAATGCCTGCATCTTGACGTCCGAGGCGATGTCCGCGGCTGTCTTGTTGCTGGTCATCTTGGACTCATAGTTGCGCAGTGTCGTCGACAGGGTCTCGCCGGTGGCAAGAACCTGGTGGTTCTGCATCGACACCATGCCGTACGCACGGGCAATGCCCTGCGAATCGCGCAGCGCCATCACGTAGGTGGGAATCCCTTCGACGATGAACGGCAGCGGGTTCGTAGCGGCATAGTGCTTCTCGGGGTTGACGTTTTCCACGGCTTTGGCGGCCACGTCTTCGGTCACCGCCGGCAGCGTGAATCGGTGCACTTCCTTGGTCTTGCTGTCGATGAGCATGAAGCCCACCAGCCCGGAATCGCGACCCACCGAGGTGAGGCCGACCATCCAGTACGCACGCTCACGGCTGTAGACCAGGTCCACGTGGCCGGAGATGCGCAGGCGGTCCTTGTCGGACGGATTGAGCCAGCCGTTGACGTAGTGACCGCGGTTGGCCACTTGGTCACGTACGAACTCCATCGGCTGCACGCGGTCGACCCAGGTGGGAATCTGGGCGGTCGGATAGAGCTTGGTCTCGCCGCTCTGCGCATCGATGGTGACCACACCCTTGGCTTCGGAGCCAGAGAAGCCAATCGTGTTCTCGTAGGCGGTTGCCACGTAGAACGGACGGCCTTCATCGTCGATTTCCGCGGTGAAGTCGGTCAGACCCAGGCGGGCAAAACCGTTCAGCCAGGTGTGGCGTTCGACGTTGTCGTTGAACCAGCCCGAAGGCAGGTAACGCAGCGCCATGGGCTTGCCTTGCAGCGTCTGCACCAGGTGCACCTCGGACGGATTGACGGCCGAAACCATCACATAGCCCGGGGTGGTGGCGTTGCTCATCGCCTTGAAGAAGCCGCGGTGTTCCAGGAACGAAACCCACACAAGCTTGCCGCGATACAGCTGCTTGACCGGCGTGCCCAACGTGACTTGCGAGCCCAGGGCGGGCACTTCAGCCAGACGCTTTTCCATCGCCAGGTGCGCCATGTCTTCCGACACGAGCGGCGCCTGGTCGATGTCGATGGGCGGCAGATGCTGGTCCAGCGGGCTTTGCAGCTCCTTGCCCAGCAGAGCGTGGTAGCGCTGCGCATGCAGCATTTCAGCTGAGGTGAGGAACGAACCGCCGATGAGGACGACGAAGCCAAGAATTCCAACGCCGAAGGAGGCCATCGGATTGGGCAGCGCGATGGCTGCGACAGCCGTGGCCGTCAGCACGATGAGCGCGAAGCTCGAGAAGTAGCCGAGGGACAGCGGAAGGACGCCCGCAACGCCAAACCACAGCGCCGCTGACAAGACGCCCACGACACCGACGAGACGGTCCACGAAGGACAGCGACTCGTTGCGATAGCCGGAGACACTGGAGACTCGCACCAGGAAGAACCCGAGCGCGAACACGGCCACGAAGGGCAGCGCGAACAACATGAAGGACATGGTCTAAACCTTTCTTGAAAATGACCTGACCTCGTGTAGCGAAGTCCCCCGTTTTCAAGAAATCCGAATCGCCGTCGTCCGCTTCTGGTGAAGCGCTGCAAGGGTCAGCGTAGTCGCTTGCACTTCTGCATCAGTCGGGCGCCAACGACCACGTGAACTGCCCAGCAAATCACCATGAGCAGCATGCAGGCTTGCAATACCTCATCCTCTGGTCCCAGCACCCCGACCATGAGCAGTGCGCTGCCTTCCAGAGACGCTGCTACGCCGAGTTGGACGACCAGCGCGCGCTGGACGCTTTGCGCCCAGGAGAGCTCCGGATGCGCCTTCGTGATTTGACGGCACATGCGGTGAGCCAGCCAAAGGGGAACGAGCTTGAACGCGACCCCGCCGATACCCAGGCGCAGCAGCAGGAGCAGCAGGTAGGACAGCGCGGGCCAGGCCGCGGCCAGCAGGAAAGCCGCGTCAAGGCGCTTGCGTTCGCGCGAGGTGAGGGTGCTCAGCGCAAGGTCAGAGCGAAAGTGTGCGAGGACAGCAGGCAGCATGGAAGGGTCGTCAGCGGGCGTGTGAACCTATAGGGACACTCCTTGAGCGCTCGCGGCTATACGACGCAGGACACGCAAAATTTCAACCATGGCCAAACCCAAGCTTTCCGCTCATCAACGGGCGGCCCTGCCGACTGCCCAGAAACCGTTCTTCTTCTACAAGACCGCGGCGCACTCCTTGAGCGCGACCGACTGTGGCATCGTGACCGCGGCGCTTCAGAACTACGTCCAGGAACATGACCTGGACGTGGGCGAGATTCAGGTCATTTCGCCACGGCGGCTGGCCGAACAGGCAAGCGCACCTGCGCTGTTGCCCGCGGTCGAGCGCCTGTGCGCCCAACTCGGCTTTCCGGCTGACCAGGTGGACATCGTCTATTGCGAGTGGGCCCCTGTCCACAGCGACCTTTCGTTCGAAGGCCGGGTGTTCGTCTCCACGGTGCTCAATACTGGGCCCAGCAGCTACTACCTGCAGGTGTTTCGCAGCGTCAAGCCCAAGGGGTACGACGCGACGCGCGGCCTGGACCTCCAGGTCGAGTCCCGTCTGCTCAGCGCCGGCGACACCTTTGTGCTGGACCCCGTGATGCCCCACATGGCCGCGCCGGCGTTCCCCTGCGACAACGCCTTCCTGGTGCTGTTGCAGTGGGAGCAGGTTTGTGAAGACCCGCCTGCCCGAGCGGCTCTGCTGGAGCGGTTCCCGCGACTGGACCAGGACCGCAATCAGACCAGCATGCTGGACCTCTGAGATTTTTACCTAACAGCCAAGCTTTCTCAGCTTTCCTCTTTCCCCGCCGGACCTTTTGGGTCCGGCTTTTTCATTTTGGGTAAATAGAGGCGCTACAGGGTGTGTCCGCATCACGAGCCCGTCCATGAACCGCCAGAGATTCGTCGCCCTCCTACTCACGTCTTTCATTGCCGGCCTGGCGCAGGCCTCGGGCTCGCAGACCTGGCACGTCGGTCAGGTCAAGAAAGTTGACCCCGTGCGACAGCGCCTGGTGCTGCGTCACGGGGAGCTGCCCGAGTTCGACATGCCCCCAATGACCATGGCCTACCGAGTGGCCGACGCCCAGTGGCTGGAGTCCTTGCGGCCGGAGGACGAGGTGGAGTTTCAAGCCGCCAAGGTGGGTGGCTATTACACGCTAACTGAGCTTCGACGCAAGCCGTCTGGCGTTGCGCCCTAGACGTTGTATTTGTTGCGATTCGCTGCTAAAATGACCAGCAGACATCATTTAGAATCTCAATGACAACACTAAAAGATTTGCTGGTCGAGGGCAGCCGCTACGAACTCAGCCTCACGCGCATGCTGGAACAACCTGTCGTCGACGTGCTCGGCTACATCTCCAATGAGTTCGGGGAGCCGACCTTCAAGCTCACCCGGCTTGTTCTAGAAAATGGCGTCAGCGTCCGGGTCGAGGGCGAACATGACTTCCCCTATCTGACCCCCTACGAAGATGCGCCCGCCGGCATCCAGCACGCCGCCCTGAAAGGGCTCTACGCGCAGTCCCGGGAGTAGCACATGTCCTTGTTCATGGTCGATGTCGAGGCCGATGGCCCGTGCCCAGGCCTTTACTCAATGGTCAGCTTTGCGGCCGTGAAGGTGCAAGCCGAGCCGCTGGACTGCTTCTTCTATGGGCAGACGGCTCCTACGGGCGAACTGTTCATCCCGGAGGCCCTGGCGGCCTGCAATACCACGCGCGAGCAGCACCTGGCTTTTGAGGACCCTGCGTTGGTGATGAAGCGCTTCGTTGACTGGCTTCAGGCGCACAGCAAAGGGGCGCCGAAATTCATCAGCGACAACCCTGCCTTTGACTGGCAGTTCATCAACTACGCGCTGCACCGCCATACGGGAGGCAACCCGTTCGGGCACTCCGCGCGTCGGGTCGGCGACTTCTACAGCGGCCTGATGAAGGACTTCTACGCGTCCAGCCGTTGGAAGTCCCTGCGCAAGACCCGCCACACTCATCACCCAGTCGACGATGCTCGAGGCAACGTTGAGGCGCTGTTGGCCATGGCTCGGCAGCACAAGGTGCGCATTCCTCTAGGCTGAACTTTGCAGGGGGGCCTCCGACAGCCTCCGCTCGCTACAGGTCTCAGGACATTTTCTGAGGCTTTCATGTTGTACCTTTTTCTGAATCGTTTGAAGTCACTGCCACTGGTCGCGTTGGCGCTGGCAGCCTTGCTGACGTGCGGAGCGGCCTGTGCACGTGCCCCGGTCGACCCCTGGCCGACGGTCGTTCGCGGCGTCGTTGCGCGGGCGGAGTTCCAGGCGCTCCCCCTCTCGGTGGAAGTCAGCGCCAAAGCGCAGCAAGGCTCCCCTTTGTCGATGGAGTGGCGAGAGGGCCGTTGTGTGCTGCTGGTGCGGACTCACCGCAATCCACAGGCCCAGGCGCTGCTCGAGTTGGCTGCACCTTCGGCTCGGACGCTGTTCATGCAGGCAGTGGCCGTGCATGAACTGGCGCACTGCTACCGGACGCAGGACAAGCCGGAACTGCTCGCGGCTCTTTTCTCTCTGGCTGAGCGGGCCGAGCGCCAAAGCGACCTGACACCGCAGCTGGAGCAGGACATTCGACGCGAAGAGACGTTTGCAGACGTTGCGGCCTTGGCCTGGGCTGAGCGCGAGGACGAAGCTCGCTATCCGGACGTGCTGAGCGCGTTCGAACGGCTGCGCGAGGACCCACGATTCACGGGACCTCGCCACGACACCCGTCTCGCGCTTGCCCGAATACGCCGCTTTGGCATGCTGTACGGCGAGACCGCCTTCGACGCGGCCGACACGACGCTTGCAGCGTTGCGCCCCGCTAGGACCTGGTCCACCCGGCGAAGCGGGCGCTGAACCCTTCAAGCCCCGTGCATTTCGCACGGGGCTTTTTTCGTGTCGACGGGAAAGCAGATATTGCGCACGACTTTGCCGAGGTCGAACCGTTGAAAGCCTGCAAAAAAGACCGCCATTTTTCAAAGTTCCGCACCCTGGACTGCAGGATACTGGGCGAACCCACGAGGACGGCCGGTGTGCCCCTTGTGGCCCCGTAAGCACGGAGCGTTGAACCGATGGCACAGGATGAGGCACGAAGAGAAGGGCGGCTGGCCAAGGTCGCGCCGCGTCTCTACGCGCTGACGGTCGAGGACGTTACCTATCGACCGACCAATGCCGTAACGGCGCTGGGGGCCCTGTGGTTCGCGCTGCAGCCCGTGCACATCACAGCTGACGCGCCGACCTCTTTGAAAGACCGCTATTCCGCTCAGGGTTTTTTGGATAGGGCGCAGTTCTTCAGGGACAGCCTCGAAGCCCTTGTCAACCCGCAGCTGACTGCCGGCGCGCCAGACATGTGCCTGATTGACTTGCCGGTGTACGCCTCGCTCGCCCTTCGTCTGTGCCCTTCGGAAGCGCAAGCGGCAAGCGTTGCGGCCTTGTTCGAACAGCGCACGCACCCCTTGCGAGCGGGAGGCTCGTCCCCGTCCGACCTGGAGACCCCTTTATGAACCTGCCCCGGATTTTGGTCGTAGACGATGACACCGCCGCCATCCAGCTCATGCATTCGTTGCTGGCGGGGGAGGCCGAGATGCTTTTTGCACGCAGCGGCGAACAAGCATTGACGCAGGTGCAGGCCGCGCCGCCGGACCTCATCCTGATGGATGTCGAGATGCCCGGTATCGGCGGCATTGAAGCCTGCCGGCGGTTGAAGAGCGACCCCCGATTCGCCAGCATTCCTGTCATCTTTGTCACCAGTTTCGGGGACGAACAAAAAGAGCTGGCGGCCTTGCGCGCCGGTGCCGTGGACTTTTTGTCAAAGCCGGTGACCGCGACGCAAATTCAAGCCCGGGTCCAAGCCCACTGGCGACTGCAACAGCAGGTCGACGGGTTGCTCCATCAAATGAAGACAGCGCCCTTGTGGGCGCAGCGTGGCGAACAACCCAAGCTCCTTCTTGTCGAGCCGGACGCGTCGACAGCAGCGCAGCTCGAAAACGAGCTCACCGAACTTCCGGTGCAGGTCAGCACGGTCGCAAGCTTGGAGGTCGCCCACGCGTGGGTGCTTGAGCAGGGGCCGGACCTGGTTGTGTTTGGAACGGCGGTGTCCGACCCGGCCGAGACGCGGCGATTCATGGCGTTGGACGCGTTGCGCCGTGTTCCCTTTCTGGCGCTCACTCCGGCCGGCGACATCTCGGCCCAGACCCTCGCCTTGTCGGCGGGGGTGTCCGACGTGCTCGCGTCGCCCTGTGGGCAGGGTGTGCTTCGTGCAAGAGTCGGCCAACTCCTTCAGCTGCGCTCCCAGGCCCAGCTTGCAGCCCGCCAAGCTCGAGAAAACTTTCATCGGCTGACCGACGAACAGCTGGCCCAGACCTTGATGGCCCTTCCTTTGGGCATCGTGGTGGTTGACGCTGGGGGGTCGATTCGGCTGGTGAACCGCTGGGTCTGCGAGCAGCTGGAGGTCGTCGCCTTGTCCGCAGTGGGTGCGGACCTCGATTCGGTTCTGCCGTTGACCTTGCCGCAACCGGAAGAGGGCCAGAGTTCGCCAACATCGGTCACTCAAGCTATCACGCTGCAGCACGGACCTCCTGTCACGGTGCATGTTTCCTGGACGCGCAGCGCGCATGATGCCGCCGGGCTGGTGACGTTCACACTCGTTCCGAGTGTTTCTGCCTTGGGTTGATGTCATGGTCAAGGCGCCCCGTTTCCCTCGGGCTGCCCCCTGGCTGTCTGTCGCAAACTGGCTTGCACCGCGCGGCATCTGGGCGCTGACCTTGTTGGTTTGCAGCGCCGGACTTGTTGTGACCTGGGGGTCTGCGCTGCGGCAGCGTGACCTGAACGAACAGTTGGTGCAGCAGCGACTCAAAGAAATTGCAGATGACTCGGTCGAGACCCTTGAAGCGCACGCCAAAGGGGTCACACGTGCCTTGCGCGGGGCCCGTGGGTATTTCATAGGAGCAGGGACTGCTGGAGCCTCAGAGCAAGGCTTTGCCGCGTACTGGAGGTCCCGCAGCAGCCTCGCGGAGGAGTTTCCCGGCGTTGCAGCGCTGGGCTTCCTGCGGCGGGTGCCGCAAGCCGACAAGGCCGCCTACGAAGCGCGTCAACGGCTTGCCGAGCCCGAGTATCGGATTCGCGAGTTCGGCATCAACCACGGCGATGCCTACGTTGTCGACTTTCTGCACCCGGGCGATTTGCGCAGCAGCGCCCGGGGTCTGGACATGGGCTCCGAAGCCGTGCGCCTGGCGGCGATGGAGGCGGCGATTCGACAGAACGAGCCCATCATGACCTCGCCCGAGCTTTTTGCGCGGGCAGGCTTGATGGTCGTCAAGGGCGCCAGCGTGGTCTACCTTCCTATTTTTCAGCAAGGGCCGCAGCTGAGGGGGGACCTGCGCGAAGGCCAATCGGTGTTTGGGGTGGTAGGGGCCAGTTTTCTCAGCCAGCCCCTGCTCGAAAATCTGTTGCCGCGGCAGTCGCACGTCTTCCTGAAGGTGGAAGACATCAGCCCCGATATTCAACGAACCGACTTCACGTTCTATCAAAGCGAAGCAGCCGATGTTGCTCCGACTATCTCGCCGGTCATTGTTTCGCGAACCATCCTGGGGCGTCAGTGGCGGATGACCTTCAGTCCTGGGCGCCAGTTCGCCGACTCCCTGCAAATGCTCAAACCCGGTCAAGTCCTGCTGACCGGGGTCCTGGTAAGCGGCGGTGCTGCGGTCTTTGTCTTTGTCGGGCTCAACGCGCTTGGTCGACGGCGCGCTGACCGCCTAGCAGGGCAAAACGCCCGAGCCTTGTCTCGTTCCAAACGAGACCTGCAGACTGTCATTGACCTGTTGCCCTCCGGACTGGCGTACTTCGACCCGAAGGGCGAGTGCCGGTACGCAAACCTGACCTATCACCGGGAGGTCGCGCAAACAAGCACGACCCTACAAGCCTGGATGGACAGCGTCCTCGGGACGTCACCGGCTGCTCTCGAGCGCGGGCGGCTGGCGCTCGAGGCCGTGCTGAACGGAGACCGACGCACGCACGAAGAAGAGCTTGGCGCTGCGGAGGGGGCATCGCGTACGTTGCTGTACCAGCTGGTGCCGGACCTCGACGAAGAGTCGGTCGTCGGGTTCTACCTGACGTTCAGCGACGTCTCGACCTTGGCCGAGCAGCGGCGATTGCTGGCTGCCGCCATGAAGGAGAAGGCGATGCTGGTGGAAACTATGCACGCCTTTGCCCTCTTCTCGAGCACGGACGTGCAGGGGCGCATCCTCGAGGTCAACGACCGGTTGTGCCGCTTGAGCGGCTACAGCCGCGAGCAGCTGGTGGGCGCCACCCATCGCATGATGTCGTCGCGACGGCACCCGCCCTCGTTCTGGTCCGAAATGTGGGCGGTGTTGCTGGCGGGCCGGCCGTGGCACGGGCAGATGTGCAACCGCAGCAGCACGGGGTCCTTGTTCTGGCTTGACAGCGTTGTGGTGCCGAGTTTTGCCACAGACGGGACGCTCAGCGGGTTCACCTGTATCGGCGTCGACATCACGGCCATGCGTCTGGCCGACGAACGACTGGCACAGCGAGAGGCCTTGCTGCGTCGCACCGGGCGTATCGCCCGTGTTGGCGGCTGGCAGCTGGACTTGGCGCGCGAAGAGATGACCTGGAGTGAAGAGGTCAAGTCGCTGCTCGAAGTTGACGAAGACCAACAACCCAGCCTTGAGACGACGCTGCGGTTCTACCCGCCAGGTGCGCGCACCGTGCTCGAGAAGAGCATTCGCCACGCGGCTCTATCCGGAGATGGCTGGAACCTGACTTTGCCTCTGCGCACGGCGAGGGGTCGCGACCTGTGGGTTGAGTCCCAGGGAGAGGCAGAGTATGTGGAAGGCAAGCTTGCGCGGCTGGTGGGCACCTTGCGCGACGTGACCGAGCAGTACCGGATGGACCAGGAGCGCAAGGAGGCGCATGCGCGGTTGCAGCAGGCCATCGAGCGGGCCGATGCGGCCAGCGCGGCCAAGAGCGAATTCCTGGCCAACATGAGCCATGAAATTCGCACGCCATTGAACGCGGTGGTCGGTCTCGCTTATCTGATGGAGCGACAGGACCTCACGGCTGAGAGCCGCACTCTGGCGGCGCGCATCCGCGCGGCAGGGAATGCCCTGGCAGCCATCATCTCCGACGTCTTGGACGTCTCGAAGATTGAAGCTGGGCAAATGAGCCTGGAGCTCACGGCCACCGACTTGCATCAGACCATTGAATCAGCGGTGCAGCTCATCACCGCACAAGCTGAAGACAAAGGCTTGCAGGTGCGCACGGTGATGTCGCCATCTGTGCCGCGGTGGGTGCTGGCCGACGCCACCCGCATCACCCAGATTGCCAGCAATCTGCTGGGCAATGCGTTGAAGTTCACCTCGCACGGCAGCATCGAGTTGCTGACCACGGCGCAGCCTCTGCCCAATGACGAGGTTCGCTTGTGGCTGTCTGTTCGGGACACCGGCCTGGGCATCGCGTCGGAATTGCAGGGCAAGTTGTTCAGTCCGTTCGTTCAGGCCGACGCATCGACCACGCGCAAGTTTGGTGGCACGGGACTGGGGCTGTCCATCGTCAAGCGCTTGGCAGAAATGATGGGAGGCACCGTGTCCTTGGCCAGTACCCAGGGGCGCGGCAGCACCTTCGTGGTGGAGCTGGTCGTCAAGGCATTGCCTGCCCACGTCCCTGTTCCCGAGCACGTCCCGGACGTGGCCGAAGACCAGATGGGACTTCCCGGTGTACGCATCCTGCTGGTCGACGACAGCGACCTGAATCGGGAGGTCGGCGAAAGCCTGCTGCGACTCGAGGGTGCCGCCGTCGAGGTGTGCGACGACGGCAGCCAGGCTGTGGAGCTGCTGACCCGTCGTGCCGACGAGTTCGATGCGATTCTGATGGACATGCAGATGCCGGTCATGGACGGCTGCCAGGCCACGCGGGCCCTTCGAGCACGCGCGGACTTGCAGGACCTGCCCATCATCGCCGTGACTGCCGGCGCGCTTCAGTCCGAGCGTGCCAAAGCGTTGAACGCGGGCATGAATGGGTTTCTGACCAAGCCCTTGGCTCCCAAGGAGCTCGTCCGGGTCCTGCGAGAATGCGTTGCCAAGTACCGCGGCGCGCCGGTGCCGGTGCAGACACGCTCAAGGGAGGCCGCGCCACGGCTCTCCAACCTACCTGCCCTCTCGGCGTTGGACCTCTCCAACGTAGCAGCTCCCGTCAAGGACGACCCTGCTCGGCTGCAGTCCATGCTGCGTCGACTGCTCGCTGAGTTCGAAGACCTGGCGCAGGACTCGGCGCTGGCCGAGTTGCTCGAGCAGCGGGAAGCCACCGCGGCCCGGGCTCACAAGTTGAGGGGCAGCGCGGCCATCGTTGGCGCGCGCCGCGTGGCGTCGGCCGCGACTGCGGTCGAGAAAGGGCTTCGGCGTGAAGCGTCGGCCGAAAGCGACAGAGAGCTGCTGTGCGAGTTGGCTCGAGAGCTCGCCCTGCTGCGAGCCTCCTGCGCCGAGTTCCTCGCGAAGCCGCTGACCCCTGTAGCGGTGCAGCCGTGCGGTCCGGCGGAGGCCGCCCCGCCTACAGCCGTAGAGGTGGCGCGTCTGCTGCAGCTGCTGGGCCAGCAGAACATGGGGGCGCTGTCCTGCTACCGTGTGCAGGAGGAGGCTCTGCTTAGCATGCTGGGCCCCGACGACGCGGCCGCGCTGCGACTGGCCATGGAGGACCTTGATTTCTCCCGTGCCTCTGAGCTGCTGAGTCGCCACGCGGCACCCGCAGTGCCGCCCCCGGCCACCCCCGCTCCCAACGACCGGCGCTGAGCCCGCGCGCCGATTCGAAAACCAAAAGAAAAGCCGCCCGGGGAGGGCGGCTTGAAGGATTAGAGCTTCGCGAACCGGGGGTAAGCCGACAGTTCGGCGTGCAGCGGCAGGCCTCGGTTTTCGACCCAGGCGCGTTGGCGCTGCAGCAGTTCGGAGTTGTCCTCGGGCTTGGCATTGGCCACGGCGACCCGAGCCATGCGCATCAAGGTTTCACACAGCACGTCGTCGATGACCGGGTGCAGGTACTCGGCCATCTCGCGCGACATGTTCGCTCGTTCCAGCGCCAGCTCCTCGAAGCGCCCTTGCAGGAACCGGTCAAGGACGCTCAGCAGCGTCACGCGGGTCTTTCCTTTGAAGACCGTCTCCAGGCGCTGGCGCTCGGCGACGTCATCGAGCAGGAGGATGGTGGTTTTCTCGATTTTCAGCACGTGGGGCCTCGCTTCACAGGTGTTCGGAATGATTGAGCTGTCGGCACTGAACCCGCGCTTCGTGACCGTAGTAGCCGTTGTGGTCGTTGTAGGCCACGAACTGCAGCGTGCCGCGGTCGGTTTCCAGGTTCACGAACATCAGGCTGCCGGCGAACTCACGGACATTGCCGTTCTCATCCAGGGGCGCCGCGTTCAGCGCGGTGTCAGTCAGCTTGACGTCGAGCAACTGCGCGCCGACGAAATCCTGCGGGTTGTCGTTGCACCAGAACCAGCCCCACTGCTCGCAGCAGGAACTGATGTTGTCGATGCACAGGCGGATGACCTGCTCGGAGGTGTGCACCTCAAAGCCGGCTTCAGACGAATCGAACTCGACGATGCTTTTGATGATTTCCATGGATGCCTCTTTTGGTTGTCGAGTGACGTTCAGGCGGTGCAGCCGGTCGTTTCGCGGAAGGCGTCCCAGGCGGCCAGGTCGGCCTTCAGGTCGAGCAGTTGCGCCAGGTGGCGCAGAGCCGTCGGCATGTCGTTGACAGCGAGGTCAGCGACCGCGCGGACCATGCCGAAGTAGCGGGTGAAGGGAAACTCGAGCTCCTCCACGTAGAGCATCGTCTTGCCCTGGGCCGCGGCGTAACCGAACTCCAGTGCGAGCCCTGCAGCGCTCGGGTTGGACTTCTCGACGAAGCCCAGCACGATGTCGCAGGCGTCAACCGCAGCCAGGTCCCAGGCGGTGTAGTCCGCTTCGGCCTTGAAGTGGTGGTCTCGGGGGTCGAGGTAGATGCAGCCGGGTAGGGCGCGCTTGACGGCGTCTTGCCAGTTGCTGCGCATGCCTCCGGCCAGGTAGACCTTTCGAATCGGTCGCAGTTGTTTCATGGTGCCTTGTGGTTTTGTTGATGTCCTGCGGCGTATAGCGCCGGACGTCCCCGCCCCAAGAAAGACGCCTCGCGAAAACCGAGGCGTCGGTGAATCAAAGCAGACCCGCGGACTGCAGGCGGTGGCGTAGGCGATACCACCCCCTAACCCCGTGCAGCACAAGCCAGACGGCAACGATGGTCAGGTTGATGACCGGCAGGGTCAGGCCTGCGACGTCGAGGTAGGTACCCTTGTGGGTGCACCGCAGGCCATGCCTCAGGGAGGGGCCCGTCTGAACATCGAGTCTCAGTTCATTGGCAAGGTAGGCCAGCGCCAGCACGGGCCCGGCTGCCAGATAGAGATGCCACCAACTCATGGATATTCGGTTCCTTCGCAACTGCCGCCAAAGGGCGGACTGGTCACGAGTGAAGCGAATAGCCCCTGAGAGGGCGGCCGGGAGGCGGAGTGCCCGCTACGGCTCGCGGGCCGTGGCGCCGGAATCTGCGTCGGTCGCGCCCCGCTCCAACCCTCGCCACGTAGCGGCGAGCGCGACGAGCGCCTCGACGGCACCGCTTTCAGCGAGGTGCTCCCGGGGAGTCCTGCCTTTGAGCGCTGGATGCCCCGCCAGCCAGAAGGCCAGGCGATGAGAGGTGGGGAGCACGGGTAGCCTCCTGCACACGGTGACCACCACCTGCGCCGGGCAGAGCGCGAGCTCGACCGGGAAGTACAAGTCACCCATGGCCTCGAAACAAAGAACTTCTCGCTGGGCGACGGCCAAGCGCAACTGCTCATTGGCCCAGCCCCAGACCCCGGCCTGCTCGTCTTCAGTCAATAGCTTGCCCGCAACTCTCCAGACCACCACCTGTGCGGCAGAGACCGGAGAGCTGTGCGGACTCATGCGGGCTTTGTAGGCTTCTGGCACCTCTTGCCCTTGATGCGCATCAAACTATGGGCAAGATTGGGGATTACCCGGGCCATGGGCGCGACAGCCAAAAAAGAACGCGCCCAAAGGGCGCGTCTTGAAGGAAGTTGGCGCTCAGAGGCCCAAAGACTGTTTGACCTGCATCAGCCGCTGCCGCAGCTCAGCCTCGGGCGTCTCCAGCACGTAGGCGTAGAGCGCCGGGCCGGAGCCAAAGGACTCCTTGAAGTGCTTCATTAGCATGCCCAGCGTCTTGTCGCTCAGGCCGGTCCATTGCGCCACCAGTTCGCCGTTGAAGCGCTCCTTGACGGCGCGCAGCGTGGCAAGGTCCTTGACCGCCTGGTCGTACTCGCCCTTAAAGGCAGGAAACGCCGCAAACAAGTGGGGCAGCCACTCGGCCTTGTGCTCAGGGTACTGGTACGCCGGCAGTTCCGGGTGCTCATCGCACCAGGCGAGGAACTTGGTGTACGTCGGCCGTTTGCGGTCGCGCACGCGCGACTGGTAGTTGCGGTTTTCCAGCAGGAAGATGTCCCGGTTGAAGAACCGACTGCCCGACACGTACTCGAAGATGTCCACCAGGCCCTCGAAGCCTTGATGGAACCGCGCCGGCTCGTAGCCGAGGTAGCGCAGCGCCTCGTCGAAGTCCATCGTGAGGAGCACCTCGCGAAACTTGTAGTCGCCGTCGCGGAAGTAGTACCACAGCCCGTCATGACCGAAACTGCAGCCTTGCTTGTGCGCGGTGCGCCCGATGAGGTTGCCCAGGTCGTTGAAGCTGAAGTAGCTCAGTGCGAAATCGAACGATTCGCGCGACTGCGTGATGACGTCCACCTGGAAGCCCGGCGTGGTCTGCTCAGGCGTCGACCGGTAGTCGAAGCTCAGCACATTGCCGTTTTTGAACAGCTCCTTGGCGTGAAACCGCTCGACCGCCAGGCGATTGAGCAGCTCGCCGCCGCCAGCCGCCTGTAGCGGCTCGGACTCGACCAGCACGTCCAGGTCCCCGAAGTCCTGCTTGCTGAAGTAGGCGGGGATGACGCGCACGCGCGCATCGGGAACGGCAGCCTGGAGCCCGGCGACCACGTCAGCGGACACGCGCTCGAAGTCGGCGCGTTCCAGCCGCTGTGTTTCGGTGTTCTTGAGAGCTTTTCCGCCCATCGTCAAATCTCCTCGGGGTCAAAGGGTTGCACCTTGGCCTTGCGCAACGCGGCCTCCAGCTCCTCGAGGGAGCTCGCTCGCATCTCTCTCGAATCCAGCAGGACGCCATCGATGCGAATCCGGGTCGACACCCCGAAGCACTGACGTGCATCGGAAGTCTCATCCAGGTTCTCGACGCCGGAGCCACTGGCCTTGAAGGCCAGCACACGACCCGGATGACCGTCAACCTCGAACGACTGCACGTCGTAACGTCGGCCCTTGCGAGCCAGCTCGAGCGTCGCCATGCCGCTGGAAGTCTTCAGTCGAAGCGTATGCGTTGATTCGGCGCCAGGCGCCTTGTGTTCTGTTGAGGCCATGAAAGCCCTCCGTCATTATAAGTGGTCCTGCAGTGTCTAGCTACGGCTGACAGGGAGAATTTTAGATTTTGTGCCTATACCCAATCAGGATTCATTTGTTTTTCATCACCTGAAAGGTAACCGTATCATGGCCCGCAACGCGACCACGCAAGAAACCGCCCTGCAAACCGCCCTGTCTCGACTGAGCTCCGTGAAGACGGACCCGGCCCTGACCAAGGGACGGACCATCATCACGGTCGACCACCGCATGGAAGTCAAGAAGATGCCCATCGGGCGCTTCCTGACGTTCATCAAGGACGTCAAACCCATCCAGGTCCAACGTAACGACCTCTACCGCCTCAACAACGGCCTGGCCAAGCACCTCGAGCAGTTCCAACTGCCGCAGTGCAGCTTCGCTCTGGTGTTTTTCGAAGACCAGTTCTACCTGGTCGACGGCAACACCCGCAAGCGCAGCTGGCTTAACCAGAAGATGGCGGAGCTGCCCTCGCACGTCTTCGTCGCGGTGATGGTTGTCGATAGCCTGCAAGACGGCGTCGACATCTACAACTGCTACGACTCCAAGCAGTCGAAGAAGACCATGCGCGACGAACTCCTGTCCCTGCTGCACAACGCCGGCGTCGAACCCGCGACGCTGTTGAGCAAGCTGGTGGCAGGCGGCAAGCTGGTGTCGATGCTGCGCTACATGACGCGTGCGCTCTCGGGAGGTTCTGCCTCTCCGAAGCGTCGCCAGCAGGTGGTTCAGCGGCACGCCTTGGCGTTCCGCGACCTGGACAACCTGTTCCTCGACGAAGGACAAATTCCCGGTGGTGCGGTGTGGGCGCTTCTGCGTCTGTACCAGGAACTGCCGCGCGAATTCGCCACCTACGTCGACGGCTACGCGAACGAGTTGAAGAAGCTCGGCACGCCGAATGAGAAGACCGCCGCGTCCAGCGTGGTGGCTGCTCGTGACAACGCGCTGAACCGCTGCGTCAAACTCGGCGTGGGCACCTCCGGTGAGAAGCCCATTCCGGTCATGTTCGGCAGTTACCTGCGTGGGTTCATCGGTTACGCCAAGCAGCTGTCCCGCAAGGGTCAGACGAGCGCCAAGTTCTCCCGCTACTTGGCCAAGCTCGAGCGCGACGTGGTCGAGCCCGACATTCAAAGCGTGCAGCGTTTGCTGCCCCAGGAAGTCTAAGCCTCAAAGCCTCAAGACGTTCTGTTCAACAAGAGAGCCTCGCACTTGCGAGGCTCTTTTTCTTGGCAATGCAGTGGTTGGTCAACCTCGCAGGCGCCTGTCACTTCGGCGGCTTGGGCGCATCGTCCTGCGGCACGTGAACGCGCGGTGGAAACTGGCAGTCAGGGGAAAGTACTTGAAGCTTGACGGCAAGGCGGCGCGCTGTCTTTGTATCCGCTGCTGCGACTGCCTCGATGTAGGCTACCCAATCGGCAGGCCAATCGTCGACCCAGGTCCTGAACTGGTCCGGTTCGCGCAGCTTGTCGCTGACGAAGGGCTCCAGGGCCACGCAGAAGACGTCGTATGCGTAGCCCACCGTCTTCAGGGAGTTCTCGCCCACGCGCAGGGGCACGCCGAACAGTTCGAACAGCCGCTCCATGCGCGAGGCGTCTTCAGGCTTCATGACCACGCCGCCGTGCGTACTTTCGAAGCACTCCGGCCAGAACTGGTCCAGCACTTGAGCCAAAGCAGCATCCCTGCGCAGACCCCCCATTTCGGCCCCGAAAAGGCCGTCGAAATTCGGCAGTGTGCGCAGGACGTGGTTCATAGTCGATTCAATTTTAGATGAGTGATTTTACAGCGCAGCACTTCAAGGGTCAACCTGCGTAAGCCACCGGCGAAACAAGGTCGACCAACTCCGAGCCGGCTTCCGTCGAATCGAGCCACACGTCGATGTTCACGGCACGATTGGCCACATTCAGGCCTGCAAACTTCGCCAGTTGCGCACGCCAGGTCTTCTCGCACCGCTTGCCACGGAACAACCGGTCGAGCTGCGACTGGCTGGACTTGTCGAGCAGCACCATGCCTTCGACCGGATACGGGAGTAGCCCGGTGTTGCGCAGCAGTCGCGCCGCCTTGTCGGCCAGGGTGCCTCCCGACAGCGCCAAGGGCACGAGCGCCTTCACATTGCGGCCGTCCTTGGCACTTGGAACATGCGCCAGCAGGGTGCTCAGCGCCGAACCATCGCATTCGTCCACCTGGACGGAGCGGTCCAGCTTCAGTTCCCCCATGTCGGCCATCATGCAGCACAAGCTGTGCAGGGTCTCTCGCTGTGCCCGGCCTGCGTCGAACAGACGTTCCAGTGCTTGGGTTGCCGTGGTGCGAGACACTTTGAAGTGCTCCCGGTCGATGCGATGGGCTGCGAACGCGTCGTGCAGATAGGCTTCCGCGGCAAACACGTCCAGGAAGAAGGCTTTGGCGTGGATTTTCAGGTCGGGGTCGCCGAGGCTCAGTTCGAACGCCCGGGCTTCCACGCTTTCTGCCTTGCCAATCTTGACGTCGCGCGGACGGTTCTTGCTGAAAAGAATGTACACGTAACCGGGGCGAAGAGTCAGGTTCATTTGCGGGCTGCGACTTGTTTTAAGTTAGGGACATTATAGCCTGAAAGTGTTTAGAACACAACTACCAGTTTATACGAAGGTGCTTGGTTCGGCAATTGAAAAAGCCACCCGAAGGTGGCTTTGGTGAACGAGGGAGGTGGGCCTGAGTTCAGCGACGAGGGCGCACCCAGCGCTGGAACTGGTAGCGCAAACCCGTCTTGGAGGTCAGCCAGTCGGTGCCTTGGTCGGCGCGAAAGTCGGCCGGGACAGCCGGGGCGAACGCGTCCGCATCTTCGATGTCGAGGTCGACGAGCGTCAAGTCGATGCGGTCAGCAACCCGCAGTGCCGCCTGGTAGACCTGGGCGCCGCCGATGACGTAGACGCAGGCTGGTCGGGCGGTGCCCGCCATCTGCAGCGCAGACTGCAGCTCCCGCGCATACACGACACCCGGATGCGGCTCGGCGACGCCGGCGCGGGACAGCACGATGTTCTGGCGGTTGGGCAGCGGGCCGTTGGGCAGGCTCTCGAAGGTCTTGCGACCCATGATGACGGGGTGCCCAGTGGTCAGTTCCTTGAAGCGGCGCAGGTCTTCGGGCAAGTGCCACGGCAACGTGTTGGCACGGCCGATGGCGCCTTTGCGGTCTTGCGCCCAGATGAGATGGATGTCCATGACGGTTCCTTCAGCGTAGTGAGACTCCATACGTTTAGGAACTAGCTCAGATAAGAAAGCTTTGCTATAATGTCGAGTTTAGGTTCGCATGGCCCGGCTCTTGCCTTGCAACCTGTCCTGAGTTCCAAGAGCCACCCAACAATAACGATGACTTCCGATACTGCGGCCCAAGGGGCCATTCTTCTTTCCGACAACGATATCCGTCGCGCCTACCGTGCGCAAGCCGACGCCGGCGACGCCTGGGTTGCTCCGTTTGCGCGCGCCGTGGCCGTGCAGGTGCAGGCCTGGGCGCGCCGCCTGAACAAGGCGGTCACGCCGCTGGACTTGTCCGATGGGGCGGCGACTGAGCTGCATCACCAACACCTGGCCGAGACGAACTCGGCCTCTGAAGTGACCTTCGCCCGCTGGCTCGAAGCTCGCATGCTCGCCTGCGGCCAACTGGAGTTGGCCTGAGGGCGCGAGTCGACGAGTCGTCTCCCCCTCATCCGTTCCTGCCCGTTCCAGCCTACCTGTTCCTGAGCGGGAGGTGCCGTGCCAGCCTACAGGGGCTCGCTGGCTACACCTTCCAGGACAACTCAAGGACAAGCTCAAAGCTATGGCTCACAACGCAGGCTCTCTCAAAGCCGTTCTCACGGCGCTCAGCGCCAATTTCGGTATCGCCCTGGCCAAGACGGCCGCCGCTGTCATGACCGGCAGCGGCACCATGTTGGCGGAATCACTCCACAGCTTCGCCGACTGCGGCAACCAGGTGCTCTTGCTCATCGGCATGAAGCAGTCCCAAAAGCCGGCCTCCGAAGACCATCCCATGGGCTACGGCAAGGTCGCGTACTTCTGGTCGCTGATGGTGGCCATGCTGCTGTTCAGCGTCGGAGGGCTCTTTTCCGTCTACCACGGCATCGAAGGCATCCGGCACCCGGAACCGGTCAAGTACTTGGTTCCGTCTCTGCTGGTGCTGGCCGTTGCGGTGGCCTTGGAAGGCTACGCCCTGCGTGGCGCCCTCAAGGCCGTCAAGGCTGAACGGGGCGACCACTCGCTGTGGCGCTGGTTCAAGGACACGCGCCAATCCGAACTGATGGTGGTGGTTGGTGAAGACGTCGCCGCGCTGAGCGGACTCGCCATCGCTTTCGTGGCGCTGGGTCTGACCGCCATCACGGGCAACCCCGTGTTCGACGCCATCGGAACAGTCGCTGTCGGCGCCTTGCTGGTGGTGGTCGCCGCGGTGGTGCTCTTCGAAGTCAAGAGCCTCATCACCGGTGAGTCCGTCTCGCCGAAGCTGCGCGCCGAAATACGCGCCTTCGTGGAGGCCCAGCCCGAAGTCGACCGGGTGGTCAACATGATTACCCAGCAGTTCGGCGACTACATCATGGTCGCGCTGAAGGTCAAGATGAAGCGCATGGCTTCGGACGTCGCTCTGGTGTCTGCCATCAACGAAGTGGAGGAGCGCATGCAGCGTCGATTCACCTCCCCGCGCCTGAAGTACTCGTTCTTTGAGCCCGACCTGGGCTGAACAACACCTTCTGATTGAACAATGCAGCTCGGTACCTCTTAGGTGCCGGGCTGTTTTTCTTTGTCAACGGAGGCCGCTGTCGCTAGACCTGAAGTACATCAACTCAACAGGACACTCGACATGAAAAGCATCCCGTCCCTGCGTCGCTCGACGCTTGCTTGCACGCTGCTCGCCCTGCTGGCCCTCTGTGGTTGCAGCGAACAGTCCATGACCCGCTCCTTCGGCGGCAACATGGCTGTGCCGATTCCGCCCGGCACCCAGCTGGTCACGATGACGTGGAAGGAGGCCAATCTCTGGGTGCTCTACTACGACCCGAAGACCAAGGCCTGCACGTTTGCCGAGAACAGCGTGCATGGTGTCTTCCAAGGCACGGTCACTGTCCCCAACTGTGACCCCATCGGCGCTCGCACTGCCCTCCCGCAGTAGACCTGAGCCAGTTCCATTCAACCGCCGGCTCGTCCGGCGGTTTTTCATGGGCCCAAGAGAAGACCGCCCGGAAGGGGCGGTCTGGAAGGGAGGGATACAGGGGCCTAGTCTTGCAACACAGCCTTCAGCTTGGCGCCGAAGTCGCTGCGCACGTCGACCGCGGGAGCGGGCGGGGCCTTGCGCATGCGCTGGGAGAGCCCGGGGTTGTTGGACTCGCGGGCGAGGCCTTCGGCGCTGGCGAGTGCGTCGGCGATGCCCAGCAGTCCGCTGGCCGGCAGAGCGCCGTTGACCAGAGGCACCGGCTCGACGTAGTAGCGCACGTCGGTGTCGTACACCCGGTGAGCCAGGTCGTACTTGGTCGGCGCGTCGAAGTAGACGTACTGCCGGCCCCGTCCTTCCTCGGACTTTTTGTACGCGGCCACGGCGGCGAGCGACGCGTTGGTCGCCAGCACCTTGTGCGCTTCGGCGGCTTCCAGGGAGAGGAAGGCCGCCACCACCCACTTGGTGTGCATGTCGTAGGTGCCGGTAGAGCCCAGGACCAGGTAGAGCATCTCGAGAGGCATCAGCATTTCCTTGAGTGTGAATACCTGATGTGTAGCCAACCGCGGCTACCATGTCTTCGCTACACGCACTGGGCGCCAGTTGCCGCCCGCCGCCTGCAGTCCGACTCTGGACACGGTGAATTCAGCAACTGAGGAACTTGAACCACGGCTGACCTTTTGTGCAACCGCACAGGGCGCTGCTGGGTAACGCAGGCAACTCACACGAAGAGAACGTGAAGGCACCTTGTGCGATTCACTTGAAAGGAATCAGCTCAATGCTGCTCAATATCCATACCCCGGCGCAAGCCAAGAAGACCGCTCGTGCCCTGGAGAAGGCGCTCGCCCGCAAGGGACTGACGCTCGCTCACGGCGCTGCCCTGGAAACCCTGGCCACGATGGCCGGATTCGAGGACTGGAACGCCTTCTCGGCGTCGATGTCGGAAGACGCGGTCAACGCGCTGCTCAACGACTTCGAGCTCTCGCACTACGAACACACCGGAGACGAGGACTACGGTCAGGAAGTGGCGCTGGTGGCCCACACGGGCTTCCAGCTGCGCTACAGCGCAACCGACGAGGAGTGCGACTACGTCCGAGTCTGCGACCCGCTGGGTCGTGAGCTCATGTACTGGCACCAAGACGAATGGCGTGACGACCCCGCGGTCGTCATGGGCGCCATCCTGGGAGCGCTGGTTCGCGGAGCCCCTGAGCTCGTCAAGAAGCGCAAGCTGCGGGCGAAACCAACGTCCAAGGCGGTGCTTGCTCGCGCTCCGCGCATCGGCGAACTGAACTTCGATGCTGTCCACGCGGTCATCTTCGGCGGCGACTGCTACAACCTGGAGTGGCGTGAATACGACGCGCTGGCTTGGTTGGGTCGCAAGTCCGAAGCGGACTACGAAGACTGGGAGGATGCGCCGGCGCTGCGACTTCATCGCGAAGAAGACGGCCTGGTCTGGGACGAAGAGTTGACCGTTGGCCAACTCGACGCCTTGAGGTGGGATGCGGCAAAGCGCTGCTTCGTGGCTCCGGACGGGGACACGTATCAGTTCTTCCTCTCGATGTCCGTGGCGGATGCGTTCGAAGGTGTCCGTATCGAAGTCAAATCGCAAGCTCCGGCCGAGGCCAAGCCGACCTCGACGCCAGTCGAGTTTCGCCTTTACCGCATGAGCCACGCGTTCAAGCCGGAGAAGGTGTTGCGCGCGGCCAAGACGCTCGACGAGGCCGTCCGCGCGGCCATTGCCGACGGGGTGGTCAGCGCCAGCGGTCATGTGTGCGAAGAGATGGACTCGGACCTGTTCGGGCCCTACCTCGTCCACGTGAACGGCGGCTTCTACAACGAGTTCGAGTCGCTCAATAAGGCGGTCAAGGTCGCGCAGGGTCTGCTGGACGCTGACGATGACCTGGACTACGCCGAGGTCATGACGACCCAAGGCACGGTGGTCATCCGCCTGGACGCCTGATGGACGACGAGGGTGTCTCGGCACCCTCGCCCTAGCTGCAACATTCAGCCCACCTCAGTGATGAGGTGGGCTTTTCTTCGTCACGACTCACTCGTCGCTGGACATCATGCAGACGTGGATTTGTCGCAGGTGGTCTCGGGTGACAAGCAGTGCGTCGCCCAGCCCCTGGGCCGCTATCCGGTCTCTCCAGGACGCCGGCGACTCCGCCTTGCGGGGTTCCCAGTCGCTGCCCTTGCTCGAAACGTACTCCTTGGGCGCGATGCAGTCGAGGTGCTCGGTCGCAGCGTGCAGCGCGCGCGTTGAAGGCGCTTTGAAGAAGACCTTGGTGGCCGTGTTGCCCAGCACCGTTTCCGCCAGGCCGGCCTCCTCCAGCTCAACCAGGCTGGGAACGTGAAGAATGAACCCGACGCCCAGCCCGCGTGCCTGCGCAAAGAAGGAGGCCCCCAGGGCCCGGAGCAGCGTATGGCACATGGGCAGGACCACCGTGAAGAGCGGTGCGCCGCGTGAGACTGCAGGGCCTCCAGGGGCGGACACGGCGGCTCTCAGGTCGTGCATCAACATTTGTGCGAGCGCCCGTACGGAGTCGGCCTTGTCCAGCAGAGGCACCGACAGGTAGGCGCACTCCCGCTTGCAGACGATGTCCGCCAAGTCGAGCGCCGCGATGTCCTTCGAGAGATTGTTCGGCAGGACATCGGGCTGCCCCATCAGGACCAGGCGCCCCAAGATGCCGCCGAGGGTCGAGCGGAAGCGGTCCTCATCAAGGGTGTCACCCATCTTGTCGCGCTTGCGGTAAGCCGACAGCAGAGAGTCCAGCAGATGCTGAGCGTTGCTCAGCGACTCCTGCTGTTCGGGCAGGGCCGAGGACTGCGCCTGCCCCAGTTCCTCCAGCAATCCCAGCAGTCTTCGTGGTTGCTGCAGCAGGTCACACAACGACTCCAGGGAAACGTCCCGTCGCAATGCCAGCTGAACTTGCAGAATGGCGGTCAGGGCAAACCGGCACTGCTGCCGGTAGAAGTCCGAGCCGGGGTTTTGCTCAAAGTCCGGTAGACAAGCCAGGACCCGCTCCGCGATGGTTCCGGCATCTTGTCCCGCAAAGAGGTCGTACCGCGTTGGTCGCATGCCTGAGAGTACTTCCGTAGGCTGCAACGAGCTCCAGCCTGAGAAATCGTCTCGCCCTGCGCGCGCCGCGGCGGCCGCGAGCAACTTTGGAAGTCGCTCGTCGGGTACCGTGTCCAGGACCAGCAACCCGCCCCCGCGCACCAGTTGCTGGACGGACAAATGCTCGAGTAGGGTTCTCCAGCCGTAACCCATCGGACCGACGACCAGGGTGTGCTGTCGAACCGCGAAATCGTCCAGGTCTGCCGGCGCCGTCTGGTCTGACGACAAACCGAAACGAAGTCCCTTCGTCGAGGACTGGAACAGGAGCTGGTCAAGATTGACGACGACATCCATTCGCGATGGAGTACGAAGCACGGAAGCCGCTCGCTGCAGGAGTCCGGGCTTGTCGCGCGCCATGAGCGTATTCCAGTCACGAGCGCCGTGAAGTGCCGCGACGGCTTCGAGGACAGAGGAATGCTTGAGCTTGACGCCGTGAACGTCAGCCAGGTGTTCGGCCAGGCGCTTGGCCTCGGCCTTGTAGAGGTCGATGGACATGAAAAGGTCTCCAACAGGGGATGGCTCGAAACAAAGCCCGAAGGCCTGCGAGGTCCGCGTTGTCGACGTCGAGCTCCCGGTGTCGAGAGGTCAGGTCACATCAAAGAAGGTATGCCATTTTTGCCACACCAGGCCAAGCCTGGTCGCGGACGGCGGGCAGTGACTGGGCCCCGCTTGAAGCCGCACAACCCCAAGGTAGCCCGTATAAAGCGTGGCGTTTAAACGGGGCCGAACCGGCTCAACCCGCCATTGCCGCACAGCGTTCTTGCTGGCAAGGCGAAGGGTTGCGGTCGGTGACGCAGGCGCCGCAACTGCGGCAAATGCGAACGGGCTCCGGCTGCGGCTCAGGCAGCGGCGAGGGGTGGGAGAGGGGGATGAATTGAACGGCGGACTCTTGACTCATGGCGGTCTCCGAGAGGGTTCCGTCGTCTATGCGAAGGCTTTAGCCTGTGAGCGTCGCGTTTTCGCATCTGAGTCTTGGAATGGACTGGCAGTTCTGTTAAGATGGCTGTCTTCACACGAACAACGACCTTCCCTTGCGCGCCCTCCCGAACCACGACAGCTTCTTGCGGAACGGGCTCGACGGCAGGCCCAGAAAAGCAAATGCCCCGACTCGTTTCGGAGACGGGGCATCGCTTCCCAGGCACAATTGAAAAGCGTTCACTGCGCAACGGCGTTACACAGCACGTACACAGTATGTGGCTTAAAGTTTAGCCTGTCAAGTGTTTCTTGAAAAATTTCACTCCGCCTGTCGGTTTAGTGCGACTTCCTGCTGGGTCATCCAAGCCTGCCGCGTGAGGCCTTCAGCCAGCATCTCTTCTAACGGGCCAGTTGCGCTCCAAAGCTCGACACGGCCATCCGCGTGCTGCAGGACCTGGTAGCACCCCTGAGGTACCTTCAGCAGGCAAGCGATGCTGTGGTCGCTGTCTTGAGCGACGGAGAGAACCAAGGCGCCGGGCAGCGCGAGCATCAGACGGGCCAGCAGGCGCGCCGAAGGGGTGTGAGCCATTGGACAATAGGTTGCCGATTGAGCCCAATGTAGCGAGCCGGTTTAGAAGCACTTCGCTTACAGGCAACCGAGCGCGCCCCGGAATTGGCAAATCCTTTGGGTGGCCTGGCTATACGGGGCACCTTCTCTTGAGGTTGCCTCCATGCACCACACCACACTTCTCGCCTCTTTGGTCCTGCTGAGCGCCGCCCTGACGGGCTGCTCCACCATCGAACCCACCCTGCCGCTCGCGCCGCATACTGCCTACAGCTTCGTCGACCCCGCCAAAGTGGACGCTGCAGCCTACGCAAAGGACTACAAGTCCTGCGCCGAGCTGGCCAACCAGAACCACGTCGACGCCACGCGTGCCGTGGCCGGTGCGCTCGGTGCGGTCTCGGACAAGGCCTCGTTTGGCATCATCGGCAGCAGCAAGTCGCGCGACGCCGACCGGACGTCGGTGCTCAAGCGTTGCCTGAGCGGCCGCGGCTACAACATCATCCGCTGACGACAACGCGCGACGAGCCGACGCTGGTTTAAGCCGCGTTGGCTTTACGGGGCATGACCAAGCCCGTCAAGCCCAACCTCCAGCAGTTGTCCCAGCAGCTGAGCTACCTGTCCCAGCTGATTTCACAAGGAGCCGAAACCGCCAGTGAAGCGGACCGGTTCTATGCTCTCCTGGACAAAGTGCTGGACCTGTCCAGCGAACAGGAGAGCGTCGTCACGGCCATGGCCATGTCCGGGCTGGTGCAGCTGGGCGACCAGGACACCGCCCGCTGGCTGGCTGAAGAACTGGACATCGAGGCACAGCTGCAGTACCAGCCCAATGCCACGGGTCGCGAGCGAGCCTGCCTGCTTTTTGCCCTGCCCGTAGTCACCCCCTCTGGCAGCTCGGTACAGCAGCACGCGCCGGACTCGGAGCTGTTCGAGGAGTTGCACGACATCGTGCATGAATCCGATGTCATCGACCAGGCGGCCGACTTTGGCCTGGTGCCGCGACTCTTCTCCTACGCGGAACTGTTCTCCCGCTCCTACGGTGAGCTGCGCCGATTGACGCGCCATCTGGGCCAGCAGGTCCTGAGCGGGAACACGCTGCTGCAGCTTCCGGACAACTTCGAGGGGCTCGCGCCCCTGGAGGGACCGAGCTGCAGCGCGTATGTCGACCTGTACTTCATCATCGGACTGGCCACCACGACCAACGAAGGGCTTGACGGCGTGTTCCCCCCGCTGCCCGACGAGATGCCGGATGAAGACACGCCGGCGATGGACGACGAGGGCGCCATGCAGCCCATCGAGCTCGCAGCCTCGGGTGAGCTGGGAGATGGCGAGCCCTGGGAAAAGCCGTTCTGCCAAGCCTTTGACGATGCGTTCGGCGCCATCGGGGGCTGCCTGACAGTCTTGCCGCCAGACGGTCTTCCGGAAGACCTGCGTCGCGGACTGGAAATGTCCCGCGAAATCGGGCTGCTGCGCATGTTCGAGGTCACGGTTCCCGAAGGGGCTCACCCTCTGGTCCGGCTCGGCGCGATGGTCTACTCGGAAGAGGGCCCTTGCGTGCAGGTGTCGTGTGTGATGGAGGAAGGCGCCGAGGCGCTTGAAACCGTGCAGTGGCCGGTGCTCAACCACGAGACGGACGCGGACTCGATGGACAAGCTCATGGGCTGCTTGGAAGACGCGGGAATCGCGCACGAGTTTCCGCTGGCCGACTTCCACAATCCCCTGGGCAGCTTGCTGCTGAACTGAGCCTCGTCAGACAAAGCAAAACGGCCGCACTCCGGAAGGAGGCGGCCGTTTCATTCAATCAAGGTCAGGCCAGTCGGCTGACTGCTTCCTGCACTTCCGCATCGGTGGCGTCCAGGTCCAGGACGTCAGCGCTTTCCCGAGCGAGTCGTTCGGCCTGGCGGGGGCCGCTGTACGAGAAGCCGTACTGGGCCGCACGGTCCCGCACATCGTCCACAAGAGCCTCGACGACCTCCTCGCGCAGCTCCTTGACGTCGTGCGTCTCGGTGGTCGAGGCGGCGCCAGGCGCCAGGTCGAAGTAGCCCACGAGGCGATAGCTGCAATTCCAGCTTGCGCCGCAGTCACTGCAGGTGGTTTCGTCCCAAGCGTCTGCGCCGTCGGCCTGCAGCGACTGGCTTTCCACCTCACGGGAGCCGCACAGGGGGCACTGTGTCCCAGCGCTGTGAGCGAACAGTGCCTGAGACATCGGCGCGGTGCCCGGCTGCCATCGCAGGGGCGGTTCCGATTTCGTTGCGTCCAGGTTTGTAGACGCTCGCAAGGTCGACCAGTTTCGGTGGCCAAACGCGCGGCTCAGGGCCTCGAGCAACTGGGCATGGGGCACTTCGATGCCTTGCGCAGCCAGATACGCAGCTGCCTGCTTGGCGCCTTCTTTAAATTCACGGATTTCCATCATTCTCTCTTTTCACACGGGGTGCGAAAAACGGGTCCTAAAGGGACGTTCTACGGGGAGGAGCATTGCCGTTCGAGTTCGCACCGCAAGGGTGTTGAAGAGTCGAACCTAGAAAACTGCTGGTCATTTGCCACACCTCGCAAGGAGGCGCTCCATCGACAGGCGAACAGCGGGGCCTTGCCGAATTATAGCGAGTCTCATAGAAGCTGCCAGTATCGTTTAAGTGTGATGCGTGTTATACTGCGCCTAAACCAGCCAAAAACAGCCATGTCGACCGATACCCTCTCGCAACTCGTCTGCCGCCGCGCACTACCGCGTATCCATGTTCTGTCCGACGTGCATCTGGAGTCAGGCCCCTACGAGCTGCCTGCCGACCTGGAATGTGACGTCATCGTGGCCGCCGGAGATATCGGCCCCCTGGAGAAGTCGGTCCCGTGGCTGGCTTCGCTGGGCAAGCCGGTGGTCTACGTCCTGGGCAACCATGAATACTACGGCCGGGACTTCGACAGCGCGGTCGCCGAGGCCAAGGCGCTGGCGCAGGGCACCTCGGTGCATGTGCTCGAGCGCGATACGGTGACCTTGTGTGGCGTGCGGTTCGTCGGCGCGACGCTGTGGACGTCCTACGGAGGCTGGACCCCCGCGTTGGTCCAGGAGGCCTACCGGAAGATGTACGACTACGGGGATATCCGCATGGGCCAGTTTCTGGCCGGTGTCGGCCGCCGCAAGCGATTTGCACAACTGTGCCGAACCGCGGGGCTGCTGGAGCGCGGCAAGGAGCCGAAGCTGCCTGAGAAGTTCCACCCGGCTGCTGCGTTCATGGTCCACGAGCGTACCGTGGCCTGGCTGGACGAGGTGCTGCATCGCGACGCGCAATGCCCCACAGTGGTGGTCACCCACCATGCGCCTGCAATGGCCTGCCTGCGCGGCAAGCGGGTGGACGAAGAGTTGCTCGTGCCCGCCAACTGGAGCAAGTACCACCGGCACGACAAGCTCGTCTACGTCGCCGCCTACGCCAGCGACCTGAGCCAGCTGTTGCGCATGCGCGATGAGCATGTGGACCTCTGGGTGCATGGGCACATCCACCATGCGCAGGACCTGCTGGTCGAGGGCGTTCGCATTCTGTCGAACCCGCGCGGCCGCTACATCGCTCCGTTGACGGAGGACTCGGCGCGCGCCTATTCCCTGTTTGGCGTGCGCATGACCGCCGAGGACGTGGCGCGCAGCCAGGCGCGTGCCAAGGAGGAGCCTTACCGCGGCGACGGGGACGGTTTCGACCCCTGTCTGGTGGTGAGGCTGGAGGACGGCTACGCCCGTGCGCTGCAGCGGGCCATCGACCCGCTGAGGGAGCAGGCGCTGGAAGCCCTGGCGAGCGCTCGCGTGTTTGCGCCGGACGTCTACAAGGGCCGCGCCAGCCAACGGCAAGCCTCGCAGCGCTGTTTTCAGTTGGCGCTTGACGACTTCTCGGCGCAGCTCACCCAGCTCGAAGCGGTGCTCGCCCACCTGGACCGGTTCCATGCGGGCACGAGGTTGCATGATTTGCCGGACGCGCCGGAGGCCCCCTACCTGCCGTGGGACCACGAGAAGCGGGGTCAGGCCGACTATCAGCGCTGCCTGGACAGCATGGAACGCTGGACCGCTTACCTGGTGGAAGTGCCGCAGCTCGCACGTGCTCATCTGCTGGCATGGGGCGGTCAGGCGTATCGTGCCCTGCAGTACCTGAAGGCTCAGGGGATTGAGGCGACGGTCAGGCGGCCGCCGGCCAGTGCGTTCCGTCGCCTGAGCGAACGTGAGTTGCGGGTGGTCCTCGACGCGCCCGTCGACGATGAAACCCGGCAGCGGCTGGATGTCGAGCTTGACGAGCTCATCAACGGGGGCGTGCCGCGCAGCTGGTTCGTGCAGGTCCAAGACGAGCCGACCGACTGGTACGGCCGGCCGCTGAAGGGCCTGCTCACGAGCAAGGCGCTGAAGGCGTTCGACCGTGGAATGTCACTGGAACGGACCCCGCGCCGTCACGGCAAGTCTGCTTGGTGAGCGGAGCAAACGCCGGTTGCCCAAAAAGAACCGCCACAGCGAGGCTGTGGCGGTCTTGAACGTCGTCTTGGCGTAGTTGTCAGTGGGTCTTGCTCTTGGCAGACAGGGCGATGAGGGTTTCGCGCAGGCCGCGCTTGTCCATCTCCAGTCCCAGGAAGGTCAGCGTCTGCTTGCGAATCAGTTGCAGGGTCGGCACCTGACCGGTCGCTTTCAGCTGTTCCAGGAAATCGCACAAGCGGGTGTAGAGCAGGGTCTGGATGACGTCCGCACGGACCATCCGGGCCAGAGCGGTGAACTGCTCATCCTTGCCGCACACGGAGACCACACGCGCGATGGCATGGGTCACTTCGTCCAGCGGGTTGAAGCCGAATTTCGTGCGGGCTTGTTCAGTCGTCAGCATAGCATTGTCCTTAAGTAGAGAAAAATCTGCTGACGTATAGGGACCAGCTCTAAAAAATGACGGGCGCTATGCGGGCTCAGTCTTCCCGGTTCTCTTCGCCCGATGCGTCGCCATCCTCGTCGGTGGCCTCGCTCTGGTCGGGGGCTTCCTCCGTTCGCTGGACTTCGCGGTGTTTGGGCGGCTTGATGCGGTCGATGGCGTCAAACACGTGGCGCGCACCCGGGGACGTCGTCAACAGGATGACCGGAATTTGGTTGCCGGTTTCCTTGCGGGCGGTGCGCAACCAGTTGGAGCACAGCGCGTCGTCCTTGAACAGCGAGTGCAGCCGGTGATAGGCCACCGCGATGCGGAAAAGGGTGTCGGACAGGTCAGCGGTCAGCGCTGACTTGCGCTCACGCCAGTCGAGCTGTTCGGCTGGAAAGCCCACGAGCGTGGCCACGTCCTCGGCCTGCACGCCCAGGTGCCGCGCGAGCGACCACAGCGAGGCCTGCGGAAAGCCTTCCACAATGCGGTCATGCCAGCCCAGGCCGGCGGGGAATTCTTTGTCTCGAAAGCCAAGCAGTTCGTACAGCATGGTAGGTTTACGCTCCTGGAATAGGGCGTAAAGCACCGCTGTTTAGCCCCAGGGGCGCAGGGCACCCGGGAACGTGTTTTTACATCGGCTGGATGACCGAGACGGTGCGACCCGAACTGTTGCGGGCGGTGTATCGAATGGTGATGTCGGTGGTGTCGGTGGCCGAATTCGCCATCGAGTAGGTGCTGCTCGCGCCTGTGACCTTGCTGTATTTGCGGTACAGGGGCAGGAACACGTCTTCAGACATGCTGGCGTAATTCACCACCACCGCGTGTCGGCCGTTAACGAGCGCGTACGACCACGTGACGGGCATGCCCAGGAACTTCTCGCTGCCGGTCGCACCCACGAACACGGCCGGCATCGGTCGCAGGCCGGTGTTCTTGTAGCAGCCGGCGAAACCGCCGAGTACAGAGGACTTGCCGGTGGCCAGCGACAGGTTGTTCGCCGCCGCGGTGAGCGCGCCGCTGCCCACGGAGGTGTAGGTGAGGCTGTCCGGCGGCAGCCCGCAGAACTGCCATACCATGGACCACCACTCCGTCAACTTGCGTGCGCTGACATAGGTCGACTCGGCGCGCTGGGTGTCGCCCACGCGGCTGGAAACCTGTTGAATCGTGAACACGCTCATCAGGCCCAGGAACATCCCGATGATGCCCATTTCCACCAGCGTGTAGCCGCGTTGCAGGCGCGCGCGACCCCGCGATGCCCGGGGGGCATGACGGACTGTCAAGGGTGGAAGGGGGTCCGCGCGATGCGGACGGTGCAAAGGGGTCACGAAATGGCAAGCAGTCAGAGGGCTCGCACCTATAGCGACGCCTTCTAGCCTGCTTTCAGGAAGGGGGAAGGGAGCCGGGCACGAAGCCTCTGACTCCTCATTCGTCCTCGCCCAAACTGTTTGGCGGCCCGGGCGTCACTCTCGCAAAGAAAACAGCCGCCCCGCGAGGCGGCCGAAAGCTCACTTCAGTGGCTGGCAGCGGGTTGCCGGGGCGCCCCGCTGCGGCATGGCCGCCAGCAGCGAGTAGTGGTCTTCGAAGAACGACTCCTCCATGCTGGGCAGCTCGCTCAAGGGCACCCAGGTCGCGCTGCCTGCGGCCGCGTCGTCGGCGGCACGTACTTCGGGCAGTTGGCGTCGGTCCCCCAGGTCGTAGTAGTGTGCGTGCGTGACCGTGCGGCCTCGCAAGCTGCGTTGGGGGTGGTCGAACACCTTGACCTCGCGCAGCGCGTAGTCGAGGTTGTAGCCTCGCACGTCCAGGCAGGTTTCCTCAGCCAGCTCGCGCGCAGCCGACTGACGCAGCGTCTCGTTGGCCTCCAGGAAGCCCCCCGGCACCGCCCACAGGCCCTTGCCGGGCGAGCGCCCGCGGCGAATCAGCAGCACATGGTCATTGCAGCGGACGATGGCGTCCACCGTGATGAAGAGCACCTCGTAGGGCGTACCGGCCCAGCGGGCCTTGCCGTCCAGCAGGCCTTGCTGTTCCTCGCACAGGTTGGCAAAGCAGGGCTGGCTGCGCCACAGACCGAGGTACTCGAGCACGGCCTGTGGCAGCAGCGGCTTGAGCATCTGGCGCACGACCGGCCAGCTGGCTTCGGAGCTGAAGAGGTAGTCGCGAATCTGCGTGGCACTCAGGCCACCTTCGAGCGCAATTTCCTGCTCCACCAGCTGCCACCCTGGGAAGCGGTTGAGGTAGTAGGACGAGGCATCCTTGAAGTGGCCCACCAGGGCGATGCGACGGGCCTGGGGATACAGACGCGCCACTTCTTCGCGCACGGCGCGCACCCAGGACTCGTCGTCGTAGTAGTCGCGCATCGGGATGAAGCCCAGCCGTTCGCGGTCTTCGTCGCTGACGCTGAGTTGCACCATGTCGCGACGCTCCTCCCAGCGGAAGGGGTTCTTCGGGTCACGGGCCCGGTGGGACGAGCCCAGCACGACGGCGGCGTTCTGTGCGATGCTCAGCGCGCGTTGCACCATGGCGTGATGCGCCAGGTGATAGGGCTGCAGGCGGCCGATGAAGATGGCCAGGTCGAATTCGTATTGAAGGGTATCGGTCATGTTGTTCTTTCTGGGAAGCGACGGCGTCAACGCGGCTTGGCGGGGCACGCTCAATACGGCTTCGCGGCGATGGGGACCTGGCGACCGCTGCCGAAGGCACGCGAGCGCACGCGGATGATGGGCGGCGACTGGCGGCGCTTGTATTCGTTGCGGGCAATCATGCGCTTGACCCGCTCGAGCAGGGCCGTGCCGTCCCCGGTGGCCTTCAGGCCGCCGACGGTCTGCTGTGCGGCCTCGAGTTCCCACGCGGCCAGGCGAGGGCCCTCGATGAGCACCTTCAGGATGTCGTCCAGCACCGGATAGGGAGGCAGGCTGTCGGTGTCCCGCTGCCCCGGGGCCAGCTCCGCAGACGGCTCCTTGTCGATGATGGCCACGGGGATGAGCTCGCGACCCGCGATGTCGTTGACGTGGCGAGACAGCGCGAAGACCTCGGTCTTGTACAGGTCACCGATGAGGCCCAGGCCCCCGTTGGTATCGCCGTACAGGGTGCAGTAGCCCACTGAAATCTCGGACTTGTTGCCAGTGGTCAGCAGCAGGTGCCCGTTGGCGTTGGAGTACTCCATCAGCACGGTGCCGCGAATGCGCGCCTGCAGGTTCTCCAGCGGCAGGCCCTGCAGTTCGGCGCCGGTGGCTTGCAGGTACTGCGCCTTGTAGGCGTCGACCAGCGTACGAATGGGATGCGTGAGCAGCGGGATGCCCAGGTTGCGGCACAGCACCTCGGAGTCCGAGACGGAGCCCTCACTGGAATATTCCGACGGCATGGTGATGCCGACCACGTTCTCGGCGCCAAGCGCTTGCACGGCCAGCGCCAGCGTCAGCGCACTGTCGATGCCCCCCGAGGAGCCGACCACGGCCTTGGTGAACCCGCAGCGACGAGCGTAGTCGCGCAGCCCGAGCACGATTTGCTGGCGATAGAACTCGAGCGTGGGCAGGCCTTGGGCAGCCGGCCGGGGCAGGTCCATCCGGTTGAGGTCCGTGAACTCGCGCGCAACCGGGTCGAACTCGATGGTGCGCACTTCTTCGGCAAACCGGGCGCTCTCGTAGGCGATGCCGCCTTGGGCGTCGACCAGGAACGAGCTGCCGTCGTAGACCAGCTGGTCATGGCCCCCGACCTGGTTGACATAGACCAACGGCAGGCCATGACGGGCGCAGGCCTTGGAGAACACCTGCAGGCGCTGTTCGCGCTTGCCGATGTTGGCCGGACTTGCGTTGATGGAGACGACCACATCGGGAGCTGCGTCGGCCAGGCGCTGGAACGGATTGACCGCGTAGTCGTCGCCGTCATCGTTCCAGCCGTCTTCGCAGATGAGGAATCCCACCTGCGCATTGCCGATGCGCAGCACTCGGCAGTGGTCGGGGCCCGGTTCGAAATGACGGCGCTCATCGAAGATGTTGTAGGTCGGCAGCAGCTGCTTGTGATACTCCAGCACCACGGCGCCGTCCTTCAGGACCAGGAGGCTGTTGTGATGGGTCTTGCCCACGCCCAGGTTCAGGGTAGGAGCGCCGACCACCCAGTACAGACCCGGCGTGTTCCAGGTCTCCTTCAGCAGCGCCTGCAGGCCCGCATCAATACGCTCCTGGAAGGAGGGGTCTTCCAGCAGGTCCGCGGGGTAGTAGGCGGTGAGCGAGAGTTCCGAGAACACCACGAGTTGGGCCGAGTCTGCGAACGCTTGACGAGCCGCATTGGCCATCAGGGCGATGTTGCCTTCGATGTCGCCAATCATCGGGTTGAGCTGAGCGAGGGTGATGCGCATGAGGGTCTCTTTTTCTTTAGGTTGGAACACAGTATAGCACTCTTAGTATCGTAGTGCAACTAAGAGGGTAAAATCACTGGGACAGGTAGGCTGCACGCAAGGCCCAGGCATCGGCCAGCGCGTGGTGCCGACAAAGGCCGCGGGTGCCGAGCAGGTGGTAGGCGGCTTCACGGGCGGCTTCGGCATGCGGTTCGGTGTTGAGGATGCTCAAGTTGCACGGCTCCAGCAGCCGCAGCTCGCAGGAAGCCCCGAGCTCTTGCAGCAAGGATTCCAGCAAGTTGAAGTCCACCGACCAGTCGTAGCAGACGTGCAAGGACTTGCAGCCGCGCTGCGCCAGCCACAGCGGCAGGTCGCGGCCGAGTTCGGCAGCGCACTGCCGGCGTGAAGGAAGCCGCCCGAACTGGGGAAGCACCGTGGCGCGCACGAAGTCGTTGCTGCGCGCCATGCGCGCTTGCGAGCAGGGGTCCTGCCCGTGCAGTTCGCAGTAGTATTCATCGCCCGTCATCGACACGAGCGCGAGCGCCAGCAGCTCAGGGGCCGCGTGGGTGGTGTACTCGGTGTCGAGGAAGAGGAAGTCGTCCATGGGGGCTGCTGGTTTGGCTTGCCAGAGTAGTAGGTAGCTTCTTTAGGCGCTGTCTTCTCCGGTCATTCTATAGCAGCGCAGACTAGAATTTAGTAGGAGCTGGGAGTGTTGTTGAAATAAACGTGCTGTGCTACAATATGGCCATCACATCAACGAACTGGACACCCTTTACATGACCGACTCCGTCGCCACCACTTCCCAGAACCAGCCGTTCTTTGGCATCCAACGCGTCTACTTGAAGGGCCAGTCCCTGGAACTGCCCCTGGGTGCCAAGGTCTTTCTGGAAGCCGGCGCTCCCGCCATGAACCTGAACCTGCAGGTTGAGAGCGCTGGCCTTGCCGAGGGCATCTTCGAGGTGAGCATCCGCGCGACCCTGACGGCCGAGCTCAACGGCAAGGTGCTGTTCCTGCTGGAATGCGACCAATCGGGCATCTTCGAAATCCGCAACGTCGACCAGGCTCAACTCGCCGACATCCTGGAAATCGCTGCGCCGGCGATGCTCGCCCCGTACCTGCGTGCCCAGTTGGCTGACACCCTGACGCGTGCCACGCTGCCGATGTTCTACATGCCCGAAATCAACTGGCCTGCCCTGGCTCAACAGCGTCGTGCCGAAATCGCGGCCAGTCAGGAGCAAAAGCCGGCCTTGGTGCACTGAGCGCCTGTCGGCACCCTAAAAGCGCCTTTGAGGCGCTTTTTTTTCTTGCCTAAACTCGAAGCGGCTGCTATTGTAAAAAAGGAAGGAGCCGCCCGTTGAGTTTTGTCCCGTCCCCATGCGTCCGTTACTCCTGCTCCGCGGGAGCAACTGCGTTCTGTCTTTTGGGTGCGTTGTCGCCCTGGTTGGCGTACGAGGAAGCGCCGGGCTTGCGCTGGTTTGTTTCCGCGCTCGGCCTCGTCGGAGCTGCCGCGATTGGGTGGTGCGGTTGGCGACGTGAACTCGCGCTGAACCGTCTTGCGAGGGCGCAAGAAGAAGCTCGAGAGCTTCAGCACGAGAACGAGTCCCTGCGCATGCTGGCGCAGGAAGACCCGCTGACGGGACTGTCCAATCGACGAGGGCTGCTGCAGCAGCTCGAGCGCATTCACGCCCAGGCCGTTCGCGAAGGGACTGCCTTGTCGGTCTTCATGCTGGACATCGACCATTTCAAGAATGTGAACGACACTTTGGGGCATGCCGCCGGCGACCTGGTGTTGCGGCGGCTTGCGGCCCTCTTAAAGGAACAGTGCCGCGTGATGGACGTCGGCTGCCGGTGGGGCGGCGAGGAGTTTCTCGTCGTGGCACCTCACTGCGGCCGTGAGGCGGCGGTCCGGGTCGCTGAAAAAGTTCGCCTGCGGGTGGCGCAACTCTCACCGCAATGGCTGCCGAATGGCGAGTCGTTGACGGTCAGTATCGGCGTTGCGTCGGACGATACCTCGGCGGTGGACCTCCCCGTGCTGTTGCAGCAGGCCGACGACGCTCTCTACGAGGCCAAGAGAACAGGCCGCAACCGCGTGTGCCACTACAGTGGGTTGCGCCCGCCCGACCCGGGCGAGCGAGTTGACCGTCCTCACCTGGTCTGGACACAGGCCGGGCACTGACGGCCCGGGTGACGCGTTCTCAGCGCTGGCGCAACGCCAGGGCCAGGTCTCGCAGGCAACGCGCGGTGTCGTCCCAGCCGATGCAGGCGTCGGTGACCGACTGGCCGTAGGTGAGCTGGGTGCGCTCCGAGCAGGCCTTTTGCGCGCCTTCCACCAGGTTGCTCTCCAGCATGACGCCCATCAGGCTCTTGTTGCCGCGGGCCCGTTGCTCGGCGACGGCTCGCAAGACCTCGGGCTGTCGCCGATGGTCCTTGCTCGAGTTGCCGTGACTGCAATCGACAACGACTCGCTCCGGCAGTCGCGACGCACGCAGGTCCGCGCAGGCGGTCTGGACGCTGACTTCATCATAGTTGGGCACAGCGCCGCCGCGCAGAATCAGGTGTCCGTATGCATTGCCGCGGGTGCGTACCACGGCAATCTGGCCGTGGGAATCCACGCCCAGGAAGGCATGCGGAGTCGCGGCTGCGGTCAGGGCGTTCAGGGCAACCTTCAGGCTGCCGTCCGTCCCGTTCTTGAAGCCGACGGGTGTCGACAGGCCGCTGGCCATCTCCCGATGCGTCTGCGACTCGGTGGTCCGTGCGCCAATGGCGCTCCAACTGATGAGGTCCCCGAGATATTGAGGGCTCAGGGGGTCCAGCGCCTCGGTGCCAATGGGCAGTCCCAGCGTATTGATGTCGACCATCAACTGGCGGGCGGTTTTCAACCCTTTCTCAATCTGGAAACTGTCGTCCATCTCCGGGTCATTGATGAGACCCTTCCATCCGACCGTGGTCCGGGGCTTTTCGAAGTAGACGCGCATCACAATCAGTAGCGCGTCATTGAGTTCATCGGCAAGGCCTTTGAGGCGCTGCGCATAGTCCAGGGCCGCTTGCGTATCGTGCACCGAACAAGGGCCAACGACCGCAAACATCCGGCTATCTGCACCGTTGAGAATGCGTTCGAGCGCCCGGCGTCCTGCAGCGACGGTCTTGAATGCCTGCTCGGTAGCGGGCACCAGCTGGTGCAACTGAGCGGGACTCGGTAGCGACTCCGTCGACTCGACGTTGCGGTTTTCAAGGAAGAATTCGGTGGTCATGGGCGCGAGCAAAGGTGAGGTCAACGATTCACCATCCCGAAAACCTTGTGGTCCAAGTTCAACAACCCGGGAATGGCTTCCCCACAAGGCATCGCCAGGGGTTTCTCAAATAGCTCTCGGCTTTATTTGAGAGGAGCTCAAGGGCTTTGTTGAAGCGGCGCTCCGGCGGCTTCTGCTCGTGTCACTCGAGCGACATAGGCACCGGGAAGCGCAGCTTCGAGCCGCCTTTTTGTGTTTACGCCGGCCACTTAAGCCGTTAAGCTTGCGCCCGTCCCAACTCACCTGGAGTCCCAGTGAAGTCCTACGCTGCAGTTCGCGCACAAATCGCTCAACTCGAGAAGGAGGCCGAGGATTTGCGCAAGGCAGAAGTCAAAAAGGTCATCGCGCAGGTTCGCGAAGCCATCGCCACCTACGACCTTTCCGCTGCCGACCTCGGGTTCCGGGGTGTGGGCAAAGGCCCGGGTAAGCCGGGTGCCGTCAAGCGCGCGGGAGCAGGTGTGCCGAAGTATCGTGACCCCAAGTCTGGCAAGACCTGGACAGGGCATGGCAAGCCGCCTGGCTGGATTGCCAGCGCACGCAACCGCGATGCGTTCCTGATTGACAAGTCTGCCACCAACGGGGAGGGGGCTGCGACGGCACCCTCGGCCACGAAGGCCACGGTGAAGAAGGCGGCAGCCAAGAAGCCCGCGGCCAAGGCCGCAAAGAAATCCCAGCCTGCGCTCAAGCGCGCCTCGGTCAAGGCAGCGGCGTCGAAGAAGGTGGCTCGCAACAAGAGCAAGCCTGCCGTTGCAGACTCGAGCCCGGTCGCTGTGACGCCTGAATCCGCGAAGACGGACGCCTGAGCTCGAGGCTCAAGGGGAGCGGCCGCGCCGGGTCTCCGGGGCGGCCGTTTTGTTTTGTGGGTCAGTCGTGCTTGTTGAAAACCTGGCGCAGGTAGGCGAGGAAGGTCTCGTCGTCGCACAGGGTCTTTCCCGCCGTGTCCGACAGCTTGGCTGTCGGCTGACCATTGCAGCTCACCAGCTTCATTACGATGTTCAGCGCCTTCGGGCCAAGGTCGTTGGTGAGGTTGGTGCCGATGCCGAAGCCCGTCTGCACGCGTTCGGCGAAATGCTTGTGCAGCGACAACGTGGTGGGCACGTCCAGGCCGTCGGAGAAGACCAGCCGCTTGCTGCGCGGGTCAATACGCAGTTTGGCGTAGTGCGCCAGGGCCTTCTCGCCCCACACCACCGGGTCCCCTGAGTCGTGGCGGAGACCGTCGAAAAGCTTGGCAAAATACAGGTCGAAGTCAGCCAAGAACGCGTCCATGCCAACCACGTCCGTGAGCGCCGTACCCAGGTCACCGCGGTATTCCTGGACCCAGGCCTCGAGCGCAGCCTTCTGGAAGCCCTTGAGCTGCACACCGACCGTCTGGAAGGTTTGCAGGTACTCATGAGCCATGGTTCCGATGGGAACCAGGCCATACTTCCTGGCCAGATAGACGTTGCTCGTGCCCTTGAAGAACTGAGGCACCTCGCGCACGAGGGTGGCCACCACTTCCTCTTGCCACTCGCCAGAGAAGCGCCGGCGCACGCCGAAGTCGAAGAATTCGAAGGGAGTGCGGGTCGGCAGCAGCGGCAGGCTCTTACCGTAGTCGCGCAGCAGTGCAATCTTGGTGGCCAGGCGCGCCCGGCCCTCGACCAGCGCGGCTTCGCGGGCATCGCCCTGCATCAGACGGCGGAAGTAGAGCTCGTTGACGATGGCGAGCACGAAGATTTCAAAGCCCATCACGTGCACCTGCGGCCCCTTGGCCACGATGCTCAGGCGCTCCCCGTCTGTCGAGACGGTGATGAAGCGGCGCTGAAACTGGAACAGACGCAGGAAGTCGATGAAGTCAGGCTTCATGTAGCGCAGGGCGCCCAGGTAGGCCAGCTCGTCTTCGGCGAAGCGCAGGGTGCAGAGGTGGTCCAGCTGCGCGTTGACCTCGTCCGACAGCTCAGCCAGCGGGAACGCCGGCGTGTTGCGGCAAACGAAGCGGTACTCGGCCTGGTTCTGTGCGAGCTGGTGCAGCATCGGCTGCCACATCGTGAACTTGTAAAGGTCGGTCTCGAGCAACGAGCGGATGACCGGTTGAAAGCCGAACACGTACTCGCGCGGGCCCTCGATGACGACCGAGCGACCGGCCCCCTCTTGCGCCAGGGTCTGCAGACGTGCCAGGGCCTCCGGGGTATGAAGGACGACGGTATTCATTTCGAGTGTCTTTCTTGAAGTTGTTGCTGACAGTATAGCAGGCTTCGTTTAAATGTGCAACTAAGTCGCCGACAAATGGCTCAGAGCGCTTTTGACAGATGCGGCGTGGGGTCCAGCAAGGAATCCGGCCGCGGCTGGCCGAGGTTCCACGCGGGACAGGCGCGGGCGCCTGCCTTGTGCAGTTCCAGGTGGAGCATGGCAGTGGGTCGGCCCTTGTCGTGGCGCAGAACCCGTCGCACGCAACCAATCTGGTCGCCCGCCCGAACCTGCTGGCCTACTTCCACGGCCGCGTCTAATTCGCCATAGGCCACCACACCGCTGCGACCTTCCACAAGCACAACGGAAGTGTCCAGCCACCAGGGCAAGCCTGCGGCAGGGCCGGTGAAGGGGTCCACTGCGACAACGACCCCTTGCTCAACAGCCGTCACGGGGGTGCCTTCCGCGCAATACAGGTCGATGCCTTCGTGGATGTGGTGACGGCGAGTGACACCGAACGCGCCAGGGTGCGGCGCAAGGGGCAACGCCGTCTGGCCCGGGGCCAGCGACTTAAAGGACTGGCCGTCCTCCGAAGGCACCAGTTCAAGCGGAAGAGGTGAGCGCCATAAAGTCATGCCGCTATTTTACGTTTTTAGAGTCCGGCAGTCCATCTTTAGATGACGCGCAGTGCTGATTCGAGCCAAAGCACCGGTGCCGCGAACAGGACCGAGTCGAGCCGGTCCAGCAGGCCTCCATGCCCTGGCAGCATCGTCCCCCAATCCTTGGCGCCGACTTGTCGCTTGACGGCGGACAACAGCAGTCCGCTCAGGACGCCGAGAACAGCCGTCTGCAGGCTCAACAGCGCGGCTTGCCCGGGCGATAGCCCCCAGATGGAGCTGAGCGCGGCGCCGACCGCGGTCGCCACCAGCAATCCGCCGGCGAGGCCCTCGACTGTCTTGCGTGGGCTGATGCGCGGCGCGAACGGAGTTCTGCCGAGTCGACGTCCGACCAGGTATTGAAAGGTGTCGCTGACCTGAGACACGAGCAGTACGAGGAGCATGAGCTCAAAACCATTTGCGGGCGTTTGAACGAGGACCGCCAGACTGCCCATGCCGATGCAGCACAGCAGCACTCCCGGCCAGGTGAGCCAAGGAGGGTGCAGCGACAGGTGCAACGCCCCGGCAGCCAGTGCCGCCACCGCAAGGAGCGGCCACGCGCACAAGGTCAGGCCCGTCAGGGCGGGCAGCCCGACGAACAAGAGTAGCCGTACGCGAGTGAGCTTGTCGACCGCAAGGGTGGTGCTGTATTCGTTCAACACCAACAAGCCCACGGCGCAAAACCCGATTGCGGTCGCGCCCGCGGGTAGCGCCAGCAAGGGTAAGCCGAAGGCCAGTGCGGTGGCCAAAGAAGCCGACCGGATGTGCATGTCGGACAGCGTGCGCGAATGCGCCCAGCGCCGACGTCCCAGAAGAACAGCAACATGGGCGGCGGCCAGCGTGACGAGAACGCCCAGCGCGAGAAAGGGATAGTGATTCAAGACGACCCGCGTAAGGAATAGCGGGTCTAGCGGCACGCTTTAGCTCTCGCGGGAGGCGCTACCAGGTCTTGAACAGGGCCAGGCCCAGAACGAAGAAACCGACACCGTAGACCAGGCCGTTACCCAGGCGGTAGGCCTTGGACAAGGTGGCCTCCGAGAGGGGTCGCTTTCGATGGGCCATCCAGTTTGACAGCACCTGGAAGCCGTCCAACGGCGGAATGGGCAATGCGTTCACGCCCGCCAGGACGAAGTTCAGCATGGCGATGCTCCACAGCGCGTTGATGCCAAAGAGATGCGGATTCACTGCCCAGACGCAGAGGATGACCACGCCGTAGACCAGTGAGGCGAGTGGACCGGCCAGGGCCACGATGGCGCGCTGCGCAGGGGTCAGGGCAGCGAAGCGTTCCGGGTCCGGAACGATGGCTCCGCCAATAGGGAGCATCCCGACCCGGATGTGCCGGAATCGAAGCACCATCGGGCCCAGCCCCAGCCAGTATTCGCGGATGCCGACCTTGAACCGGTACAGCGCCGCCCAGTGGCCCATCTCGTGGAAGATGAGCGGCGTTAGGGTAAAGAAGACGGTGAGAAGTACCGTGACGAAAAATTTGAGCATTGGCTTCCCGTCGTTGCGTGAAACCAGGTCTAGCGAATTGGCGCTCTGACGAATGAGCAGTTTCCGCGTCCAACAGTACGTGGGTTGTCGCATTCCGAGAGGCTTTTGCTACACCCAATACCGCTCAATCCTCCGCGAGAACCTCCATGCCCCTGCTTCGTCGCTCCCTTTTGCTGGCCACCTTGGCCGCGTCCCTTCCCTTCGCCGTCTCCGCAGTCACACTGTCCGACAGTGCGTTCCTCGGCAATTCGCCATATCAGGCAGCCCACGATGTGCTCAACGGTGACCTGGCCGTCCTCGAAGTTCTGGCACCTCGCAGTGAGCGGCATTTCATGATGTTCGAAGGTCGCGACCGACAGTTCTACGTGGCGGGAGAGAACGGCCAAGCCTACGTGCTGAAGGTGCGCAACCGCACCGCAGAACGCATCCTCGTCGTGCCCAGCGTGGACGGTGTCAACGCCATCACGGGGCAAACGGCTTCGTCGCGCCAGAGCGGCTATATCGTTCCGCCATACGGGGAGGTCGTCATTGACGGTTGGCGCAAGTCCTCGCGCGAGGTGGCCGAATTCGTGTTTACCGCCCAATCCGAGTCCTACGCCACCCAGACCGGACGCCCCGCCAACGTAGGTGTCATCGGTCTGGCGGTCTTCCGCGAAGAGCAAGCCCGCGTGACAATCGGCGGCCGCTACCTGGAGAAGTCCGCGTCGAGCACCGCAGGCTCGGCGCCGGTTCCCGCCGCTGCTCCCACTGTTCCTGGCGCCGGCATGACCGCTGACGCCATCAACGCCGCCCCTGCTCAGAAAATGCGTGCGGCCGAGGCCGAAGAGCGCCTGGGTACGGGGCATGGCCAGCGCCAGGCCTCCGCTGCGCAATACGCCGATTTCCGCCGCGAGCCGGGTGGTCCGGCCGAAGTGCTGCAAGTGCGCTACGACAGCCTGCGCAATCTGGAAGTCAATGGCATCGTGTTGCGCAAGCCGGTGCGGGTGCGCCCCCAGCCGTTCCCGAATGACGGCTTTGTACCGGACCCGCCGCGTCGTTGATTCACGAATGAGCAAGGACCTGTTGCTGACAGCCCTGCTGGGGCTGCCGTTGGCCGTGGCGCTGGCGGCGCTGTGGGTCAATCGCCGGTCCGGGCGCCCCTCGGGCAACGTCAAGGGAACGCGATGGGAATCGAGTGAGCCCCTGCGCCGCTGGAATGTTGCGCTGCTGTGCGTGCTGGTGCTGGCGTGTACAGCGGGGATGGCTGTCGTCCACTTTCGCTGAGACCGCTGAGCCCGTGGTGTCGCTGGGGCCGGTCTGTGGCCGGGAGGCCCAACCCAGCAGGCTAAGTCTGAGTGGGCGCAGGCAGCGCGGCCGGCAGAACGCCCAGTTCCAGCGTCAGGCGCAGTTTGTCCTCGTCCGCCAGGTATTCGGCATCGACTCGGCCCGCGCGGTAGCCCAGCAACTCCAGCGGACTGGCCAGCGCTTCATTCGCGATGTCCTTCACCAGCTGCAGTGCCTGCGGGTCGGTCAGGTAGTCCTTCGCCGCGGAAGGAACCGGAACCTCGAAAGTCTTGATGAGGGTCTTTCCCACCAGGTTCAGCCGTTCGACGGCCGTCTGCGCAAGGGCAGGGCCGAGGGTGGCCTTGAACGCGGCGAGCAGCGCGGAGACGAGCAGCCCGACCAGCTTGTCCTTCAGCCATTGGACTGGCCGGGTCACCGCGGTCACACCGCTCTTGACGGACTGGTAGGCGGACCATCCGGTTTGCGCCACCTTGAGTGCAGTCGAGGAGTTCATGTTCTGAATAGCCTAGCGGCTTTAGCCGCCAGGGTCTCGCTCAGCCCAGGCTCAGCTTGCTGACTTCCGTGTCCTCGAAAAGGCCCAGGCTCGGACCCATCGAGTACAAACGCGCGGCAGTGGGCAGGCCGCAGGAGGGCAGGGTCTTGCTCGACGCCCCCTTGGAAATGCGCAGGTCCTCGCCCAGGCGGACGACACCCACGCCGGAGGCGAGGAGTGCCCCGTCCAGGTCGGTATCGACCACCACGTCTTCTTCCGCCACCTCGAAAGCATCGTGGCTTGCCTGCATGCGCATTCGCACGGTCTGCCCGTCGGACTTGCGAACCGCGGTCAGCCACACGTTGTGCCGGTCCAGGCCCAGGCCCTGGATGACGCGATAGGCCTTGAGCGCCGGCGCCTTCAGCTGCACCAGCCCTTCGCCTTCCAGCACCCCGAGGAAGGGTGCCCCCAGGCAGCTTTGCACGAAGCAGCCGCGGTAGAACTCGGTGGACAGGGCGCTCACGGGCCACTGGTGCCCGATGGTCAGCACGGTGCGGGTGCCCAGCTGCGCTGCGGACAGCTCGACGAGGCCGTTGGACACGCCCTCGACCAGGGCGAACAAGCGCGTGCCACTCTGCCACAGCCGTTCAGCGCGGGTGGGCAGGTCCGGCCCCGCCGTTGCACCGTCGCGCGAACGCATGGATAGCGCCTGCCCCGGGGCCAGCGTCACCACCACTTCGGTATGAGGCAGGCGCAGCACGGCGGCTCGGCGGTTGAGCACCGCTTCGCAGTCCTGCCCCGTCACCCAAGGCAATGCCGCCTTGCGCATCGCGTCCCAGAGCTGCAAGCCCTGCGCCGTCTTGGCGATGGCGTAACCTTGGAAGGCGGCCAGCACTCGTCCGCCTGCATGGCCCAGCCGTTCCTGCTTGAGCGATGCGTTGAGCACCTGAACCACCTTCAGGCGGGGCGCGGTCTGCGCTGCGGGTGCTCCGCTCAGGTTCGTCGGCGGCGCCAGACGGGCGCCGGACTGGAACACGTCGCGATACCACTGTCGCAGAGCAGTCGGGATGTCATCGACCGAGCGCGCTGCACCGGGCACCGAGACCTTCGGGTCGAAGATGCTGACCTGCGCCTTCATGCGCGCCTCGAGCGCATTGCGGGCGAAGTCCGGGTGAGTGCCCTTGAAGGGGTGGATGCCGGTCCACAGTTGAAAGGTGACGATGGCCCAGGCGTACCAGTCGCTGCCGGTGCTGAAGCCTTGCAGCGCTCGCGGGTCGCGAATGGAAGGCATGATGGCCGTGGCCGGGAACCCCTGCAGCTGCCAGCTGTCGACGTCGATGACCGTCGGCTTCACGCCGTCAACCAGCCAATTCAGCTCGTTCGCGTCCACCAGCAGCGCGTCTTGCGCGTGGGCGTACGCCATGATGTCGCGCATGCGCATCGTCACGTCGCGGGTTTCGTCAACGCCGAACTGATGGGCGTCGCGCCAGGAGTTGGTGAAGAGCTTGCATAGCGCTTCACCCTGGATGCGGGGGAAGGTGAGCCCCAGGAACGAACCGTTCTTGTCCGCAAGCACCCCGGTGGGCGCTGCGATGCCAGGATGCTGCATCTTGCGCAGGCCGGCCACCTTGTCGGCCAGGCGGGCCTTCTGGGCCTTCACCGGGTCGAGGTAAATCTTGAAGACTGTGTCCTTGCGAGCGTAGACGGCTCCTTCGCCACCGGTGGCCAGGTGGTCGTTCGGTCCCAGGATGAGCTTGGTGCCCTGCTCGTCGTAGACGGTGACGCGGTCGTTCATGCTTCATCTCCCAGCCACAGGCAAGCCACTGCGAGGTCGTCCGTGGGACCCTTGTTGTTGTCCTTGCGCCATTGCCGCAGCAAGGCGCCCATGCGTCGCTGCATGAACTGCCCTGACGGGTTCTTCACTTGAGTCAGCGGCGCCAGGCTGTCGAAATGCCCTTGGCCTTCGAAACTGACGGCACCGTCGGTGCAGAGAAATACGGCCTCCAGGCCGGCGCGGGCCAACTCGAGGGCAAAGCCGGCTTGCTCGGCCGCAACACTCTCCTGCACAGCCACTTCCAGCTGGGCACCGGCCCGGTCGTACTCGTTGACGACGACGCGCAGCGTCTCCTGGCCAAACAGGTCCAGCCACTTCTGTCGACATTCGATGCGACGGTCATCATTGAGGTACCGGGGTGCGTTGAGGCTGTACTCCAGGTTCCAGGTCTTCAGCCGGCCGTCGCGGTAGCGTGCCATGACCACGCCATCGCCGAAAACCTGGAGGCGCACGGCGTGTTCGTCGGTCGCCGCCATCAGCAAGGTCGCGTAGCCGTCTTCGAAAGCAAAGGGGGCGAGCAGCGGCTGAGCCAACTCCTGCAGTCGCTGAGCACAGTGCGCAGCGTCGAGCAACGCGGCGGCGCCCTCGAGCCCCAGCAGTTGGACGGCGGCTTGTGACCACATGCGGCTGCCGATGTCGGTTCGCCCGCCCGTGGAGCAGCCATCCGAGACGATGGCCCATCCCTGTTCGCCGGACGAACCCGCCAGGGCGTAGTCCTGGCAGGGCTGAGCCGTGTTCTGATGGGACTGGCCGATGATGAATGCGCAATCTGCGCTCAGGGCTGCGGGCATCGCTTCGCCTTTTCGCTTTTCGTTCTGATAAGAGTGGCCCGGTCTCAGCGCAGGAGAACCGGGCCGTTTGCGCTGAAGCCGTGCTTAGAAGGTCAGGGCCTGGCTCGGGCCGCCGGTGCCCAGCGACTGGGACTGCGCGCTGATGGAGCGCGAGACGAAGTCCGCCAGCTTGGCCAGGCGCTGCGGCGAAGCGTCGGCCACATCCACGTACTGGTCCAGGCCCGCGTCGTTCTTGAACGCTTCGAGCATCGGGCGGCACTGGCCGGCGTTGATGCCCACCAGCACGGTTCGCAGCGACTCGAGGTGCTCGCCCGTGATGGCTTTCTGCACTTCGGCACGCAGGTCAGCGCTGCGGGTGCGGCTGGCGTTGTCATCGCCGTCGGTGGCGATGATGACGATGGCGTTGGCCAGGTAGTCCTGGTCTGCCAGCTGCTTGCCGTAGGCATTGGTTGCGCCCACCGCGGAGAACACCGCATCGTTGAGCGCGGTCATGCCGCCGCACTGCGGCGTCGCGTAGTCGGCGGCGTTGATTTCGGTCAGCGGCTTGAAGCCGTGCACTTCGTCAACGTTGGAGTTGAATTCCACCACGCGCAGCAGCAGGTAGTCGCTGCGCGGGCTCTTGCGGCAGGCCTCGACCACGGTCTTCTTCACGCTGAACAGCTCGTCCGCGAAGGAGATGACCGAGCCGGTCTTGTCCAGCACCAGGGTGACCAGGGTGTACTCGGTGGCGCCGAGCGTTTCGATGCGCACGCCGCTGAAGCCAAAGCCAGCGACCGTGCCGGCGGCCATGTTCTTGTCGTCAAACAGTTTCATGATGTGTGTTCCTTGGAGAGGCGAGGTGCCTGATTACTTGCGGCCGTTGGCCAGCAGCTCGGGCAGGAAGTCGGTGGTGGTCGTCACGCGGGCGCCGCGGGCCACCATGTCGTCGAGGAACTTCTTGAACTGGGCCTCGAAGCCGGTCACCGGCGACATGCAGTCGCTCAGCAGCACAAGCTTGTTCAGGTTCTCGGCACCGAACTGGTCGGCCACGTGGTACATGGTGGAGGGCACGCAGTGGCTGCCAGCTTCGCCGCCGACGACGACCAGGTCGCTGTCGATGAGGATGTCGATGAGGCCACGGTTGAGTTGCGTCGACGGGTCGTCCATGTCCGGCACTTCGGCCATCACGGCGGAGTAATGCTCGGTCCAGGGGTTAGAGCCCTTGGTGACCTTGTTGACGATGCCCAGCTCACGGCCTTCCCAGGCGTTGTAGGCGGTGCGAACGGCCGAGTGCACGCCATGGCCCCAGGTGCCGATTTCACAGTGGATGGTCCAGACCATCAGGGTGTAGCGGCCGCCGGCTTCCAGGGCGTCCAGGTAGGCCAGGACGCGGGGCAGGGCCTTCGGGTTGCGCGGCAGGAACTTGCCGGCACGCACGTCTGCGGCGGAGATTTGGGTGAACGGGGTGACTGGAGTGCCGTCGCCTTGCATCCAGAAGGTCGGGCGTTCGATGCCGACGAAGTGGTGGCTGTCCAGCGTGACAGTGATGTCGGAGAAGCCGCGGCTACCCTTTTGCATGAACTCGGCCAAACGCAGCATGTCAGCGTGGGCGCCTGCCACCGGCAGGGCGGGGCTGATGACATCGGCAGCGCCGGCCATCGGGTTGCGCGGCAGCCAATCGGCGGGCAGGTCGCAGAAGTCGTTCTGCGGGTCGATGATGAACAGATGGATGTTGGACTTCATGGTGCAGCTCCTTTGTGCGGGAAGTTGATGGTTCACAGTATAGCCATGTTCGATGCGAAGTGCAACTAAGTGGCGCAAAAAATTTAGCAGTCTTGGTTGTGCTCCAGTGTAGAGGTGGTGTTTATACAGACTTGACGCCAACTCTACTTTGGTGTAATATGTTACTAAGCATGAATCTATTGAGAAGAATCCAAACCATGACACCCGTAATCTGTACCGTCGACGTGGTCTTGCTGACCTTGCGTGATGACCAGTTGCACGTCGCGCTGCTGCGCCGCGAGCGTGAACCGTTTGCAGGCACGCTGGCCCTGCCTGGCGGCTACATCCATACTGAAGAAGACCGGGACACGCAGGACGCGGCGACGCGCGTGCTGTTGGCCAAGACTGGTATCCGCAGCCCTTACCTGGAACAGCTGCAGACGTTCAGCGGACCTGCGCGCGACCCGCGAGGCTGGTCGGTGTCTGTCACCTACTACGCCTTGATTTCCGAGGAGGTCATCGCCCGCGCCGCGCACCCGGACGTCCAGCTGCGCACGGTCGACGGGCTCAAGGGCCTGCCGTTCGACCACCTGGCCATCGTCGAAGCCGCGGTCGCTCGCCTGCGCAGCAAGAGCACGTACTCGTCGCTGCCGGTCTATTTGCTGGATGAGTCTTTCAGCCTGCCGCGGCTGCAGGCGGTCTACGAGGCCGTCCTGGGCGAGCCCATCAACAAAGTGAGCTTCCGCCGCAAGATGAACGAGCTGGACATGGTGGAGCCCATCGTCGGCGCCTTCGAGGAAGGCAAGGCGAACCGGCCCGCGCAGCTCTATCGGCTCAAGCAGGAGTTCAAGGCCTCGCTGTCACTCATTGACCGTGCGTTCAACGCAGGTTGAAGGTCATGGCCGCGACGTCCTACGGGCTCGTGCTGCTGTGCGAACCGGGAGTCCTCCTGCTGGCACATGCCACCGGTACCAACCATTGGGACCTGCCCAAGGGAGCGGCTGAGCCTGGTGAGTCACCGAGGCAGGCCGTAGAGCGTGAGGTGCTGGAAGAGACCGGGCTGTGCCTCGCAGGAGTTCCGCTCGAGGACCTGGGCGTCCAGTCCTACCGCGCAGACAAGCAGCTGCACCTGTTCGCAGCCCGGGTGCCCCCAGGCAGCCTCGACGCACAGGCATGTCGCTGCGACAGCCGATTCCTGCATCCGAAAACGGGTCGGATGACCCCGGAGGTCGACCGGTTCGCCTGGACGCCCTTCGCGGACATCCCTGCGCATTGCGGCAAGAACCTCACTCGGGTGCTTCAGGCCTTGGCGCTGCCACGGCTGCTGCCGGCTCTGTCCCCGGTTCACCTCTGGCTGGCACCGACAGAACCTGCGAAGGTTCCGGCTCCGGAATGAGCGCGGGCAGCCAGTCCAGGGTGCCGTCCTCGTCTTGTTCCCAGTCCTGCAGGGGCGTACCTGCAGGCACGTCTGCCAAGGGCACGGTCGACGCAATGTCGAACACCGGCCCCGCCGCCTTCTTCAAGGGCAGCGACACGTCCAGGCCTTCGACCAAATTGTCCAGACTCATAATCTTCAGGTCGTCGAGAAACCGGGTGGTGGTCGCCAACAACTCGGGTTTACCCGGAGTGGCGCGATAGCCGATGACTTCCACCCAGCCGCGGTCCTGCAGTTGCTGCAAGATGGCCGGGCTGACCCCGGCGCCGCGCATCTCTTCGATGTCCGTTCGGGTGACCGGCTGCCGGAACGCGATGCAGGCCAGTGTCTCCAGCAGCGCCTTGGAGTACCGAGGGGCGCGTTGCGGGCTCAGCCGGTCCAGATGCACCTGCATCTCAGGCCGATTCTGGATGCGCCAGCCGCTTTCCAGGCACACCAGCTCAATGCCACGGTCGCGGTAGTCCTCGGCCAAGTTGTCCAGCAACCGGCGCACTGTGTCCGGCGCCACCTCGTCGTTCAGCAGCGTACACAGCTCGTTCAACGGAAGGGGGCGCCCCGCGCAGAATAAGGCTGCCTCAAGGGCGCGCTGTGCTTGCTCGGTGGTCATGGAGGCGGTGACAACTCCCTACTATAACCGAGCGGGCACACCCCTCAGACTTTAGCTGATGAACGGGCTGGCCTGGGCCCTAAATCCAACGGCCTGAAACATGCGAGCCACAGGGCAAGGCAGCAGTGCGCCTGCGCCTATTGCTGCAGCGGGCGAGCCGCAACCGCATAATCGCCGGGCCCGAACGACCTGGTGCGCGCGTGACCCCAACCCATCCCCTCCTGCCCTTGCTGTGGGGCTCCGAGCCGCGCTGCCCCGAGTGCTCAGCGGTCCTGGACGCTGCAACGCACATGTACGACCGAAGAAGCCAGCCGCGGCCTGGCGACGTCTCGCTGTGCCTCTACTGCGGCACCGCCTTGCGTTACGGGCCCAACCTGCGCCTGCAGCGGCTGACGGATACGGAGTTCATGGCGCTGCCTGCCGACACACGGGAGGAGCTGCGCAAGCATCAGTTTGCGCTGGCGTGCGCGGTTGCCCCCCTCGGACCGCTGCGTCCTGGCAAGTGACCGGACGAAAGCCGCACGCCTGGGCGCAAAAAATCGCCCCCGACGAGGCGGGGGCGAGGGGAGAAAGCAGTCGAAAAAGGGTGAGACTAGAAGCGCAGGTAGCTGTTGGACAGCGTCACTTCCTTGCCGTTGGGACGACGGACACGGGATTCCCAGCGACCTTTTTCGATGAGCTCGTAGAGCGCGTCGGGCTCGAAGCCCATGCGGATGACCTTGACGAACATGGCGGATGCCTCCAGAGGACCTAAAGCTCGTCTAGCCACCGTTCAGGTCTGGGCTCGCACGCTCAACTCCGCCAGAGGCCAGTTGCGGGCCATCGCATCGCTGTCTTCGGGGGTGTCCACGCCCGGCACGGTTTCACGCCAGGCCGCAGCGTCGACGTCGTCCCAGGTCAGTCGTCTCACCGCTTCGAGCACAGCTTGCCGGTCGGCGAGAAAGGCAGGCACGACGGTCGACTCGAGCAACTCATCGCCGGCGTCGGGTGTGCCCTGAGCGTGCGCCAGGCGCTCGGCCTCGTCCTGAGCAAGATTCCTGACGAAAAGCACCAGTCGGCGCTGGTCCGGAAAAACCGCAAGCACCTCTTCTTCGAGCAAAGGCCCGAAGAGAGCGCGCGTCGCCGCCTGCTCATCGAGCCACTGGCGCGTGTAGACCTGGGCTCGTGCCAGCATCGCGCTCAAGGACAGGTCCAGGTCAGGGTGGCTGTCCGGCAACACAACCACTGGCAGGGGCTGCTCGGCTTCCAGCGCCAGCAAACGCTGCTGTACGTCCGCCAGGGCCTGCTCGTACTGCGCCCGCCCGAACACGAGTCGCAGGGGGCGGCCGGTCTCGAAGAGAGGGGGTGTCAACTGCTTGCGAAAGGGCTCCTCGGGAAACGTCCAGGAGACCGTGTCTGCGTCGCTGTCGAGCTTGACGCAGTCGAAGATGCCCGCACATCCCGCCACGCCGCAACTGCAGGTGTAAGGGTCGAACTCTGACGGCTCCGTGCCGCGGGCAAGCAGCGACACGATGTCGAAGACGTAGCCGGTCGTCGGCTCGACGCCGTCGACCACGGGCCTGACCGACACCTCCAGGAACGGCTGTGCGGCGCGCTCGGCCTCGGTGGCGTTCTCCGGCAGCTCCCAGTGCTCCGGTTCGCGCGAGGCGCACACCGGCTGGATGCTAAAATCGAGGACGGCGAGGCGAACGGAAGAATCGTAGGTCATTTTAGTATGATAGCAGAACCATTCTAAAGTGAACAGTCGGTGTTCAGTCTAAAAGAAGCAGCCGACCCGGGGTCGGCTGGCTCAAGCGAGTGGTTTTGACTGCTGTATAGCGAAAACCCTGTCATTCTGGTTCCGGCGGGAACCGTCCGTCCAAGAAAAAGCCGCCCGGGGAGGGCGGCTTGAAAAGGTGTTTCAGCAAACTTGGAGCATGCGCTCCAGACTGGCGCACTCGCTGCGATGCAGGGCAAAGCCCAGGACATCGGCGATGGCGTCCAGCGTTTGGCTGGCCAGTCCGTCGCGAGGGAGTTCTTCCTTGAGCTTGTCGCTCAACTGGTTTCCGGTGGCGTACTCGTGGTACGCCTCCAGCAGCTCCTCTCGGCAAGGCAGCTCCTGCGGGTCCTCGTGGTCGTCCTCGTCGTCAGGGTCCTGGAACCATTCGGGCACCAGGATGACGCGGGCTTCGGAGACGGAGTCGCCACCGTCCGACTGCCACAGCTGATAGCCGGCCTTGTTGCGGCGCGTCTCCTGGCCGTCCCAGTTGACGTCGGTGTCGCCTTCGTAGTCCGGCGAGAGCTCGCCGGACTGGTCCCGGCTGGCACAGCTCGCAGACGCCACGCAGTAGAGGATGTCTTCCACGGTGCCGTCCATCGCGCTGAAATCCCGGCCATCGACGACTCTGCCGCTTGCTCCCTTTTCAACGAGGTCGAAGCAGCCGTCGAGATTAACCAGCGGATAGCGGGGCGGAGTCGCGGCTGACACAGCCTTGGACAGTTCCTCAGGCAGGCCGACGAGCAGCTCTGCATAGGTGGACTTGCCGAGCGCTCGGGCCATCAGCTCCAGGCACTGAGTGTGGCTGGGGGTGGCGGCACCGAAGACGGCCTTCAGTTCGCGACGCAGGCCAGTGACGGCCAGCTTGAGTTCCTTTTGAGACTTGATGAGCATGTTGACTTTCTGTCAGACCTCGCTGGCCTGAAAACGGCTCCGGGCGATTCCGGAGTGGTGTTCGCGTTGCCAAGCGAGGCCCGACAAAAAGCGGGGTGATTTCGCAAGGGATGTCCTTTCAGTCTTTGCCATCCCTGCACCGTGCAGGGGCGAACGACAGGCGACTGCGGCCTTGAATTGGTATAGGGACTGGCAGGCCACGGTGCTTCGTGACGGTGCCACGAGAGTTTCAGGGACGCTCAACGCGCACTTTTTTGATGGCGCGGGGCTGCGTGCAGTCTCGGCTTCGGCGCACTGCCCGAGTGGGGCAACGTGCGCGCCTAAAGAAAAAGCCCGCACGCGGTTGGCGTGCGGGCTCGTCGAACGAGTCTCAGTAGTCTGCGAACGAGCACAGGGTGTAGTTGTCGCGGTCGCTGAAGTCAGCTGCCGCAATACGCAACTCCAGGCTGCTGAAGTCCAGGTCGAGGCCCAGAAACTTGCGCAGCTCGGGGTCCTTGGGAATCTGCTGACCACAGAAGATGCTCATCAGCTCGGAGCGGGTGTAAGTGCGCCCATTCCAGGCCAGAACATCGCCTTTGAGCCGCTCGAGCAACTGACGACGCGCCTGCGAGAGCGGGGGGCTCAGGCGTTGCATCGCCGGCATCGAGGGCGTGCGCCCGGTGGGAGTCAGGGCGGGAGTCATCTCAGTCATGGTGTCCTCTTGGTACGAAAAACTATGCCACGTGTAGCCATCGAGTGCACGAGCAGAGCCTTGTTTTTTCAGCCCCGTAGCTATACGAGGCTCAGGACTGTTTGTTGTTGATACTTGAAAGGAACCATGTATGAGCCTCAACCTCCTCTCCCAGAGCGTGGAACAATCCAAGCGTTTTGCCGTGTGCGACCCCCAAGGCCGCATCCTGTACCCGACGCGCGGCGTTGACCACATCGAGGCTTGCGAGCTGTTCAGCCGTGAGTACGAAATCCCCTGGCACCTCGCGGAGCTGGAAGGATACGAAGTGTTCGAGCTTTCCGCCCGACCCTCGGCCGTTCTCCACTGAGCCCTCCACCTCTCTTCGGGCCGACAGCTTCTGTGCTGTCGGCCCTTGTTTTTTGCAGTTTGGCTAGACGGATGAAGGAAACTTCAATCCATCAAGGAACACACTGACATCATGCGCATCGAACAACATGCGGTCTTCTTCAAGGACCTTGTGCGCCAGGTTGGCACGGGCTCCATCCTGCCAGCCGCCTTCCAGCGGCCTTATGTCTGGAGCGAGTCCGACGTGATGGCCCTGTTCGAATCCATTCTTCGCGGCTATCCGCTGGGTGGATTCCTGCTGTGGTCCCCCTATGGCAAGGCGGACATCCGACAGGTCGCTCGTGCGCGCCTGGGGCCCATCGTCGCGGACTTGAAGGACACCTCCACATCCTTGTTGCTGGACGGCCAGAACCGCCTTGCCACGATGGCCTGGCTGGGCCACGACTTCGAACAGCCGGTTCCGTCGGGTCTGTCCGACGCCGAAGCCGCCATCTGGGGTGGCAGCCGACGACTCGTCCTGGACCTGGAGCACCGACGCTTCCAGTTCGTCGCGCGCGAGCAAGCAAGGCAGGGGCTCACGTTGCCAGCCTACGCCCTGGTGGACAGCCTTCGTGCCAACCCGCTCATCCGCGAATGCTGGGATGGCCCGTGGTCCGTCTATCCGGAAGCCCAGCGCGACGACGCGCTGCGCTGGTTTGACACCTGCACCCGCGCGTTCAGCGATGCCCGGGTGGTGGTGACCGACGTGCAAGGTGCTACCGCGGAGGAAGCCAAGGACGCGTTTCTGCACATCTGCCGGGTCGGCGTCCCGATGTCCGAGAAGGACCTCGAAGCGGCGCTGGGTTGGCAGGCGGCTTCCTGACCCCTCTCTCTTTCCTTTCTTCATTCACAAAAAAGGCCGCCCTTCCGGGGCGGCCTTTTTCATGGGTAAGTTGCCGTTCAGGGCAGGTTGCTCAGCGTGTTGATGAGCGCCTTGCCTTTGGGTGTGCCCAGGCCGGTGGCGATGTCGTAGCTCGGAGTGGCCACGCAGCCGGTGCACGTGCCGTTGGCGCCCAGGGTTACGTCAAACAGACTGGCGCTGTAAACAGTCGGCACCGTCCAGACGGCCCGGTAGAGCGACTGGTGCAGGGATGCCATCGAACCGCGTCCCTGGAAGGCGCGCTGTGCGTTGGCAACTGCCGCGATGCCGGCCCATTGCGGCGACGACAGGCTGGTGCCCCCTGCTGCATACCAGGCGGTTGCCTGGCCGGGTCGGGTCAATGCCACGTACTGGCCGGTGTAGGGGTCTGCATTCATCGACACGTCGGCCACTCGGCGATAGCCGGTGGAGGCAGGCAGCCCGGCCTGATAGGAGGGTGCGCCCGTGGTGACACTGGTGCCTCCGCCCGCATAGGTCCAGGCAGTTTCGCTGCGGTTCGTTGAGCTGTAATTGAGCGTCGTGCCGCCCACCGCCACGACCTTCGCCGATACGGAAGGCCAGTTCACCTGGGCGCCGGCATCTCCGGTCGCCGCAAAATAGGCCATGCCCGGCTTCTGGAACGGATAGTCATAGCTTGGCACCCAACTGCCTTCCGGGGCGCCGAAGCTCATGTTGACCGAACCGACACCCATGTTGTTCGCGGCAACGACCGCGTTGGACAGCGAAGCCACCGACGCGTCGGGGGCCTGAATGAGGATGATTCGAGCCAGCGGAGCCATCGCGTGCACCCACTGCACGTCCATGGCGGTCTCGAGCGCCCAGGTGGCGTCGTAAGCAGGAGCCTTGGTGGTCGTGGCTCCGCTCGCGGTTGTGTAGACGATGCCGAAGGTGCAACCGCTCGTCAACCCGATGGTCGGCAGCTTGACCGGCGTCGCAGTGCCGGTCGAAACCGCCGTACATGTCGGCAGGCCAAATGTCTTGCTGAAGGTGTTGAGGTCAGCCGCGACATTGGGATTGTTGAACGCACTGACCACGTAGACGGTCTGGCCTGCCCCCAACGCAGCGCGTGCCGCCAGGCTGGTAGGCGCAAGCGCCGGCACCGTCGTCATCTGGTAGGCCGCACGAATCTGGGCTGGCGTGTACACCGTGACGGCAGGGGTGGCCGCGGGACGGACCGACGGGCTTTGGGCGGAAGCTGTGATGTGCCGCTGGGCGCCTTCCTGGCGGAACTGAGCAAGCTTCTCCGGGGTCAGGCGGGCGGTGTCCGCGCCACGCGCGTCCGCCGACACTTCCTGCCGATACGGCTCGTCCACTTCGGACTGAGTCGTCTCGGGCGCTTGGCTGACGCCCACGCTCTGAGCGGTCATGCGGTCAGACGAGGCAGCCTCGGTCGGTGCGGGGAGCTCGACTGGCGCCAGGTGAAACAAGGGCTGGGCAATCGCAACGGCTGCTGTCGGTTCCGCGGAGTCAGCCGGCTCTGTCTCCGAGCCGCCGCCACATGCACTGAGCACGAGTGCGGCGGTGGCCGCCAGCGCCACCGAAGCGGTGCGGCCCAAGGTTGCGGAGGCGAAAGGGGACGAACGGGAGAGGGTCATGAGGCTCCTTGCGGTAGGCGGCCACAGCGGCGCCTAAAATCAATATAAGAACTGGACCTAGAGAGGCCGCCACAGGCGACCCTCCCGCCTTAAATCGCAATCTTGAACGGAGAGAGCCGGCCGCTGCGCAAGTCGGCAATCAACGCAGCAGCTTGGTCGACAGCAGACTGGGCAGCCCCTTCGCCAAGGGAGGCGTCATAGGGAAAACGGCCTAGCAAAGCGATGCGGTCGTCATCGCTTTGCACGATGACCGTGTTGTCGGGACCGAAGTCCCACCAGTATTGGGGCACCCGCTTGGAGCCCGGCTTGTCGGCTGAGTCTTGCTTTCGCATCGTGGTAGCAGTTTAGGCGAGTTTCTTCAAACTGTAAATCGGTTGGGAATGAGAACGACGGAAGTGTGACCGCAGACACACACTAGCAGTTCCCAAAAGCGTCCTGTTGGTATAAACTTGCCGCACTTCAGGTTGCTCGCTACACAGCACAGGCCATTTCAACAAACGGAGCCTTGTGCTCAATCTATAGGAGTTTTCGATGAACAAGATGGTTCGTCTCGGTCTCGTCGCGCTGCTCGGGTTGCTCCTGGCGGCGGGCTTGTGGAAGTCCTTTGCGGGCAAGAAGCAAGCAGACCAACAAGCAGAAGTGCAAGTGCAGCAAGCCTCGGTCCGCAAGGTCCGTCTGCTCACCGGCAGTGCCAAGTTCAATTTCCTGAAGGACGCCAAGCTCGTCGAGCTGCTGGCCAAGGAAGGCATCGAGGTCGAACTGACCAAGTCCGGCGCCTTCGCCCAAGACGTCGCCCGTGCCAACGAGTTCGACGCTGTCTGGCCGGCGGGCGCCAATGCGGCGACCGACTTTTCGCAGGCCTGGAAGGCGCCGAGCACCTACCCGGTGTTCTCCACGCCGCTGGCAGTTGCCAGCTGGAAGGCGCTGAGCCCGGTGCTGGCCGCCAACGGTCTGGCCAAGATGTCCGGTGCGCATGGCGACTTCTTCCTCGAGAAGGCGTTGCCGTTGATGCAAGGTGCCAAGCGCTGGAACCAGCTGCAAGGCAACACGGCATTCGATGTGAACCGCGGGTTCCTTGTGAACACGCCGGATGTGCGCAAGTCCACGACGGGCGCGCTCTACATCGCAACGCTCGGCTACATCCTCAACGGCAGTGAAGCGCCGCAAGACGTCAAGAAGGGCGAAGAGCTGGCCGCCAAGCTGGCCTCGCTCATCACGCGCCAGGGCTTCCAGGAGGGCACGCTCTCCGGCCCGTTCGAGGACTACATCGGCCAAGGCATGGGCAAGGCACCGCTGGTTCTCATCTACGAGAGCCAGTTCGTCGAAGCCAAGCGCGACGGCAAGCTGAAAGACGCCCATGTCCTGCTGTATCCGCAGCCGGGCCTCGTGCTCAAGCACGTGCTGGTGGCGCGGACCGAAGCGGGCAAGAAGCTGGGTGACATCCTGGCCAACAACCCCGAGGCTCAGAAGATTGCTGCGGCGTACGGCTTCCGTACCAACAACCCTGCAGTCTTTGCCGACTCGATGAAGCAGCTGGGACTTGACGCTCCGGAACTGCTGAATCTGGCTGACGCCCCGTCCACGGCGGTGTTCGATGCCATGAACCAAGTGCTGACCAAGAAACTGGAAGGAACCGAATAATGACCACGACTCAAGTCACCGCAGCGGCCAAGCCGCTCATCATGTCGCCGCTGAAGCTGGACCCGCCCGAGGTGGTGGTGCCGGCCCTGCCGGAACAGACCAAGGGTGTGGTGGAGCTGCCGGCCGAGCGCAAGGCCGCGGTGGACGCCCAGCTCGCCGGCTACGTGCAGGCGCTGCTGACGGCCAACGTGACCTCCGACGACTTCCGTGAGAAGCTGGACCAGGCGTTCGCCCTCGGACGCCAGGAAATCGCCGCATCGACGACGCTGACCAACTCGTTCACCGAGAAGGACTTTGCGAACGATTCGGACTCGCCGGCCTACAAGGCGATTGCGGACATGCGCGCCACGTTCGACGAGCTCAATCCGGCCAACCAGGGCGACCTGTTCACGCCGACCAAGATTCTGGGCATCCCGATTCCGTTCGCGGACAAGATGCAGCGCTACCTGCGCCGCTACGAGTCTGCAACCAAGCAAATCGGCAAGCTGTACGAGAACATCATCGGCGCCAAGGACGAAGTGCAGCGCGGCGTGACCGAGCTGGGCATCGTTCGACAGCGTCTGTGGGACTCGCTGACCAACCTGGAAGCGGTCGAGTACTTCATCACGGAGCTCGACCGGCGTTTGGAGGGTCAGATTGCGACTCTGAAGTCGACGGACCCGCATCGCGCCAAGGCTCTGGAAACCGAAGTGCTCTACTACGTTCGCCAGAACGTGGGCGATGTGCTGACCACCAAGGCCGTCGTCGTCAACGCCTACAACGTGGCCGGCGAGCTGCGCAAGTCTGGTCGCGAAGTCATGAACGGCTGCGACCGCATGGCCACCGTCGGCATGGCGTCGCTCAGCGTCGCCGTGACGCTGGCCAAGGCGATGGGCGTGCAGATGAAGACCATGGAGATGCTGGTGAGCTCGAAGAAGTCCATCGAGGACCTCATCGTGTGGACCGGCAAGGCGCTCAACCAGCACGTGCAGATGACGACCGAGTTCGCCTCGAACCCGGTGGTCGGCGTGCAGACGCTGCAAGCCATGTTCGACCAGACGTTCCAGGCCATGGACACCATGGACACGTTCCGCGAGAAGGCTCTCGAGACGATGAAGACCAACAACACGATGTTGCGTGGTCAGCTCACCGAGCAGATGAAGCGCATCACCAACGAACGTCAGGTGGCCTCGGTCGCCGACGGCATCAGCCTGTAAGGACTACGCATGAAGAAGTTTTCGATGTGGCTGGCCACGCTCTGCGTGGCGGTGCTGGGAGCGCTGTCGCTCACCGGTTGCCAGAAGATGGAGCCTTCCCAGGCTCCGACTCAGGCAGCCGCGGGTCCGGCGTTCCGGATTCTGGCGGGTTCTGAGCTCAAGGATGTCGCCGACGACATCGTCGCCTTCGGGCAAAGCAAGGGCGTGGCGGTGCAGTTCGACTACTCGGGTTCGCTCGATGCGGTCGACAAGCTGACCGAAGCGCACAGCTACGACGCGGTGTGGCTGTCCCACGGCAAGTACCCGCAGCTCGTGCCGCAGGTTCGCTCGCAAATCAAGACGTCCGAAAAGACGATGTATTCGCGGGTGGTACTGGGCGTGAAGCCGGAGAAAGCCAAGGAACTCGGCTGGAACCTCGCCAAGAGCAACCAGGTGTCCTGGAAGGACATCATCGTCGCGGTGAAGTCGGGCAAGCTCAAGCTGGCCATGACCAACCCGGCGGGCTCGAACACCGGCTTCGTCACCCTCGTGGGTGTCGCGGCCGAGCTCTCAGGCAAGGGCGACGCGCTGGAGGAGCAGGACATCCCGGGCGACAAGCTCAAGGAACTGTTCTCTGGCATCAGCCTGACCTCCGGCTCGTCCGGGGACTTGGCAGACAAGTTCAAGGCCGACCCGACCAAGGCAGATGCCATCGTGAACTACGAGGCGTCCATCCTGCAGATGGGCAAGGCCGGCATGCCGCTGGCCGTGGTCATCCCGAAGGAAGGCGTCATCACCGCGGACTATCCGCTGATGCTGCTGAACCAGTCGAAGCAACAGCCGTTCTATGAACAGCTGGTGGCCCATGTGCGCGATGCGGCAACGCAAAAGCGCATCGCCGAGACGACGCTGCGCACGCCGCTGGCAGGTGACGCGTCCGAGCAGGTGGTCAACGAGCTGCCGTTCCCGTCTTCGCTGAAGGTGGTCGACGCGTTGCTCGAAGGCTATCTGAACAAGTACGCCAAGGCGACGACCTCGTACTTCGTGCTGGACGTGTCCGGCTCGATGAACGGCTCGCGCATGGACAGCGCCAAGCAGATGATGACGTCGCTGACACAGTCAGACGGCTCGGTGAGTGGTCGTTTCTCGACGTTCCGTAACCAGGAAAAGGTCTACCTGACCCCGTTCTCGAACGTGGTCTACCAGACCAGCGCGTTCGAGCTGTCGACGGACAAGGCCGCCAACCAGGCGACCCTGACCTCGATTGCCCAGACGGTGAACAACCTGCGAGCAGACGGCGGCACGGCCATCTACGACGCCATCGGCGCGGTGTACGCACAAGCGCAAGCCGAGCTCAAGGCCGGCAAGCGAAACGTGTCCATCGTGCTGCTGACCGACGGCGAGAACAACAACGGCATCAGTCTGGAACAGCTGCTGCAGCACATCGACTCGCAAGGGGCTCCGCGTGTTCCGGTGTTCGGCATCCTCTACGGGGAAGCCAACGTCGGTGCAATGCAGGCCCTGACCAGCCGCACGGGTGGTCGCGCGTTCGACGCGCGCAAGGTGAGCCTGAAGTCGGTGATGAAGGCGATTCGCAACTATCAATAAGGAGTTCACCATGGAGCGCCTCATGCGCTTTGTGATGTCCAACGGGAACATGGCTGGAAGCGGGGTTGCCCTGCTGGTCCTGGCCCTGTACCTGGTGGGCGTCATTGAAGACTACTGGTTTGGCTTGGCCGCCATCGGGTACGTTGCCGGCTTCGTGGCGATGTATCGCCCGGCTCCGGAACAACTTCCCGAAGGTACTAGCAGCGCTGACGCGCTGGCCTGGCTGGAGAAAGTGCTGCCCAAGCTCAGTGGTGAGGCCCAGAGCGTGCTGCAAAGCATTCTCGAGGTCTTGAAGGAACTGAGCCCCCGGCTCAAGGAAATGGAGTCCCAGGGACTCGTTCAGGCGGAGAACCGCGCGAAGCTCAAGCAGCTGACCAACCGGTACCTGCCCGACGCCCTGACCGGCTACCTGAAGCTACCTGCGCTGTACGCCAAGTCAGCCAAGGTGGTCAATGGTCAGACCCCTTACCAGATGTTGGTCAACCAGCTTCATCTGCTGGACGACCATGTCAAGGAACTGCGCGCCGGCGTCTATTCGAACGACGTGGACGCACTGCTGGCCAACGGCCAGTTCCTGAAGGAAAAGTTCGACAAGCCGTCGTTCACCCTGGCTCGATAAGAGCCACGGCACTTCAGGCGATTCTTCCCCGCCGCGAGCATTTGCTCGCGGCTTTTCTTTGGGCGCCAGCTATACGTGTTTTGAGGTCAAGAACAAGAAAGGTAATTTCGAATGAGCAAACTCGGACTGGTCGAAGTCGTCCGCCACCTGCCGCCCGCGCCGGGCATCCTCTCCAACACGGCTCTGCAGCTGCGCTGCTGGACGGGTTTCGACAAAGGCTGCCACCTCGTGCATGCATTTGCCGTGGACGACCCGCTTGCGGCTACGCTTGAGCCCGGCCAGTGGGTGGAGTTTCGCAAGTCGGCGAGAGCCAAGAACTTCAGCGCGCTGGAGCCGGCCTATTCCTGCGAAGATTTTGCTAGCGTGACGCAAGAGCGTGAGTCGCATCGACAGATAACGGCCATCTCGCAACTGCTGCAAAACCGCGGCCTCGCCGCCAAAACCTACGAGAACCGGCATGCGCAGGCGTATGCGGTCTACCGCAATTTGTCCTTGCTGGTGGCGGGCTTCGGTGTGAGGCATTTTCCAAGGTCACTGCTGCTGAGCTGCTTCGAGCCGAACGTCGCTCGCAAGCTGCAAGCCGACTGAATCTTCTCCGCCGCCCTCGCTGAATAGCAGGGCGGTTCTTCTTGCCACTCCTTAAATGCACCGCTAGTGGTTTTCGTTGTCATGAAAGCGATGTTCGTGCTAAAATCGTTGAAACTAAAACGATTGCCATGGCCTCGCCTCGTCCTGACCCCAAGCCGGTGAATTTGGACCCGAAGACTTTCGGGGACGCACCCGCGGCCATCTACCTGGCCGAGCTGCTGAACCAGCGCAACAGCCCCGTGCTGGCGCGCAAGGTGGCGCGTGTCCTGGCCGAAGGGCGCGAGCTGCTGGCCGACCTCGCTCGTGCCCATCTTGACTATGACGCGCTCAGCACCAAGTCCCTGGCGCGACTGCTGCCGCTCATCTCCGACTACAACCAAAATCGCGCGACTTTGTCGCTGCGCCAGGACGATGAGCACATCGCAAACTTGGTGGTCAATGTGCTGGAAGGCGGCCTGAAGACCTGGAAAGCCCGGGTGCAGAAGGCCCGACGCGACGAGCGCGAAGCCGCGCGGCATCGTCCGCCCGGCACTGCGGCGGGGGAGTGGATTCCGGCGGCGCCGCTGGACGACGAGAAGACCTCCGAGGTGCTGCGACAGCGGTCCAAACGATATCTGGCGCGCAAGGGGAAGACCGACACGCTGTACTGACGAGTGTGCGGTAGGCGAGGGCGCAAGCCCTTCTTCGCCTGGGTTGCGAGTTCAACCCAGGCGAAGGGGTGGTTCGACTCCACCTCGTTTGCCGAGGCCCGGTGTGAAGGGAGCGTGGTTCGACTCCACGTGAAGGTGTCCGGCGACATGCGCCGGGCTATCTCCGGAGAGACAAATGGCACGGGCGGCCCGCCCGTTAGCGTCGCGGCGGAATCCGCGGCAGGGGCACGAATTTTGAGCAAGTGGGCTTCCTGCGCGTCAGGCCTGCTTAAGGCCTCGTGTTGAGGGCTCGCGTTGGCTACACGAACAGACAGGCCAACTCATCAAAAACCTATGGACAACTCTTCTGAAGACAGTCAGAAGCGGGAGTACTACGCCATTCGGCACCTGCCGACCGGTGGCCTCCTGCGCCTGGAAACGAACACGTTCGGGGCATTCAGCCACAAGCTGAGCACCTTCGAGGCGTTTCCCGTGTTCCAAGCCAAGACCGCTGCCGACGTGCTGCGTGTGCTGAAGGCGAACACGCCCTACTACAACAGCAGTGAATCGCTGCCCGGCTGGGGCGACATCTCGCGTGACGACATGGTGCCCGTCTTCGTGACGGAAACCATCGAGTTCTCGCCGGTCACCGTGCCCGAGCACCAGGAAATCGCCAAGACCCTCGAGGTTAGGCGCATTCCTCTGAACGTTGCGCAGCGCTATGCCGGTGCCGACGCTCACCGGCTGCCGACCGACCAGCCCATCTTCTTCCTGCTGGCGCTGTTGCCCCAGCACCTGAGCTGGGAACAGGCCAAGGCCAAGTGGACGGGGCGTTCCGGCATCGCCGTCAACGACTGGTCCTCCCGCACGGTCTATGCCGTGTGCAACATCCCGGAAGACTACCTGGACCTCTTCAAGCCCGAGACGCCTGCGCTGCTGGATGGTTACGCCGGCGCCTTGCTGCTGACTTCTGACCTGGAATACTGACCCCATGAACAAGACAAGCTACCTCGCCCGTGTCAAGGCGGACTACCGCCCCGAGCTCGTGGCCGTCAACGAACACGCCATCGCTGCACTTACGCTGCCGCGCGAGGTCACAGAACTGGCGACCGTGCCGCTACCCTTTGCCATCGAGGCCTGGGACGGCCAGTCCCAACCCTCCGAAAGCCTGCGCTATGCCGTGGCCTACCTGCTGGGCATGACGGCACTGCAGTACCGGTTCTGGGCGCTCGACGACCAGGCGCAGTTCCTGCGTTACCAGTTCAAGGGCCTGGTGGGCTCCACGGGGCTGTCGACGGCGTTCTGCGAGGCCTGGGGCAACGAGCCGTACCCGGCGCGCGCCATCATCGAAGCCTGCGGCAGTGAGCCGGGCGTCATCGCCGTGTTCGGCGAGACCATCCCGGACGTCACCTCGCGCAGCGCCATCTTGAAGGAAGTGCTGGGCTCCGAGCAGGGCACCGCAGCCATCGCGGAAGTGCTGCGCTACGTGGCGTTGCACCGTCGTGTCGACGTGCTGCTGGCCGAGCGGCTGGCGGAAATGCTGCCCGCCGCGTATGGCGACCCCTACCTCAAAAAGGCGATGCTGTTCCTGGCCTTCGTCGCGGAACGGCTGGGGCAAGGCGGCCTGCAAGTCGAAGTCGACCTGTGCGCCTATGCCGACTACCAGGTGCCCAACGTGCTGCGCCATTTCGACGCGTTGGCCTACGCGCCGGCCCTGGCGGAGAAGATTGCCCAGCGTCAGCTCCTGGCTGCCGATGGCGAAGAAGAACGGGCCATCCGCAGCGCCACCATCCTGGCGTGCGAGAAGGCGTCAGCCCTTCACGGCTGCACCGCGGCGGCCATCGACTGGTGGTGCTTTCAGCAGCGCAAGCTGCCGGTGAACCCGTTCCACCTGACCGAGACCACCTGCTACTGAGGCTGAGGGCTTCCGCCCTCTGAACCAATCACTGCTTTCCAAGCCCCTGCGCGTCCAACGACGCACAGGGGCTTCTTCTTCGGCCGTGAAGACTTGACGCTTCAGCGCGTTGGGGCAAGAAACCGGGCTGAGCCGTTCGACGAGGTGCTTCGCAACGCCTCGTCGAACAACACGATGACGTTGCCGAGCACGCGTTTGGCGTCTTGCGGCTCAGTGAAGTTGCGCACCCATCCCTGTTCCGTGCGCAGGCGAAACTGGGAGGACCCGCCGCCGTCCAGATTGAGCAGATTGTCCAGCTGCAAAGCAAAGCCGAGCTGCTGCAACTCTGGCAGCGTGCAACCGTTCTCGGCGCCGCCCTCGACCACGACGAAGACGAGCTCATCGTCGCGCAGCCCCACGGCGGTGCGGGGGTGCTGCTGAAGTCCATGGGCCAGCACGCTCGGCGGGGTGACGACACCAGGCGGCAGTTCCGCCAGGGCTTCTGCCTGCAACGGCCTGGACACGCCGTTCAGCATCAGCAAGGGTGTGCACCCCAAGATGTACTTGCACGACCTGTCTAGGCGCTCCCAGGGCACGATGGACCAGGGCCGGTGCTTGTCCTGCTGGACGAAGAACCCGTAGGGGCGTGGGTCCAGCACGTCATCGAAGACATGATGGCGAATCTTCACCAATCCTACCGGGTCACCGACCTGGTAGTCCTGATGAGGCCAGTCGTAGAACGACTTGCGGTAGTGGTTGAAGCCGCCGTTGATGACAAAGCGCACTCCGGGCTGAGCGTCCAAGAACGCGTCCATCGCGGCGCCTTGTCCCACGTGATTGCCCGGCGTGTCCGGAGCAACGGCCTCTGACACCTTGGACAGCAGCAGCGTCAGGCCGCGGTCGAACCGGTTGGGTAGCGTCAATACCCAGGACGTGCGACCCGGCAGCAGGTCAAGACGACGCTCGCATTGCATCGACACCGCGCCTCACGCCGGTTCGTCTGCGGGCGCACGCGGAGGTGCGGCGGCGACTTGCTTGGCAGGGGTCACCAGGTCCTGCAGCATGCCCAAGGCCACAGCGATGACGGCAGGACCGAGAAACAGGCCGAACAGGCCCAGGAGCTGCAGCCCGCCCACCATGGCCATCAGGATGAGCCAGGTGTTGATGCGCACGCGCTGGTTGATGACCGCGGGCTTGACGATGTTCTCGCAGACGAACCACACGAGAGCCAGGTCGATGGCGCCGACAATGGCCCAAGTGGTCTGACCAGCCAGGTACATGTAGCCCAGGCAAGGCAGCACCAGCAGTGGCATCAACATCGGAATCACCCCGAGGAAGCCCGCCGCCAGCCCGATGAGCAGGCCTGCGCGCACCCCGCCCATCATCAGCGGCAGCGCCAGCAGCACGCCTTCAACGGCGCCGACCAGCACGACCCCGTTGATGGTCCCGCGCAAGGCTTCGATGACCGATTGGACGTAGCTCACGCTGCGCTCACCTGTCCAATGTCGCAGCACGCCGGCGTACTGGTTTTTCACTGCCTGCCCGTTCTTGAGCATGAAGTACAGGGAGACCAGCATCACGGTGGCTGTCAGCAGCTTGTCCATCACCTGCCCCCACAGCGAAGGCAACAGCGCCAGCAGGCGTCCTTGGGAGACCCGGTTGAGCAAGTCGACGACACCTGTGCTGGGCGCCACGTTGTCGTTCCAGACCTCGAGCAGTTTGGCGCTGAAAGGCAGGTGGCTGAGCACCGCCGGCGCAGGTACGGCGCCGTGGGCCGTGTTGGCCGTCAGGTACGATGCACCCGCCGAATAGGCCCCAGCCAGCTCGTAGATGCCATAGGCCATGGGGCCTAGGAAAAGCAGCGCGAAGGCGGCCGTGAACAACGTTGCACGACCACCGGGGGACCAGCGACGAAGGCCTGTCACGCCGGACGAGCGTTCATACAGCGGCCAGACGCAAACTGCCATCACCGTGCCCCACAGCAGGCCGAAGACGAAGGACTGCAAAATGGTGAACGCGGCGACGATGAAGAACGCGGCGAAGAAAAGATACGCCCCTCTGGGGTTTTGCTGCGTCATGGGCAGACCTTGTGACTTAAGTTATGCCCTAAATTTTAGCATTAACTGCCAGTTAAGTCGAGTGACAACTCAGCTGGCAAGACTGTAGAACGATTCGGCGTGCACGATGACCGAGAAGGGCAGCGCTGCCAATGCAGTACGGGCCTCGTCGAGCGATTTAGGCCCTTGCACCAGCGCTGAATCGTGATGCTGCGCGACCACGTGAATTCCCGCCAGCGCCTTCAACTGTTGCAGCTCGGTCGGGCTGAGCGGGCCTGGCTTGCGGCGAACGATGAAACGCAGGGGACGCTGTTCAGGGGGTAAGGCAGGGGTGGGTCTGCGGGGCTTCATCTTGCGGTCCGGGTTCGTAGAGGTCAGAAGAGGGCGCTTTGTTTTTGTTGCTGCAACAGTTGCAGACGCTGCCGCCAGTAGAGCGACTTGGGCTGCGGGGTTCCCTCGCGAAGCGCCGCGACACGCTTGCGGGCTGCTTCGTGGGCTGCGCCCACAGACACCAGAGGCGCAGGGTAGTGCTGTCCGATAAGGCAGCCAGCCTGTTTTTGCACGGCACCTGGCATCTTCCAAGGCTCGTACAGGTGTTCGGTCGGAACGTGTTGCAAGACGGGCAGCCAGCGTCGCACGAAAGTGCCTCGTGCGTCATGGTCCTGTGCCTGCTTGACGACGTTGTACGTCAGCGGTCCGCTCAGCCGTGAAGAGCCCGCGTGAATCTGAATCTGGTTCCAGTGGATGCCGGGCTCGTAGTCCAGGAACTCTCGTGCCAGGTGTAGCCCGACTTCCCGCCAGGGCAGCCAGAGTTCGTTGAGCGCGAAGGATGTCAAAGTGCCACGCAGTCGCATGTTGACCCAGCCGGTGTGCGCCAGCATCCGCATGCCGGCGTCAATCAAGGGAAAGCCCGTCTGGCCGCGCTTCCAGGCATCGAGCCAGTGTGCAATCAGCTCGGACTCCCGTTGGTTCACGAACGCCGGAAGGTCACACTCAATCTCACTCTCCGGTCGTCGTTCGAAGCTCTGCAGATACGCGCTGCGCCAGTACAAGCGCTCAGCGAAGAACTGAACGCTCGAATGGAGGGCCTGTGCCTGGGGCTCTGCCAGGCCGGCGCAGGCTTGGTCAACGGTATGGCTCAATCGGCGGTAGACCTCCCGGTCGGAGACGACGCCATAGGCCAGGTACGGAGACAGGCGGGAGCAGCCGTCGGCCGCGGTATTGGGGCTGGAAATGGACTGCGGATACTCGCGCAGGCGCTCTGGCTGCAAAAAGCCCTGCATCAGCGCCTCGGCTTGCGACCGGCCTCCGCGAAGACGCCCGGGTTTGTCGGCCCCGGCGCCCCAGGGAACATCTGACGACGTACAAGACCGCAGGAGCGACCGGGCCCAGGCCTGCTCCGGCAGAGGAAGATAGGGCGAGCCTTGACAGGCTTGCTGAAGGTAGTCGCGAAACTGGAATCCGTCCCGCTTGAACACCGAACCACGCCCGACCGCGTTGTGCGGCAACTCCGTGAACAGGACGTCGCGGGTTCGGCACCAGGCATGAACGCGCCGGTCCCGTTCGAAGGCCTGAAGACAGGTGCTCTCTTGGTAGGCCCAGAGACGGTGGAAGGGTTGGACAAGCCACAGCGCCTCCAGCACGTCCACCGGGTCACCCACTTGCTCGCACAGGTCTGCCCCCAGAAGCATCAGCTCATTGCGCAGCTCCTGCAGCGTCTCTCGTACGAAACCAGTGTGCTGCGCGGAGCTGTCGTCGCGGGCAGCCATGCGAGGCTCGTGCACGTAAAGAAACAGCACTGCGCCTGCCTGGGCTGTGCAGGACTGGGCCTGCCTGACCGCTTCATGGTCCTGCACCCGGATGTCCCGTTTGAGCCAGACAACTTGCATACGTAAGTTCTTAAAACAACAATGCATAGTCTAGCAGAACATGCTAAAATGAACAATCTAAAGTCGCTCCAGTGAAGGCTGGCGGCGCTATTCTTGTGCATGGCTGACCTCTTCTCGAACTCTCCCCAGCCCCCTCTGGCTGAACTGCTCCGCCCGACCCGCCTGCGCGATGTGGTTGGTCAGTCGCACCTGCTAGGCCCAGGCAAGCCCTTGCGCCTGGCGTTCGACGCCAAGAAGATGCATTCTTTCGTGCTCTGGGGCCCTCCCGGGGTTGGCAAGACGACCCTGGCGCGCCTGGCCGCCAAGGAGATGAACCACGAGTTCATCAGCCTGTCCGCCGTGTTGTCCGGTGTGAAGGAAATCCGCTTGGCGGTCGACGCGGCGCAGCACTTCCTGGATGAGCAAGGCCGACCCAGCATCCTTTTCATCGACGAAATTCACCGCTTTAACAAGTCGCAGCAGGACGCCCTGCTGCCCTACGTCGAGTCCGGCCTGCTGAAGGTCATTTTTGCCACCACCGAGAACCCCTCCTTCTCGGTCGTTCCGGCATTGCTGTCGCGCACGCAAGTGTACGTGCTCGAGCCCTTGAACCGGACCGAATTCCAGCAGCTCTATGCGCGGGCGCTGCCCCACCTGGAAGGCGTGGCGCTGGCCGACGACGCGCTCGATTTGCTGGCGGGCTATTCCGACGGAGACGGGCGTCGCTTCCTGAACCTCATCGAGGTGGTCTCCAACGCTGCCGGTGCCGCCGGTGTGCGAACCGCCGACCTCGCCTTCACGCAGTCCTCCACCAGCCCGTCGCTGCGACGCTTCGACCAGACCGAAGACAAGTACGACCAGATATCCGCGCTTCACAAGTCCATCCGCGGCTCGAATCCGAATGCGGCGCTGTACTGGCTGGCCCGCATGCTCGAAGGTGGGTCTGATGCGCTCTACCTCGCAAGGCGGCTGGTGGTCATCGCAAGTGAAGACGTGGGCAACGCAGACCCGCGAGCACTGCAGCTGGCTCTCAACGCCGCCGAAGCATACCGACAGCTGGGCTCCCCGGAGGGCGACCGGGCGCTGGCCCAGGCAGCGGTGTACCTCGCGATGGCGCCGAAGTCGAACGCCGTTTACAGCGCCTGGAATGCCGCCCGTGCGTTCGTTCGCGCGAATCCGTCGCACCCTGTGCCGATGCACCTGCGCAATGCGCCCACCCCGCTCATGAAGGACCTGGGCTATCACAAGGGCTACCGCTACGCGCACGACGAACCGCAGGCTTATGCAGCAGGGGAAACATACTTTCCGCAGGACGTGCCGGAGCAGCTCTGGTATCAGCCTGTCGAACGCGGCATGGAAATCAAGATGGGCGAGAAGCTGCGCTGGCTGCACGACCTCGATGCCCAGGCGGGGTTCGACAGGTCCCGGTCCAAGTGACTGAGTGAGCGAGGCCCCGTGCCTACACCCACACGATGAACAACAACGAACGACTCATCCCCGAACACGGCCCCTGGACGGCCGCTCTCGATTCCGACGGTCGCCTGGTGCTGTCCAGCGACGACTTTCATCACGACGCCATGATGCGCGTCAGCGGCGACTTCGCTGACGCCGCAACCCGGCTGGCCTATGGCGAGTTCCTTTGCCGCGTGCTGAACGCAGGCTGCAACCGTGCCCGTGCTCGGCAGGAGCTCGACGACCCGGGCCAGTTGGTGCAGCGTCTGGAGCAGGCGGTCGCCGGCCCCCAGGGTGAGCTCTTGCAAGAGGCCGCCAGCGAAGTCGCGCGCCTGCGGGTGGCGTTGGCCGAAGCCGACGAGACACTGCGTCAGCTCAGCGCGCACCGCTACTTCCAGCGCAAGACCGAGCAGGCTCTGCAGCCGAGCGCATTCGCCGTCGCGCTGCAGGCCGCGCTCGTCGTCAAAGGTTCGTCGCAAGGCTGACGCGGCACGCCGCTCTGCCTATACTGAGTTCAGGCCACAGGACAGCCCACCGGTCGGGCGCGGTTCTCGCGCACGGTAAATCCCTGTACTTTCCTCTTCGCTTTCGTTGAACCCGTTCACCGGGGCTTTCGACAGGGCAAGCCGACCACCAGGACAACGCATGTTGTCAAGAAAGCCTTGGTGAATGGAAACATTCAACATGGCGAAATCTCCTATGACTCAACAGGCTCTGAACCAGACCACTTCCCAACAAGACTTCAAAGCTGCCGCCAAACTTGTCGGCAAGAACCTCAAGCAGATGGGCCACGCGGTCCCTCACTCCGTGCTCCTGCACGCCATGAGCGCGGCGTTTGGCCATACCGGCTGGCACGCACTCAAGAACAAACTCGAAGGCGGCGCCGCCGCGACAACATCCGCGGTGCCCACCGTGCGCCAACCCTGGTGCCCGACAGACGCCGACACGCTCTTCTGGGCGCGGCTGGCTCGCTTCATGGGCGCTGTGGTCTACCGCGAAGGCAACCTGCTTGCACGCTGGACCTACCGGGCCGGTGAGGAGCAAGGGCAGATGTTCGATTCGGCGCGCAGCGCGGCGCGCATGGCCGTCAACGCGCTCACCAAGGCGCCGGGCTCCTCGGTATCCCTGAGGGGCGTGTTCGACTTCCAGTCCTGGGGCTGGGTCGCACCCGCTGACCTGGACCTCGATACGGGGTTTACGGAAGGCACGGAGCTGTTCGAGGCCGTCGGCCAGAAGGCACATTTTCAGGTCAATGGCCAGGGCGCTGCGGCGCTGTACCTTGAACTTGAATGCATCGACCTCGGCGGCAAGTGCGCCTGGCGCATGAGCGATGCCGGCCGACGCAAGCTGCACGCTGACCTCGAAGAGAAGGCCTCGCAACCCTTCGCCTTCGAGTTGGACCGCTTCGAGCTTGTCGAAGTACTGAACGGCGGCGACCTCGATACCTTGACCGAACTACGTTCGGAAAAGGTGCACAGCTGGCGCAACGTCTGGATGGCCAGTGACCTCTGGGAGGCCATCGACACCGCCAAGACACACCAGCTCAAGACGGCTAACCCGGTCTGGGTCGTTGACCGTCTTGGCGGTGCGGGGACCGTGGTCTTCAAGGCGAACCAGCAGCCCGGGCACGCCCCAGCGAATTCCGGGGCGCCGGTCGGTCCTGCCGTCACGGCCCGGTTCTTCAGTGACGACCATGTGTTCGACTTCGAGTTCGACGCTTCGGCGTGGATGGCTCAGGCCGGTGACCAAGCTCTGACTGCGGTGTTCAACTGCGGCTTCGGGGGCGACTACCCGACCGACGACATCGGCCTGTGGATGGAGGCGCAACGGGACGAGGAATTCGTTGAAGCCTTCGTCTACATCAACGCCATCCAGAAGCGCAAAACGCTTGGCTTCGAGGTCAAGGTCGACGGCGAGGACTATTGCAACTGGCTTCAGCTGCACCGCCCCGCGCTGCTGGCCAAGTGCCTGTGCGAACGCTACGAAGTGAGCATCGTTCAGGCCGAGGAGCCTGAGCTCCAAGGCATGTACGACTGGTTGTCGGACGAGACCGATGACCAGGGCAATCGCATCGTCTGCGACCGCTCCTTCGAGTCGTTTGAAGCGGCGGCACTGGACGCCAGCCAGACGCTGGACTTGCTGAAGCAGTTTGGTGAAGACGGCTGCTTTGCCGGCGTGTAACCAGGTCTTGATTCGATACTGACTTTCAAGGTCGCATGCAGCTGTTGATGCTGCGTGCGACCTTTCTCCTTGGCGCAGACCAGGATAACTGTGAACGAAAGCGACCCTCCGCTGAACCGGAGTCCAGGCGAAGGGTCGAAGAACATCACACGAGTTGTGCGAGGATGGCGTCGCAGTAGGGCGCCAGCGGTGCACTGCTCACTTCATCGGCAAGCTGCTCGGCCACGAGGGCTTCCGTCTTGCCGCCTTTGCGCGTACGGGCCAGGGAGGGCACGTTCAGCGCAATACCCGTCATGCCGATGTCGAACACGCGGTAAGCACGCAGGCCCACGATGAACTCCGTCAGGTCCGTCTCGTCGGGGCACGAGAGGTCCTTGCGCGCGTCCACGGCGGCGCCGATGTACAGCTTGATGCCGTGGCGCTCGACGATGAACGTCCATTCGCTCAGCGAACGTGCGGCGCAGCCGGCTTGTTGCAGCTTGAAGAATAGGCTGGCCATCCAGCATTCGATGCGACAGGGCAGGGGGTTGTTGCTCATACAGGTTTCTCCAAAGTCCTGCAACGTCTAGCGCCCTGACATTTCCTGAGAACTCCTGCTCCACAAGAAAACACCCCGCGACTCCATCAGGAGCCCGGGGTGTGGGTCAATCAATCAGCCGAAGCTGTCCAGCTCACTCGGCCTTGCGTACAAGGCTCTTGAGCTTGGTTTCCAGAGCGGCGAACGCCGCATCGTCCTGTGCGCCTTGCACGGCCTGGGTGAACACGTGCTGCACGTCCCACTGCGAAAGCGCAGACGGTTCCGGCACCGTGCGATGGAAGAGTTCGGCTATCCGACTGCAGAACTGCCGTCTTTCCTGGCTGGTGGCGTCGACCGGGCAGGCCGACAAGCAGGAGCTCACTTCCAGCGCGTCGTCCGGGTCCTCCAGATTTGAATCGAACACATCGAGGTCCGCCCAGAACAGGGCGTCGGGCCCGTCGTCGAGGTCGGCCAGAGAGACTCGATAGGCTCCAACCTGCACCGACAAGTCGCCTGCGCTGACCGACTCGGGCAGCGCGGGTTCGTCGTCCGGCAGGCGGTGCACGGCATCGTCGCTGTTGTCCCCGATGTAGTGGTCCGCAAGGCTTCGGTAGTTGCCTTCATCCACTTCGAACCGGGCGTTGCCGTCGGCCGCGAAGCGCCTGGCCAAGCTCATCGCTTCTTCCTTGTCTCGCGCGCGCACCTTGACAAACGCTGTCATGGACGCATCCACCGTCACGGGCACCCGCCACAGATATCCTGAGCCCGGGATATAGGGCTGGGCGCCGCTGTTGGCCGTCCAGCCTGAGCCTTGCTCGTCAGTGGCCTGCGGGGCCTGCGGCTCGGCACTGGTGGAGTGCACGAGCACTTGCCAATCCGACTCACCAAGGCTGGCTGCTACGGCGTGCAGCAGTTTCGTATGCGGCACCTTCGCGTCGAGCTTGGAAAGCTGGCGTCCGATGCGCAAGGCCAGCGTGCGAACACGTTCCGGCATGGCTTCGTCCTCCAGTTGACTTCCCGCACCGCCGCCGAGGACTTTGTGCAGTTGGCTCAAAACCTCGAAGGTGACCGCATTGATTTCACTGACCTCTGCGGGACTGGCCACGTAGGCACCGCTCTCGTAGCGGAAAGCCCCGTCAGGGAGCTTTTCGCCGGTGCCGCCCCAGAGGTGGGCTGCTTCGTGTTCAAGCCAGGCTTTCGCCTGACGCTCGTTGTTCGCCTTGATGCAGACGAACTCGCGGTACTTGCGGTGCCCGTCGTGAATCGCGACGGTGCCAACGTAAAACCTCATGAAATTTCCTTTCAACCTTGGAAGGCTGCGTCGAATGTTCTTCAGTGCCTGCCTTGCTGAATGCAGCCTTCCGCAATTGAGCGGAGGTGTGTGCATAAGCGTTCCTTTCGGACCTTGCTTTTCCCTGTCCTGTGAGGACGCAGGCGGAAGGGCAAGGGGACCCTGCCCTTGTATAGCGCACTTTAGCCAGCACTGCAAGCGGCGCCTACGCTGAAGTCCTGCGGACCTAAAGTTGCCCAAGACAGACACTGACAGTCTTCTGAAATGCTCTTGGTGCTTGCATTACACTGCGAGTTGCCTTAGAATAAACTCACAGCATCCAAAGCGGCCGGCTTCCCTCAAGGAACACCGTCAGCCGCGAGTCTTTTGAAAGCGCTCATGAAGCCTCTCTTTGAAAACGCCACCGTCGCCAAGACGAAACCGACCGACGTGGTCGACCTGACCCCTCTGCCGAAGGGAGCACTGACCCCGGTGCACTCGCTCGAGCCGGCCGCACCCGCGGCGGCCCCGCTGCAAATCGTGCCCCCGCGCATCACCGAGGACCAAGTTGCGAACATTGGTGCCGAGGCGGCTCAGGCCCTGACGGGTGTGTCGAGCTCACTGCTGGGCCAAGTGAAGGTGTCCAACACCGGTGAGTTCGGCCAGGGCCTGAACCAGCTGGTCGTCTTGGCCAAGGGCCTGGACCCGGACAACATGAAGGGCAAGGGCCTGGTGGGGCGCGTGGTCGGCTTCATGTCCAACACGAAAGAACGACTGGTTGCGCAGTACGCATCGGTGGAGCACCAAATCGACGCGCTGACTGTTCAGCTGGACGGCAAAGCCGCCCTGCAGACCCAGCGCATCGGCGACCTCGAGACGCTCTACACCAACAATTTCAACTACCACGAGTTGCTGCACGCCGCGCAGCAACGCTGCCGCGAGCTGGCGGCGCAGGTGCGCGTCGACTACGAACATGAAGCTGGCAAGGGGGTGACCGACGGCTTCGCCGCTCAAATCCTGGGTGACTACCAGCGGCTCATTCAACGCCTGGAAAAGCGGGTGGACGACCTGGAGCGAGCCAAGCTGCTGTCCAAGCAAGTTGCTCCTCAGATTCGCACCATGCAGGAGGACGCCCGCTCGCTGGTTCAAAAGTTCGGTGACGTCAAAGCCGTCACGCTGCCGGCGTGGAAGAACACGTTCTCGCTCTACATCCTCCAGCTGGAGCAGAAGCAAGCCGTCGAACTGCTGAACGCCGTGGATGACACGACCGATGCGGCTCTGCGCAAGGGTGCCGACCTGCTCCGCCAGAACACCGCGGCCATCGCCGAATCCCGCAATCGTGCGGTGGTCTCCACCGAAACGCTGACGCACGTGACTCGTCAACTCGTGGGTGCCGCCCAAGACGTCGCGCGCATCGACGCCGAGGCCGCTGCACGCCGCAAAGCCGACGAGCCCAAGCTGCGTGCCATGGAGCAAGAGCTCATTGCCGCGTTTGCTCCGGGCAAACGCTAATCCTTCAATCACTCCCTATCAAAAGGAACTCTCTCATGTCGATTTTCGACCTTCAAAAGCGCCAGGAAGCCGTCAAGTTCGTGCTCGAAAAGCGCGCTGTCAAGAACGCCCCGGTGATGCGTGTGGGCGCTGCCCTGGACGTCTCAGGTTCTGCCCAACACCTCTACAAACGCGGTGTCATGCAGGCCACCGTCGACCGACTGGTCCCCGTGGCTCTGCGCTTTGACGACAACGGCGAGATGGACGTGTGGACGTTTGACACGGGTCACGACCAGCTCGCAACCGTCACCAAGCAGGACTATGAGGGCTACATCCAGCGTGAAGTCATGTCCAACGGCCGCATCTCCAAGTGGGGCGGCACGCACTACGGCGGCGTCATGAACGACATGACCGAGTTCTATTTCGGCGCGCCCAAGCCCGCAAAGACGGGTGGCTTCCTCAGTGGCCTACTCGGCCGCAAGCCGGCTCCCGTGCAAGCCGCTGCCGGTTCCAAGGTCCCGGCGATGGCCCTGTTCATCACCGACGGTTCCAACCAGGACCGTGCACACGCGGCGCAAGTGCTGCGCGGCGCTCAGAACCAGCCCATCTACTGGCAGCTCATCGGCGTGGGCGACCCGAAGGAATTCGGCTTCCTGCGCGAGATGGCGGATGAGCTGCCCAACGTTGGCTTCGTGCACCTGACCAGCCTGGAGCTGTCCGACGAGCAGCTGTACGACGCTCTGCTGAGCGAAGAACTGTGCACGTTCATCAAGCGCTTCTGATTTCAACAAGACAACCCTCATGGAAAACTTCAAGTACTTCAAGTGGTCGTTCCTCTTCACGCTCATTGGCGTGACGGCCGGCTACTTCATCGGCGGCCCGTCGGCCGCCCTCATCGTGCTCATCTTGAGCGTGCTCGAGGTGTCTCTGTCATTCGACAACGCCGTCATCAACGCGAAGAAGCTGGTGACGATGGACCCCGTCTGGCGCCAGCGCTACCTCGTATGGGGCATGGCCATCTCGGTGGGCTTCATGCGTCTGCTGTTTCCCCTGCTGATTGTGGCGGTCATCGCGAAGATGGCTCCCTGGGCAGCGGCAACCATGGCCGTCGCCAATCCGGATGAATACGCTCGGGTGTTGAGCTCGGCGCATCACCAGGTGTCTGCCTTCGGCGGCGCCTTCCTGATGATGGTGTTCCTTAAGTTCTTCGTCGACCAGAACAAGGACCACCATTGGCTGCACATCGTCGAAGCCCCCTTGACCCGCCTGGGCAAGCTGGAGTCGATGGAAGTTGCTCTGACTCTGACGGCACTGGCTGTGAGCGCCTTGCTGATGGACAACGCCCAGCATCGTGCCGAGTTCTTGGTTGCCGGTGTCGCAGGTGTTGTGCTGTACCTGATTGTCGGCGGATTGAGTGCTCTCGTTGGGGACGAAGACAACGCCAACAAGACGGCGGCAAAGGGTGGCTTTGCGACCTTCATGTACCTGGAAGTCCAGGACGCCTCGTTCAGCTTCGATGGTGTTATCGGCGCATTCGCCCTGTCCAACAACCTGTTCATCATCACCATTGGTCTGGCCATCGGCGCGCTGTTTGTTCGCTCCTTCACCCTGATGCTGGTGGACAAGGGCACCCTGGCGGCTTATCGCTACCTTGAGCACGGTGCCTTCTGGGCAGTCGGCTCGCTGGCGGTGCTGATGCTGGTAAGCGTGCATGTGCACCTGCCCGAAGCTGTGACCGGCCTCATCGGCGCAAGCCTCATCGGCCTGGCGCTGTTCAGCTCGGTCCGTGCCAACAAATCCAAGGCGGCTCACGCCTAAACACAAGCCGCTCTGCGGGGCAGGGCGGCACTACGTAAACCTCGCAACTGTCTCAACTCCAAAAGGAATTCATCATGACGACTTTCAATCTCGAAAAGGGTGGCCGTTTCAATCTGTCCAAGGAAGCTCCTGGCATGACCAAGGTGCGCCTGGGCCTGGGCTGGGAGCCGAACGGCTTCGACACCGGCGTCGGCTTCGACCTGGACGTCTCCCTGTTCGCGGTCGGCTCCTCCGGCAAGATTGTGGACAACAGCCACTTCATCTTCTTCAACCAGCCGGCGACGCCGAACGGCTCCATCAAGCACGGCGGCGACAATCGCACCGGTGACAAGTCCGGCGATGACGAGACCATTCACATCGACCTGTCGCTGCTGGACCCCCGTGTGACCGAAATTTCCATCATCGTGACCATTCACGAAGCGGACACACGCCGTCAGAACTTCGGACAGGTGCGCAACAGCTTCATCAAGCTGTACGACGCGGCCAGCAACGAGGTCAAGGCCCAGTACAACCTGGAAGACGACTTCTCGACCGAGACGGCCGTGCAGTTCGGCTCGCTGTACAAGAAGGACGGTCAGTGGCTGTTCAAGGCCGTCGGCGCCGGCTTCAAGAAGGGCCTGGCCGACTTCGTGGCGGTCTACACGGAGTAAATCCGCTTCTGCGCGCGGCTGGCCCAAATGGCACACGAACCTGGACGCATTGCATTCGCCGCGCCGCAGAGCACGACTGCGGCGCAACAGGCGACTGAGCCGCGCGCGTTGAGCTTTCCGTCGCCACCCCCAGAGGCGGCGAACGGGGTCGAGCCGGGCGCGCTGGTATTCGGAGCTGCACCCTCCAAGGGCGCAGTGCCGGGGCCCGCAGCTTCAGCACCCCGGGCCGTTGACTTCTCGACGGTTTCAACCAAACCCGCTCCACGCGACGCCGGCGCCAGCGCGTTTGAGCAGCAAGCCCACCCGCTGCGGGGCTCTGCCTTGCAAAAATGCGCTGAGCTGTCCCCTGACCTGACACGCGGCAACGAGGCGCGGCTGTCACGCATGTTCGCCGAGCTGCTGCCCTTGGCCTGCGCCAATATCGAGAGCTTTGGTGCCCATGCGCTTGACCAATGCCGCGTCCACGCGGAGAACGCCGCGCAGTGGGGACAGTTCCACGCAAAGCTCGGGGCGGCCGAGGCTCTGCAGGCAGCGCTGACCGCGACCCAGCCTCGGTCCGGACTGAAGAGCAGGCTGCAGGGTCTGCTGAGTGAGCCGGTCGAGGTTCACCGGGCTCGGCTCGAGTCTTTGCGTCCGCAACTGATGGGGCTGCTCGCTGACATCCGGCGAGTGCGCCCGGAAGTCCTGGCCGACGGCCAACGTCTGGCACTTTCGCTTTTGGCATTGCGCAGCCTGCGGGAAGTCACCGGCACCAGCCCGGACGCGGTGCTTGACAGGGCCATCGTGCGACGACTGGAGACGCTGAGGGTTGCCCTGGCCCAGGCGGAACTGGTACCCGCCATGATGACCGCTCAGGAGAGCACATTGTCGCTGCAAGTGACGGAGTGCGACAGACTGCTCAATGTGACGTTCAGTGCCGTCGCAGCGACGCAGCAGGCCGCCTTGCTGCACGGCAAGCGCTGAGGGGTCCTTGGTCGGTGTCAGGGCGCCCTCCGAACGGGCGAGCTCCGGACCTGCGCTTGGAGGTCGCTACACCCGGGATAGGCACAACTATCAATCCAGGACCCATGAACTACCACGCACAAATCCCCTCCAACCTGCATCTTGTGGCGCCGGCTGGCGAGCGGCCGCAGTTCCAGCATGACTGTGACTGCTGCCATTTTCTGGGGCGGTTCATCAGCGAAAACGGTCCGGCCGACCTCTACGCGCACACCAGCGGGAACATGCCCACGGTCATTGCGCGCTACGGCTCCGATGGCCCGAACTACGCATCGGGCTCTTCGTTCTCGTACGGGCGTCTTGAAGACCTCACCGAAGCGCGAGTTCGCGCCCAGCGGCTGGGGCTGTGGGCCTTCAATGTGAAGGAGGCTCTGTTCTACGCGGACCCGGAGCATGCCCAGTGCTTCGATGAGATGCGGACAGCTCTGCCCTTCACCGAAGAGTACCAGGCGTTCCTGGCTTACGAGAAGGGCGACGTCGCACGGCACGAGAGTCTGGTCCGGCATCTTGCCGAGCTGAACCTTGCTCAACGGTTGAAGTACGAACCGGAATCGACGCCGCTGCGTAGCGTGATGGACGTGCAGACCGCCATCGTCAAAGTCGTCAGCACGTACCGGGGCTGGTCGTATCGCGAGGCGTTCACCAACGCCAAGCTGCAGGCAGTCACCGAGTTCCTCTTCGAGGAGTTGCTGCCCAAAGCTGCAGCTGCCTGAAAACACATTCTCCGAACCCTGGCGCCATCGCGCCGGGGTTTTTCTTCGGCCCTGTTCTCGCTGCGTGGTGAGAACACGCGCACGGTCGCCGGAACGCTCGATTGAGGGTCGCTTGCCTCGCTACACCCAGCAGAACCCCAATACATCCTCAGCATGCACCAACCACAGCAAAGCAGTCTATTCGAGCCTGCGGTAAGCGTCCCTCCAAGCACCTCGCTGTTCGAGCGGATGTCCAAAGCCTTGCTGGGCTCGACTCATCCTTACGCGCAGAAGGACCTGCGCAAGGCGACCACCGCCACGAAGTTCATCGGGCGAGGCTCCGCCGCCTCTTCTACGAACAGATACCGGCGAGCCGCCGGTGACCTGGCCAATTGTGGCCACTACGTTGCCGACGACGTCGTGTTCGTTTCAGCAGAGGGCGCCAGACGCCAACGCCTGGAGATTGACCGAGACGAACTCGCACTGGCCTCGCGGGCTGGCGTCACCTTCATCACCGACTCGCCCGCAGACCGCAATCGCCCGTACAACGTGGGAGAGCGAGAAGTCGCCGCCTTCCTGCAGACCCAGGGTTACAGCGACGACGGGCAAGGACATTGGCAGAAGCGCTGAGCGCTCCACATTCAGCGACCTCCTCGGAGGTCGCTCTTCCTTTCCGACTTAACGCGGGCGGGCTACCAGTTCGTACCCGAAAGCCTGCTCAGCAAGCTCAGTAAGCGCAAAGCACCAGCAGGATGAAGGCGCCGAGAGCGAGGTACGCCCAGTCCGGCATCAACGGCTTGTCCAGGGCGGGCGGGGAGGGGCGGCTACGACGGGAGGGACGGAGGGGCGACATGTGTCCTACAGCAACCAGGCCTTAAATCTGGTGGCTACACCAGTTCTTCGCCCTCGCCACCTGCCTCCATGTATCTGCGTTTTCGCATTCCTGTTCCTTTCAGCCTCTGCGCGGGTCTTCTCCTGACCGGTTGCGCCGGTCTCGCACCCTCGCAACCTTGGTCAGCCCGGCCTGATGAACAGGAGGCGCGCGCCCACCTGCAGCGCCGCTGCACAGAAGACGGGGGTCTTCATGTCCACGAGAGCTATGCTCTTCCCCGCCACGAGCCCCTGACCTTCCAGCGCGCGTCTCGCTGGACGACGCAGTACCCCGGCGTGCGGGAGCCGCTGGGCGTGTTCAACGGCCGGTTCGAAGTCTGGCAGGCGGTCAGTTGGGAGTCAGTGCCTCCGCTGCGCATGCGCCGCACGGAGACTTCCCTCACCGAACCGGCGTCGGGCAAGCTGCTGGTGGTGGCGGTCAACTATCGACTGGTGCGCGGCGCACCGTCCTCCTTCGACCCGCAGTGCGGCGACACGTCGCTGCAAGGATTGGCCGAAGCGGCGCTACGCCCCTGAGCCACAACATGGTGTTCGTAGACGATGCCGCGGTGCCCTACAAGGGAAAGCCTCGCTTCCATCTCGGCGCGGACAGCGTCGAGGAGCTGCACCGGTTCTGCGCTTCAGTTGGAATCAACGCCTGCTGGTTCCACCGCGGCGCCAGACATCCTCACTACGACGTCACGCACGACCAGAGAGAGGCCGCTCTCCAGGCCGGTGCGCAGGCCGTCAGCTCCCGAGAATTCGTGCGCAGGTCTCTGCAGACCGTGCGCTGAGCTTGCCGCGCGGCAAGTTGCCTCAATCCCATCAGGGGGCCGTTGCCTGCGACAGGCTGCGCTCCAGCTCGCTCATCCCTTGGGGCAGGTCAATGCTCGCGCCTTCGCTGCGCATGGCGCTGCCCAGCGCGTGCAGCGTGCGAAACAGATGATGGGCGCGACTTTGCTCCCCCATCTGGCCAATGCGCACGATGGGCGCACCGAACGAACCGGAAATCTCCACCTTGTGCTCTGCGCTCATGCGCTGTCGAAGGCGGGCGGAGTCCACGCCCTCGGGCAGGCGGATACCGAGGACCGAATTGAGTCGTGCCGCCGGCGCGACGAACAGCTCCAGGCCCAAGCCTTCCACGCCTGCTTGCAGGGCTTGCGAGCAGGCCAGGTGGCGGGCAAAGCGTCCTTCCAGCGTCTCCGTACAGACCAGGCGCAGCGCCTCGTGCAGGGCGAGGATGCCGGAAGTAGGCGCTGTGTAGTGGTACTTCCCTTCGCTCCAGAAGCCATAAGCCAGCTGGGCGTCCAGGCACCAATGCGTCACCGGCACCTTGCGGCCGCGGATGGCGTCAAAAGCGCGCGCCGACAACGCGATGAGCGACACCCCGGGAATACTGGACAACCCTTTCTGGCCCCCGGTGAGAACGGCGTCGATACCCCACGCATCCATCTCCAGCGGCATCGTCGACAAGGTGCAGACCGCGTCGACAACCACCAGGCATCCCAAGGCGGAGGCTTCTTGCGCAATTTGCGGCAGCTGGCGATTCCACACTGTGCTGGAGGTCTCGCCCTGCACGAGCGTCAGCACCTTGGGCGCATGCTGACGCATCAGCGCAAGCACCTCGTCGGCGCTTGCAAAGCCGCCTTCCGGAGCGCGGTACTCAAGAACGTCGCCTCCCACCCGACGGGCCATCTCGCCCATGCGGGCGCTGAAATAGCCGTTGCACACGCACAGGACCTTGTCGCCAGGCTCCACGAGATTGGCCATGGCCATCTCCATCGTGGCCGAGCCCGGGCCCGCCACGCCCAAAATGTAGGGGGAGCTCGTCTGAAATACGTAGCGCGCCATGTCTTTGACCTGGTTCAACACACGGGTCATGACCGGCCCCAGGTGGTTGATGACCAAGGAGTTCGCATGCGCAACCGGTGCCGGAATCGGAACTGGACCAGCGCCCATCATCAGCAGGGGCTCGTCGGGCAGTATCTGGTCCAGGGTCTGGAGGGTCGGGCAGGCAATCAAGGGCATGGCGGGCGCGGAGGTCGAAAAGACAGTATTGAGGTCATGTAGCGGCCCGCTTTTAGCTGGCAAGCGACAGTTGCCTGCGCATCTGACCGCGGTAGGTGGAAGTTCGTGCCACTCACACCTCGCCAAAGGGCACCCGCCCGGTCTCATCCTTCTCCGCTCTAAAGTCAGCAGTGGCGGGCGTTACGCGTTGTGCTCAAGGCTAAACGGTTCCGCTATAGGAAGGAGCAGATTTACATAACCGGAGCCTTCCCTTGCCCACCGCCAAAACCCCCGCCACGCCCAAGATTGTCCGCGCACTCGACCTGGGCTGGGGCTACACCAAATACTCCAAACTGAACCCCGAGACGCTGGAAACGGAGTACCACTCCTTCCCGTCGCTGGCTCCGCGACACACCGGCATGGACCTGTCGATGTCCATCCTGGGTCGCCGTGACACGGTGGTGGTGAACGTGGACGGCACCAAGTACGAAGTGGGCCCCGACAGTGCTGACCTGGACACGAACGACGCCTCGCGCAACCTGAACGACCAGTACATCCACACCGAGCAGTACAAGGCGGTCTTCTTCGGCGCCCTGTGCTATATCGGCGAGCCTGAAATCGACCTCCTGGTGGTGGGCCTGCCCCTGTCCAACATGCAGAACGCCGCGAAGCTGCGCGAGCTGATGGTGGGCACGCACAAGGTGGCTGACGACAAGACCGTGGTGGTCAAGGACGCCCTCGTGCTGCCGCAGCCGCTGGGCGGCCTGTACTACTGCTTCTCCCTGAAGGACGAGAAGCCCGAGCTCGAGTTCATCGACGAGGAGATGAACCTGGTCATCGACCCGGGCTTCCTGACCTTCGACTTCCTGCTGTCCAACGGGGAGAAGGTGGTGGAGAACCGCTCCAGCGCCCATACCGGCGGCGTGTCCAAGGTGCTGCGCTCCATCTCCGAGTCCATCTCGACCAAGTTCGGCATCAAGTACGAGAACCTGGGCGCCGTAGACAAGGGCCTGCGCCGGCGCAAAATCAAAATCAACGGCGAGACCGAGGTGCTCGACGAGCACATCAAGAACACCCGCTCGGTGCTCGAGGGCTCGGTCAACTACATGCGCAACATCGTCGGCGACGGCTCCGACATCGACAACATCATCCTGCTGGGTGGCGGCAGCCACATCTACCGCCGCACCATCGAGCAGTACTACCCCAAGCACACCCTCATCGTGCTGGACGAGGCACAGACGGCCAACGTGCGCGGTTACCAGCTCGCCGGTGAACGTTTCATGGCCAAGGGCAAGGTCTGACAAGACGCCTTGCCGATGACTGCCCGGCCGCGCGCCGGGCTTTTTCTTGAGGGCGGCTCGCTAGACACGAGACAGGCCAGTCCCTGGTCAGAAAGGTCCTATGTTCAAAGATTTTTTCGCGCGCCTGCGCGCCGGCTCATCTGTCACGGTCAACGGCAAGACCTACCACGGCACCAATGTTGAAGTAACCAACGGCCGGGTCGTCGTCGACGGCAAAGTCGTGGATGACCAATCCAAGAGCCCTCGCATCGACATCACCATTCACGGGTCGGTCGAGCGGCTGGAAACCGCGGCGGGGGATGTGACCGTCAACGGTTCGGTTGCGTCGCTGTCCACCGCGGCCGGAGACGTTCGATGCGGAGCGGTATCCGGCAACGTCACCACCGTTTCGGGGGACGTCTCCTGCCCGGCCATCACCGGCCACGCGTCAAGCTTGTCCGGCGACATCGGCTGACCCACGGCCGCAACGGCAACTGATTACAGAGGACCCGGTGCTTGTCACCGGGTCTCTTCTTTGTGGCGTACGCTGAACTCGCGCCATAGCGCCGCAGCCTGGTCGTCGCTAGACAAGCCAGGACAACTCTGAAATGCAATGCATGGACAAGGACATCACTGCAGCACCGGTCGCCAAGGCACACGTGCACGGCTTCTACCGCGGAGAAGGCGTCCAACTGGCCAGTCTGGTCGCCGTCGTCGACTGCACCAACACGGACGTGATGACCGAAGAAGGTTATCTGCACGGAAGTGCCCTTGTTCGGGCGCTGCAAGCCTTCCTCTTGGTCAAACGCAATGCGGGGATGCATAACTACCCGCTGTGCGACGACTATGTCGTGACTTACGTCAGTGCCAACGGCATGCCGCTTCGTCGCGACCGATGGGTAGGCATTGACCCGGACGGCTACCCTGCGCAGAACACGCCAGCGTGGTCACTGGCCAAGGTGACAGCCACGCGGGCTTATCGCCAAGCCGAAACTCTCGCCGGGATGAGTCACGTCATCGAAGTCTGACCAGACGCGCTTCTCTTGCGCTGACTTTTCACACCATGCCCTCCGCGCTTCAGCACGGAGGGCATTCTTCGTTGGGCGCTGAAGGGCTTACCCGCCAAAGGAAAAGCCCCTGACGCAGATGCGCAGGGGCTTCGTTGAAATCAGGCCAGGAGTTCCAGCACGCGCGCGGCGTAGCCGGTCTCCGACTCGATGATGTGGAACTTCTGAGGGTGCAGCAGCGGGTACAGACTGTGCGTGGCCACGATGACCTGGGTGCGACCGAAGTCAGCTGATTCGACCGCTTTCCACAGTCGCAGCTCGGCCAGTGCGTCGAGAGATTGCTCCGGCTCGTCCATCATCACCAGCGGCCGCTTGTCGGCGTCCCCGGCAAACAGGGCCTTGAGCACCTCGGCCTTGTGGTCCCAGGGACCTACGTAGCCGCGCTTGGACGCGTTGAGGTCCACGGGTTCCACGGGGTAGCCCCAGTTCACCCGTTCGAAGCCGGTCGGCAGGTTCTTGCCTTGCAGCAGGGCCAGCGCACGCTCCAACAGGGCCTGGTTGCCCTGGCCGGACGACTTGTGCTCGACGGCGCGGGCATAGGACCGGGTGTGGTCCCAATAGCCCAGCATCATCGACGTGGCCAAGTGCCCCTCGTTGCCTGGCATGTGCCCGGGACGGTAGTAGACGACCGGTGCGTTGTCGGTGTCGATGTCCAGCCCCTTGAGGAACTGGTAGTCGTGGCCCCAGCGACTGGAGTTGGTCCACCAGGCGTCGGACTCGCTGTCCTTGACGAAGTTGCCGTCGAAGGTGCTCACGCCCATGTAGTAGGCGAGAAAGCGGATGGCCAGCGTGGTGAGCAGGGCGGACTTGCCCGAACCGTTGGGCCCGACGATGACCGTCGGTTTGTCTTGTGCAAAGGTCAGACGGCCCTGGTGCGACGTCATGAGTGACGACGTCGGCAGGTACGGGACACCGGCGAAGTCTTTGAGCGTGAGTTCTTTGAGCATGGTGTTTCTTTAGAGGGGTTCCTGTGCCGTGTAGCCAATACGCCCGCAGACGGGGCGGTTCGCTAGACGTTCCAGGTATTCATCAACACAAAGGAACTCCATGAACAAGACAATCCGCTTCTCGTTGCTTGCTGCTTCGCTGCTGACGGCTCTCTCGCTGAGCGGCTGCGGTGGAGGCACCGATGCCGAACTGGCCGCAGGGCACGTGACAGCTCGCAAGGTCGGCGCCACGTTCGAGCTGGACAACTGCAAGGTCCAGGCGTATCGCGTGAAAACGCAGGTGCAGAGCGGCGGCACGACGCTCAACATCCCGGACGCGACGCTCTTCACCGCCGACTGCCCCACCGCGCAAACCACCGCCAGCGTCGAGGTTGTCGGCAAGAACTCGGTGGCCGTCTCGGCTCGCGTGGCCCCGAAGTTGCGCGCCGCCGGTGTCGCCGTCGACTCGACCGCCCCCGACGCGGCAGAGGTGGCTCGCCGCTCGGAACTGTCGGCCCAGGTTGACAAACTTCAGGCGCAACAAGCTGAGCTGTCTCGACAGCTGAGCGAATTGCAAGCACAGCTCAAGCGCTGATTCGCCACAAACGCGACCCTCGGGTCGCGTTTTTCCTTGCCGGATAGCGCCGCCCACCTGTCTCGCTACACGCTGCAGGACAACTATTTTCAGGATGCATCCGCATGCCCCAACCCTCAACCTCTGTTTCAGCGACTCTCGTTGCCGAGGCGGTGCCTTGCGAAGGTTACCTCGCTCCGACGTCCCTGGGCGTCGAAACCGAAGTGGCGCGTTTTCCCGCGACACTGCCTGCGCTGGCGTTCTCATCGACGCTCTTCGAGACGCGATACCCGAAGCCAGTCTTCGGCGCCTGCGTGCGCGAAGGCGAGACGCTGGTCGCGCGCTTTCGCACGCAGCCCGGCCTGGCCAATGGCGCGTTGCTCGCCGACCTCTGCCGCGCACTTGCCGACGGGACCGCGCTTCTGGAGACGGACCCGTACGCCGCAGCCGACCGACTGACCTGCTGGACCAAGACGAGCATGCTCATCGCCACCCCGCTCAGCTCGGGCCAGGACGTGGACCTGTACCGCGCCAAGGAAGCGCCGAACTGGTCGATGATGGCTGCTCGGCCCGCCACTGCGGAGCACGGCCGCCGGTGCGCGCCGTTCAACGTCTATGTGCTGGACTCGGTACTGGCCGAACGGCTAGGACAAGCGGTGGTCCGCGGGAACCTGTCGGCGTCGCTGTATCGATGAGCGCGCCGCGTGTCCTGTTGGTCGATGACAGCCATACCGTGACGCAGACGCTCATCGGTCTGCTCGAGGAGCACGGCTTCGAGGTCCTGACCGGTCTTGAGCAGCTCACCGAGAAAGAACGGCTCGAGCTCGGCGGGCCGACGTTCGATAAGACCGAGATGCTCAAGGCGATTCCGAAATCCGTGGCCCTTCACCGACGCTTCGAGACTTCGAACCAGTCTGCTTTTCTGGCTTCCCGAGGGCGGTTCTACGGCGCATCGCGCAGTCGACCCTAGCTTGCCTCTTTCCTGTCGCCCCGGCTTTGCCCGGGGCGTCTTCTTTCTGCGTGCCAGAGCGCAGCGGCTGGCTATACGCAAAGCACACTTCGTGCACAACAGGACAACAACATGACAATCAATCCGACCGCTTCGCTGACTGTGGATTTTCCTCCGGTTGCCAATCGCGACGACATGATGGACGCCCTCGGGCGCAACGACTGGTTCCGCAGCATCGGGCTGCACATCCTGCCGATGGAATCGCAGCGGCGTATCCGGCTGGAGCCGGTGAACTCCCGCGGCAACATCGGGCGTTGCGCAATTGAACTGCCCATGGATGAAAAAGTGCTGCGCGCAGTGGCGGCCAAGCTGCTGGTCCTGGCTGGCCAGTGCACGCCATGAGCCGCGAACGCGTTCTGCAGGTGTTTCGAGGCCGGCTCGCCAGGCTGCCCATCAGCCGGCATCCGGGCTTGCTGTTCAATCCGTGGATTGAAGGTTACCGAGACCACACGTTCGGTGGACGGGCAGGGCCCTCAGTGGCTGCGTCCAACATCTTCCATGAGCTCGGGCATGCCGCCCAGTTCGGGGTGGAGCAGTTCAGAAAACGTGGCGCAGTCGACGGCTTTGTCTTCAAGGTGCCGAAGGTATTCGTTTTCGACCGCTACTGCGAAGAACCGAAGACGTCACAAGCCACGCTGCGAGAGCTTGAGACCTTTGCCTACCAGATGCACCTGATGCGCGCTGCTGGCTACAAGATGGACGATGAGCAGTTCGTGGCCTACAGCGCTCGCCTGATGCGGTTCATGCCTGACTGGTACCACATTCCCGGCAAGAATGAGGAAGGGCGCGCCGCGTGGTGCAAGAATCGCATTGAGCGGTTCTACGCTCGTCTGGCGCGCAAGGAGCCGCTGGACCGGCTCGAAGCCTGGCTGGACGCCACCTGGAAGCGGCTGCGGCGCAGCGACGCGAAGGAGCGCCGGGCGTATCACCAGGTGGAAACCCGCTATCGCGTTGAAGGTCTTTACGAGACAGCGCACTGAAGCGCATCGATTCAATCAGCCCGGACCTCAGAGTCCGGGCTTTTTCTCGACCTTGCGTTGCTACACACAAGCTGAGAACAAAAACTCCGAGACCAACCGTCCTGGTTGGCTCGCACGGCCCCGCGCCGTGGCTCTTCATCTCATAGGACACCTCGTGAAGCTCATCAACCTGTATCAGCTGCTCACTCCGTGGGCGCGCTGCGACAAGAAACAGCCGACCACGGTCGGCTGGTATCGTGTGCGCACGGAACCTCTGTCGGGCGCCTGGTGGAATTCCATGGGCTACTTCGACGGCAAGCAATGGTGGCGTTTCGGCGTCATGGGCTTAGCCCACGGTGGTCTTCGCGTCCGCGAAGAACTGCCGGTCATCGAGTGGCAAGGACTGCTGATGCCCGCCGCCAAGGCAGCACAGCTCATCCGCGACAATCTTCCAAAGACGTCGAAAGCTCGCAAGTCATGGCTGGCTTATGCTGTCATGCTGGAGACGGCGCCGTTGCCGGCCTGAGCAAAGACAGCCTCATTAACAAAATGGCGCCGCAACATCTTGCGGCGCCATTTTTCTTCGAGTTGGGTGCGTGCAAGACCCTTGGCTTCACTCGAATTGATAAGCCTCGAGCGGATGGTGCACGATTTGTGGGGGGCACCAACCGCTGCCGTCGCCCTTCTTGGACATGCCGATTTCGGCCTGGCGGACCGCAGCCACGAAGTGGTGCGCGTCGTAGTCGGCAGCAGGGAAGTTCGGGTGCATCGAGTGCAGCACAGAGACCAGCCCGCGAGTCCAGCCCATCAGCGCACCGTGGATGTAGACAGCATCGCCGTAGAGCGGCTTGTCGGTACCCGCTGCCAGCACGTTTTCGCACTTGCGGCGGAACGACACGCTCGTGCGCATGACGTGGCCTTGCGTGAAGCAGACCTCAACACTGCGACCTGCAGCCAACTCAGCCTCCAGGGCCTGATAGGCCTTGCTCTTGGCGCATTCGGCCAGAGCTTCGTCCGCGGTGTAGTACTTCGTGATGACCCGGTCCTTCTCGCCGGGGAACTCCTGCTCGCGCATCAGGTTGAAGCTGTGCAGCTCTCCGCCCACCTTCCAGCTGAGCATGACAAACGGGTTGCCGTCTTTCTTGGACACGGACAGCTCGGAGAACGCTACGCCGCTGTAGTCTTCGGAGGCGTCCTCGGCCTCTTCCTTAGCGCGTTCGATGCCGCGCTTGCGCTTCTTGTTGATGTCGGCGTCAAAGCGGGTGAGCATGTTGTGCTCATCGGCGAGAAGTTCGACCAACTGCGCACCGAGCATCTCCAGGTCTAGCTCGGATTCGAGCGTGGCGCGCTGTGACGCCTTGAGCTGTGCGTCGGTGACCAGCAGCACCTGAAGGCCGCGGTTGAGCAGGCGGGTGTAGCACTCCATCATGTCGAGCGCCATGTAGTCCTTGGAGGACATCAGGTAAAAGCCGCTGGACGAGTAGAGGGGCATACCGTCTTCGACCTTGATGTTCTTGGTCGGTTTCTGGTCCTTGTCCTTTTCGTAGACCGGGGAGATGCCGTCAGCCGCCACCGCGAAAACCTTGCCGCCCATGAGCTTGTTGAAGTCCATGCCGCCCTTGCCGGGGCGCTGGGCGATGATGGCTCGTGTGCCATCGGGCAGGAAGCCGATGACGCGGTTCATCTGGTGGGGATTCGGGGCTTCGACAGCGTCCAGGCCCTTGTTGGGCTTCTCGCTGCGGATAATGGTGCTGCGCACCGTGAGGTCGAATTTCTTCTTCGTGGTCATGTCGGGTTGGCTTTCTCAAGGCCCCGTGAAAGGGCGGGAAAACCTGTTCGTGTCGGAGACCTAAACAGGCCGGCGTGCAAGGGCCAAAAGCGCTTTGCAGCTCACTAAAGTATAGAGCATTTTGTTTAGATTCTCAATGCTAAAGTGATGTTGCAATACGGGTTTTCTGGTCTCGTCCACGCATGAAAAAGGAGCCACTTGCGCGTACGCAAGCGGCTCCTTTGAAAAGGATGCTTCGGTCAGACGAAGTTCAACTCTTTTCGGGCTTCGGCCATCGCTCGAGACAGCTCGGCGATGACCGTTCCGTTCGTGCCCTGGTCGGGGTGGCGGCCCTTGCGCAGCCTGCGGTAGGCCTTGCGGATGGTGTCGAGGTCCTGTTCACTGGGTGCAAGTCCCAAGACCGCCCGCCAGCCGGTCGGAGCTGCGGCGCGTACCGATGCCCGGGCCTGCAGCAGCTCATCTCGCAGGCGCACGGACTGCACCGCTCGCACGGACAGGTCGCGCAAGTTCTGCCGTTGACTGGGCGGATAAGCCCATCGGTGGTCGTCCAGGTACGCAGAGACCTGTTGCACCTTCTCCAGCAACTGAGCCTCAGTTGCACTGGAGACAGAGAGCCTCAACGAAGCGAAGAAGGCTTCGTTGGACGTGAATCGGCTGGTTGCTGGCAGTCTTCGCGCTTTGCGCAAAACCCAGCCCACGGCTTCCAGAAGCACCCTCCTGAGCCGCCAGGGGGCGAGGGCGCCGCCTTGATGGGTCAAGTGCGAGTACGCTGCGATGACGTACACCACGCAATAGGCTTGGGCCAGAAGAGCCACCCAGAGTAGACTGGTCATGGTGCCTCCTAAATTGTTGGTTCTGCGGGGTATAGGAAGAGGGCGTGGCCACTCGGAGTGGCTAGACGATTGCTGCACTGCAGCACTCCCTCCTCATGGCTTCCGTCGTTCCACCGTCGTCCCTGCCCCTGCGCGCCAAGCTATGGCGCTACGTAAGCTATGGGTGGCTGCTGGAGCGGCCCTCGCAAGAGTTGTTCAGCGCCTATGCGGCCCGTCGCTCGAATCGCGAGCGCTTGGCCCGTTGGCTGCCTCATTACCTGAGGGTTTACGCGGTTTGGGCGGCATTGGCTGCACTTGCGAGGTCGACCGCCCAGGCCTTGGACGTGGATGCCGTGACGCAGGTGCTGTGCAGCTTCAGCCTTTGTGCTGCGGGACTCGTCGGCGTGTCGACCGGCTGCGCCTATCTGGCTCTGCGCCTGGGCGAGCGTTTTCGACTGTACGACTAGGGGAACCTCAGCCGAACTCAGCGACTGACCTGCGCAGGCAGCGCAACGCTGCAGGGCAGTCCGGGGCCTCGCTGGTAGGTGACCAGTACGGCGTTGTCGTAGATGCACGCCATGACGGGTCGCGGCCGCGCTTCCCGGTCGCGCAGCGCCATGTGCAGGCGGCCTTGCTCGACCATGTTCAGGAATACGGCGACAGCCTGGGACAGGGTGGTGACGCCACGCAATTCGTTGTTCAACGCCACGGCATCCACGATTTGGAGGTCATCCACTTCCCACTTCACGCTCTTGCCATGCGACTGGGCCCAACGTTGGAGCACACCCTGGACCGTGCGGTCTTCAGGTTGAACCTGGTAGGTGGTACAGGCGGTCAGGACGGCCAACAGCAGGCAGGCGAGGACGGATTTCATGGAAGTGACGGAGCGGTGGAAGCTAGGCGGTGTAGCGACTGGGTGAACAAGGGAGGCCCTCAATCCTGAGCGGACTCGTCGGGGACGTCCTCTTGGTCTTCTTCACGTGCGGTTTGCCGACGTTCTTCGCGTTTGCGCTGGCGTTCTTCCTCTCGGCCTCGAATGGCTGCCGCGCTCCGGTTCATGCCGCAGTCGCGGGACGGTGAGCAATCACAGGCAGGCGAGCAATCCGAGCAGGCCTCCAGCAAACAGTTTCCCGTGTTCAGCCCGCGGCCTGCGTGACAAGTGCGGGTGTCGCAGGTCGGGACTTCGCAGCTCGGCATGTCGCAGGTGGGAATATCACACGAGGGGGCGTCGCATCCGCCACAGTCCACGAATCCGGCCTGAGCTGCGCGCGGCCCCACTGGGCGGACGAGTCGAACGTAGGGCCCGTCGTCGCGGGCACTGCCGCGGGTCTCACGCAGAGACTCGCTGGCAAGCGCGCAGCGGTCGAACTGCCGGTTCAGCAGCAGCAAGCCGCGCCAGGCCCCCGCACGCCGGAACGCGCGCAAGCCCACTGTCGAGCAGGTGCTGCGGCCGGTGGCCGCCCCGTAGGCGCAGCGATAGCCTTTGCGGTGGGACAGGTGCTTGCGGTAGAAGCGGATGCCCGCCACGATGATTGAGTTCAACATATTGTTTTCCAAGCGTTGCAGGTGCGGCGTGCGGGGCGAGGGGTAGGGGCCGCTTCGGACTTCGCGTTGCGCCGAAGCACCCATCTCGCCCAATCCGCCTGCGGCAATCGCTTGTCGAAGCGGCCCGCGAAGACATCCCGACAAGCCGCTAAAACCCCAAAGCTGCTCAGCATGTCCACGCCTGTGCTCATGAGCGGGATGTCCTCACACGGTGAAACCGATGGGACGACGTTGGTCTTGCGAGGCATATCGCGAACTAGCGCCGCTCAGGTCGGTATCCAGCAGGTACTTGCGACCATCGAGTGCGGCGGCGCTGGCAGCTGCGGTCAACACCTTGCGCATGACCCGAGGGCTGGTCGATTCCAGAAGGCCCAGCAGCGGAGCGCTCAGCTCGAGTGCGAAGCCGTGACCTTTCGGAAGCAGTCGCTCGCAGAGGGACTTCCAAACGGATTGCGCGATGACCCGGCACTGCTCTCGCGTCGGCGCTGGAATGTCGAAGACTTCCAGGCGGGAAAGAATCGGTTCCGGGATAAAGCCCTCGTTGGCCGTCAGGACCCAGACGACTTGGCTCGCGTCCAGGAGGACCGGGACGAACTCATCGGCAAAATGTTCTGCGCTGGCGGGTTCCAGCAACGCATGCAGCGCCGCCAGGGGCGAGCTGTGAGAACCCGATTCGCGGGCCTTGTCGACTTCGTTGAGGCAGATGACCGGATTGCCGGTCTTGCCATTGACCAGCGCGTCGAATACCACGCCCGGCTTGGAATTCTTCCAGCCTGAGTCCATACCGGCGATGACGAAGGCCTCCGATGTGACCGAGAGGTCGCGTTCCACGAAATGCGTCCCCAAGACCCGTGCCAGCTCCTGTGCGAAGTAGGTCTTGCCCGTGCCCGGCGCCCCGCGCAACAACAAAGGTGATACGCGAACTGGTCGTCCTTCTTGGCCACAAGCCGCCAGGGCAAGAGACCCGGCGACATAGTTCAGCACGGGAGTGAAGTGCGGAAAGCGTTCGTAGAGTTCCTGCAGCGGGTTTCCGGGGGGCACTTCGGCCAGCACCCGCCAGCCGGTGTCCCGGGTCAGTTGGTCCAGCAGGCGCCTTTGCTGCGCATTGCCCTCGCCAGGCCCGAGAGCAGGCAGGCGCTGAAGCGCTGCAATGGCTTGTGCAGGCTTGAAGAGTTGGAGAGTGGGCCCCGTCATCTCCGGGCCACTTGATGCCGGCGGCTCTGCGCGCTCCGCAGCTTGTGCGTGGGCGGCATCGGAGCTATCCGCAGCTGCACGCAGCTGGGCGGTACGCGCAGCGTGCAGCTGTTGGAACACGAACTGCAGTGCTTCCACCGGGGACTGGAACTGACGGGCGGAGTCTCCCGCGGGAAGAAGCAGGCCCATCGCAGGGAGGCCCGCCGCCACGGAGGAGGGCTTGGCCCCGGTCGCTGCTTGCCGCAGCTGGACCTCGGGATGGCGGCTCAGCACCGCCATGCGCAGGTCCGCTGCCGAGGCCTCTTGCAATTCATACTCGTCGTCGAGCATGTCCGCAATCAGCGCCATGGCCCGCTGGTGTAGCTTCAAGGCGTCGCAGTTGCGTTCTTCAAGCAATCGCTTCCAGTCGCTGGCCGCTTTCTGCGCCGCACGGACCAGGACGCGGGGCACGCCGTTGTCCAGACCCTGCAGCGCAAACGCCGTCGGCAACGTGAACACTTCCAGCAGGTGAAAGCTGGACTCGGGCTTCAGGGCCATGAGCCTTTCTTCGTAGTCCTTCAGGGAGGCATCGCGATTCACGGTCCACGAGACGTAGTGCAGGGCGAGCGCGAGGTAGCGCACCAGGTCGGTCTCGCGAGAGTGCCCGGTGATGAGACGGCCCAGGTCCTTGGCCAGCTCGGCTGACATGTTCAGGGGCAGCTTGACGCTTTCGAGAGGAGGCTGATACACGGTGGTCGGCATGGCTGTTCTTTTAGGCATTCGACCATTTTAGATGAATTGACCCTCAATGTAAACTGACAGTAGTGTTTAGTGAAGCAGGAAAGAAAAAGCCCTCGCATTGCGAGGGCTCGAAGGGTCAGGCGTCGAGGCAAGCGGGGGTGCTCACCTGGGCGAGGGCCATGGCCTTGATGCGCAGCACGTCTTCGACGCCGACCTCGGACCAGGGGCGCACAGCCAGATTGCCGTAGCCGTTGAAGAACACACCCGACGAATCGAAGCCGTACAGTGGGGGCAGCGAGCTTGAAGCCACTTGCTGCGGGTAGTTTCGGCCTTGGGTGTCCCGAAAGACGAACGCATTCTTTCTCTGCGCGGTTGTTTCGAGGCAGGGGTGCAGGTCCAGCAGCAACTGCCGCACGAGGGCGTCACGCAGCGAACACAGGAGTTCCAGGGTGATGAGATGCAGGTCCATCAGAAGTCCTTGTCAGTTAAAGAGGGGTCTCCTGCTGTGTAGCCAATGACTGCCGTGCGGAACGTATAAACCCAGGCAGTCAAGGCCTCGTTATACGGAACATCGCCACCGCAAACAGCAGTCGCGATATTCGTTTCCCACCTCGAAAGGATTTTTACAATGTTCTCCCTCATCATCACCATCATCTCCATCGCCCTGGTTGCCGCTCTGGCCCTGGCCACCCTGTATTACGGCGGTTCCGCTTTCAACCGCGGCTCTGACGCTGCTGACGCCGCTCGCCTCATCAACGAAGGCCAGCAAATCAACGGCGCCGTGGCCATCGCCAAGGCTGACGCCGCTGCCGCTGGCGTGTCCG
>JACCDS010871512.1_pt1 | contig 104199 bp, 88 predicted proteins | sample 7446441 | NCBI WGS metagenome assembly JACCDS01 (sample SAMN15323445, study PRJNA562643) | freshwater metagenome | isolation source: river surface water | place: USA:Blue River Watershed | collected 2017-08-17
TATCAAAAGATGCTGCAGTTATGTTGGTAGGCACGATTGGACTCGAACCAACGACCCCTACCATGTCAAGGTAGTGCTCTAACCAGCTGAGCTACGCGCCTAAAGAAACGAGATTATAGCCAGCTTCGCGCCAAGTTGCCAATACCCAGTCGAAACATTTTTTGGAGCTTCGCGCCGGGATGTCCCGCTCGGCGCACAACCGCCGCAGTACCGATCTCATACGCCACCGATTACATACGCTTGACTTCAATGACCCCCCTGACCTCACGGATCACCTTCAGTGCACGCTGCAACTGCTCGGTGGAACTGATCTCGCCGGTGAAAGACATCGTCGCCTGCCCCTTGCTGCTGCGGGTAGACACGCCGATCACATTGATCTTCTCGCGGAGGAAAATGTCAGAGATATCGCGCAGCAGTCCCTGACGGTCTTGCGCGAGCACGAAGACGTCTACCGGGTATACGGTATCGCCAGCGACATCACCCCAGGTGGTCTGCACCATTCGCTCGGGCGCGCGCCGCAGCATCTGCGACAAATTCTTGCAGCTGGCGCGATGAATCGAAATGCCCTTGCCACGCGTAATGAAGCCGACAATGGAGTCAGGCGGCGCCGGCTTGCAGCAGCTTGCCATCTGCGTAAGCAATCCATCGGTGCCCAGGACCAGCACATTCGATTTTGCGCCCTGCGTCACGCTGGACGCGCGGCTCTTGCGCGGCACGATGACGGGATCGACCGGCGCCGGCTGACGGTGCGGGTCATCCGCGTGCAACGCCTGCTCGACCAGCCGCAAGCTCACTCGCTCGCTGCCGACCGCCAGCAGGAAATCATCCAGCTTCGCAAAGCCCAGCCGTTGCGCGAGATCCTCGAGGTTGACCGCCGTTTTGCCCTCACGCTGCAGCGTCTTGTCCAACGAAGAGCGGCCGTGCGCGAGCGTCTCCGCCTGCTCGATAGCATTGAACCACGCGCGTATTTTCGAGCGCGTGCGCGGGCTGGCTGTGTAACCGTCCGACAGCCAGTCGCGTGAAGGACCGGCGGTGCCAGACGCAGCCGCTTCACCCTTGGCCGTGATGATCTCCACTGTCTGCCCGTTCTTCAGACGTGTGTTCAGCGGCACCATCGTGCCGTCTACCCGCGCGCCGCGGCAGCGATGGCCGACGTCGCTGTGCAGTTGATATGCAAAGTCGATCGGCGTAGCGCCCATCGGCAATTCCAGCAAGCGGCCCTGCGGCGTCAGCACATAGATGCGGTCATTGATCGACGCCGCCTTCAGCTGCTCGACCCAGCGTCGCTCGCTATCTTCCTGGCCGATCATCACGTCGGTCACTTCACTCTTCCAGGCCAGTAGCTGACGCAGCCAGGCGATGCGCTGGTCATAGGATTCGTCGGCGGCACCACCGCCTTCCTTATAGCGCCAGTGCGCCGCTACCCCGTACTCGGCAAAACGGTGCATGTCATGCGTGCGTACCTGCACTTCCAGGGTACGGCCGTCATCCGCTTCTACCACCGTATGAAGCGACTGATAGCCGTTCGGCTTGGGACGTGCAATATAGTCGTCGAACTCTTCGGGAATCGGCGTCCAGATGTTATGCACGATCGACAGCACCGCGTAGCAAGTCTTCACGTCGTCGACGATCACGCGGAACGCACGTACATCGTGCAAGCGGGAAAAGTCGATTGCCTTGCCCCGCATCTTGTTCCAGATGCTGTAGATGTGTTTCGGCCGGCCATACACCTCGGCACGAATGCCAGCGGCCGTCAGCTCGGTCTTCAGCCTGACGATTGACTGCTCGACGAACTGCTCGCGCTCGACGCGACGCTCCTCCAGCATCTTCGCGATACGCTTGTAGTTGTCCGGCTCGACGAACCGGAAAGACAAGTCCTCCAGCTCCCATTTCATCTGCCAGATGCCCAGGCGATTGGCCAATGGCGCATATAAATCAAAGGTCTCGCGCGCATAGCGCAGCGTCATGGCGTTCTCGAGCTTGCTGTCGGCGAAAAAGCGCAGCGTGGTCAGTCGCGAAGCCAGTCGCACCAGCACCATCCGCATGTCAGTCGCCATCGCCAGCATCATCTTGCGCAGCGTCTCAAGCTGACTGGCGGCGTCGCTCTTCGTCCTGGCCTGTTCCTGCTGCATGAAACTTCCCTCATGCAGCCGCATCAGCTGGCGGATCCCCGTGACCATGTCGGCGAGCTCCTTGCCGAAGCGCGGCTCGATTAGCGCAGCGGCCGTCGGATCAAGCAGGGGCAATTCGAACAGCAAACCGGCGATACGCGTGTCGATATCAGCCCGCAACGACGCGAGTACCGACACGACACCGCGCGCGAAGCTCATCGCCTCCTGCCCTGTCACCAGAGACTTGCCCTCATACGAGGGGCGCACGAAGTCCAGCGCCGCCTGCAGGCGCGCGCCATCATCGGCGCGCAAACCTGCTGTCAGCTGATCATCACCCTCGCGGGTTGCTACAGAAACCATTGTCAGTCCAGAAAAAAGCTCCTTGCCACGGCAATCTGGTCATCATGCATGAAGGTCGGCGCATGGCCGACACCGGGCAATTCGACCAGCGTCGCACGTGGTCCGCGCATCGTCATCTGCTGTGCAGTCTCGCGGGTCAGCAAGTCGGACTCGCCGCCGCGCACCAGCAGCACCGGACAGCGGATCGCGTCATACGCAGCCCACAGCGCAGCCTCGCCTTGTTTCGCGTGGTCGACCGTCAGCGTACGGAAGGCCAGCGCCAATGCCGGGTCATAGTGCCGTCGCCAGCGACCGCCAGCCTCCTGCCTCAGCACGTCGCGTGCCAGCTTGTCCCACTCCGCATCCGTATGCGGGCCGAACGGCGCGCTGATCGAGCGCACATAATCGCGCGCCTCGTCATAGCCGCCAAAACGCACGTCATGACCGATGTATTCACCGATGCGCGTCAGCGCGTCGAAATTCAGCGTGGGACCCACATCATTCATCAGCATCCGCCGCACCGGCGCATCCGGCAAAGACGCGAGGCCCATGCCAATCAAGGCGCCCATCGACGTGCCGAACCAGTCGACCTGCGGCACATCCAGCCGAGCGATCAGGGTCACCATGTCGCTGACATATTGGGGCACGACGTAGAAGCGAGGATCCGTCAGCCACGACGAGCGGCCACGGCCGACCACGTCGGGGCAGATCACGCGGTAGCGATCTGCCATGGCCGCCGCCAGCGCATCGAAATCGTCCGAGACGCGCGTGACGCCGTGCACGCAAACCAGCACGTCCGGATTTTTCGGGTCGCCCCATTCCTTGTAGGCCATTCGGTGCAGGCCGGCCGGCGACAGGCACTGCACCATGTTGACTCGCGGCTGCGTCATTGCGGGGCGCTCCCTGTTTGTTGAAATTTTGCTCATTCTAGCGGCACTGGCCTTAAAATTCCGGCGGTCCGATCAATTCAAACCTGAGGAAAGTCCATGCAGAACCGTCAGTTGTCCGGCAAAACCGCACTCGTCACCGGCTCCACCTCCGGCATTGGCCTGGGCATCGCAAATGCGCTGGCCGCCGAAGGCGCGAACATCATCTTCAATGGTTTCGGTGATGCGACGCAGATTGCCGAGCTGCAAAGACAGACCACCGAGCAATTCGGCGTAAAGACGGCCTACAGCAATGCCGACATGACCCGACCGTCCGAGATCGAGAAGATGATGGGCGACGCGATCAGTCAGTTTGGCAGCATCGACATCCTCGTCAACAATGCCGGTATCCAGCACGTGGCGAACATCGAGGATTTTCCGGTCGATCGCTGGGATGCGGTCATCGCCATCAACCTGACCTCAGCTTTCCATACGACGCGGCTGGCGCTGCCGGCCATGAAAAAGAACAACTGGGGCCGCATCATCAACATTGCGTCTGCGCATGGTCTGGTCGCCTCAGTCGGCAAGTCGGCCTATGTCGCGTCCAAGCACGGGATCGTCGGCCTGACCAAGGTCACCGCACTGGAAAACGCACAGACCGGCATCACCTGCAATGCGATCTGCCCGGGCTGGGTACTGACTCCGCTGGTGCAGAAGCAGGTCGACGCGCGCGCGGCGGCCAACCACATCCCGGCCGAGCAGGCCAAGCGCGAGCTGCTGCTGGAAAAACAGCCGTCCGGCGAATTCGTCACGCCCGAGCAGCTGGGCGCACTGGCACTGTTCCTGTGCAGCGATGCCGCGTCGCAGGTGCGCGGTGTTGCCTGGAATATGGATGGCGGCTGGGTCGCGCAGTAACGGTCGGCCCGTAAAAAAGCCGGTCGCAAAGCCGACCGGCTTCCCATGCCGAATCACGCAGGCATCAGAAGTGAATCTCGCAGCCCGTGCCGGCGATCAGTTCCTCTTTCGTCACGCCGGGCGCCATCTCGACCAGTTTCAGGCCATGCTCGGTGACATCCAGCACCGCCAGATCGGTGACGATACGGTCGACCACGCCAACACCCGTCAGCGGTAGCGTGCAGTGCTCAAGCAGCTTGTGCGAGGTGGAACCGTCCTTCGCTTTGGCGACGTGCTCCATCAGCACCACAACGCGACCCACACCGGCCACCAGGTCCATCGCGCCACCCATACCCTTGACCATCTTCCCCGGAATCATCCAGTTCGCCAGATCACCGCGCTCCGATACCTGCATCGCACCCAGAATGGCAATGTTGATCTTGCCGCCGCGGATCATCGCGAAAGAATCCGCCGAGCTAAAAAAGGACGAACCCTGCAGGGCTGTCACGGTCTGCTTGCCGGCGTTGATCAGATCAGGGTCGATCTCGTCCTCCGTCGGGAAAGGGCCGATACCGAGCAAGCCGTTCTCCGACTGCAGCCAGACGGTAATATCCTTCGGCACATAGTTCGCCACCAGCGTCGGCAGACCGATGCCGAGGTTCACATAGAAGCCGTCCTGCAGCTCCTGCGCGGCGCGCGCCGCCATTTGTTCACGTGTCCAAGCCATCTATGTCTCCGCTTACTGTGCACGCACGGTGCGTTGTTCAATGCGCTTCTCGGGCGTCGGGTTCACCACGATGCGGTGGACGAAGATGCCCGGCGTGTGCACGGCGTCCGGATCGATGTCGCCCAGGCCGACGAGCTCTTCGACTTCGACGATGGTAATCTTGCCGGCCATTGCGACGTTAGGATTGAAGTTGCGTGCCGTTTTGCGGAAGACCAGGTTCCCCACCGGGTCTGCCTTCCAGGCCTTGACCAGCGATACGTCGGCCACCAGCGAGCGCTCCATCACATATTGTTCACCGTCGAATACGCGGACTTCCTTGCCCTCGGCGACGATGGTGCCGACACCGGTCTTCGTAAAGAAAGCCGGGATGCCGGCGCCGCCGGCACGCAGCTTCTCGGCCAGAGTGCCCTGCGGCGTGAATTCGAGCTCGAGTTCGCCCGCGAGATACTGCCGCTCGAACTCCTTGTTTTCGCCGACGTAGGACGAGATCATCTTCTTGATCTGGCGGGTGCTGAGTAGCTGGCCCAGGCCGAAGCCGTCCACGCCCGCATTGTTCGAAATGGCGGTCAGAGCCTTGACACCGGAATCGCGCAGCGCGGCGATCAGTGCTTCAGGAATACCGCACAGGCCGAAACCGCCGACGGCGATGGTCTGGCCATCCTTGACCACGCCGGCCAGCGCGCTGGCGGCGTCCGGATAGACTTTGTTCATGTGTCTCCTCAGGTAAACTGTGTGGGCCGATGCTGCCAAAACGACAGTGCGGGCAAGATTAAAAGCGACCAAGCCCGCCGACAATACCGTAAAAGTACGATCCCCCCTCTGATGAGCCCTGCCCAGTCCATCGACTTCGCCATGATTTTCGAGCGTGCGCCCGTCGGACTGTGCGTGTCTCACCAGCGCGTGATCAGCGCCTGCAACGACGCACTGGCGGCGATCTTCGGTTACGGCAGCGACCAGCTGCGCGGACAATCGTTCTCGATGCTGTATCCCAGTCCGGACGAATTCGAGCGCACCGGTGCCCGTATCGCGCCCATCCTGAACCGGCACGGTTTTTACTCGGACGAGCGGATCATGAAGCGCGCCAGCGGCGAGCTGTTCTGGTGCCATGTCACCGGCCGCGCACTGTCACGCGACGATCCGCATGCGGCCGGCATCTGGACCTTCGAAGACCTGGCGAGCCGGCGCCCGGTGACCGCCGAACTGACCGCGCGCGAGCGCGAGGTCGCGGCACTGCTGGTCGACGGCAAGACCAGCAAGCTGATCGCCCGACAATTGGGACTGTCGCCGCGCACGGTGGAAATGCATCGGGCGCGGCTGATGAAGAAATTCTCGGCGGGGACGTCGAGCGAACTGGTCAATCGTCTGCTGGGCGGACAGCTCGGCTGACACCTCCTCGACACTCAGGCGGGCAGCGCGACCGACGCGCCGCCTGACACCCGCCGTCAACGCAGTGGGATCATCAATCTTTCCCTGATCTCATCCGGCAGAGGCTGCGACTTCTCGATGCGCTGATCAACCCAGACCACTTTCGCGCCGCCTTCCGCAAAGACCACCTCCGGTTCATCGAGCCGGAAGATCTGGTGCAGGCTCTGAAAGCTCGAACGCCCCATCTCTCCGATCCATGAGGTGACTTCGATATCGCCGGGATAGCGCAGCTGGCGCAGGAACGTGCAATGCGCATTGATGATGACCGGCCCGACACCCCCCGGCGTAGCCGGGCAGCCGAGCGCCTCGAACAATTCGATACGCGCCTGCTCGAGGTAGCGAAAATAGACGGTATTGTTCACATGCCCCATCGCATCCATGTCGCCCCAGCGGATCGCCATGCGCGTACGGCTCAACAGCGTGTAATTCTCGGGAATGGCCATCAGAACGCTGCCATGCCGTCATCCGCAGTAATGATCGCGCCGTTCATGAAGCGTGACTCGTCCGCCGCCAGCAAGAGTAGCAGACCGTCGAGATCCTCCGGCTTGCCCACCCGCTTGCGCGGCAGCATGCTGATCAGCTTTTGTCCGCCTTCGCTGTGGAAGTAATCCCGGTTGATCTCTGTCTCGATATAGCCGGGGCAGATCGCATTCACATTGATGCCAAAGCGTCCCCACTCGAGCGCCATCGCCTTGGTCATTTGCACCACGGCCGCCTTGCTCATGCAGTAGACCCCGATCTGCGACAGCACGCGCAGGCCCGCGACCGATGCGATATTGACGATCCTGAACTGGCGGTTCGGCTCGGCCTTCGAGCGCAGGATCATTCGCTTGGCGACCTCCTGCGCAACGAAAAACGCACCCTTCGTATTGGTATCCATCACGAAGTCGTAATCGCCGGGCGTGACATCAACCAGCTTCTGCGTAGTCGATACACCGGAGTTGTTGACCAGGATGTCGATGGGTCCGGCTTCAGTCTCGGCGTGCGCGACCGCGGCGCGAATGCTCTGATAATCCGTGACGTCCAGTTCAACCATGCGCGCTGCACCACCGCTGGCCTCGATCTCCGCGCGCAATTCCTTCAGCCGGTCGAAGCGGCGCGCCGCCAGGACCACCGTGGCGCCGGCCTCGGCGAGCACGGTCGCGAAGCGGGCGCCGAGCCCGCTGGAAGCACCGGTCACCAGCGCGACCTTGCCTTCGAAATTCACTTCAATGCCCACAAAGCCTCCCTTTAGCGCCTGACGTGCAAGATGAGCCGCTATCATTACATGATTCGCTGGCGCCAGATCACGGATTTCGGCTGGCGCGCGCACCAGAAATGCCCGACAATCCGGCCACGAAAACAACAGTTCCTCCCCAGCCACTGCCATGACTTCCCCCAGCCAGCATCCTCACTTCCTCGAACAATTCGGTCCGCGCGAGGCCATGGACTACGACGTGCTGATCGTCGGCGCCGGGCCGGCCGGACTGGCCGCCGCGATCCGCGTGAAACAACTGGCCGAAGCGCGCGGACAGGACATCAGCGTCTGCGTGCTCGAAAAAGGTAGCGAACCCGGCGCGCACATTCTGTCCGGCGCGGTGATGGACCCGACCGCCATCACGGAACTGTTCCCCGACTGGAAGGAACGCGGCGCGCCACTGAACACACCGGTCAGCGAAGACCGCTTCATGTTCCTGACCGAAAACGGCGCGACCACCACGCCCAACTGGCTGCTGCCAGGCTGCTTCAAGAACCACGGCAATTACGTGATCTCGCTAGGCAATGTGGTGCGCTGGCTGGCGCAGCAGGCGGAAGCACTGGGCGTCGAGATCTTCCCCGGCTTTGCGGCGGCCGAGATCCTGTATGACGACGCCTGCTCCGTGACGGGCGTCGCCACCGGCAACATGGGCGTCGACAAAAACGGTGAAGCAAGCGGCGAGTTCCAGCTGGGTATGGAGCTGCGCGCGAAATACACACTGTTTGCCGAAGGCGCGCGCGGCCATCTCGGCAAGCAGCTGATCGCCGGCTACAAGCTCGATGCCGGCAAAGATCCGCAGACCTATGGCATCGGCATCAAGGAGCTGTGGGAAATCGATCCGGCGAAGCACCAGCCGGGTCTGGTGATTCATACCGCCGGCTGGCCGCTCGATGCGTCGACCTATGGCGGCTCCTTCCTGTACCACCTCGAAAACAACCAGGTCGCAGTCGGCTACGTCGTCGGGCTTGCGTACGACAACCCCTACCTGTCGCCTTTCGAGGAATTCCAGCGCTATAAAACCCACCCGGCGATCCGCGGCTTTTTCGAGGGCGGCAAGCGGCTGTCCTACGGCGCGCGCGCGATTACGGCCGGTGGCCTGCAATCGCTGCCCAAGCTGACCTTCCCGGGTGGCGCACTGATCGGTTGCGATGCCGGCTTCCTGAATGCGAGCCGGATCAAGGGCAGCCACGCCGCGATGAAGTCCGGCATGCTGGCCGCTGAAGCCGCGGTCGAGGCCATTGCCGCCGGTCGCGCACAGGACGAGCTGTCGGCCTACCCGACCGCTTTCGAGCAATCGTGGCTGCACGAAGAGCTGCATGTCGCGCGCAACTTCAAGCCCTGGATGAGCAAGGGCCTGTACCTGGGCACGCTGATGGTCGGCATCGACCAGGTCGTGTTCCGAGGCAAGGCGCCGTGGACGCTGCATCACACGCATGCCGACCATGAATGCCTGCGTCCGGCATCCGAGTTCCAGCCCATCGTCTACCCGAAGCCGGACAATGTGCTCACCTTCGACCGTCTGTCGTCGGTCTTCATCTCGAACACCAACCATAACGAACACCAGCCCGCACACCTGACGCTGAAAGACGCGAACGTGCCCACCGCGGTCAACCTGGCGACCTACGCCGGCCCCGAATCGCGCTACTGCCCGGCAGGCGTGTATGAATACGTTCAGCAGGACGGCGCCGAGCGGCTGCAGATCAATGCGCAGAACTGCGTGCACTGCAAAACCTGCGATATCAAGGATCCGACCCAGAACATCGTCTGGGTCACGCCGGAAGGTGGCGGCGGTCCGAACTATCCGAACATGTAATGAGCTCCACCGACCAGCCAGTCGCATCCGGCTCAACGCCAGCGCCGGTCTCGCTAAGCGAGGCCTTCCGCTACTGGCTGAAACTCGGCTTCATCAGTTTCGGCGGCCCGACTGGCCAGATCGCGCTGATGCATTACGACCTGGTCGACAAGAAGCGCTGGATCTCCGAACAGCGCTTCCTGCATGCACTGAACTACTGCATGCTGCTGCCGGGTCCGGAAGCGATGCAGCTGGCGACTTACATCGGCTGGCTGATGCACCGAACCGTCGGCGGCATCATCGCCGGCGGCCTGTTCGTACTGCCCTCGCTGCTGATCCTGATCACCCTGTCATGGATTTACCTCGCCTTTGGCGACGTCCCCGTGGTGGCCGGGATCCTGTATGGCATCAAGCCCGCGGTGGTGGCGATCGTGCTGGCGGCCGCATGGCGTATCGGGCGGCGCAGCCTGAAGAACGGGTGGCTGGTAGCCATCGCCTTGCTGGCCTTCCTGCTCATTACAGTCATCGATGCGCCCTTTCCTTCCGTGATCGGCATCGCCGCTCTGCTGGGCGCGATCGGCGGCCAACTGGCGCCGGAGCGCTTCCGGCTGGGTGGCGGGCATGCGGCTACGCACAAGCGTCATGAGCCGGCACTGATCGACGATCACACGCCACCGCCCGCGCATGCGCGCTTCAGCTGGCGCAAGCTGTTCCTCACCGTTGGCGTCGGCATAGCGATCGGTGCCGCTGCGCTGCTGCTGCTGAGCCTCGTCTTCGGCTGGCGCAATCCACTGGTGCAGATGGGCTGGTTCTTCACCAAGGCGGCATTGCTGACCTTCGGCGGCGCGTATGCCGTGCTGCCCTATGTGTATCAAGGCGCGGTGGAGCACTTCGGCTGGCTGAGCGCCGCGCAGATGATCGATGGCCTGGCGCTGGGCGAAACCACGCCCGGTCCGCTGATCATGATCGTGTCCTTCGTGGGTTTTGTCGGCGGCTGGACCAAGGAACTGTTCGGCCAGGTCGGACCCTGGTCGCTCTTTCTGGCCGGTTGCGCGGGCTCGCTGGTGGCAACCTTCTTCACCTTCCTGCCCAGCTTCGTCTTCATCCTGGCCGGCGGCCCGATGGTCGAAGCCACCCGTGACAACCTGCGGCTGACCGCTCCGCTGACCGCCATCACCGCCGCCGTCGTCGGCGTGATCGTCAGCCTGGCGCTGTTCTTTGCCGTGCATGTATTCCATCTCGACCTGCCGGCAGCGCGCTGGGACTGGATCGCCATGGCCATTGCCGCCGTTGCGGCGTTCGCGCTGCTGCGTTATCAGGTGAGCACGATCCGGCTGATTATCGCCTGTGCGGTCGCTGGCCTCGTGGTATCTTACTTGCCGATTCGGCCGGCTTTCTAGCGCCCTCAAGCGGCCTTGAAAACAGGCCAGCCCCCAACAGGAACAGGCAGATTCAGCGCAGGCGCCGACGCGCCTGCCCTTGCAAACATGACAGAACGCATCATCCCGGTGGCCGACCTGCGCTACCTGCAGGCCGTCCCGCATATTCCGGAAAAGCTCATTCCAGCGACCGGACTTTTGTCCGACAAGCTGGGCCGACCGCTGCGCGACCTGCGCATCTCCGTGACCGACCGCTGCAACTTCCGCTGTGTGTACTGCATGCCGAAGGAAGTATTCGACAAGGACCATCAGTTCCTGCCGCACAGCCTGCTGTTGTCCTTCGAAGAAATCACGCGAGTCGCCAAAATCTTCATCGCGCACGGCGTCGAAAAGATCCGTCTGACCGGCGGCGAGCCGCTGCTGCGCAAGAACATCGAGAAGCTGATCGAGATGCTGTCCGCGCTGAAGACGCTGGACGGCAAGCCGCTCGATCTGACCATGACCACCAACGGCTCGCTGCTCGCCAAGAAAGCACAATCGCTGAAAGATGCGGGCTTGAAGCGTGTAACGGTATCGCTGGATTCCCTCGACGACGCGACCTTCAAACGCATGAATGACGTCGACTTTCCGGTGGCTGACGTACTGCACGGGATCGAAGTTGCGCACCAGGTCGGCCTCGGCCCGATCAAGGTCAACATGGTCGTCAAGGGCGGCATGAATGATCAGGAAATCGTACCGATGGCGCGCCACTTCCAGGGCAGCCCGGTGATCCTGCGTTTTATTGAATACATGGACGTCGGCGCCTCCAACGGCTGGAAGATGGACGAAGTGATTCCTTCCGCCGAGGTGGTACGCCGGATCAGCGAACAGATGCCGCTCGAAGAAATCGAGCCGAACTACACCGGCGAAACCGCCGAACGCTGGCGTTACACCGACGGCAGCGGCGAAATCGGCGTGATCTCCAGTGTCACGCAGGCCTTCTGCAGCGACTGCAACCGTGCGCGCCTGTCGACCGAAGGCAAACTGTTCACCTGCCTGTTCGCCACCGGCGGCCATGACCTGCGCGCGCTGCTGCGCGGCGGGCATAGCGACGAGGAAATCATCGCGGCGATCGCTCACCTGTGGGCGCAGCGTGACGATCGCTACTCGGAACTGCGCACCATCAACACCGAAGGATTGGCCCGTCCGGTTCGCAAGGTCGAGATGTCCTACATTGGCGGCTGAGGATCAGCGCCGGCGACTGACAGCCGGCGCCGGTTTCGCGCGCTGGCCGTAAACATCCAGACACCCTGCGCTCATTCCCGATGCAAACCCTTCAGCAAGTCACCGAATCCCTGGCCGGCTATACGACCGATGCACTGCCGGTGACGGTGGCGCAACAGGCGATCGCCCGCTTCGTCACCCCCATTGCCGACACCGAAGTCCTGCCGCTGAAACAGGCACTCGGCCGCGTGCTGGCGGCCGACCTGATCTCGCCGATCAATGTGCCCGCGGCAGACAACTCGGCGATGGATGGCTACGCACTGCGCGGCGACGATTTGAACGGCAGCGATCGCACGCTCACCGTCGTTGGCAAGGCCTTTGCGGGTCATCCTTATCCGCATGAGGTGCGCGTCGGCGAATGCGTGCGCATCATGACCGGTGCCGTCATACCCCGCGGCTGCGACAGCGTGATACCGCAGGAACTCACCAGAAATGCCAATGCACAGGCCGTGACCATACCGGCCAGCAGCATCAGCGCCGGCGCCAACCGCCGGCTTGCCGGCGAAGATCTGCCGGCCGGATCGGTGGCGCTGAAACAGGGACGGCTGCTGACGCCGTCCGATCTCGGTCTGGTCGCATCGCTGGGCATCGGCACACTGACCGTCATGCGCCGCTTGCGGGTCGCTTTCTTCTCGACCGGCGACGAACTGCGCTCGATAGGCCAGCCCCTCGATGAAGGCTGCGTTTATGACAGCAACCGCTACACGCTGCAGGCGATGCTGGAGCGCGCCGGCTGCGATGCCATCGACCTCGGCGTGGTGGGCGACGATCCCGCCGCACTGGAAACCACGCTGCGCGAAGGCTGCCGGCAAGCCGACGTCATCCTTACGACCGGCGGCGTGTCCGCCGGCGATGCCGACTACACGACCGACATGATGGCCCGGCTCGGCGAGGTGCTGTTCTGGAAAATCGCCATGCGACCCGGGCGGCCGATGGCCTTCGGCCGCATCGCCAGCGAGGGTCGCGAAGCTTTGTTTTTCGGACTGCCCGGCAATCCGGTCGCGGTCATGGCGACCTTCTATTTCTTCGCGCGCGATGCGATCTATCGCCGCATGGGCACGACGCCGCCGCCGCTGCCGGTCGTGCGCGCACTCAGTACCGAAGCAATCCGCAAGCGTCCCGGCCGCACCGAGTATCAGCGGGGCGTGCTGGACTATGGCGCCGACGGACAAGCCAGCGTGCGTCTGACCGGCGCGCAGGGCTCCGGCATCCTGAGCTCGATGTCGGAAGCCAATGGGATGGTGGTGCTCGATCACGACGCCGGCGACATCAGCGCCGGGCAGGCGGTTTGCGTGATTCCGTTTTACGGACTGATCTGACCTGAGACAAGACGGGCCGCGCGCCTTCAGCGATCGGCCCCGCCGCTCAATCGGCCTTGTTGCGCATCCAGTCCGCCGTCCTGAAGAAGGCCTGCAGCAGCAGGTCTTCCTTGCCGTCCGTGTAGCCCAGGTCTCGCATCGCCAGCAGCATGCAGGTCAGCCATTCGTCGCGTTCGTTCGAGCCGATCGGGAACGGCAGGTGGCGCGCGCGCAGAAACGCCGGACCGTACTTCGGCGTGTATGTATCCGGCCCGCCGGTCCAGCCAGACAGAAAGCGATACAGCTTGTCGCGCGAACCTTCAAGCGACGGCGGATGCATCGCACGCAGCGCCGCGAACTGCGGCTCGAGGTCCATCAAGTCGTAGAAACGGTCGACCAGCTCACGCAGTTTTGCGTCGCCGCCGACCAGCGCATACAGGCTTGCCTGTTCGGTTTGATCCTTGTCCATGCCCGCGATGATACCCGAGCACGCTCCGGCCCCACGCACCGGACAGCGCCATTGACGCGGCCCAATTCCCGGCACTCGCGACGACGGACCCGGCTCCAATCGGGGCAGTGCGAACGAAACACGCGACCAAGACACGCCAACGAGAGCCCCGGCCATGGACCTGCCCAACCCTACCCGAGCGACCGCGCGCACGCTGCTTCAGGCGATGCCCGGCTGGCGCAAACGCGGCACCGACGAGCGCCGCGTGATCATCGTCGGCTACGGCGACACAGGAAGAGAACTGCACCGCCGTGCGCGCACGCTGCGCGGCAGCGCCTACCGGATCGTTGCGACTTGCGACGATGACGGTGCCGTGCCGCTGGACGAGCGCATCGAGGCGCTGTCCGGCATCAGCGAACTCGCGGCAGCCATCGACAGGCATCAAGCGCACGAAGTCTGGATCGCCCTGCCCTTGTCGGAGGTCGGCCGACTGCCCGCGCTGGCGCAGCAGCTCGGCCATGCACTTGTCGACATTCGCTGGGTGCCGGACGTGGCCACCCTGCCGCTGCCCGGCCAGCGCGCGGCCGATTTCCTCGGTCTGCCAGCCATCGAGCTCAACCGGCCCGCGTTGCACGGCCTTGCGGGGCTCGGCAAGGAGATCTTCGACCGGCTGTTCGCTGCCGCCGCACTGGTCGCACTGTCGCCGCTGATGCTGGCCATTGCGATCGCGATCAAATGCACGTCGCCCGGACCCGTGCTGTTCAGCCAGCCGCGGCTCGGACGGAACGGCCAGCGCTTTCGCGTGCTGAAGTTTCGCAGCATGCACCTGCATGACGACAGCAGCGGCGTGCTGGCGCAGGCCACACGTCACGATCCGCGCGTGACGCCGCTGGGGCGCTTCCTGCGCCGCACCAGTCTCGATGAACTTCCGCAGTTTCTCAATGTACTGGCCGGACAGATGTCCGTAGTTGGTCCGCGCCCGCATGCGCTGCAACACAACGATTTGTACAAGGACAAGCTGCCGATGTACATGCAGCGGCACCGCGTCAAACCGGGCATCACCGGATGGGCGCAAATTAACGGCTGTCGCGGCGAGACGGACAGCCTCGACAAAATGGCACGTCGTATCGAGTTTGATCTGGACTACATGCGGCGCTGGTCCTTCCGGCTGGACCTGAAAATCGTCGCATGGACGGCATGGCGTGGCTGGACCGGTGATAACGCCTACTGACGGCCGGGTCGACGCGTGGATCAACGCGTATGGTCAACGCGTGGGATCAACGGGTCGCATCAAACAGCCGACCGAATCTACGACGGATACCCGAACAGACAGGCGGATCGACAGCGATGGTGATGGAAACCGCGACACAACCCCCGCCGGCATGTAGACCGCTTTCCGAAGGACCTGAACCCATGGATCACCTGCCCCTGGTGCCGGTCGTGCTGTGCGGCGGCACCGGCACACGACTCTGGCCGCTGTCGCGCGAGAGCCTGCCCAAACAATTCCTGCGCCTGCACGGCGAGCACAGTCTGCTGCAGCAGACATTGCAGCGCTGCGCACCGCTGACATCGGCGCCGCCGCTGCTACTGACCGCCGAGCCATCCCGCTTCATCGCCGCGACGCAGCTCGACGAGATCGGCGTGCGCCATGCCACGTTGCTGCTCGAGCCTGTGGCACGCAGCACGGCCCCGGCCATTGCGGCCGCCGCCTTTCACCTGCTGCGCGCGCATACCGACGCACTGATGCTGGTGCTGCCCTCAGACCATCTGTTGCGCGACCAGGCAGCATTCACCGATGCCGTGCGACGCGCTGCCGATGCGGCGCGCAGCGGACTGCTGCTGACCTTCGGCATCGTGCCCGATGGGCCCGAGACCGGGTACGGTTACCTGGAACCCGGCGATGAGCTGTCGTGCGGTGCGCGCCGGGTCGACGCCTTCATCGAAAAGCCTGACCGCGCGCGCGCCGAACGTCTGATCACCTCGCGGCAATGCCTGTGGAACAGCGGCATGTTCGTATTCCGTTGCAGCAGCCTGCTGCAGCAGCTGGCAGCACATGCGCCGCAAGTGCATACGGCTGCCGAACGTGCGGAACGCGATGCTGTGCGTTCCGATGGCCTGGTACGCCTGGACGCAGCGGCCTACGCCGACAGTCCGGAGATCTCGATCGACCACGCGCTGATGGAGCGCACGGCCGAGGCCGCCGTGTTGCCGCTGAATGCCGGCTGGTCAGATATCGGCTCATGGTCGTCGGTCTGGGAGAACGCGCCACATGATCGTGACGGCAATGCCGTACGCGGCGATGTTCTGCTGACAGACTGCCGCGACTGTCATGTGCATGCCGGCCGCCGGCTGGTATCGGCCTGCGGTCTCGACGGCATGGTGATCGTCGATACCGACGACGCACTGCTGGTACTGCCGCAGGCACAGGCCCAGCGCACGCGCGAGCTGGTGCAGAAGCTCAGGCGTGACGGCCGACCGGAATGGCGCGAACACCGTGAGGTGCTGCGCCCCTGGGGCAGCTACGAGTCGATCGCGCGTGGCGAGCGGTATCAGGTCAAGCGTCTGACCGTGCGTCCGGGCGCCAGCCTGTCACTGCAAAAGCACCATCATCGCGCCGAGCACTGGACCGTCGTGTCCGGTACCGCGCGCGTGACCCGCGACGACCAGACCTTCCTGCTCTCCGAAAACCAGAGTACCTACATTGGCATCGGCGTCGTGCACGCGCTGGCCAACCCGGGCCTGCTGCCGTTGCAGCTGATCGAGGTGCAGTCCGGTGGCTATCTCGGCGAGGACGACATTGTGCGCCTGTCCGACGTCTACGGACGCACCGGATGAGCTTTCGTCCGTTCTGGCTGAGCTTACTCGCACTGTTCTTCCTGCTGATGGTGGCCGGCGGTGCAGCGCCCGGCCAGGCAGAACTGCTGTCGGCACGATTCGGCGACAAGCTGTTGCATGTGCTTGCCTATGCGCTGCTCACCGTGCTGTGCTTTGCGGCCGTATCGGCACCACCCTTGCATCGCGCTGCGCTCACGCTCGGCGGTATCGCACTGCTTGGCCTCGCTGATGAAGCGATCCAGTCCCTTCTGCCCTACCGCAACGCGTCGCTCACCGACTGGTGCTTTGATATCGGAACCGCGCTGCTGGTGTCGTTGTTGCTGTTGCGCGCGCGTCCCTCAACCGACCCGGATACTCATGCGTAAAAAAATCAGCAAGGCAGTGTTCCCGGTGGCGGGCCTCGGCACCCGCTTCCTGCCGGCCACCAAGGCCAGTCCTAAAGAGATGCTACCGGTGGTCGACAAGCCCTTGATCCAGTATGCGGTCGAGGAAGCGATCGAGGCCGGCGTCACCGAGCTGATCTTTGTCACTGGCCGCAACAAGCGTGCGATCGAAGATCATTTCGACAAGGCGTATGAACTCGAGGCCGAACTCGCAGCGCGGAACAAGGATGCGCTGCTACAGATGATTCACCGGATCAAGCCAAACGCCGTGCAATGCTTTTACGTGCGACAGTCCGAAGCGCTCGGGCTCGGCCACGCCGTCCTGTGCGCGGAGCGGCTGGTACATGATGAACCGTTCGCGATCATTCTCGCCGACGATTTGCTCGATGCGCCGGTGCCGGTGATGCGGCAGATGGTGGATCTGCACGCGCACTACGGCAGCAGCATCCTCGGTGTCGAGGCAATCCCCATGGAGCACAGCGGCGCCTATGGCATCGTCGAAGGCCGGCCTGTCGCCGATCGCTTGCTGAAACTCGATGGCATCATCGAGAAACCGGCGCCGCAGCAGGCGCCATCGAACATGGCCGTGGTGGGCCGCTACATTCTCACACCGTCGATCTTCCGTCATCTGCGGGAGATCGCGCCGGGTGCTGGCGGTGAACTGCAGCTGACCGACGGCATCGCGCAACTCATGAAATCCGAAGCCGTGCTGTCCTATCAGTTCGAGGGGCGTCGCTTCGACTGCGGCACCAAGCAGGGCTATCTGCAAGCCACCGTTGAATTCGCACTGCGTCATCCCGAAGTCGCTGAAGAATTCCGTCACTTTCTCGCGCACCTGCCGATGGCGGTGCCGTCTGCCCGTGCTGCGAAAGAAACAGCGATCGAAGCGGCGCAAGATCCGGCATGACACATACCATCCTCGTCACGGGTGCCAGCGGCTACATCGGCTCGCATACCTGCGTCTGCCTGCTGCAGGCAGGCTGGCAAGTGATCGGCATCGATAATCTCAGCAACAGCTCGCCGCGCGCCATTGCTCGGGTCGAGCAGATCGTGGATCGCGCGCTGCCTTTCTATCCGGTCGATGTACGCGACCAGGCGGCGCTGACCCGCCTGCTGCAGCAGGAGCCGATCTCTGCAGTGATTCATTTCGCTGGCCTGAAGGCCGTCGGCGATTCGGTCGCCATGCCGCTCGAGTATTACGACAACAATGTCTGTGGCAGCGTGTCACTGCTGCGCGCGCTGCATCAGCAGGGCGTGCGCAAGCTGGTATTCAGTTCGTCGGCGACCGTCTATGGCGATCCCGCTGCCGTGCCCGTCAGCGAAGACGCACCGACCGGCGCCACCAATCCCTATGGCCGCTCGAAGCTGATGGTCGAGCACATGCTGTCCGACCTGGCACACGCCGATCCCGAGTGGCGCATCGCCACGCTGCGCTACTTCAATCCGGCAGGCGCGCATGAAAGCGGCCTGCTCGGTGAGCAGCCGCGCGGCGTTCCAAACAACCTGATGCCCTACATCGCGCAGGTCGCGGGCGGGCGACGGCCGCATCTCGCGGTATTCGGCGATGACTATCCGACCGTCGACGGCACCGGTGTGCGCGACTATATCCATGTGGTTGACCTGGCGCGCGGTCACCTGGCGGCGCTCGAGCGGCTCTTCACGGCGGACGGCTCGTTCACCCTCAATCTCGGCACCGGCCAAGGCGCAAGCGTCTTGCAGGCGGTGGCCGCCTTCGAGCGTGCCTGTGGTCGTGCCATACCGACGCGCATCGCGCCGCGCCGGCCCGGCGATGTCGCTGCCTGCTATGCGTCGCCCGTCAAGGCCACTGCCCTGCTCGGCTGGCGCGCCGAGAAAAATCTCGCGCAGATGTGCGCCGACCACTGGCGCTGGCAGCAGATGAACCCGGACGGCTATTGAGCAAAACCGGACAGGCGCGCGCCGGCTGCGCCATCGCAATCGCCGCCGCTCGCGCACGCCCACAATGAATGCTTGTTCCACAGCGCCGCACAGGCAGGCCTCCATGATCCCGAATGAAGCCCTACAAGCATCCGATGCGCGGGTCGCGCTGATCACCGGCGTCACCGGGCAGGACGGCGCGTTGCTGGCCGAGCTGCTGCTGGCCAAAGGCTATATCGTCCATGGCATCAAGCGGCGCGGTTCGCAATTTAATACCGGTCGCATCGACCATCTGTATCAGGATCCGCATGAGACCGATCGCCGCTTCATCCTGCATCACGGCGACATGACGGACACAGCGTCGCTGATCCGCGTCATGCAGCAGACACAGCCGGACGAAGTCTACAACCTGGCTGCGCAGAGTCATGTCGGTGTGTCCTTCGAAGAGCCCGAGTACACGGCAAACTCGGATGCGCTCGGCACGCTCAGACTGCTGGAAGCGATCCGTATTCTCGGCCTGCAGAAGAAGACCCGCTTTTACCAGGCGTCGACATCGGAGCTGTTTGGCAAGGTGCAGCAGGTGCCGCAAACCGAGACGACGCCCTTCTATCCGCGCAGTCCCTACGCGGCCGCCAAACTGTATGCGTACTGGATCACGGTCAACTACCGCGAGGCCTACGGCATGTATGCCTGCAACGGCATTCTGTTCAACCATGAGTCCGCACGGCGTGGCGAAACCTTTGTCACCCGCAAGATTACCCGCGCACTGGCACGCATCGCGCTCGGGCAGCAGGATTGCCTGTACCTCGGCAATCTCGACGCACGACGTGACTGGGGGCATGCGCGCGACTATGTCGAGATGCAGTGGCTGATGTTGCAGCAGCCCGACGCCGAAGACTATGTGATCGCCACCGGACGCCAGTACAGCGTGCGCGAGTTTATCGAGCGGGCTGCGCGAGTACTCGGCATCACGCTGTGCTGGCATGGCAGCGGCTGCGACGAGACCGGCCTTGTCGAGTCGCCCGGCGATCATGAAGACTTGCGCGCCGGCCAGGTCATCGTGCGCATCGACCCGCGCTACTTCCGTCCGACCGAGGTGGAATCGCTGCTCGGCGATGCCGGGAAGGCGCGCGAGCAATTGGGTTGGGAGCCGCGGACGACATTCGCCGAACTCGTTCGCGAGATGGTGGATGCCGACCTGGCCGCCGCGCGCAAGTATGCGCTGATCAAGCGCAGCGGCTTCACTGCATTCGCACACCATGAATAAGCCCACGCCGGAACGTATTTTCATCGCCGGCCATCGCGGCATGGTCGGCGCTGCACTGGTGCGCGCGCTGCACGCGCGTGGTGACTGCGAGCTGCTGCTACGCAACCGCGACGAGCTCGATCTGTGCAATGCCGCGGCGGTGGATGCCTTTTTCGCAGAAAGTGGTATCGACACCGTCTATCTTGCCGCCGCGCGCGTCGGCGGCATTCATGCGAACCAGGCCTACCCGGCTGAGTTCATCCACCAGAACCTGGAGATCGCAAACGCGGTGATTCACGCCGCCTGGAAGCACCGGGTGCAGCGATTGCTTTTCCTCGGCTCGTCTTGCATCTACCCGCGTGCCGCGCCGCAGCCGATGCGCGAGGAATGCCTGCTCAGCGGCGCGCTCGAGCCGACCAATGAGCCGTATGCGATCGCCAAGATCGCCGGCATCAAGCTGTGCGAGAGTTACAACCGCCAGTTCGGCACCGACTTCCGCTGCCTGATGCCGACCAATCTCTACGGACCCGGCGATAACTTCCATCGTGAAGACAGTCACGTCCTGCCCGCGCTGATCCGGCGCTTCCACGACGCGCTGCAAACCGACCTACCCGAGGTCAGGATCTGGGGCAGCGGCACGCCATTGCGTGAATTTCTGTATGTCGACGACCTCGCCGCCGCCTGCCTTCACCTGATGGCCCAGCCGCGCGAACGACTTGCGCCTCTGATCACTCCGCAACGCTCGCATCTGAATGTCGGCAGTGGCGAAGAGGTAGGCATCGCGACACTGGCGATGATGGTGGCCGAGGCACTCGGCTACCGTGGCCATATTAGCTTCGACCGAAGCCATGCCGACGGCACACCGCGCAAGCTGCTCGACTCAAGCCGGCTGCGCAGCCTGGGCTGGGCGCCAGCAGTGCCTCTGGCCGACGGGCTGTGCCACACGGTGCGTTACTACCTGGATGCCTGCGCCGCCGCACGTCAGGAGCTGGCTAACGCCAAGACCACGATCGGTACCACGACCGCTACCGGCACCCGCGCCACCGCGATACCGTCGCTGCGTCACTGACCCGGATCCGACCATGCCCGATCCGGTCTCCTCCGATGCGTTTCTGCTCCTGGCCGCGGCGCTGTCATTGCTGCCGCTGGCGCTGGCTTTCTGCCTGCGGGCGCCTGCCACCGTGGCACTGGCCTTCGTCGCCGTGCTGTGCCTGTTCTCGGCATCGACCTGGGGCCAGCTGCAGGAGGACAATACGATCTATTCGCGCGGCACCGGGCTGTTCTCGTTCTCGCTGCTGAATCTGCTGCTGTGGGTGGCGGTGGCCGCTGCGCTGGCACGGGTCGCGCTGCTGCGGTATCGGCTGCGCGCGCCATCGCCTTTCCCGTCGTTCGCCATGGCGTTCGGCTTCCTGCTGTGCGCGCATCTCGCGCTTGGTCTGGCGGCGGGTGTCGATGCGCTGGTCGTGCTGGGCTACAACGGTCTGCTGAACGTGCTCAACATGGCGCTGTTCTCCATCCTGCTGCTGCTCGCGCTCACCGGCGAAGTTCAGCGGCGTCGGCTGCTGCTGCTCATCATTGTGCTGGCCGCCGTACGCGCGGTCTTCGGGCTGGCCCGCTATGCATTCTTCGGCGGCGATGACGCAAATCCTTATCGCAATTTCGAGCAGCTCGACATTACCCTGGTCTACTTCGACATCGCCGACAACTACATCGCCGCGCTCGCCGCGTTCTGTATTGCGTGGCTGTTACTGATGCCCGAGGTGCGCATGCCGCTGGCGCGCCGGCTCGGCCTGCTGATACTGCTGGCCATGGAACTGGCCACGGTGGCACTGTCATTTCGCCGCTCGTCGCTGGTCGGACTGGTGCTGATGTCGGCGGTGTTGCTATGGCAATTGCCCTGGCAGCGCCGGCTGGCTTTCGGCGGCATCGGCGCCCTCACGCTGCTGGGCGCCGCCGGCACGCTGATGCGCGAAAGGCTCGCTGCCAACAGTGCCGGCGGCGGCTTCCTGTCGTCGCTGCTGTATGACGTCGGACCAGACCGGGCCACCGATGTCAGTCGCTTTTACGAACTCGAGGCGGCAGCGCAGAGCCTGCAAGGCCATTGGCTGTTCGGACTCGGTAGCTGGGGCAGCTTCTATGGCAACGAGGAGGCGCTCGACTACCATTTCGGCAAGTTCGACTTCGTGCACAGTGGCTTCGGTCACCTGGTGCTCAAGAGCGGCTTCGCCGGGCTGGCGCTGTTCGTCGCGCTGCTATGCGCCTGCATCGCGCACTATCTGCAGCGACGGCCTGCACTGCGTGGCAACAGCGCCCTGCTGGCCGACGCCGGCATGGCCGGACTGCTATTCTGGACGCCGACCCTGCTGATCGGCACACCCGTCATCGAGTTCCGCACGATGCTGTTGCTCGGCCTGACGCTGGCGCTGCCTTATCTGGCCGCGCGACCAGCGTCCTCACGTCCACGGGTAGGGACCGCAGGCCATGCTGCTGCGTAACTCCTTGTGGAATCTTGCCGGCGCCGCGCTGCCCGCGCTGGTCGCGCTGGCCACCGTGCCACTGCTGATCGACGGGCTCGGGCTGGAAGGCTTTGGTATCGTCACGCTGATTGGCGCCATCGTCGGCTACGCCGGCTTGTTCGACCTCAGCCTGTCGACGGGCGCCATTAAATACCTGGCCGAGCATCATGCGCGCAACGATGGTCGCCGCTTCGCCGAGACCTTCTGGTTCGGCCTGATCTTCTATGGCGTGCTGGGTGTGGCTGGCGGCGTGCTGCTGTTTGTTTTCGCGGCGCCGCTGCTGGCACGATTTTTCGAGGTATCGGCGATCCTGTGGGACGATGCGCTGCGGGCGCTGCATTTCGCGGCGCTCGGCTTCGCGCTGACGCAGCTGCAGAACTACTTGCTGGTAGTGCCGCAGGCGCTGCAGCGCTATGACCGATCCGCCGGCAGCGAGGCCGTGTTCGGCATTGTCGCCAACCTTGCGTCGGCCGTGGTCGCAGTACAGGATGGCGGGATTGCCGGCGTCGTGCTGGCGCGCATCGCGGTGTCGTGTGCGAACTTGCTGTGGCTGGCAATCATGCTGAATCGCCTCGGTGTGTCGCTCGCACCCGCGCTGCCGAGCCGCACGACCTGCGTCACCCTGGCGCGTTTCGCAGGCCACACCTGGCTATCGCGACTGGCGTCGCTACTGCACCAGCATGCAGACAAACTCCTGGTCGGCTCACTGGCCGGACCGATCGCGCTGGCGTTCTACAGCGTGCCGACGCAACTGGCCAGCCGACTGCTCGGCCTGACCTTCCGGCTGGCCAGCGTGATCTATCCGCGCGTATCCGCACTGGCGGCCAGCGGCGGTCACGCAGCGCTGCGCTCGCTGTACCTCGACGCGACACGTCTGCTCGGCTACCTGAATTTCGCGGTGCTCGGACTGGTCGCGCTGACCGGCGATATCTTCTTGCGGCACTGGGTCGGCGCAGACTTCGTCGCCGATGGCTATCCGGTGCTGCTCCTGATCACCGCCGCGCTGCTGGCCGATTCACTGACGACCTTGCCCTCGCTGGTCAACGATGGATTGGGCCATCCGAAAATCACCGGGCGTTTTGCCGTTGCGCGTGGCGTGCTCGGTGTCGGGCTGGTCTGGGTCGGCATTGAACTCGGCGGCATCGTCGGCGCAGCGGCGGCACACCTGCTGGCGTCCTTGCTGATGGCAGCGCTGTTCATCGCCTACGTGCATGGCCGCACCGTGCCGATTGCGGCGCGCGATACGCTGCGTGCCTGCGCGTGGCCCGGACTGCCGACCGCCTGCGCCGCACTGCTGCTGGCACTGCCGCTGAAGTGGCTGTTGTCCGACACGCCGGGCGGGCTGATGCTGCTGGCCGGCGCCGGCGGCCTGCTGCTGTTGGTCGGCGGGCTCGCATTCATCGTGCGCGTCGATGAGCGTGCAGCGCTGCGCTCGATGTCGCGCCGGCTGATGGCGGGAGTGCGCTGAGATGCGCATTCTGCTGGTCAGTGAAGATCTGCCGGCGATCGGCATGGGCGGCCTGGCGCGCCATGTGCTGGCGCTGGCGCGCGGCTTCGCCGCTGACGGTCACGAAGTCGACCTGATGGGCAATGACGACATCACACCTGCGCACGCCGGTGACGAGTTTGATTTCAAAGGGCGCTTCTTTCCGGAGCTGCACGGACAGTTCGATGGCTGGAAGGAAATGCCGCTTGGCTTGTTCATGCCGCCCAAGCGCAGCGTCATTGCGCAGCGCTTTGCACGCGCCATCCTGCGCCGCGCCGCCGGCTACGACGTGGTGCACTATCACGGCCACCTTCCGAATATCGCTTATTACCTGCCGCCGTCGCTGAACTTCATTCAGACCCGGCATGACCAGGGCAGCGATTGCCTGATTCATATCCGCTTCCGGCGGGGCGGCATCTGCGTGTCGGACAATCCGGCGGATTGCGCCAGCTGCCGCAGCTGGCAGCCGAATCGGTTGCAACGCTTTATCAGCGCACGGGCCGTGACGCGGTTTCGCTTCGAAGTGCGGCAAGGCTTTCTGCGTCACAAGACCGTGTTCGTATCGGAACTGCTGCAACGAAACCTGACGCGCACCTTCGGCCAGCGGCGCTGGGGCGTCATCGTGCATAACTTTGTCGATGCTGCCCGACTGCAGGCGTTGCGGCCGCGCGCATCGATATCTTGCGGCGACCGCCTGCGTATCGTCGTTGCGGCCAAGTTGTATCCGGCCAAGGGTGTCGAAGCTTTCCTCAACATGCTGGCGCCGCATCTCGATGCATCGCTGCAGGTCGACGTCGCCGGGGATGGCGATGATGAAGGCCGGCTGCGACGGCGCTTCCCGGAGGTAAATTTTCACGGCATGCTGAGTGGGCAGGACACACTGCAGCTGACCGCGCGCGCCGATGCAGTCGTCGTGCCGTCCATCTGCGAGGAAGCCTGTCCGTCAACCGTGCTGGAAGCACTGATGCTGGGCAAGACCGTATTCGCGCTGCGGCTGGGTGGCACCCCGGAGCTGAGCGTGTACCAGAGTGGCCCGGATCAACTGCGGCTGTACGACACGCTGACCGAGCTGGTCGATGCGTTGCTGGCATTCCGGCCGCGACCGGACTATGCGTTCGCGCCGCAGGCACCCGTGAGCCTTGCCAACACGGCGGGCCGCCTGCTCGCGCTGTACCGGCTGCCGCCCGGCGCAGTCTACGGCGGATGATCTGGCATGAGCATGCTGCCCAGCTTTTCCATCATCACCTGCACCCGCAACAGCGAACCCTGGCTGCAGGAAGCGATCGCTTCCGTGCTGATGCAGCGCGATGTCGACGTCGAGCTGATTTTCGTCGACGGTGGATCCAACGACGGCACGTTGCAACGGATACGCGCGCTGCAACGGCCATACCGGCTGATCGAAAACCAGACCCATGGCATCAGTGCGGCGATGAACGCGGGCATCGAGATCGCGCAAGGTGACTTCATCGCCCACTTGCATTCGGACGATTTTTACCTGCGCGACGATGTGCTGCTGTCGGTCGCCCGGGCGGCGCAGGCCAGCGGCCGCGAATGGCTGTTCGGCCGTACCATGCGCTGCATCGATGGCCGCCTGCTGCCCGAAGGCTTTGTCGCGCCGCGCTACAGCCGACGCCGGCTGCTGCGCGGGAATTTCATTCCTCATCCGGCGACTTTCGTCGCGCGCTCGCTGCTCCGGCAAGCCGGCGGCTTCAGTCCGCAATGGAAATATGCGATGGACTACGACCTGTGGCTGCGTCTGTCGCGCACCACGGAGCCACTGGCGCTGCCGCAGGCACTAGCGGCATTTCGCGAACATGCCGGCAGCCTGTCGACACGTGAGCGCAGTGCGGCGATGCGCGAAGACCTGCAGGTGCGGCTCGCGCATGCCAGCGGCGGACTGCCGATGCGCGCAGTCCACATCCTGCGCTACCTCGTGCGCCGGCAGCGCGCACGGCTTTCCCTGCCCGGAGCCCTGAATGCGTGATATTTCCCTGATCCTCGCCACTGTCGGCCGAGTGGCCGAACTGAACCCGCTGATCGACTCGCTGGCTGCGCAGACCTTGCATGACTTCGAACTGATCGTGGTCGACCAGAACACCGACGACCGACTGCAACCGATACTGCAGCGCGCGCGCAGCCTGGGACTGGCGCTGCGGTATCTGCGGCATGCGCCGCCCAACCTGGCGCTGGCACGCAATGCCGGCATCGCCGTGGCTGGCGGTCGCTGGCTGGGCTTCCCGGATGACGACTGCTGGTACGAGCCGCAGACGCTGGAACGCATGCTGTTGCGGACGCGGCGACACGACCACCCGGCCGGTGTAGTCGGACGCTGGGTCGAGCAGGATCCTGCACATCCGCCGGGCACGCTGAGCTGGCAGCGCTCGTCACGCTTTCGCGACCTGCCGGTATCGTCGATCACACTGTTCTTTTCGCAGGCACTGCTGACCAGGCTGGGCGGCTTCGACGGCAGGTTCGGTGTCGGGCAGTGGTTCGGCGCCGGCGAAGAAACGGACCTCGTGCTGCGTGCGCTGCGCACGGGCGCGCTACTCGCTTACACGCCAGACGTGCTGGTGCATCATCGCGTCGACACCCCGGTGCGCGCAGCAAGCCCGGTCATGCGTCGTGCAGCGCAACTGCGCGCACGCGGCGCGGGCGCGCTGTATGCAAAGCACCGACTGCCTGCATGGGTGATCTTGCGCGGACTCTTGTCGCCGATTTTCAATTCCCTGCTCAGGCCGACAGGAAAGCCGATATTCGATCTGAAATTCAGGCCGTTATCCAGGCCCGCGCCGGGACCCGGACTGCGTCACGGAATCTCCGTCGCGCACGGCCGCCTGCAAGGCTGGCTGCGCTGGGCCAGCGCGCACCGCGGCAACGACGAGCAGCACCCCGGCCATGCTTAGTACCCCTGACAGAGCGCCGCTGACGTCACGGCACGACTCGCCGGAGGAGCGCAGAACCCCGGCCGTGCCTGTGCGCGGCACACCATCATGACGCGCATCGCCCTGGTGACCAATACGCCGCCGCCCTACCGCGTGCCCATCTTCAATCGGCTGGCACGCTGGCCCGGTGTCGATTTTCATGCAGTGTTCTGCTCTGCGCGCGAACCGAACCGCGAATGGGATCTGCCGGCGATGCAATTCGAACGCCACTGGCTGCGCGAGCGCTTCGTGACCGTGCGCGGCCGCTACATTCATCACAATCCGGATGTGCTGCCGCTGCTGGCACGACTGCGTCCGGATGTGGTCATCACCGATGGCTTCAATCCGACGCACCTGTATGCATTCCTTTGCGCGCGCTTGCGGCGCTGGCCGCATGTGGCCATGACCGATGGCAGCTGGGAATCGGAACGCTCACTGTCCCTGGCGCACCGGCTGGTGCGGCGAATGGTATTCCGTGGCAGCGGCGCTTTCATCGCCGCGTCCGAAGGCGGACAGCGCTTGTTTCGATCCTATGGCATGCCCGCCGAACGCTGTTTTTATTCATGGCTGTGCATCGATAACGACGCGTTTGCACCGCCAGCCGGTGTGCCGCGGCCGGTGGATTTCCTGTTCTGCGGACGCATGGAGCCGGCCAAGGATCCGCTATTCGCGCTCGCCGTCGCGCGCGAATGCGCGCACAGGCTCGGCCGCCGCACCCGGCTGCTCTACGTCGGCTCGGGCAGTCTCGACGCCGCGCTCCGGCAAGCATCGGCCGACTGTGCCGAGGTCGAAGTGCGTTACCACGGTTTCGCCGCACAGCATGAGCTACCGGCCTTGTACCAGTCGGCGCGACTGTTCCTGTTCCCCACCCACATGGATGTCTGGGGCATTGTCGCCAATGAGGCCTGCGCGGCCGGCCTGCCGGTGCTTGTCTCGCCGCATGCGGGCGCGGCCGGCGAACTGGTGGCAGACGGGCGCAACGGCTATGTGCGCGACCTGCATGTGTCGTCATGGGCCGACTGCGCGCAACGACTGCTATCCGACCAGATGCTATGGCAGACCTTCAGTGCCGAGAGCCTGCGGCGTGTGCGCAGCTACGACTTCGATACGGCCGCACAGGGCATCGTCGATGCCTGTGCGTGCGCGCTGCGTGATACTCCGCTGCCGCAGCAAGCGGGCCTCGGCGAGGGCTCATGAGCGGGCTACGGGCGACGATCTCGGTCGATGACGGCCATCCCTCCGATCTGAAAGTCGCGGCGCTGCTGGCACACCACGGCCTGCAGGCGACGTTCTATGTCCCGGTCAGAAACCGCGAAGGTCCACCGGTGATGAGTGCGGCACAGCTGCGCACGCTGGCGCAGCGCTTCGAAATTGGCGCGCACACGCTGACGCATCAGTTCCTCGCGGGACTGGATGATGGCACCGCCTGGCGCGAAATTGCCGACGGCAAGCGCGCACTCGAAGACCGGCTCGGCCTGCCAGTTCATGGCTTTTGCTATCCGGGCGGACGTTACCGGCGCGCGCAGATCCGGCAGGTGCACGCGGCCGGCTTCCGGTTCGCGCGCACCACGCAAAATCTGCGCATCGACGCTGACGGCACCGCCTTCGAGCTGCCGACCAGCGCGCAGTTTTATCCGCATCCGCGCGCCGTATGGCTGCGCAATTTCGTGTCGCAGCGCGACTGGCGCCGACGCGCGCCGGCCTTGCGCGCAGTACTGGGCGCAAGTGACTGGCGGGTACGACTGTATCGGTTGCTGGCACTGGCGGACGCGCATGGCGGCGTGTTTCATCTTTGGCTGCATGCACTCGACATCGAGCGACTGCAATTATGGACAACGCTGGACAGCTTCCTCGCGCAGCTGGCGCAGCGGGTGCCACCGCATCGACGTATCGTCAATGGCGAACTACTCAGGACGATACCGGCGGCTTACCCTTCCACACCATCAGAAAATAATGCGACTTGAGGCCAGCCAGTCGTACATGGCCAAGCCGCCACGCCGGGTGGCCCGGCAATACGTCCACCAGGGTCTTGATCGACCATGCGTCGAGCAGTTGTGTATGACGTTGCGGATACAGCCAGCGTGCCAGCGGATGCGCGCCGTTTGGCGTGGACACAAAAATGCCGCGCCGCGCGATGCGCAACAGCTCACGCAGTAGCCGCACCTGTCGCTCGTGGCTGCCAAAGGTCTCGATCAACTCGTGACAACCGACCCAGTCGAACGCACCGTCTGCATAAGGCAGTCGCACCTGTTCTCGCGACGGCAGCTGGGCAGCATCGCTGAGTTCCAGTCGCGAGTGGACGGATGTATCCCCACAGAAATCGTCGAATGCCTGTGCGAGACGCTGCCGGCAAGTTCGCTGCGCGCGCGCGATCAGGTCGAATGGCATCGCTCCTCCGTAGGTCGTCAAACAGCGTCGATCTTGCCCGCGTCGCAGCATGCACGCCTTGCGTCCCCTCAGCGCGCGGCTGTCGTCACAGCGCTTCAATCGATACTCAGCCTCTTCACGAAAGCGCCCGCACATGTCATCCACCACTTTGCTCGGAACACGCATCGATGCGATGTCGTGGGAACAGGCCGCGGGCCGCATCCTTCGCTGGGCGCAGTCCGGTGCGTCGCGCATGGTCTGTCTGTGCAACGTACATTCGCTGGTCAGCGCGCGACGCGATGCCGAACTCGCTGCGGCGCTGTCGGTATCGGACATGAACTCGCCCGACGGCGCACCACTCGCCTGGCTGATGCGACGGCGTGGCTGGCCTGAGCAGCAGCGGCTGTCCGGACCCGACCTGATGTGGCGATTGCTGTATGAAGCGTCCCGGCTACACATGCCAGTATTTCTGCTTGGCGGCACGGCAGCAACACTGGAAAAGCTGCAACACGTACTGCAGACCACGCTTCCACAACTACGACTGGCAGGCAGCCTGTCACCACCTTTTCGTACGCTCGACGCGGATGACAACGACCGGATCGCCGCAGCCATCCATGCAAGCGGCGCGCGTATCGTACTGGTTGGCCTGGGTTGTCCGAAGCAGGAAAAATGGATGGCCTGTCAGCGCGGGCGCATCCCTGCGGTGATGCTTGGCGTCGGCGCCGCCTTCGATTACCACGCTGGCGTGCTGCAACGGGCACCGCTGGCATGGCAGCGTCTTGGCCTCGAATGGCTGTATCGTCTCGCGCAAGAGCCGCTCAGGCTGGTCTCACGCTATCTGGTGACGAATACGCTGTTCCTGCTCTCGCTACCGCGCGAGCTGTGGCGACGGCCGCCGGGCGGCGCTGGTGGCGCTGGCTGAGTCGCCGCTGCCAATGCCGTCCAGCCATTGGTCTAAACGCAGCGCCCCCTGCCCCTCGACGTCGGCGAAATGCTGCGGCGGCCGGCGATAGCGATTGCCGCGGAACTGTGCAAAACGGCCGACATACTGATTTCCATGGTGGCTCCACAGGCGGTACACCGGAACTTCACCGCTGGCCGACACGAAGCGATTGCGGAAGATTCGGTTATCTGCGATGACGCCGCGATCCGCAGTCTCATTGAACAGGATGTGCTGGCGCTGGCTGTTGACGAAGGCATTGCCTGTGATCTCGTTGTCAAAGCCATTGTGCAATTGCATGCCGCCTGGATTGTCGAGCAGCTTGTTGCCGATCACGCGCACGCCATTAGCGAAATCATCCAGATAAATCGCAAATGCGCTCTGGCCGCCGAGCCGGCTGACGCGATTGCGCTCTATCGTCACATGGAGTGGCTGTCGGTCGCGCGCGAAGGTATAGATGCCACCGCAATCAGTGAGACGCTGGCACGCACGCGCGATGTCGTTGTCGCTCACGAGTGCGTCGCGGAACACGCGGATGCCGATATAGCCGGCATTGCGTATCCGGTTGCGCTGCACGATCACGCGCTGTGCCTGTTCGAACACGATCGCACCGCGCGAGCGGCGCGGCAGGCCGAGCATGCCGACATCGTCAAAGCGGCTGTCGAGCACCTGGATGTCCCGCGCATCGTCGGGCGCGCGCAAGCCGTCCTGCACGCTGCCGCGCACAGCCACACGCAGTACCCGCATCTGGCTACCGGCCGTAATCGCGGCCTCACGGCTGTTCTCGATGGTGGTGTCGGTGACCTGCAGCCCGCGGCTGCCGCTCGCATCGATGCCCAGTGTCGCGCCGAAAATCCGAATGCCCTCGATGCGCACGTCCACCGAGTCGCGCGCATCGATGGCCCGACTCGGCGGCGATGCCCAGACCATGTCGGCCAGCTCAGCGCCTTCCGGTGGCCACAAATAAAGGCGACCAGCGTCGTAGGCCCATTCGCCCGGCGAGTCCAGCATCCAGCGTTTGCCTTCGACATAGAACTCGGTCTCCGCGGGCAGGCCGAAGCTGTCTTCACTGCCTGGTGCCAGATAGGCTGTCTGACCGTCGTAGTGGGTGATTTGGCGTGCCTCGATCAGCCAGTCGGCCGCTCGCCAGACCAGCGTGGCGCCCGCCAGGTCTGCCGAAGACAGGCGTGTGCGTAATTGCAATGGCGCGTGGCTGCGGCCTTGCAGCCACTGACCGGGCCGGTTCGGATGGTGAGCCAGCGGCAGGAAGCGCGAGCCAAGCTGCAACTGCGCCGGCGCGAAGTCGAGATCAGCGACCCAGACTCTTGGCTGTCGGGAATCCCTGCGCCAGCCTTCGACCGGCGTCGCCGTGGTCAATGCGGCCATGCCGCAGTCGCCGCGTGTGCGCACCGACACATTGCGCAAACCGACCAGCCTGAGCCCACCCACGTAAATCCGGCCGCATTCAAGGTTGACTGTGTCCCCGTCGTGGACTGAGTCGGGTAGCGCCCACCAGGTCCGCTCACCGGCCAACGAAACACAGTGCGAGATTAGCAAGAGGAAGAAGATCAGTCGTCGCATGCGCATCCGTCGATTCGGGAAATGGAATCTGAGGATGGCTGTGCCGGGCACGCACTGCGATGAGCGCGTGCAAGTGCAGAACCGCAGGGAAATGCGGGCTATCAATCAATCAGGGGGAAGCCTGCCGGATCTCGGTCGGGGGAGCGCATTTGCGGCGTACCAGTTCGCGGCCTTGGACGGCTGTTGGCTTGTCGGGATACTAATTCTATTGCATGCCGGAACCCCCGCACCAACGACGCGCACTACGGAAATACCGCCTTGCTGCGCCTCGCGTCTGGCGATCATTAACCACTACCTCTCAGGATCAACCATGCGCCCCATCACCCAAACGACTCTCAATTCTTCTTCGAGCCCGAATCTTGTCACCACGACGATAGCGAGCAGTACCACCGATACGGATACTGAGGCGTTGAAAAAAGCGGAAGTGACGCAAAGGCTCGACGAATTGATCCAAACTGCAGGATTGCAAGCGCCGTTTACACAACAAGAATACTCGCAACTATCTGAGGACGACATCGACCGAAATCCGCTCAATGACCTGCTGATTCTTAAAAAACTACCTGAAGCCAACTCTCCAGCTGAACATCAACTAATCAGTACACTTACACGCAGAGGCCCGAACTATTCGCTTGAGCTAGCTGATTTCGTGCTCAAGGAAAATGGTAGCGATACATTGAAATTAATCGCCGCAAGCCCAACGGGCGTTCATGCAACCGAGTATCTTCTGAGCAAAAACCCCTCCATTACCAAACTGCAGCTATCCGTGGGACGCAGCGCTGGGTCAATCCATAACGTCCTGCATAAAGCGGAATCAGTGCAGGAAATCACAATTTCATTTGGTCAACCATACAATGCGGCAGATGCAAAAAGTGCTTTAAGCCAGCTTGCCGAAAAGAATAATCTCAAAAAATTATCTATTAGGATAGATCCCGGATTAAGCGGATTAGTCGAAAATAATTCGACAGAAGAAATTGATTTTAATATCCACAAAATAATCTCAGCAAATCCACACTTAAATTCCATCGAGATTGATGGAAAATTGAATAGCAAGGAAATGAATTTGTTATTTAACTGCTTAAAAAATATTCCCAATCTGACATCAATTAAATTCGGGCAACACATGGCATTAAACCCCAATTTTTCCGAGCGCCTGCCAGAAGTATTAGTTTCATGCAACCTATTAACCAATGTTGAAATTCAAGAATATCCGACCGGCACGGCGGCCCAGAACGATCTCATGGACTGCATAAAAAATAATCCGAAAATTCAAAATCTGAAGCTTGATTTCCAACTGATCTCAGAATTACCAGACCCCGACGGTGAAAATTCGGCCCAAAAGCTTCGCGCTGCAATGATGGAACACCCGAGTCTGCGTAGCTTGAACCTCACCCGCAATCTTTCCAATGAGACTTTAGAGTCACTGTTTTCCGGACCGCCCGAGAAGCGAACTTTACAGTCCCTGAGTTTTTCAATGGTCAAAATTGGTGAGCAACAGGCAAAAATCATTGCAAATTTCATCGCGACCTCACCAGGAATCGAGGAAATTGCTATTAACGTGTATCAAATTGATCCTCAGCACTTAGATATGATTGCCGACGCAATAAAACAGAGTAGGTACTTGACGAAGTTCACAATCACCACACATGGCGAATCTAATGAGGAGACATTAAGAAACAAACATATCTACGCCGAAAAAATTCAACCTGCTCTCGATACCAATTTCAGGCGGGGGCAGGCGGCAGCCATGGCTGAGAAATGGGGGCCGGCTTTCGGCGCGGTCGGCATGGCACCTGCGACGGCGATACCAAGCGATGTTGCCGCGTTGCTCGCACAGAAGTTATCTGAGGCTGAGCTAGAATCCGATCCGCTTGGGGCAGCACAGCGCACCGATCGCAAGATGATGGAGATTCTTCTTGCTGCCCATGCACAAGCGCAAGCGGAGCAGAACGCCACTCCGGTCCGGAATCCGACGCCGACGCCGGCGCCTTCACCGTCATCCTCCTCCTCGTCTTCATCGGCTTCGTCGTCCGCCGGCAGCGACAACCCGCCAGCGCCCGGCTCCTGATGTACTTGAAAAGAGCGGCGATACGTATCGATCGGGCCGCTGGTTTTCCGCTGGTTGCCGAAAGGCGGCAACCAGCCTTTTTACATCAGGCCAATTTCTGGCAACTGCCAGGCCTGCGGAGGCAGCGTTTATTCGCTGCCTCCTCGATGAGACCTTGATCAGAGCGATTTCGCATTGGTCGTGGTCGTCGTAGTGGTAGTGGTCGGACTCGTCGTAATGGATGTCGTCAGGGTAGTGGTCGCGATAGTACTGGCGTTGCTTGTCAGGGTCGTGATGGTCGCCGGTTCCGGCAAGGTCAGCTCACGCATCGAAAGTTCTACATAGGCCATGGTGTTGGCGAATTCATTCAGCGACGACGAGTTCTGAAGAATGTTTCTGGCTATCACGGATCCCACATCCGCCATGCCCCTTCCGGCTGCACCATACGGGTCGAAGGCCTCTCCTGCCTTCCGGAGTGTCGGGCCATTCGCAAGTGCAAAATTACGGTCCAAGATATCGTCGATTGCCGTTTTCACCGCCGCAGTCATCTTGGGATCCCTTCGCAACTCGAGATAGATGAGCGAGGTATTTTCTTTCATCAGGTCCGCGAGCTTGCGGTAGTCCTCCTCAGACTGGAGCGCCACCGGAATTTTTAGTGTCGTGAGCGTGCGATTTTTTTCGACAAGATGAAACAGGCTCTCCGAAAATCTCAACTCATTCCGAGATCGATTCGGATAATGGAGACTCAAATATCGAAGCGATTTGTTGTCCACTGCGCTCAGCAGAACGGAATCGACATCAATGCTTTCCCCGAAGGCGCCGAGCACACCCAGATGCTCCAGCCGGGTATTGTTCCTGATCAGCGCACAATAGCCATTGCCAAGGGACGTTTCGATGGTCGAGTGCGATAGGAATAAGTGAGTGATGGAATCATTCCGCTGTATAGATTCGACAAACTGCAAGCCTTTCGACGGGCCGAAATCACAATTTTCTATTCTGAGGCGCTTCAGGCTTGGGCTGACTTCCAAGGAATCTGCCAGAGCCTTTTCTGAGTGAATATCAAATTTTGCACCATTCATGGTCAGCGATTCCCGGACCTGTCCCAGAACCGCGGCGAGTTGACTGAGGGACTTTGATGGAACGTGGTTGACGTCAAGCGTCAGGTTACACACTTTGCCTTGCCCGATCAGTGTTGCCAGGCCCGGAACGACTGAAGAATCGACCCTGTGAATATCCAGATCGAATGTGAGTCCAGGGTGAGCACGGCACTGCATCTGAAGCTCAGTCACGGCAGACTCATTCAGCATCATCCGAGGAAGATACACAATGCAATCATTCGGGTTCAACCCTGATTTGCGCCACAAAAAATCGATGGCGTTTGCTTCCCCGAACAGAAGGCATTGACTGACGATGATCGAAAAATCTCCGTGCAGCGTGACGGGTGACTCCGATTTGAATTGGCTCAGATCGGGAGTTTTTCCGAGAATCAGAAAATCCAGCAAAGGCGTTTTTTCTGGCGGCTCCACTTTTTCATAGTCTGCCCTTGCATACGGAAGACTATTTTTCAACAGCGGTGGTGTCGTCCCCTCTGATGAGGGAGCCTGGTCGGATACGGATGCTGCCTCGTCAATGACAGGTGTCTGAGATCTTGCGATTGTGCTGCCTGCTCCGGAAATTGCCATGTTAGTCCTGTGGAAAAGTTAATCGAAGCTCGCCAGGCACGCCGGCGAAGCGCTTCCTCGGTAACCCTCCGGACCGACATGTTTCAAAAAAATGGCCAGCGCTTGGCTGGCCATAAGGGCATCCGGAGTTTCCGGATGTCGTTGCTGTTGTTATCGATTGCGGATCAGTTTGCCTTCCACGCACGTACGTAGTTGATCTCGTACGAGTTGCCGATGCCGGTCGGCGTGGTGTTGTCCGGCTGTCCGGAAGCACTGCCATACCAGAGGTCGAGCATGATGTACATGGGGTCGGGCATCGTCACGGCAAGGCTGTACACTTCACGGCCATCAAAATAGAAAGTCTGCTTGTTCGCTTCCCACTTGACCGCGTACTTGTGGAAGGCGGCCGACAGGTCGCTGGTCAGGATGGTTTTCGTACCCGCCAGGCGGCTTGCATCAAGCCAGACGGTCGGCGCATAAGCGGTCGGATGGAAGTTGGCATCAGACCACCCGCTTGCCGGACCACCACCCGCATACGCTTCCATGATGTCGATTTCCGGACGACGGGTGCCAATATGGTTGAACAGCCAGAATGCAGGCCAGGTGCCCTTGCCGATCGACAGTTTCGCTTCGATTTCAAAGAAGCCGTAGGTCTGGTAGTACTTACCGTCGGTGTCGATCGTACGATTAAAGAACTTACCGGTCGCATCGCGTTGCGGCCAGATCTTCAGGCTGCCGTTCGAGACGGTGTAGTTCTTGGTCGGGTTCGACGCTTCGTACCAGATGGTGTCATTCCAGCGCGCGGTATTGAGCGCGGTTCCGTTGAACTCATCCGAGAACGTCATCGTCCAGTTGGTGCCAGTCTGGCCGAATGGCACCGGCGTGGCAGTCGGTGCCGTCGTGGTGGTCGGTGATGTAGTGGTGGTCGGTGATGTAGTGGTGGTCGGTGATGTGGTGGTCGTCGGTGACGTGGTGGTCGTCGGTGATGTGGTGGTCGATGGCGCGGTCGTGCCTGTCGTAGTCGTCGTGCCTGTCGTTGTGGTCGTCGTGGTCGAACCAGTCGTCGTTGCAGGCTTACTGCTGACCGTGGTGGTCTGGGTTGAACCATCTGGCAGTTTGGTGCTTGCCGAGGCCGACGTCAGGTTGCCGCTGCTATCAATCGAATACTGCGCCGAACCCGTACCGCCGCCGCAAGCTGCGATCAAAACCGAGATACTTGCTGCTGCAGTAATCGAAGTGAAGCGAATTGCTTTTGCGTTAAATGACACGTTAAACATCAGTGATTTCTCCCTCTGGAAATTGATCTCGCGAAAGATCTCTTGCATATGCCTGAGTCAGAGCGTTGCCTCGCGAGAAGAGTTCCGAGAGGAAATCAAAAAATTTTTATCAGGAAAATTTCTTCGCAAAACTGCAATGAGTCGTCACGAAGGAAGCATCAATCGCGACGGAGGGCATGGTGCGAAGGGAGATGCCACCGGCACAGGGGGGGCGGTGGTCCAGTTGAAAAGCGTGCGGGGCGCTGTGGGATCGCTGAGCGATCGCGACAATTCAATACCGCGGGCTGAGGCGGGCGGCCGATGAGCGTGCCCGCAAATCAGCTGACAGGTCGATCAAGTCGCAGGTAAGTGACCGGAATCTACGGCCGCAGCGGCAGCCGCCGCGTCCGCCGTCTCGACGGACGGCAGCGCCGTTACCGTGCTTTCATCCACCGGAACGCTGGATGGGCTGCGCAGCTGCCTGTTCAGGTGGTCGGCGAGGCGCAGCGACAGTGCTGTCAGGGTAATGGTCGGAAAATTCGCGCCAGCCGTCGGGAACACCGAGCTACCGGCGACATACAGGTTGCCCAGGCCATGTACCCGGCAGTCGCGGTTCACGACGCCGTGTCGTTCGTCATCATGCATGCGGGTCGTGCCCATGTGGTGCCAGGTACCTTCCTTTTCGAAGGTCGACGGCCAGCCATGCTGCTCGATGGACGGCATCGGCTCGACCTGTGCGACGCCATTCTCCTGCAACTCCTGGGCAATCAGTGCAAGTGTGCGGTCCGCGGTGCGTCGTACTTGCGAACTCAATTGCCAATGCACCTCGACACGCGGCAAGCCGAGCGCATCGCGTCGGCTGACCGACAATGTGACCCGACTGTCCGGATCCGGCGCCGGCTCGACGATCAGTTGAAAGCCGACATTGCGTATCAACGAACGAGGATGACAAAGCCGGGTGAAGCCATACAGAAAAGTGTTGAGCGGGTCCCGCATCATCGCGCGCATATCATCGCCAAGGCTGCGCCCGGGCTGATCCTTGGCCAGCCACGCCTGCTTGCAGCGAAACAGCGCCTGTGCACCGGCACTTCCCTCGCCGGGAAACTCCGAACAGAAGCAGACGCGGGCGTTCAGCAAGCGCTCGCTGGCGAGCGTCTCAGGCGTCAGCGCAAGCTGCGCAGCGATGTGCTGACCATGTGCCGAGACCGCGCTGTTCATGTAGTTGTATTTGATGTCATACAGCTTGTTGCGTGACCAGGGGGCGGCAAATCGAATGCGCCCGACGACCATGCGCGGATGATCCATGAAATATCGGCCGACCAGATCATGCCGGTTGCCTATGCCGGCTGGCATCACGCGACAAGAGGCCAGCAACAAGCGCGCATTCTCGATGCCACCGGTGGCCAGCACGAATAATCGCGCCGCGACCGTCATGCGCTTGCCATCCAGGGTCATCACGCGCACCTGATTAATTCGCGAGCACAAGGGATCGGGTACGATCTCGGTGACGTTCGCATGCAGGAATACGCGCACATGGCGCGCCATCCGCAGCTCGCTGCGGTAATGCCGTCCAAAACGCACCGGCGGACTGAATTGCGAAATCGTGTCGCGCACACGGCCACTGCGCAGCGGCAGCCGGCGTACATCGGGACGGCCGATTGCGTTTTCCCAGAAGACCGGATCGAAATTGTTCGGCCCGAGTTTCAGCACGCTGTGCGCGCGCGCGTACCATGGTGCCAGTTCATCCAGCCCGAACGGCCAGCCGCTGCCGGGTATCCATGCGCGTTGCTCGAAATCCCAGGGATCAAGCGGTCGGCTCCAGCCTCCCCAGCAATTGCTGCTGCCCCCCAGATAGCGCGCGCGGCAGCCATCGGCGAACTGATAATCAAGGCCTGTGGCATGACCTCGGTAGAGATCCCGGGTGCCATCATCGGGATCGAAGCCGCCGCTCTCCAGCACGCAGGTGTCCACGCCCTGCGCTTCCAGCTCGCGCGCAAGGGTCAGGCCAGCAACGCCGCCACCGATGATGCAGACCGTGGCGATCACTGCCCTGCCATCGCAGACTTGCCGAGTGTCGACGAACATCTGTGTGCCCTGGTCCGTATCAGCCGTTTAGTGCCGTCAGGCGATGCCGGCACCGCCGCGCCAGCGAGCGCCAGCTGGCAAGCCACTGGGACAGGACGCGCTGCGGATGATGGAGCGCGCTAAACTGCGTGCGCAGCAGCAATACCTTTGACAGGGCGACACGCCGTCCACCGAGCCGCGTCTTGTAATCGTAATGTCCCCACAAAAAATGAAAGCGCTGCAAACCTTGCGCAATGGCGTCCTGTACCGTCAACGCACAGCAGAGGAAGCCGAGCCGCAGTTCGTCGAACGCGGGATCATGCGCGATCACATGCATGGTGATCTCATTGCCGGACAGCGTGCACAACAGCCCTGCACGTATCTCGCCATCGATCTCGATCAACGACAGCTGTCCGCGCTCTCGCATCAGTGCGCAGAGCCGATGCTGTTCTTGTGCGTCCATGCCAAAGCGGCGCCCTTTGGCTTGCATGCGCGCGCGATTCAGGCCGATCACGATTCTCAGCGATGATTCGTCGATCGATGCCGTCGGAACAGTACGGAAGCACAGACTGGGCTGGCGCCGCTGCGCGCGCCGCCAGTGGTAGCGTATCTTTTCCCGTGTCTGCGCCGACAGGGACGCCAGCCATGCCTCTTCACTGGCCGGTAGTTCAAGCACGTAGTCATCGGAATGCGGCGAGACGATGCACGGATAGCGTCGGACTCCGCCATCGAGCGCCACGGCGGTCAGCCGGATCGCGCTCACCATCGGATACTGCTCGAAGACAGCCTGTGCAAATGCCTCGAGATCCTCAGCGGGCAGGTCGAAGACTTCATTGATCACGCACGCACAGCGGCCGGCGCGCTCGAACAGGATCAGGGCAACAATACGGCCGTCACGCCGCCTTACCCATGCCTCGATCGAGGGCGTCAGCGCACCGTGCAGACGCAACAAGGGCTCGGAACAAAAGATGCTGTGATAACGCCGCTCCAGCGCCGGCCACACATAGCCCGGTAGCGGCCAGCGATGAAATTCCTGCGCAGGCCCGGGATCACTCGGCCGAGGCAGAGTATCGATCGCGCAAGCACTTCGATTGCGGCCGTCGCGCGGCATAAAGGCGTGCATGTTCATGCTTCCGTCGTCCTTGCTGCATCATCCGAGTAGCCGAGCTGCCGGAAACGGCCGTAGCCATAGCGATTAGCGTATCCGTAACGACCGGGGCGCTGGCTGACGTCGTTGAACACCACGCCCTTGGCAGCCAGTCCGGCGCGTGCGAGTCGTTTCATCGCCTCGGCAATCTCGCCGGGACGGGTCACACCAGCGCGCGCGGTGAGGAAGATCGCACCCGCATGCGCACCGATCACGAGGCTGTCGGCCACGGCCAGCAAGGGTGCCGCATCGATCAGCACCACGTCATATTGCGGCGACAGTTCGGCTAGCATGGCGGCGAAGCTTGGACGCAGCAATAGCTCCGACGGATTCGGCGGCAAGGTGCCTGTAGCGATGAAATCTAGGTTGTCCAGTACTGAGGCGCGCAGCAGCTGTGCCGGACGCGCGCCGCACAGGATCTCGGCCAGACCGCCGGCGCGCTCAGTATGAAAATAGCGATGCAGCTGTCCATCGCGCAGGTCGCCGTCGATCAGCAATACACGCTTGCCACTGGCCGCCATGAGCGAACCGAGATTCACCGAAACGAAGGACTTGCCCATACCCTCAGTCGGGCCGGTAATCAGCACCACATTATTGCCGCCGTGGCTCATACAGAACTGCAAGGCCGTCCGAAAGTTGCGCAGGCCTTCGACCGCGACATCCATGCTGGCAATGCGTGACAGCAGCGCGAGCCGGGTCGGGTCACGCCGGTTCGCGTCGAGCGTCTGCTGCATTTGGCTGCGTGGAATGCTCGCGTAGACCGGCAGACCGAACAGCCGCTCGACATCTTCGGCGTCGTCCAGCGCGGTCTGCAGCGCACGGCGCAGGAAGGCCAGCAGCATGCCCAGAAATACGCCACCAAAGATAGCCACCGCAATGATGCGCGGCCGATTCGGTGTAACCGGACTTTCCGGCCGCTCGGGTGCATCGACCAGCCGCACGTTACCGGTACGGCCGACGGCGATGAGCTGTAACTGCTGCGATGAAGTCAGCAGCGCAGTGTGCAGTTCATTGTTGACCTTGACGTCGCGCGCGAGACGGACCATCTCCTGCTCCAGCACCGGCAGCTGCCGCAACTGCGCAGCCGCCGCGCGCAGTTCCTGGTTCACTTCACTCAACTGCTGGTCAACCGCAGCTACCGAAGGATGCGCGGACGTGTAGCGGGTCAGCAGCTCGCTGCGCTTTTGCTCGAGGTCGAGCTTGCGTGTACGCGCAGCGGCCGAGCGCTGCAGGTTGATGCGCCCCTCCTCGCCGAGATCGACCGTACCATGCGTATTGCGGAACTGGTTGTAGCGGGCTTCGGCCTGCTCGAGCTGCTGTTTCACTTCCGGCAATCGCTCATTGAGCCAGGCCAGCGACTTGTCCGCTTCCTCAGTGCGGCGCGCACTGTTCTGCGCCATGTACTCATGGGCGATTGCTGTCAGTAGCCGGTAGACACTGTCGGCGCTGCCGCCACGAAGCGTGGCGACGACGACACCGGATTGCTTGCCGATCTCGGCCACCGACAGCGATTTCTGCACGCTATCGATCGCCGCCAGTCGGGAATAGCGCTGCAATCTGAAACGCGTTCCGGCAGCCGCATCCAGCCGGGAAATGCTCAGTGAGAGCGGTCCGTAGCGGGTCGTCTCCGCGAGGGTTGTGCCAAGCTGTCCGACGTAGCTGAGTCCGCTCTCCTCCTCAGTCAGACGGTAGCGGTTGTCGCCAAGCGCCTGCAGTTCAAATGGACGATTCTCGAGATACTCGGGGACCTCGAACGCAGCGACCTGAATACGCTCGTCGCCCCAAGCGTAGCCACCCAATCCGCGCAGCGCGGGCAGCATGCGGTCCAGCTGCAGCGCTGCTGCCCAATCGCCGATCCAGGGAAAGCGCCGTGGCCCCGCGTCGATGCAGAGCCCGAGCCGATCGATCGCTCGCGATACCACGAGACGCGAGCGCAGCAGCTCGATTTCCGCCGATGCCGGCGTCTTGTAGTCGATGATGGCACCCGCTTCGCCGAGGATGTTCTTTGGCTCGCGCTGCCCTTTCTCTTCGACCTGCACCATTAGGCTCGCTTCATACGCGGGCCGCGCGATGAATGCATACAAAGCACCGGCCAGCGTGACCGCCAGCGCGACCGCGGCGATCAGCCAGCGCTGTTCCAGCAAGGTGTCGATATAGGACGCCAGCTCGGTGTCGCCTTCGCTCGAAAATATGACCGGCTGTTCGCCCGCGTAATTCAGCTGTGGCATCGAGGGTCGCATGCGCTGGTCCCGGGGTGAGGTCAATCGAGCGCGCAGGCGCTGCGCGTGCGGAGCTGCGGCAGCCGGATTCGCACGGCCTCGCGAATCAGCCGCAGCGCAAGCTGGAATGCGGGCAGACCCCGGCCATAGGGGTCGGGAATATCGTCTCTGCCAAGCAGTTCCGTCCTCGCAGCCGCTGACGGATACAGACGCCGGATGAACTGCAGCTGTGCGCGCTCCATCGTCAGCACCAGATCCGCCTCACGCATCATCCAGCGGCTGACCTGGCGGGCACGGTGCGCACTGATATCCGCGCCAAGCGGCCACATCAGTTCGACCGCGAGCGGATCGGCCGGCGCCCCCTCCTGCGCGCACAGGCCTGCAGAAAAAAGCTCATGCGCCGGCAGGGCATTGCGCAGCAGTGCTTCGGCCATCGGGCTGCGGCAGACATTGCCGGTGCAGAGCAAGAGGATGTTCATGACGCTCAACTCAACGTACCGCAGGTGTGGTGGCAATTACGGCCGTCGGCAGCGAGCCGGGAATCATCGCGCTGATCGTGCGGTTCCAGTTGGTCAGCGCGGTGGCTGCCACATATACGACATCTTTCGGATTTAATTCGAAGCCTTCGGCCATCGCCAGCGCGCCTGGCGCATTCGCATCAAGCTGGTAGACGACTGATTCCTGTCCGTTGCGGCGTACCACGTAAACCTTGCGCGCGTCGCCGGTGACAGGGTTGATGCCGCCGGCCTCGCCAAGTGCCTCGTTCAACGTGAGCCGGCCATTGCGCATAACGAGCGCACGCGGCGCACTGACCTCGCCGGACAGGAAGACCTTGCTGTCTTCGCGTGAGGGTACGCGCACCAGGTCGCCGTTCTGCAGCATCACCAACGCTGGATTGACACCGCGCTGCACAAGTAATGGAAGATTGATCAGATAAGTCTTGCCGGCGCGCGTCACGGTGACGCGGCTCTGGTCAGCCACCGGATTCATGCCGCCAGCGCGATTAATCGCTTCAGTGAGTGTCATGGCGATATCGTTGACTGGCTGCACGCCGGGCGATTTCACTTCGCCATCGACATACACACGCTTGCTGCGGTACGACAGCACCCGCAACGACACTTTCGGCTTGCGCAGATAGACGGCCAGCCGACGTGTCAGCAATTCATGCGCTTCGGGCGGCGTCAGGCCGGCCACCTTCATGCGGCCGGCATAAGGAAAGTCAAGCATGCCCTGCAGATCTACCTCGAAGCCCGAACCCGGCTGCATCGGGCTGGCGGCGATACCAATCGCACCGGCGCCGGCCGCCGCTGGTGGCGGCAGCATCGTTGCCGATAGTTCGGGATGATCCCAGACCACGATGGCGAGCACATCGCCAGCAGCAATCCGATAAGGTTCGGCGGGCTGCATCAGCGCGCCGATATCGTCAGCGACGCGCTGCTCGCGTTCCGCGCGCTCGGTGCGGACCAGGTCGGGCGTGATGCGGCGAACCGGCGCATGGTCCGGCTGGGCATCGGCGCCGGCGGGCGGCGCGGCCTCAGAGAACTGCATGCCGGGTGCTATCGATGTACAAGCGGCCAGCGGCACCAAGACGGCCATGCTGGCAGCAACCCGAATAATCACAGCGGCATAACTGCTCAGCATGCTCCCTCTCCCCCCAGCGTGGCGACACGACACGGGAGACTGTACGGGGAGCGCGGTCGGCCGCGCTTGACGGTGCTCAGCCTTCCCGCAGGGTGAGTATGGGCGGCCTCGACAACACGCTGTTGAGGCCAAACCAGCCGCCAGCCAGCGCACAGACGACGCCGAGCACCGGTCCGGCCAGCAAGGCCAACGGACTGAATGACCACGCAAAGTCGAATACCTGACGCGCCAGCACCCAGCCGACCAGCGACGCGCCGGTGGCTGCGAGCACACCGGCGCAGGCACCGACCAGCACACACTCCACCCACTGCGCGCGCACCAGTTGCGTCCGGGTCGCGCCGAGCGCGCGCAGCAGTGCCGCCTCGTGCGCCCGCTCATGGCGCGACACCATCAGCGCTGCGGCCAGCACCAGTACACCGGCAGCCAGCGTGAAGAGGAACAGAAATTCAACGGCACTGACGACCTGATCAATCACCTGCCGGACCTGCTCCACCATCGCGCCCACATCGACCACGGTCAGGTTCGGATAATCGCGCACCATCTGGTTCACGAGGCCGGATTGCGCGGCAGGCAGATGGAATGCCGTGATCCAGGTGGTCGGCAGCTCGGCAGAGAGCGACGGATCAAGGATCACAAAGAAGTTGACCTGCATCGATCCCCAGTCCAGCTTGCGGATGCTGGTGATTTTCGCGTCGACCGGCATACCGGCAACGTCAAAGCGCAGGATGTCGCCGAGCTTCAGCTTCAAGGTCTGCGCCAGTCCCTCTTCGACCGACGCCTCGCCGCCGCCAGGCTGTGCGCCGAACCAGCGGCCTTCGACCAGCCGATTATGGCTGGGCAAGTCGGCCATGGTTGACAGGTTGAATTCGCGTTCGACCAGACGTTGCGCACGGTCGTCGGTATAACTGCCCGGGCCGACAGGGCGCTCGCCGACCTGTATCAGGCGGCCCCGGATCATCGGATACAGGCGAGCGTCAAGGACGCCGCTGTCTGTCAGCAGACGCGCCATTGGCTCACGCTGTTCGGGCTGGATATTGATCACAAAATGATTCGGCGCATCCGGCGGCGCCGACTGCCGCCAGGCAGCCAGCAAGTCATCGCGAACGATGGTCAGCAACAGCAGCGCCATCAGGCCGAGCGCCAGCGACACGATCTGCAATGCACTGGCCGCTGGCCGTCGGCGCAGCGAATCTTGCGCGAAGCGCCAGGCGGGCCAGTGCAGCGGTGCGCGCAGCCAGCGCAGCGCGCGCAGCACGCCCCATGCCACCAGCACCGACACGACCAGAGCAGCGGCAAAGCCAGCCGAGGTCAGCAACCCCAGCTTCAGTTCGCCGGCCTGCCAGACCAGCAGCGTGACGAAGGCCGTCAATGCCAGCAAGTAGCCCGCCAGCGTAAACGCCTGCGGCGGCGTTTGCTCGCGCCGGATCACCTGGTTGTGCGGCACATGACGAAGCTGTAACACGGGAGGCAGCGCAAAGCCGACCAGCAGTAGCAGGCCGGTGGCGACACCCTGCAGCAGCGGCAGCACACCGGGCGCAGGCAGTTCGATCGCCACCAGCGGCCCCAGCCACTGCAGCAAAAGAAAATGCGCGCCGAATCCGGCAAGCGCGCCCAACAGGCCGCCAGCCAGGCCGACCAGCAGAAATTCCAGCGCATAGACCTGCGTCACCTGCGACTGCGGCAGGCCGAGACAGCGCAGCATGGCGACCGCATCGACATGTCGCTGCATGAAGCGGCGTGCTGCCAGCGCGATTGCCAGCGCCGCCAGCATCGCCGTCAGCAAACCCACCAGCGACAGGAACTGCCGCGCACGCTCGAGCGTGGCGCGCATCTCCGGCCGCCCTGCCTCCAGCGATTCGAGCTGCACGCCGCGCACCTCGCCGTCTTTCAGTTGCAGTGTCAGCCAGTCGCTGAAGCGCTTCACGGCAACAGCGTCACCGGCCAGCTGCAGGCGGTAAGTAACCCGCGATCCCGTACTCACCAGCCCCGTCGCGGCAAGATCGTCGAGCGCGATCATCACACGCGGCGCAAAGTTCATGAAACCCGCACCCCGATCCTTCTCGAGCGCGATGGCGGCATCGATGCGGAAGCTACGTTCGCCAAGCTGCAAGCGGTCGCCCGACTTGATGGAACGCGCAGAAAGAAAGGCCGGATCAACCCATGCGGTACCGGCGGCGGGCGCGCCACGCGCTGGCTGCTGCTTGCCGTCACGCTCCAGCGTGATCTCGCCACGCAGCGGATAAGTGGACGATACCGCCTTCACCGCAACGAGCCGCGTGTCTTCCTGCTCACCGCTACCTGTGACGGCCATGCTGGGGAAGCTGACGGTATCTGCCAGCGTCAGCCCCTCGCGCTCAGCGCGTTCGCGCCACGCGGGATCAAGCGGCCGATCGCTGCGTATGACCAGATCAGCCCCCAGCAATTGGGCAGCATCCCGCGTCAGCGCACGGTTCATGCGGTCGGCAAAGAAACCGACGGCCGATAGCGCAGCCACAGCAATCAGCAGGGCAAGCAGCAGGAAACGCAGCTCACCGGCACGCCAGTCACGCCGGGTCATGCGCCATGCGTGCAGAATCACATGACTGTTCAGCAAGGGGATCATGAAGGGCTCCGAAGCATCCGCAGGAAGTGCGGAGATGATCCCCCGATTGTAAAAGACCAGGTCGGAGCGCGCCGCGCCCTATTACATCGTCGCGCCCCGGTGCCCCTCATTGTGCGTGCGCTCGAAATTGTCCTGGCAGGGCGCACAGCGTTCGGCGGCCGGCATCGCCATCAGGCGCTCGAACGGTATCGGGTAGCCACAAGAGGCGCATTCGCCGTAGGTGCCGCTGTCCATCCGTTTGCGCGCGAGTTCGACGGCGCGCAATTCGTGCAGGTCGCGGCTCACTGCCGCGTTGCCGAGATCGACCGAGAGATTGGCGAAAGACTGGTCACCCGGATCGGGTACCTCGCTGGCCAGCTGGATGTATTCATCCTGCGAACTGATCTCGCGCTGCAAGTCGTCCCGCAATGCTTGCTCACGCTGCGCCAGGACTTGGCCAAGGCGTGACTTCTGTTGGGTGTTCAGGTCTTCCATGGGTACCTCAGATCGGTTGATCAGGACAGAACGGTCGGCCATGCCCGTTCCCCGGAGCGTCGAATGCGATTCGGCCAAACAGGCGCGCGTTGACATCGCACAAAAGCATCCGGATCCCGCATACTTCGCTTTTGCACAGAGTGGCTAAAACGGCAACAGTTCCCGCGCCGCGGAAGCAATTCGATGATGGCCCTGTCGTCAAGTCTCAAGGAACAAGACATCCGCTGAACATTTATTGGTTCGATCAAAAATATGAACATTTGAAACAATGCTTGTGAAAACGCATAGTCTTTCAAGCCATTGATTTGTCTCAAGCGGCCTCCTCTGGACTTCGAAAGGATTGTCGCTAGACTCCGTTTCTGATGATTAACTTGCGGACTGAAAAGATGAGCGACTCCACGAAATCCCATCCCGCACCCTGGCTCATGAACTCGGAAGATCTACTGGAAGAATTCCTGTGTGCTTCAGTGAGCAGTCAAGGAAGCCTGCGGGAAAACTGGCTGGCACGTGAAGCCTTGCAGAGCATAATGCGACTGGTGCGCGCAGAGCAGTTACTCGAAATTCGCCGTTCGGTAAACCGGCTGGTTCCTGCCTCGGTTCGACCACAATCCGTCAAGCGGCCGCGGACCGGTCGTCATCAGCGCAAGCACCCGGGCCAGACTCAGCTGGCATTTGGCCGAGAAGATTGAAAGATCGGCGGGATACCTGCCTTGTTTTCGATCAACACCAATTAAAGTCTTTGAATCAATGACTTGTCTTGTGCGCTGTCGAGTTATCCACAAGCTTTTCCACCTTGGTTGTGGGTAAACCAGCGCCGCCAGCGCAGGACACGCCAACACCTCCGAGTACGCCGCCGCCACCCGCTGTCCATCCCTGAGTCTGTTCCATCGCCGCCGGGGTACCGACCGACCGGGCACGTGCCATCGGGTCGTCGACTTTTCCGTACCGGTCACCGCGGCACCAAGTGTCGCGCCTTGCGTCACTGCGTTGCAGCGCAATAGGTATTACGCCTCTTTTCGACGGCACCCTGCGCACGGCTACCACCGCGGCGCAGCATTGCCAGTGCGTCAGCACATGAGCTGCCATTCAACGTTCAATATCTTTCATGGGAGCTTTTGCAACGACAAAGACCGCAAGCAGGATGAACGATTCAGAATGACAAACAAGACGCGGTGCGACCGCACGTAAGCCAGAAAACAATTTCAATACATCTGGAGGAGACACCATGAGGCAGGGCGCAAATCACACGCCGCTGCGCGCCGCCGCGCGCCGATGGGCAATACACGCAGCAGCAGCAGCCGTCGCGCTGGGCATTGGCAGCAGTGCCGCCGCACAGGAAATCAAGATCGGTATCGTCAGCTTCCTGTCCGGGCAAGCCGCCGACAGTTTTGGCGTGCCCGCAGTGAATGGTGCGAAGGTGCTGATCGATGCCTTCAATAACGGCTCAGCTCCGGCTCCGTACAACAAGAAGGGCATGGGTGGCCTGACCATCAATCCCGTTTTCATCGACGAGAACGGCGGCGCCACCAAGCAAGTGCAGGAACTGCGCAATTTGTACGAGCGCGAAAAGGTCGATTTCGTGATTGGCTATGTCAGCTCGGGCGACTGCCTTGCCGTGTCGCCTGTGGCCGAGGAAATGAAGAAGCTGCTGGTGCTGTACGACTGCGGCACGCCACGCATCTTCGAAGAGGCAAAATACAAGTATGTCTTCCGTACCGCGTCACATGGTGCAATGGACAACGTCGCTGCCGCACGCTATCTGAAGGCCCGCAACGTCAAGGTCGACACGATCAACATGATCAACCAGGACTATGCATGGGGTCATGACTCCCTGAAGGATTTCTCGCTGTCGATGGCGGTGCTGTATCCAAATGCGAAGGTGGTATCGGACCAGCGTCCGAAGTTCGGCGCCGGCCAGTACGGCACCGAGATCTCGCAGCTCATGTCGAAGCAGGCCGACGTCACGCACTCCAGTCTCTGGGGCGGTGACTTGCAGGCGCTGGTACTGCAATCGATGCCGCGCGGCCTGTTCCGCAAGTCGCAAGTCGTGCTGACTGCGGCCGATCATGTGCTCGTGCCGCTGGCCGAGAAAATGCCGGACGGGACCATCCTCGGCGCGCGCGGCGCCTACGGCATGCTGGCCCCGAAGTCCGACCTCAATGACTGGTGGTGGAAGCTGTATCAGGACAAGAACGGCGTCTACCCGGTGCAAGCGCCCTACCGCATGGCGCAGGCGCTGATGGGCGTCAAGCTTGCCGTCGAAAAGGCGATGGCCGCCAATGGCGGCAAAAAACCCAGCGGTGAACAGATTGCTGCGGCGCTGCGCGGCTCCGAATGGGAGTCGCCGGGCGGCCGCGTGAAGATGGCGCTGGGCGACGGCCAGCAGGCGATTCAGCCGACTGCGATCGGTCGCACCAAATGGGATCCAGCCAAAAAGCTGGTGGTGATGGAGGACATAGTCCGCTTCGGCGCCGAGTGCGTGAATCCGCCAGCGACCATGAAGTCGGAAGACTGGATCAAGGCCGGTTTCCCGGGCGCGAAGTGCAACTGAGTCCGCCACCGAGAAACTGATGGCAACCATACTGATTGACGGACTCACCTACGCATCCTGGCTGTTCATCGTCGCACTCGGGCTGACGCTCGTTTTCGGCGTGCTGAAGATCCTCAACGTCGCGCACGGCAGTTTCTATGCGCTGGGCGCGTATGCGGCGGCGACACTGGTGGGCTGGTTCGCCAGCCTGCAGTTCGCCCCGTGGCTGTCCATCGTCGCGATGCTGCTGGCCGCCGTAGCCGTCGCTGCGCTGGTCGCACCGCTGTGCGAGCGTGGCCTGCTGCGGAGTTTCTACGGTCGCGATGAAGTGCTGCTGGTGCTGGTGACCTTTGCACTGTTCCTCATCCTCGAAGACGTCACCAAGCTGATCTGGGGTGTCAATCCGCTGTATGTGTCCGAGCCCTACATGCTGTTCGGAACCATCGACCTGGGCGAACTCTCGTACGTCGGCTATGACTTCGTGCTGGTGGCCGTCGCCGTCGCCGTCGGTGTCGTGGTCTGGTGGGGACTGAACCGCACGCAGATCGGCAAGATCGTGCTGGCAGTGATCCACAGCGAGGAAGTGGCGTCCAGCATGGGCGTGAACGTGTCGCGCATCTATACCCTGGCCTTCGGCACCGGCATTTTCCTCGCCGCACTCGGCGGCGCGCTGACTGCGCCGATGATCTCGGTCCAGCCGGGTGTGTCGGTCGGCGTGATCATCGTGTCGTTTGCCGTGGTGATCATCGGCGGGCTGGGCAGCATTCCCGGCGCCGCGATCGGCGCCCTGGTGGTCGGTCTCGCCCGCTCGGCTGCCGTGCACCTGATGCCTGAAGCCGAACTGTTTTCGATCTATGGCGTGATGGCCATCGTGCTGATGTTCCGGCCGGAAGGCCTGTTCCAGCGCGTCCAGGCAAGGAAAATCTGACATGCGCGCCGAATCTTCCGCATTATTTCGCACGCTCGCGAGCGGCGTGCTGCTGACCGCCGCGCTGCTGGTGGCTGGCAGGATGCTGCCGACCTGGCTGGCCTTCCTCATCACGATGGCCGCCGCACAGGGTCTCGTATCGCTCGGTATTGTGCTGCTGATGCGCAGCGGTGTCGTGTCCTTCGGCCAGGGCCTGGTGTTCGCCGCCGGCGGTTACACCGCTGCGATTGCTTTCGGGCGCCTCGGCATCACCGATGGGCTGCTGCTGTCGCTGATGGGGGGTACCGTCGCAGCGCTGGTGGCCGCACCGTTCGCGTGGCTGATCGCGCGTTATCGCGGCATCTTCTTTGCGATGCTGTCGCTGGCGCTGTCGATGGTGCTGTACGGCCTGTTGCTGAAGTCGCAGACCCTCGGTGGCTCGGACGGCTTTAACATGGGCCGCCCCACGCTGTTCGGCATGCGTCCCGGCGATGACTGGAGCACCTATGTCAGCTATGCATTGACGGTAACGCTGTCGGCCATTGTCGCCATCGCGATGCGCGTTTATTTCGACTCGACCCGCGGGCTGGTGGCACTGGCCGCGCGCGACAATGAAATCCGTGTCGAGTATCTGGGCAGCTCGGTGCAGTCTCTGATTGCGACCAACTTCGTGATCGCCGCCTTCATCGGCGGCATGGGTGGTGCGCTGACCGTGATGGCGCTCGGCCATGTCGAGCCCGATTTCAGCTTCTGGACCCGTTCGGGCGACTTCGTGTTCGTCGCGATTCTTGCCGGCCATCACAGCGTGATCGCCGCGTTTGTCGCGTCGGCGGCGCTCGAAGTGGTGCGCTCGTTCTCGAGCGCATATTTCCCCAACAGCTGGCAGCTGGCGCTGGGTATCTTCCTGCTGGCGGTCATCCGCTTTCTGCCGCGTGGCATCGGCTCGCTGTGGGAATCCCGCCGCCACAGCGGAGGACAGGCATGACCCAAGCATCCAACGCGATCGAGGCTATCGGCGTACAAAAGCGTTTCGGCGCTGTGGTGGCCGCATCCGACATCAATCTGGTGATACCCACGGGCCAGCGCGTGAGCCTGATCGGCAGCAACGGCGCGGGCAAGACCACGTTTGTGAATATGCTGACCGGTTATATCCGCCCGGACGCCGGACGCATCCTGGTACACGGCGACAGCATCGTGGGTCTGGCGCCGCGAACGATCGCCCGCATGGGCATCGCGCGCTCCTTTCAGGTGCCGCAACTGTTCAAAGACATGTCTGTGATCGACAACATGCTGGTTGCAGTGGCCTCGCAATCCGGCGACCTGTCGTTTGTCCGGCCCGGACGCAATGCCAGCGCGCTGACGCGCGCCCGGGAGCTGCTGCAGCGCTTCGAACTGGACCAGCACGCCGATCGTCGCGTCAGTGAACTGCCTGGTGGTGTGCGCAAGCTGCTGGATATTGCGATGGCGCTGACGCGTCACCCCAAAGTGCTGCTGCTGGACGAACCGACCTCGGGCGTATCGGCAGACGAAAAATTCCCTTTGATGAAGACCGTGATGCGCGCATTGTCGCAAGAGTCGGCGACCGTGCTGTTCGTCGAGCATGACATGGACATCGTGGCCGAGTATTCCGAGCGCGTCGTGGCCTTCTACAGCGGACGCATCATTGCCGATGACGTGCCGGCCACGGTGCTCGCCAACGCGGACGTGCAGCGCCATGTCACCGGCGGAGCGCAGAAAGGAGCGGCCCATGCTGAAGCTTGATGGCATCGCCGTGGCTATCCAGTCCGCGCAGGTCCTGCGCGGATTGTCGTTCGAGGTCGGACGCGGGCAAATGATCGGGCTGGTCGGCCGCAACGGCGCCGGCAAGACCACCACGATGCGCGCAATCATGGGGCATTTGCCGCTGGGTGCCGGCTCCATCAGTTTCGACGGTGTGGCGCTCGACAAGCTAGCGCCGCATACGCGTGCCGGGCTCGGCATAGGCTACATGCCGGAAGACCGCGGGCTGGTGCCCGAACTGTCGGTCGAGGAAAACATTCTGGTGCCGCTGTGGGCCGCGAAAAGCAGGCAGGCCGGCGAGCGCCTCGACTTTGTCTATGGCGTGCTCCCCGAGCTGAAAGAAATGCGCGACCGACGCGCGCTACTGCTATCCGGCGGGCAGCAAAAGCTGGTTGCGCTGGCGCGCGCACTGACGATAGGCACCCGGCTGCTGCTGCTCGACGAACCGTTCGAGGGCGTCGCTCCGGCGCTGTCGGCGCGCTTGTCGGAAGTGATCGCCGGGCTGCGCGGCGGTGACCTGTCGGTACTGATCTCGCAATCCGATCTTAATCATTCAAGAAACCTGCTGGACGCCGAAGTCAAAATCGAACGCGGCGAAGTCATTAAATGATCGACTGGAAAGACCACCTGACGCTGCCGACGATGCGCAGCGAGACCCACTTTGGCCGAACCCTGCGCTGCTTCGCTGATCGTCCGGCGTCGATGTACCAGATGCTCGCGCATGCGGTCGCGCGCGAACCCGCCAGGGAAGCGATCGCGTTCGAGGACCAGCGCTGGAGCTATGCACAGATGGATGGCGAAGTGGCGCGCCTTGCGAACGGACTGGCGGCGCAAGGCATCCGACAAGGCGAGCGTGTCGTGCTGTTTGTCGGCAACCGGCCCGAGTTTGTGTTCACCCTGTATGCGCTGCAGAAGCTGGGGGCGATCGCAGTGCCGGTCGGTATCCGTGAACAGGGTCCGGGACTGGCGTATATCGTCAACCAGTGCGGCGCCGCGGGCATCGTGTTTGACGACGCACTCGCGGATCGCATTCCCACCGCCGAGGCCGCGCGCTGTCTCGCGGTACGCCTGCCGGTATCGGCGCTGGCGGCGCTTGATGGCCCGGCCGTGACACCGGCGGCGACCGCCGAGGAGGACTGCGCATGTATCCTCTACACGTCGGGCACCACTGGCAACCCGAAGGGCGCGATGCTGACGCATCTGAATATCGCGCACTCGGTAATCCACTACGAAATCGCGTTGAAGCTTTCCAGCGCGGACCGCACGGCGCTGGCCGTACCCGCCAGTCACGTCACAGGGCTGGTGGCACTGATCGCGACGATGGTGCATGTGGCAGGCACGCTGATCATCGTCGCGGAGTTCAAGGCATCCGCCTTCGTCGAACTGGCGGCGCGTGAGCAGATCAGCTTTTCGCTGATGGTGCCGGCAATGTATCAGCTCTGTCTGCTGCAGCCGTCGTTCCGCACGCTCGATTTGTCCTCGTGGCGGGTGGGCGGCTATGGCGGCGCGCCGATGCCGGTACCGACCGTGCAGGCGCTTGCACAGGCGGTACCGGGACTGACGCTGGTGAACTGCTACGGCTCCACCGAAACAACGTCGCCGGCGACCATCATGCCGCTGGGCCTGTCTGCGGTGTACAACGACAGCGTCGGCATTGCGGTGCCGTGCGCGGACATTCGTGTGATCGACGATGAAGGCCGCGCGCTGCCTGCCGGTACGAGCGGCGAACTGCTGATCGGAGGTCCGATGGTGGTGCCCGGGTACTGGGACAATCCGGAAGCCACCGCTAAAGGTTTCCTGGACGGCTGCTGGCGCTCGGGCGATCTGGGCTCGGTGGATGAGCAGGGACTAGTGCGCATCTTCGATCGCATCAAGGACATGATCAACCGCGGCGGCTTCAAGATCTACTCGGTGGAAGTCGAAAATGCGCTGATGGCCTTGCCGGGTGTGGTCGAGGCGGCAGTGGTCGGACACCCCTGCCCGGTACTGGGCGAGCGCGTGCATGCCTACCTGTATGCACCGTCAGCACCCGCGTCAACGACCGATGTCGAGGCAGTGCGATCCCACTGCGCCGCACGTCTGGCCGATTACAAGGTGCCGGAAAAGGTCTTCTTCACCGACAAGCCGCTGCCGCGCAATCCTAACGGTAAGATACTGAAACGCTCGCTGCGTCAGCCGGCATAACGGCGGCAGCGGCGAGAGGGAGCCACGCGAAGAAATTCGCGTGGCGCACTGTTGCCTGCCCATCGTCAGACGCCGATGAAATTCCTGATCGCCCGCTTTAATCACGAGACCAATACCTTCTCTCCGGTCGCCACGCCGCTTGGGGATTTCGAGCCGCGCTACGGGGACGACGCCCTCAATGAGCAGCGCCATGCACGCACGGCGATGGGTGCGTTCATCCGCCTCTGCGAGGCGCAGCCCGACGCTACGCTGATCACCCCGCTGGCCGCCACCGCGAATCCCAGCGGCACGGTGAATGCCGACGCCTATACCCATCTGGTCGAGACCGTCCTTGAGGGCGTGCGAGCGCATCCCGATGCCATCCTGCTCGACCTGCATGGCGCGCTCGTTGCAGAAAACGCTGCCGATGGCGAAGGTGAGCTGCTCAAAGCAATACGCGCGATCGCACCAGAGACGCCGATCGCTGTTGCGCTCGACCTGCATGGCAATGTGACACCGGCGATGGTCGAGCATGCCGACATCATGGTCAGCTTCAAGACCTATCCGCATATCGACATGGCAGAGACCGGCGAACACGCCGGGCGCCTGATGATGGACTGGCTTGCCGGGAAGACGCGGCCACTCACCCGCTTCGTGCAGTTGCCGCTGCTGTCGCATACCCTGCGCAGCAATACGAATGAAGGCGCAATGCGGCGTGCCGTGGAAGCCGCACGTCGGGCAGAACAGGAACCCGGTGTGCTGGCCGTGTCCGTCATGGCCGGCTTCTCATTGGCCGACTTCGAACATGCGGGCATGTCGGTAATCGTGGTCACCGACAATGACAAGGCACTGGCAGACGATGTCGCGAACGACATCGCGCAGCAGATCTGGCGTGAGCGCGAGGGCTTCGTCTATCGCAGCGAAACACTGGCCGAATCGATCGCGCGGGCGAAAGCGCTGCACGCCGAGCCCGGCCAAGGGCCGGTGCTGCTGCTCGATCACAGCGACAACGTGATGTCTGGCGGCACCTGCGACACCATGGATGTGCTGCAGGCAGCGCTGGCTGCTCACCTGACCCCTATCGTCGTCGGACCGATCTGCGACCCACAGGCTGTACAGCGACTCTGGAAAATGCGACCGACGGATGTGGTGGGCGTCGATATTGGCAATCACATCCCGCTCGCTCAGCAGGGCATCACAAAAAAACCGCTGCGCCTTACCGGCGTCGTCCGTGCAAAAAGCGATGGCGAATTTACCGTCAAGGGGCCCATCTATACAGGCGCGACAGTCAGCATGGGGCGCACCGTGCTATTCGATACTATCGACGCACTGATCGTGATCAGCGAGCGCCGGATGGAGCCCTATGACATCGGCATCTTCGACTGCGTCGGGCTCGATCCTGCGCGATATGACTATCTGCTGTTGAAATCACGGATGTATGCGCGTCCCGTGTTTGGCGCGATGGCCAAGGCACTGGTTGAATGCGACGCAGATCAGGGCGGGCCGACCAGCTCGAACTATGCGCTGTTCCCGTTCAAGCGTATTCGCCGGCCGGTGTATCCACTGGATGACAGTGCAAATTTCATCGGGTGACGCTGGCCTGACCATCGATACGGCACTTGCGCAGAGTATCGCCGGTAGGTTTGCCGGGTTTATTGACTTTCCAGGAATGCGTTGATCCTCGAAAGACTCTCAGTCGTCATTTTGTACCCGGCGTGCGCGGTAAGATTACGTCCTTCAAGCATTTTCAAGTGAGATTCTTTTTGTTTTTTCATTTGCGTTAACACCTGAATCTTATTGAACTTTCCTGTCCCACTGGCCGTTTCGCCTTTCCCATGCCATTCGTACAGCAACTTGTTATGATTTTCGTAGCTGCCATCTTTTTCTTTGATTTTTGCCTCGATGTTTTCAGGATCTGAGTTTTCTAAAGATTCTTTATCAATGGTTACCTTGGTCAGCGAATCAGGATCCTTGATCAGACGATCAATTGCACCCAGACAGGTTGCCGTTACCTCGGGATCGTTCGTATTACCGGTCTTGAAAAATCCGTGACTGCCGCTGGTAGTCATCACGATTTTTGCATCGCCGCCGCTACTGTTTATTCTCTGAACAGCAGCGAGGCTTTGGCTGGCCGGAACAATCTTGTCGGTGGTCGGATGAACAAACAAACACGGAATTTCTTTGGGCATTTGCTCAAGCCGGTAAAACGGAGAAATTGCTTCGTTGAGCTCTTTATTCATCGCCGGATTATTTAAAAAATTTATTTTTCCTTGCGAATCACTAAGGCTACCTGCATGCCGCCGAGTCATCTCACTCTGTAATTCAGTTTCGAAGGTAGGTCCGCCAATCCGATCGCTCATCTCAAAAATTCTTGTGTGCGCTGAATCCAAATTCGGACTCATGAAAACGACCTGCTTGATGAAGTTTTTATCTTCGGGAGAAATATTTTTATCGGTCAGAAAGCTGGCCAGCTGAAAACCGCCCCAGCTATGGGCCACCACACAAAATTCTTTGCCTTTGAAATCCGGCTGTTGGCGCAAGTGTTGAATCACCGCTTGAAGATCTCTCACATAATTTGGCGGATTGGCGAATGAATCTGAGCTATCGACCAGCCCCGGCTTGCTGCTTCCGGCAATTTCCGGAGCCACCAGCGTGTAGCCATGGTCGAGAGACCAGGAGGTCAGATTGTCGAAGGCGTCGTCATACGAAAGCCCGGGGCCTCCGTGCAAGAAGATAATGGCGTTTTTATTATTCTTCGTTTGATCAGTGCTGAATATTTGAAGAGAAACATGATTGGCCAAGTCAACGTGATCTACTTTTCGCTGCACTGTGGGGGCGGATGATGATGTTTCCGAGGCGATCGCTTGCTGTCGGCTGGAAACCAGCGGACCGCTGTTTGAAAGCCATGCTGAACCGGCACCTTCGGGAGCCGTGCTGGTTGCCTGGGAGCGCTCAGCGGGTGTGGCCAGATGCGATTTATCCTCACGAACATCGATCTTCGGTGGCCTGCCCTGAGGCTCAGGAACCTGATCTTTACCGTCAGGAGGAACATTCGCGTTGTGGTCTGTCAGAGGAACCTTCGTTTCGTTAATGCTTTTCATGATGGCCCTTAAAAGTCGTCAGTTACCAGGTAATCGTAACCAGGGCTATCAGCAAGTTCAGGGCAGCACGGACAGACGAAACAGCTGTGAATGCAGACTCGAATAGTACTTCTGGTGACTTGGACGGACCGGCGATGAGCTGGATGGCGGAACCCAGAGGGATGAACACTGATCTGGTCAGCGATGTTGAGGTAGCTATCGGCGTGAATTCATCATCCGCAATGCATTGAACGAGCAGAGGGCACTGCGAGGATGTTCACTCAACACCACACTGATATAGCGCACTGGCCAGGCGCGAAAGCGATAATCTGACCACCCACTGGTCAGGCCTACACCGGCAGCGCACCCCGGCCCGAATATACTGCCGCACCACCCAGTGATTCCTCGATCCTCAGCAGCTCATTCCATTTCGCCATACGCTCCGAGCGTGCGAACGACCCCACCTTCAGCTGCCCGGCATGCCAGCCGACCGACAGATGCGAGATCATCACGCACTCCGACTCGCCGGAACGCGCTGACACGATCGTTGAATAGCCCAGCGACTTCGCGGCATTCAGCGCGTCCAGCGTCTCGCTGATCGTGCCGGCCTGGTTGGGCTTGATCAGCACCGCATTACAGGCCTGCACGGCGGCCGCATCGCGCACGCGCTGTGCATTGGTCACCAGGAAATCATCACCAATCACCTGGATGCCGGCGCCGGCGGCGCGGGTGAACGCAATCATGCCAGCGGTATCGTCTTCGGCGACTGGATCCTCGATCGACAGGATCGGATATTTCGCTACCCAGCCGAGCAGCACATCAATCCATTCATCCGTCGTGAATGCGCGGCTCTCGAGCGCAGGACGGTAAATGCCATCGCGGCCGAATTCGGAGGCGGCGATATCCAGCGAGATCACCACCTCGCCGTGACGGTAGCCTGCCTTGTCGATGGCACGGGCCAGCATCTGCAGCGCGTCCTCATTGCCGTCGAAGTCGGGCCACCAGCCGCCCTCGTCGGCCACGCCGGCACGCTTGCCGGCATCGGCCATCAGCTGCCCCGCTGCGCGATAAACCTCGGCCACCATTGCCAGCGCTTCGTCCATGCTGGACGCACCGACCGGCATCACCAGAAAGTCCTGAATATCGACGCGTCGCCCCGCATGCGCGCCCCCCCCAAAAATCTGGATCTCGGGCAGCGGCAAGGTAACCGGCGTATCGCCGGCCAGATATTTCCACAGCGGCAGCCGCGCCGATTTTGCGGCCGCATCCAAAACCGCCATCGAGGTGGCGATCAATGCATTGCCGCCGAGTCGTGACTTGTTCGGCGTACCGTCGAGCGCAATCAGCAAGTCATCCACCTGGCGCTGCTCGCGCGCATCGACGCCCAGCAGGACTGGCGCAATATCGCGCATGACATGCATGACCGCCCGCTGCACGTCATAACCGCCGAATGCATCACCGCCGTCACGCAGTTCGACCGCTTCGTGGCTGCCCGTCGATGCACCGGCCGGCGCAATGCCGCGGCCGATACTGCCGTCGGCAAGATGCACGTCCACTTCAACGGTCGGACGACCGCGCGAATCCCAGATGCGGCGGGCGCGGATTTCATGGATACGAGTGGCGATTGGCGAATTCATGGGGGTGCGGGTGGGTAGATTCATGGACATAGTCATTGACAAACTCATCGGCAGACTTCGTTTTTCCAGGCGCCGCGCATCGCGGCGAGTGCGTCGGACGGCGCAAGCAGGAAGCGTCGGGCAAACGCGCGCTGCGCTGCCCTGCCCGCCTCGTCCAGATATTCGAGTGGCGACTTGCCATCGACGCGCGCCAACATAATGCCGGCCAGCAGTTGCGCAATTCGCGCCTCGAGACCGGCACGCGGCTCCCAGTCGGCACGTTCGAGATAAGTATTCGCAAAGGCGTCAAAGCAGGCCAGATAGACATCGGTCCACTCAGGCCGCCACAGGCATTTGGCCAGCAAGTGGGTCAGGCAGAACGCCGCGTCGAACGCCGGATCGCCGTAACACGCACATTCGGCATCGAGGATCACCGGTCCGGCTGGACCCGCCAGGATGTTCTTCGGACTGATATCGCCATGCACCAGCGCCAGCCGGGTCGCGGCGGTGCGCTCGACCAGCCGCGCTAGCGCCGGCGCGCAATCCTCGTGCACGCGTGACGCGGCAACGAAATAGGGATCAAGACGCAGCTCGAAAAAATTCTGGTCATTCGCAAACGCAGCAGCGAGTTCCGGCCGGTGCGCGCTGTAAGCATGGATGGTGGCCACCTGTACCGCGACTTGCGTCGCCAGTGCAGGATCGATCACGCCATCACGCAGCAATGACTTCCACACCGGATGCTGCTCCGGCGCCAGCCACTGCATCGCAAAGGTGTAGGACGACGGATCTTCGCCAAGGATCTGCGGCACCGCTTGCGGCAAATAGCGCGACACCTCGCGCATCCACGCCACCTCGGCCAGATTGCGCGACAGCGGCGCGCTCCAGTGCGTCGCCACCTTCAGCTCAGGCAAAGCCTGCTTCACGCACAGCGAGCCGCGCCGCGTGTCGACGCGCAGGATCAGCGACGACACACCGCCGGACAGCGGCTGCAGCGGCGGCGTTTCATCGGCGTCGACCAGTCCCATGCGCCGCAGCGCAGACAGGACGACGAACTGTTCGGCGGGCTGGCTCACGCTGGCCTCTTGATAAATTGGGACGCGTAACTATAGCGGATCACCGGCACCCCGGGCTTTGCTTTCGCCGAGCGAGGGCTTCACCGCTCAGGCAGAATGTCGGCCGCGAACACAATGATGCGAAGCGCAGTCGCTGCCGGGGCTGTCAGTGGGAATACAGCATGAACACGATCGCGCCAATCGCGGCCATTGAGGTCCACAGCACCGCCGCGACGCGCTTGTTGTACCTGCCGGAATGCGACCGGGCTGACCAGGGAAAACGCAGTGAAGCATTCATACCATCGCCCAGCGCGGCCCACCGGCGCGCCACGGCCGACAGCCAGCGACGGCGGCGGCGCTCGCGGCCATCCCAGCGCAATGCGGCCGATTCTTCGTGGACGATCCATTCGTCGTGCTGCTGCCGCCGCTCGGGATCATTCAACACTTCATAAGCGCAGTGAATCAGCTGAAAAGTATGGGTCGCCTTCGCGCTGCCGCCATGCCGGTCCGGATGAAATTTGTGGCACAGGCTGCGGTAGGCCGCGCGGATCACTTCCGGCGGTGCGTCGCGCGCGACCTTCAGATTGTCATAGTGCGTGTGGATAGTGTGCTGCCTGTTCATGGTGAAACGCATGGTGACGGATCATCGTTGTCCTGCCTGCACAGTAAAAGCCCGTACGGCAGCCGGACTTGCGCCACATCGACCCGGCGACGCGAACCCCGGTGATCAGGCTAGCCGAGCGGATCGACATTGAACGCTGGCAGATCTTCCAGGCTGCCGGCACGGCAGCGATCCGCCCATGCGAGTGCCTCGGCAATCGTCACATGCATGTCGAGATAGCGGTAGGTACCGAGCCTGCCAACGAAGCTGACACGCGGCTCGGCGCGCGCCATGGCCACATAACGCGCCAGCAGCGACTTCTCCGAGCTCAGCCGCAATGGGTAGTAAGGCGTGTCAGCCGGTCCGCATTCACGGCTGTATTCACGGCTGATCACAGTGGACTGATGTGTTTCCCACGGCGCGAAGTGCTTGTGTTCAGCGATGCGCGTCCACGGCACCTCGGGATCACAATAATTGACGACCGCATTGCCCTGAAAATCGCCATCGTGCCGCTCAATGCTGAAATCCAGCGTGCGATAGCCCAGCCGTCCTTCGGCATGGTCGAACCAGGCATCGATCGGTCCGCTGTAGAACACGCGCGCATAATCCGGACACATCGCGCGCGTCAACGGTACGCCCAGATGTACCTGGATGCCGCGCTGGTCCAGCATACGCTCGACGATGCGCGTGTAGCCGTGCCTGGGCATGCCTTGCCAGCGGCTGGCGTAGTAATTGTCGTCATAGCTGAAGCGCAGCGGCAGCCGCTTCAAAACGCTGGCGGGCAGCTCGGCTGGCGGCCGCCCCCACTGTTTCTGCGTGTAGCCGCGAAAGAAAGTCTCGTACAACGCGCGTCCCATGCCGGCCAGCGCCTGCTCTTCGAAGTTGGCGGGCGCGGCAGCCGGCGGTTCGGCCTGTGCCGCGAGAAAAGCGCGTGCGCCGGCCGGGCTGAGACAAAGACCGAAAAACTGATTCATCGTGTGCAGGTTCACCGGCATCGAATACACCTGGCCACGTGCCACGGCCTTCACGCGATTGGTGAACGGCATGAATTCATCGAAGCCGCGCACATAATTCCACACGCGCTCGTTATCGGTGTGAAAGATATGCGGACCATAGCGATGCAGCAGGATGCCGCTGTCGGCATCGCGCTCGGTGTGGCAATTGCCCGCCACATGCGTGCGCGGCTCGAACACGTCGACCTGATGGCCGGCGCGTGCCAGTTCATGCGCAATCACGGCGCCCGAGAAGCCGGCGCCGGCCACGGCTATCCGGGCCATCGCCACGTCTCCTTCGCGCGGGCCGGCACGCCGCTCACATGCGCCCCTGTAGCGGCTCGAGGCCGGTCTCGTCCTCTTCAGCGGCTTGCGCGCGCAAGTGCAGGTAACGCGCCAGCGCATCTTCCAGCAAGGGCATATGCCGGCCGCGTTCGCTGTCGAGCGCGCTGTAGGCCGGTCGGCGGGCCGGACTGTGCAACAGAGCGCTCGGACGCTCCTGCAGTGTCGCGGTCGGTATGCCAGCCATCCGGGCTGCCTTGCGCGCCAGCTGCGCCCAGCTCAGTGCATCACGATTGGCCAGATGCCAGATGCCTTGCTCGCCATCGATCAGCAGGTTGAGCGACGCGTGCACGAGATCAGGCACATAGGTCGGCGAGACGATCTGGTCCGATGCGGCGACGAATGGCCGACCCTGCGACAGTGCGGCCAGCGCGAGCGACACGAAATTCACACTGTCCCAGGGACCGAAAAACGCGCTGGTGCGCACCACCAGTGCGCACGGATTGATTGCCAGTACCCGGCTCTCGGCCTCAGCCTTGCTCGCACCATACACACCGAGCGGTGACGGCAGATCGCTTTCGACATAAGGTGTGCGGCGCTCGCCGGCAAACACCAGATCACTGGAAAAGGTGAGCAGCCGTACATCATGCCGCGCGCAGGCGACGGCCAGCACCACCGGCCCCAGCGTGTTCTCACGATAGCAGCGTTCGGGCTCACGCTCGGCCTCGTCCACGCGCACATATCCGCAGGCGTTGACGATCGCCCACGGACGGTGCTCGCGGATGACGCGTTCAACGGCGGCAGCATCGGCAATGTCCACCTCGGCACGACTGAGTCGTCGGACAGCGAGGTTGCGCACGGCGCAGACGCGCACGAACGCGCGGCCCAGCGTCCCTGGCGCACCGACGATCAACAGCGGTTGCGCGCTGCGTGCCAGCGGCGGATAGGGCGCCACCCAGTCATCCATCGCCGGTATCGCCACGGGCGGACACAGGAAGCGGCCCGGTCGTCGCCACCAGCCATCGCCGAGCAGCACCGGATGCGACGGCCGGCGACCACTGGCCAGCTCGCGCATCAATGTCGCAACGGCAGTCATGCGCGGAGGCGCCGAACGTACGTCCAGCGGACCGGGTTCGTAATAACCCTGCTCGCTGGTGACGAGCGTGTTCCAGTCGAATGAACCCAGCAAGGCCCACGCGGTGACGGCACGCACGTCGGCGCCCTCGCCACGCACCCGCTCCGCGCCGCGCCAGATTTCGTGCAGCCAGCGCAACTGATCCTCGCGCTGTGCATCGATGTGGGCTTCCGTCACGGCCAGCGGAATACGGTAGCGTTGCCAGATCTCGTGCAGCAGCGGCACGATGCCGGGCGTCGGCACGGCAAAGGCACGCGGTGTCTCGATATCGGCCACCGGCTTGCCACGATACTGACCGAGATGCGACTCCGGGTAGCGTGAGGTACGGTGGTCAAGCCAGCGTTCGCTGGTGATGTAGTAGTTCACGCCGATCATGTCAGGCACACAGGGATGCTCGCGGAACCATGCAAACTCCGAGTCGGCGATGCCGGTACCGCACAGATAGCCCCACAGCGGATGGGCAGTGTCGACGCGTCCGCACAGCAGATCCCACGCCAGCCAACGGCGCTCGTTGTAGAAATCGACCAGCTCCGCCATTTCCGGCGTGCCATAGGTCTTGCCGAGATCGTCGGTCTGCAGCAGTTGGGCCGCCGGGTTCACGCGGCGGATCGCCTGCATCGCCAGCGCCACGCCGCGACACTGGTTCAGCACCGCGCGCACGAAACTGACATCGTCGCGTGCATGCGGATACCAGGTGCCGTACAGCGCTGCGAAGCGCGCGGTGGTCAGCGGCTCATTGACTGGCGTGTAGTACGTCACCCACGGATAGCGCGCAGCAACCGCGCCCGCATAGTCGGCCAACCGCTCCGGAAACGCGGGATCGAGCAGATCGGTAGCGCGCGGCCCGCTACCGTGGTGCACCAGTCCGGCGATCACCTCGATACCGAGGCGCTGCAATGCGACCAGTCGTTCATCAGTCCAGCGCCAGTCGGCCGATGCGAGCCCGTCCGGCGCTACCCGCTCCCACAGCACCGGATAACGCAGCGCTCGCACACCCAGCGATGCAAAACGGTCGAGGTCGCTGTCGCGCGCCGCGTGGCCATTGCGCTCGAGCTGGCTGTGGTAGCGATCGCGCACGCGATTGATGGTGCATTCGACACCGCCCCACAGCGCAAGACCGTCACTCATCCGGCGCCACCGAGATCCATACCGGCTGTTGCGCGGCCATGCTCGCGTAACAGCCGGCGCATCGCATCGGCCGTGGCATCCCAGGAGGTCGCGGCCAGCTTCGTACGCATGCGGCGGATCATCCGCTGTCGTTCGCCGGCCGTCAGCGTCAGCGCGCGCCGACAGTGGCCGATGAACTCGTCCGGTGTGTGTGCGATCGCGATCACGTCCGCATGCTGGCTGACGACATCCGGCACGGCCGTGCTGACCACCGGCAGCTCGGCGGCCATGTATTCAAGCGACTTGGTCGGACTGATGAAACGCGTGGCGTCGTTCAGCGCGAACGGCAGCAGGCACAAATCCCAGCCCGCGAGGAAGGCGGGCAGCATCGCATAGGGCTGCTGTCCCGTGTAGTGAATGTTGGGGCGGCGCGGCAACCGTGCCGGGTCGATCTTGGCGACCGGGCCAACCAGCACAATCTGCCATGACGGCTCGCTGTCGGCCAGCGCGGCGATCAGCGCGCCGTCGAAACGCTCGTCCAGCACGCCGAAGAAGCCCAGCTTCGGGCCTTGCAATGAGCGGTAAGCCGGATGCGCGATATTGCGGTCGAGCGCCTGCCGAAAATGCGCGACATCGACACTGCTAGGAAAACAATGGACCTCGGGATGGAAGCGGCGCTTCGCCTCGTACAGGCTCGGCCCGCCCGCAAATACCAGGTCGGCACAGGCGAACAGCCTCTGCTCCTGCTCGACCAGACCGGGTGGCGGATGCAGGAAAGCGGACAGTTCGTCCATGCAGTCATAGACGACCACCTCCGGATCGAGTAGGTCGAGCAGCGGCAGCGCCGTAGGTGTGTACAGCCACGCCAGATGGCGCGGATGACTGCGCGCCAGGCCGCTGAGCAGCTCGCGCAGCGGCGCATTGTCCTGCCAGCCACTACGCTGCGGAGCCTTCGCCGGCGGTGCGGTTAAGGGCGACGGCTGCCGCAGCACGGTCAGCTGCGGCAGTGGCTGGCTGCTTTGCCAGGTGTTGACGTGGGCGGCGTTGGCCAACGGCTCTTCGATGAAAAAGATCCGGTAGTGCCGCGCCAGCCGCGACATCAGCTGCTGAGGCCGCTGGAACACGAAGTCCCAGCACAGATGGGAAAACACGAAAAGGCTTGGCATGGCTCCGATGCGAAATTGAAGGGCTGCTAAGGATTTAAGACCGCGCAACGACGCGCCGTGTTCGACGGCTGGCCTTGCAGCCGCTCAAGTTGCCTCATCACGCCGGGTCAGGCCGCCATCGCGCAGCGTATCGTCCATACCGGCAAGATTTTTTCTGCCGCACAGAAACTATTTCCACAGGCCATGAACAAAGGGAGTATTCCGTACAGCCAACTCCCCCACTGCCCATGTCCGTCACCTCTGCACTGCCTGCGTCCGATATCTCACTCGCCCCGGAATCGCTCAATCCGGTTTCACTCACGGCCGCCGCGCCGTCCCGCCGGTCTCTCTTACTGGACCGATTGCAAAGGCTGGCTTTGCCCGGTCTGTTCGCGTGGTTCGGCGTGCTGATGGGATCATGGGTTGGCCGCATCCCCGCTCTGCGCGACGGCGTGCAGGTGTCGCACGGGCAGTTGTCCTTCGTGCTGCTGATGGGCGGACTCGGCGCGGTGCTGTCGTTTCCACTGTCATCGCGACTGATGGCGCGCCACGGTGGCCGCCGCACCCTGCAGATTTCCGGCCTGGTGCTGCTGGGTGTTCTGCTGGCGATCGGCGCGGCGCCTAACGTGCCGCTGCTGATGGGCGCGGTGCTGATGCTGGGCCTGTTCGCCAGCACCTACGATGTCGGCATGAATGCCGTCGCTGCGCGCCAGGAAGCCGAGTGCGGCCGGTCACGCATGTCGATGCTGCATGCCTGCGCTTGCGCGGGAGGACTGGCCGGCGTCACCCTCGGCAGCGCGATGGCGGCCTTGCAGGTGTCGCCACTGCTGCACTTTGCGTTGCTGGCGCTACCATTCGCGCTGTTGCTCGCAGCGGGCACGCGCCTGCTGCCGAATGACGGCGGGGAGCGGATACCGAAGAAGTCCTTTGTTCTGCCGCGCGGCAAACTGGCGATGCTGGGCGCGCTCGGTCTGCTCGGTGCGATCGCCGAAGGCAGCATTGCCGACTGGGCCGGGATTTTCATGAAAGACCACTTCGGCGCGTCCGATGGGATGGCACCGCTGTCGCTGGCGGCCTTCTCGACCATGATGCTGCTGGCCCGGCTCGTCGGCGACGGCCTGAAAGGACGTTATGGCGCGCGCGCACTCATCGGCGGCGGCGCGTTGCTGGCTGCGGCCGGACTGTTCGGTGCCGTATTCGCACCTGCGCCACTCGCCGCACTCGGCGGCTTCGCGGTCGCAGGCATAGGACTGGCGCTGGTCTTCCCGTTTGTGTTCAGCGCGGCCGGCCGTGAGGGCACGGTCGCGCTGGCCGGCGTGGCCACCATGGCCTACAGCGGCAGCCTGATGGGCCCGCCACTGCTGGGTGCGATCGCGCACGGTATCGGACTAAAGGCGGCGATCGGCTTCGTCGGCGTACTGGCGCTGGCCATCGCGCTGATGGCGCTAAGGACGCGTTTGCTGCGCTGACGCGGGCTTCTCTATGCGAGTGGTGCCGCCGGCAACGGCCGGCGGATCGCTGGCGGGAAACGAGAGTTCGATCGCATCATCCAGCAAGTCCTGCTGTTTTTCGTCCGGATCGGTCGAATCCAGATGGCGCTCAAACTGATCCTGCGCGGTGGCGTCGCCCGGCTCGACGTCCTTGGGCGTGATGGATACCGAATTGTCGGCATGGGAAGCATGGGGGGCTGCGGGCGGCGCGGTGGCGTGTGTTTTGCTGTGCTGGGACATGAGAATCTCCGATGAGGGGGCATCGCGCGGATGCGATGCCCGTTTCCCTCGGATAGCAGTCCGGCATGAAAGTTTCACAGTTTCAGCCTAGCCGGTCGGCCAACGATATCTGTCAGCCCTCGAACAAGGCGCTGCGGTCCACCTGCCGGATGTCGGGCACGCCGAGCAAGGCCAGCGTGATATCGATCTCGCGCTGCAGGATATCGATGGCGTACTCGACGCCCGCTTGTCCGGCCGACGCCAGTCCGTACAGGCCGGCACGACCGACGATACAGGCGGACGCGCCGAGCGCTATCGCCTTCACCACGTCACTGCCGCGGCGGATGCCGCCATCCATCAGCACCGGAATGCGGCCATCGACGGCCTGCGCGATCGCCGGCAGCGCCGCAATAGCCGACGGTGCGCTGTCGAGCTGCCGGCCGCCATGATTCGACACGACCACCGCGTCGACGCCGTGCTCGACCGCACGGCGCGCGTCGTCAGCGCGCAGCAGGCCCTTGACCACCAGCTTGCCCTTCCATTCGCTGCGCAGCTGCTCGAGGTCTTTCCAGCCGACCGAAGCATCGAAGTTGCGGCCGATTTTCTCGGCCAGCGTGACCAGCTTCTGCGAAGGGCCGTTGTGGTTGTCGAGATTGCCGAAGGTGAAGCGCGGCGCGCTCGCCATCCGCCACAGCCAGCCGAGCTTGCGTGCGTAATCGAATGCGTTGGAAAGGTCGATGCGAGGCGGCAGTGTGAAACCATTGCGCAGGTCGCGCTCACGCGGGCCGGCCACCGGCAGGTCGACCGTCAGCACCAGCACCGGACAACCGGCGTCCCAGGCGCGCTCCACCAGCGAGCGGGTGAGTCCACGGTCCTTCTGCACATACAAATGAAACCAGTGTCCCTTGCGGCCGCGCTGCGCGACCTGCTCGATACTGGCGTTCGAGGTGGTCGACTGGCAAAAGCCGATGCCCTTGGCGGCGGTCGCGCGCGCCAGACACAGATCGCCTTCGGGCCATAGCACGCCGGCAATGCCGGTGGGGCCGAATACCATCGGTGAGCTCAGTGTCTGCCCAAGCAAGTCGACCTGCTGGCTGCGCGTGCTGACATCCACCAGCATCCGGGGTGCAAAGCGGATCGCTGCCAGGTCGCCTTCGTTGTCGCGCAGGGTGCGCTCGTCATGCGCGCCACCATCAATGAAACCGAATACGGACCGCGGCAACTGCCGGCGCGCGATCTCGCGCAGGTCAGCAATGTTCACCGCTCGCTTGAAATTCATGCTGCTGTCTCCTCGTCGGGTTGTTGTATTTGTTTCCGGCACGCCATCTTACCCAATCTTCATCGGCGATCGGAGCGAACAGAAGTCAATCGGTAAGGTCCAACTCTGTTCAAGCGATGCAGCGAGCGAGCCGCTTGAGCACATCTCACAGAACGTCGATGGCCAGGCGCGCCGTCTCGGACAGGTCGATCGGTACGGCAAGACGGCACAACGGCGTCCGTAGCATTCTGTGAGGGGCAATCAGCATGCAATCGGCGCGGCGCGGGGCCGTATCGAAGCGCAACATCCACGGCATCAGGTGCTGTGCGGCAGGGGTTTTCCCGTTGACGCCTCGCCGTTCAGGCTCCCTCAGCTCGTCCCCACCGAGATGGCCGGATCGTCGGGATGCGGGCCTTGTTCTGCCGGGTCCGGCAGATGGCGGGCACGACGCGGTTGCTGCTCTTCGGGCGTTGGCGGCAGTTCGGCGTAGATCTGCTCTTCGATCACATTGTGAAATTGGCTGCCGTCCAGCGGATGCGGCGCCTCCGTCACGTCTTTCACCGGCGTTACCGGATCGGGTTGAACATTCCGATGGTTTTGCTTGTCAATTGTGTTCATTGAGCTTTCGCAAACCTTGATTGACCGAGATTGATCAGAGTTCCAAGTTACGGCTAAGAATTTTCTGAATTACCGAAAGGCGTATTGATGAGTGGTCCCATCCTAACTGCTGATATCGGCCAGGCCAGACGCCGTCCTAGTTTTTCCCGAAGCGACGCGTGATGAATCAGCACGTATCACTTCCCGAGGCTGGCTCTGACCTTCGGCGGATCATCGAGAACCGTACGGTTCCGCTTGGACCGGCATATGGCAATTCAGTGCCGGACATCCTGCACGCGGTGCGCGAGCACCTGAAAATGGAAGTCGCCTTCGTGTCAGAGTTCGCGCGGGGCCAGCGCATCTTCCGGTATGTCGACTCTTCATGGTCGAAGAATCCGGTGCGTGTCGGCGCGGGCGATCCGATGGAAGACTCTTACTGCGCGCGCGTGGTCGACGGGAGGATGCCCGAGTTGATGACGGACGCACAAGCCAATGCCTGCGCCGCCGAACTACCGGCCACCTTCGCCATACCCGTCGGTGCGCACGTAAGCGTACCGATCAGGATGCCCGACGGCTCGATCTACGGCACCTTTTGCTGCTTCAGTCGCAGCGCGGACAACAGTCTGAATCAACGCGATCTGAGCCTGATGCGCGTCTTCGCTGAACTGGCAGGAAAAATGATCGAGCGCGAACGCGCGCTGGACAAGAGTCGCCACGAGATCCACGAACGCACGCTACAGGTACTGCGCTCCGATGCGATTCAGACCGTATATCAGCCGATCTATGACCTGGAGCAGGCTGAAATTACCGGCTTCGAATCGCTCACACGCTTTTTATACACACCGACGCTGTCGCCTGACCGCTGGTTCATCGACGCGCATGAGGTCGGCCTGGGCGTGGAACTGGAAATAGTGGCGATCGAGCGCGGCATGCAACTGTTACCGCATCTTGGCCCCCGGCAGGATCTCGGCCTGAATGCTTCGCCGGACACCATTCTCGACGAACGCTTCGATCGGCTCTTGTCGGGCATGGAGAAGATCGACCAGCTGGTACTGGAGATTACCGAACATGCGGCGGTCGACCGCTATGAAGAGATCGCGGCACGGCTCAAGCCCTACCGAGAGCGCGGACTGAAAATTGCCGTCGATGACGCCGGTGCCGGCTATGCGAGCTTCCGCCATATCCTCAACCTCGAACCTGACCGCATCAAGCTCGACATGAGCCTGACGCGGGACATCGACATTGATCCGGCCCGGCGGGCGCTGGCTGCGGCGCTGATCCATTTTTCTGCCGATACCGGCAGCACGCTGGTGGCCGAAGGCGTGGAGACCTCTGCCGAAGTCGCGACCCTGCTCGAACTCGGTGTCGGTAAGGCACAGGGATACTTTCTTGCACATCCGATGACTTTGCAGGCGCTGCAACACAATGGCAGCCTGCAGCACACCGGGGGAACCGGCCGCGTGGCCGCGCTCAGTTCGGTCTGTTGCCCGGGGAGCGCCGCCGCGAAATGAGCGAAGCCCGGGATTTCCCTCGCTCAGCAGTTCCCCTTCTTCCTCTGGCCTGGCGGACAGTGTCCGGCACCACCGCGCTTCCAGCCGCCGCGATGCAATTCCCAGCCCTTGGGTCCCTCTTGCCAGTGCGGTTGCGCGTACTCATAACCTGAACGCGCGCGCGTCCAGCGTCCAGGCACCCAGACGTAGGCACCGCCATTCCAGTTCCAGTAACCCTCGACCCATACATATCCGGCACGTGGCGCCGGCATTGGCTCATAACGTACCGGGGGGGGAGGCATACCTGACGAGATGGTCACCCCCCAACTGATGTCGGGACCGGCGTGTGCTGCGGGAAGGGCTGCAGCAAGCAGCAGGCCGAGAATGGCCAGGCGTTTCATGATCGCTCCTGTCGGATTGGTTGATGTCGCCCGACAATAATCTGACGATGGCGTTGATGCGATATCAAAAGTTTACAAAACCAAACAGTTTTGATTTTTATCAAGCGCGAGTGCGGCGCTGAAACCCATGACGAGCAGGGTCTATCGGACCAACGCGAGCAGTAGCGCGTCAGGTTTCGATCAGCCCGTGGCGTACCGCGATCAACGTCAGCTCAGCCTGATTGGCCACGCCGAGCTTCTGCTTGACATTATATAAATGGGTTCCGACCGTACGCGGCGAGATGTTCAGCAGGTCGGCGATCTGGTTGACTGAAAAACCCTTCGCCAGCTGAATGAAGACACCGAACTCGCGCTCCGACAGTACTTCGATCGGACTCTTCTCACCGTTGAATTCCTCGAGCGCCATGCGCTGCGACAGCTGGGTGTCGATGTACATCCGGCCTTCGCTGACCTGCCGGATTGCATGAATCAACTCGTCCGGCGCGCTGCGCTTGGACAGATAGCCGAGCGCGCCGGCTTTCAGCATGTAACGCACATAGCTCGGGTCCTCATGCGATGACAGGCCCAGCACGCGCGCCAGTTTGTCGCGCGCGACGATACGACGCGTGGCCTCGACACCCATGGTGCCGCCGAGTGAAATATCCATCACGATCACATCCGGCTTGGCCGCGGGGATCTGCTGATAGGCCGCTTCGGCTGAATCAGCCTCGGCCACGACTTTGATATCTTCGGTTGCCTCCAGCAACATCCGAAAGCCAAAACGCACCACTGCGTGGTCGTCGACCAGCATTACATTAATCGTTTTTTTCATCCTGTCCTTTGACGCCCTCTTTCACCGGAAGCCTGACCCTGACCGCGAGGCCACCACCGGCTGCCGTTCCGAATGTCACTTCACCATCGTGCGCCGCGGCGCGCTCCTGCATGCCGCGCACGCCGTAATGTCCTTCGCGCTGCAGCCTGATGGCGCCCTTGCCATTATCAGCGATCAGGATCTCCAGCACCGGTCCGTCGACACGCAGGCTGACCTGCGCGCGGGTGGCCTGCGCATGCCGCACAACATTGGTCACTGCCTCCTGCACGATCCGATAAGCCGACAGCTCCATCGCATCCTCCAGCGGCGGCAAGCCACCGTCGACCGACAGATCGAATTTCACTTCGGGATGGTTCTGCTGCGTCTCGGTCAGCAGGTCACGCACGGCATCCACCAGCCCCATGCCTTCGAGCTGTATCGGCCGCAGCCGGGGAATCATCCGGCGCATCGCGTCTGAGGTCATGCCGGCGGTATCGAACAGCATTTGTGCATGGCGCTCCAGCGGGCCGCCCGCCATGTTGGGATGCTGCATCATGGACTTGGCAATGCTGCGGATGGCCGTCAGCGACTGACCGAGTTCGTCGTGAAGTTCACGCGCCAGCGCAGCGCGCTCTTCTTCGATGCGCGCATGCAGCAGCTGCGTGAAATCACGCTGCGCATCCAGCCGCGCCTGGGCCTCAGCGCTGGCCTGTCGTACCTGAATATTGTCTTCGACCGCCTGCGCCATCCGGTTGAATGCGCGCCCCATCTGGCCCGCTTCCTTGCCCGGCAATGGAGGCAGTCGCACATGATGATCGCCCTGCTCGATCTCGCTGAGGCCGCGTTCGATACGTTCGAGCGGCGCGATCCAGCGTCCGACCAGCCAGAAGATCAACAGGTCAGCCAGCGCGAGCAAAGTGATCTGCGCCAGTACGATGTCGCGCAGGTTGTCCCAGCCATCGAGAATCGCGCGGGTGGGATTGGTGCTGACGACCAGATGCGCCTGCTGCAGCCGGATCACCTGCTCGATTTTGGGAGGCCGGATCAGCGCCGCGTACCAGGCCGGCGCATCCCGGCCCGCCTTGTACAGCGACGGCGGCGACTCATACAGCAGCGCACCGCTGCCGTCGTATAAACGGATATCATTGGCGCGCACGCGCCCGGTGGTCTGCAGAAAACCCGCAAGCTCGGTGAGATCGTCGCCATAATAGTCGCCGATCCGCCCGAGCAGCTGCGCCGCGATACGGCCCGAGGCTTCCATTTCTTCGCGCACACTGGCGCGCGTCGCCGCCAGTTCAACGGAGATCAGCACCGAGAAGATCAGGATCGTCAGCACCGAGAAAATCAGGTTGATCTTCAGTCTCAGGCTCATGCCGGGTGGCGGTGCGTGGAAGGCCGCCGCCGGCGGGCTGGCCGGGTCATCCGGGAAGGTCGGTCTTGTGGTCATTGTTGGCTTCAGGGAGAGCAGCGTCGTGCATGGTGCGCCACGTCATCATTTCGGGCGGATCATAGCAGTCTGCCCGTCAATGCCGCGTGCCGGCCGGGCAGCACAGCATGACGGTTCATGAAATTCATTAGACCGGATTACGCGTTTCCCCGATGCAGGCCGATGAGGGTTGAGGGATGATTCATTACACCGGCTAGGCCCCCTGGCCGGTAATACAAACAACCAACTTTTCTGTATCAGGAGATAACCATGGCATGGACCACCCCGGCAGCAACCGACCTGCGTTTCGGCTTCGAAATCACGATGTACATCGCTAACCGCTAATCTGCGGTGGTGACGCCGGTCGTCAGACCGGCGCATCGGAAAAAGACGGTCTTCGTGACCGTCTTTTTTTGCGTAAAATATTGCTAAATAAACAACTATCAAGCTGTCCTTGCCTCGAATCGATGAAAAAGTTTCGGAAAGGCAAAGATTCATGAATTTCTTTAACGGAAGTCCTTGCAGCTTCGGCTATCCTCGGCGCACTTGTAAAAACTCTACGGATAATCCGCCGATGAATACCAACAAAACGACATTGGCCTTGCTGATCGCCGGCTGTTTCGGCACCGGGCTGGCCATGGCACAAGAAACCAAGGTGCTGTCCCCGGTCGTCGTGACTGCAACTCGTACCGAACAAGACAGCTTCGATCTGCCGATGGCGATCGATAAAATCGAAAAAGAAAACATCCAGGACGGGCAACTGCGCATGACGCTGTCCGAAAGCCTGGCGCGTGTGCCTGGCATTACCGCGCAAAGCCGTAACCAGATGGCGCAAGATCCGCAGATTTCCTCGCGCGGCTTCGGCGCGCGCTCGTCGTTTGGCGTACGCGGCCTGCGCGTCTATGTTGACGGCATTCCGCTGTCCATGCCGGACGGCATCGGTAACCCGGGCAGCGTGGATCTGGGCGCCATCGCCAGTATTGAAGTCATGCGCGGTCCGTTCTCGGCGATGTATGGTAATTCGTCCGGTGGCGTGATCCAGCTGCTGACCGCGGCTGCGCCGGCCACGCCGGAAGTCAGCGCCGACGTCTTGTTCGGCAGCTTTGACACGCATCGCACGTCGGCACAGGCCACCGGCACGAAAAACGGTGTGGAATACCTGGTCAATTTCTCCGACTACAAATCGGACGGCTTCCGAGTCCAGAGCCACAATACCAAGCAGCAGGCGACGGTCAAACTGGGTGTAAGGCTGTCCGAAGACACCAAGCTGACGACGCTGATCAATTGGTTTGACCAGTTCGCGGAAGATCCGGGCGGTCTCGCGCGTACTGGCAACGTCGTGCAGAGCCCCGGCGCTTTCGGCGGTACTTATTACAACCCGGAAGGCGCAACACGCGGCGCCATCGTCGGCAATACCCGAGTGCTGCGCAGCAACACGCAGGTGGGCTTCAACCTCGAGAAGACCATCGACGCCAACAACACGTTCAACGCGATCGTCTACGCCGGCCAGCGCGACAACCTGCAGTATCTGGCGACCTCGAACGCGCCGACCGGTAACATCAGCGGCCGCGCCAGCAGCATTGCCCGCGATTACTACGGCGCCGACCTGCGCCTGACCCATCGCGGCAACCTGATGGACAAGCCTTACTCGGTCACCGCGGGCATTGCTGCCGGCTACATGAGCGACGACCGTATGGACCGCAACGCCGTGAACGGCGTGATCGTGCCGAACGTGACGCCGAACCGCGACGAAAACCAGAAAGCAACCAACTTCGATCAGTACGTGCAAGGCATGTGGTCGTTCGATCCGCGCTGGGATCTGCACGCCGGCATTCGACACACCAACCTCGACCTGAAGATTCGCCCGAATCTGGGCGCCGGTGTGTCAACCAACCCGGCTGACCTCAGCTTCAGCAAGACCCTGCCCGTGGTTGGCTTGGTTTTCAAGGCCACACCGGTGCTGAACCTGTACGCGAACGTGGGCATGGGCTTTGAGACCCCGACCCTGATCGAGATCACCTATGCCGATGCGGCCAATGCGGCGGCCGGTGCGAACAGCATGCTCAAGCCGAGCACCAGCACCAACCTCGAAGCCGGTGCGAAGTGGCTGCCGACAGACAACTCGCGCGTGAATGCCGCCGTGTTCATGGTCGAGACCGACAACGAGATCGTGGTCAGCAAGCAGGTTGGCACGACGGCTAGCTACAACAACGCCGGCAAGACCCAGCGCAACGGCGTCGAGCTGTCGGTAGAACACCGCTTCACCGGCAACCTCTCCGCGTACCTGGCCTACACCTACCTCGACGCGACCTTCGACCAGACCTTCGCCTACACCTCGTCCGGCTCCCCGGTCACGGTCAATAAGGGCAACGCCATCCCCGGCACCTACAAGACCCAGCTGTATGGCGAAGTGGCATGGCGCGACCAGGCGATCGGCCTGAACTCGGCGGTTGAGATGCGTCACTTCAGCAAGGCCTTCGTGAACGACACCAACACGGACAGCGCCCCGGCGTACACGATCTTCAGCGTGCGTGCGAGCCTGCAGCAGCAAGTGGGCAAGTGGCGCGTCACCGAGTACGCCCGTGTCGACAACCTGTTCGACAAGGAATACATCGGTTCCGTCCGCGTCAACGACAGCAACTCGCGTTTCTTCGAGCCAGCGCCGGGTCGTAACTACATCATCGGCGTCAAGGCGAACTACGCATTCTGATCTGCGAAGACGGCCCTGCGCCGTCTGCCGAACAAGCCCGCACGATGTGCGGGCTTTTTTGTGCCCCTTGGCTGCGCGGCATTCAGATCTGCTGCTGGCCGAGCGCCTTCCATTCAACGGTCCGTGGCACGCAGGCACGGGCGAAATTCTGCGCATGCTGCTGCGGCAACTGCGGCCGGCTGAACACCTCGTCCAGCGCAGCGCGCAACAGGGCTTCGTCATCCTCGTCCTGCACGAACCAGCGCAGCGACGGCGGCACACGCGCAATCATCAGCATGTCGCGCTCAAAAACATCCATGAAAGACGCCTCGGTCATACCGCCGTCGCGCGACAGCGCGGCATTGCGAATGTAATCCGAGCCCTCCATGCATTCGCGCGCGGTCAGCTCATGCGCGGATGCGCCGCCGGTGGCGGCCAACAGCGCCACCCACAGCGGCATGGCTTTCAGAAAGCACAGCGACAGGATGCGGTTCATCGGGACCTCCATGCGTGATGAAGACACCTGATTGATAGCAGCGTTACGCGCGAAACGCACGCTGCGCCGCATCAGGCGGCGCGATCCTCCGCATCGGGTTCGTCGTGTCCCGGCAACTCGTCTGGCGACGGCGGCAACAGCTCCAGCTCGAGCTCGGCCTTGTCGACCAGATACTGCGGCAGCGTACCCTTGACGGCCACACCGAGCTGTTCGAATTCCTTCGCCTGCTTGATCAGGTTTCCGCGTCCCTGATACAGCTGGCCAAAAGCCTTCACATAGCTGGCGCGCGCGCCGTCAAGCTTGCGACCGAGGTCTTCCATGGTGCCGATGAACACCGTCAGCTTGTGGTACAGCTTGCCTGCACTATCGGCCAGCGCAGCGCTGTGCGCATTCTGCTTTTCAAGGCGCCACAGCTGACGCACGATGTTCAGGCTGGTCAGCAGCGTGGTCGGCGTGGCGACCAGCACGTTCTGCTCCAGCGCGCGCTGGAACAGGCTTTCATCGGCCCGCAGCGCTTCGACAAAAGCCGATTCGATGGGCACAAACATGAACACCATCTCCGGCGAATTCAGGTCACCCAGCTCGAAGTAGCGGCGGTCGGCCAGTTCGGTGATGCGATCGGCGACCGCCTTCACATGCTCTTTCAGCGCCTGCTTGCGCTCGAGCTCATCGTCGGCGTTCACATAGCGCGTATACGCATTCAGCGAGACCTTGGCATCGATGATGAGGTGCTTGTCTTCGGGAAGATAGATGATCACGTCCGGGCGCTGCCGTCCCTGCTCCGCCTGAAAGCTGACCTCGCGACGGTAATCGCGTCCGTCCTGCAGACCGGAGCGTGCCAGCACGTTTTCCAGCACCAGTTCGCCCCAGTTGCCCTGCTTCTTCGCCTGGCCTTTCAGTGCGGTCGCGAGCTCATGCGCCTCGGCGGTCATCCGCTGGTTCAGCTCCTGCAATTGCTTGAGTTCGGTGCGCAATGCGGCCTGCTGCTGCGCATCCTGATGATGCATTTCCTCGACGCGGGTCTTGAACTCATTTAGCCGCTCACGGAACGGGTTCAGCAGATGACCGAGACTCTCGGCATTTTGCTCGCTGAAACGGCGCGATTTATCTTCGAGGATGCCATTGGCAAGGTTCTTGAATTCTTCGGTCAGCGACTTGCGCGCCGACTCATTCATCTGCTGTAGCTGACGCAGCTGCTCGTCAGCGTTCCGGCGCACTTCGTCCAGCAGGGTATGGGTGCTGGCAAGCGACTCGCGAGCTGACGACAGTTCGCTGCGCAGCTGATCGTTCTGCTGTGCCGTCTGGGTGAGTTGCCCTTCCGTCATGCGCAGCCTTTCCTGTGCGGCCACCAGTTCCGCCTGACGGCCGCGCGTCAGTGCAGCCACCAGCAGCGCACCGACGGCAAGTCCGGCGACGACGCCGGTGATGAGGGCCACGATATCCATGCACATTCTCCGCAAATCAATGGCGCGAGTTTACCAGCGGCGTGCGTGCCGGCACGGCCCGGTCGCAATGAACAACCTACAATGGCGGCTGACTTTTTGCGGACCCATTTTGTCAACCGACCATGGCGCACATCCACCCCCCGGGCTGGCGCGAGCTTGCCGTCACCGGCGCAGCCCAGCGCGAAATCGAAACACTGGCACTGCTCGAACAGGCCTTGTCCGATGACTACACCCTCTTTCATGGCGTGCACTGGACGAATGTGGAGAAAGGCTGGTCGGCGTATGGCGAGATCGATTTCATCATCGTCGCACCGGACGGCCGGCTGCTACTGATCGAGCAGAAATCCGGCTTCCTGACCGAGACCGATGACGGCCTGGCAAAGCGCTATGCCGGACTGGACAAACCGAAGCTGGTGCGCAACCAGATCGTGCGCGCGGTCGGTGCACTGAAACAGCGCTTCGGCAACCATGGCGAACCACTGTCTGTCGATTACCTGCTGTATTGCCCGGACTATCAGGTCAGAAAGGTCGAAACCGCCGGCATCGCCGCCGACCGTATCGTTGATGCCCGGCGACGCGACCAGCTGCCCGCCGTGGTGCGCGAGATCCTGCCGCTGACCGAGGTGGGCGCCCAGCGTGAGCGCGTGATGCGCTTTCTCGGCAATGTGCTGCAACTGGTGCCTGATCCTAGCGCCATGATCGGCCAGGCGCATGCGCTGGTCACCCGCATTTCCGGCGGACTCGCGACCTGGGCACGCAAGCTCGAATTCAGTCCGTTCCGCTTGCGCGTGAGTGGCACGGCCGGCAGTGGCAAGACCCAGCTGGCGCTGGCCGAGTACCAGGCGGCGATCGCCGCCGGCCTGAAGCCCCTCTACGTCTGCTACAACCGGCCGCTCGCGGATCATGTACAGCGGCTGGTACCCGCCGGTGGCCGGGTGGCGAACTTTCACCAGCTGTGCGATCGGTTCGCGCGCGAGACCGGTGTCGCGCCGGACTATGCCGATCCGCAGGTGTGGCAGCGGCTCGAAGCACACTTTGCGCTGGCAGAACTGCCGCCGGACTGGTACATCGACGTGCTAATCGTCGATGAAGGCCAGGACTTCTCGTCAAGCTGGCGCGATGCGTTGCTACGGCTGCTGCATGGGGGCGGACGCGCGCTCTGGCTGGAAGATCCGCTGCAAAACCTGTATGCGCGCTCGCCGGTGCCGCTGCCCGGCTGGGTCACGCTGCACGCCGACAGCAATTACCGCAGCCCGCGGCAAGTCGTGCAGCTGCTGGCCGCGCTGTCGCCTGCGGCACTGACGATTGATGCGTCCAGTCCCTTCGCAGGTGCCGACATCGATGTGCTGACCTGGCCCGCCGGCGATACCGCGCAGATGCATGCGCAAACGCGGCATGCCATCACGCGCTGCCTGAGCGCCGGTTTTGCCCGGCAGGACATCGCTCTGGTGAGCTTCCGCGGTCGCGAGCATTCTGCGCTGCTGAATCTCGATGCGCTTGGCCATCACACGCTGAAATCCTTTGATGGCAGCTATGACCTGTTCGGTAACCCTGTCTATCGTGATGGCGAATTGCTGGCCGAGTCGGTGTATCGCTTCAAGGGCCAGTCGGCACCTGCGGTGATCTTCACCGAGATCGACTTCGACATCCTGGACGACAAGAGCTTTCGCAAGCTCTTTGTCGGCATGACGCGCGCAAGACTGAAACTGGTGCTAGTCATTTCCGATCGCGCCGCGCACTTCCTGGTCGACAAACTGCCGTAACCGGGGCGGCCCGCCTTCCTGAACGATTCGCACGACCAGTTAATCGGTCAGAAACGCATTTTCGCGCCTGCTTTTTGGTAATCGGTCGGAACCTTTTCGGATTTTCACTCCCCCAAAAACGGCGCGGCCGATTATCGGTGGCTGCTTGAAAACTTCCTTCCGGAGAAACCAATATGAGATCCCACCTGAATACCGGCGCACACCAACGGCAGACTATCGATGCGACCACTCAGTCGCGGCACGACAGGAAAATCCAACGGCGTATAGATGACTTCATGGACACCGTGAACACCTTGATGCCCAGCCGCACTGGCAAGCTGACTTGCCTGAGATATCTGCTGGACCCGAAGGCAAAGGTGCTGTCGGATTCAAAATCTGCACAGGGATTCAACGACAAATTCGCGCAGTTCAAACAAGAGCTCGACCTGGCACTGGGACAATCCAAAAAAGAATCTAACCGACAAGAGTTCGTCGACGGCCTGATGACTGCGCTTGCCAAGGAAGGCTTCCGAAACGACTACAACAGCTACGTCGCTAAATCCGGCGAACTCCCGATGAACGAGCTGCTTTCATGGATCCGTGAAAAGCAGATGGAAATCAATCTGCCGAAGATGAAAGAGCGCAGCCATTCCCAACCGGTCATGCCGGCCCCTCCCAGCCCGACTCTCACAACACAGACAACCACACAGACCACGACGACCTCAACCCAGCCCGTCCTGGTACCGGGGCCGATGGTGATGCAGCAACCTGTGCAAATGACTAACCCGACTGGCTACCCGCCGCTGATGTCGTCTTACCCGCCGGGAACCAACTTTGTACCGGTCGGTGGCTATTTCCCGACAGTGATGCCGATGCAGGCCATGCAAGTGCCCGCACCCGCTTTCCCGCAGCAACAACCAGTCATGCTGATGCAGTACCCGCCGATGGGCGTACCGAACGGGATGATGGGAAATGCTTATGCACAATTTCCACCGATGATGATGGGACAACCCGTGGCTGCGCCAATGAACACGATGCCGGCTCAACAACCGGGCATACCTCAACCCTATCCTCAGACCATCATCCAGCAGCCGGTGACGCCGCAAGCCTACCCACAAACCATGCTGCAGCAACCAGGCATACCGCAACCTTATCCGCAGACCATCATTCAGCAACCGGCGACGCCGCAAGCGGCAGTACAAGCACCGGTATCCAGCGGCCCGCAGTCCGCACCTGCACAGGCCGCAGCACCCAAGTCATTGCCGACGCAAGCAGCAGTACCGTCTTCGCCTCGCGTGCCGACGGAAAAAGCTACGTCCGCTGAAAAAGTCAATATCAACGCCCCATTAAGCCAAAATGGCCGGGACCAGCTGGGCGCGGCATTCAGATTATTTACGGATGCAAAATTCAATCGGCAAGGCACGATTACCGTCGTTAAATATCTGGTGAATGGTGAAATTCCGGCACCTGCGCAAAACCAGGGTGCACAACGCTTCAACGACAAGTTCTTCCAGTTCACGAATTCGTTTGATGCGATCGCCAATCGTGTCGATTCTGACGAACGGATGAACTGGAATTTTCAGGTAATCAGGCAAGTGGCATTTACGCAGTTCAATGCCGCAGAAATCGCTCTTCTGACGACCCGGTTCGCTATCAACGAATCACGCATGGAGATTGTGGGGTGGTTGAATACGCTCTATTAAAAAACAGCCCTTCCGATTTGCGTCATGTCACTCAACGCCCCGTCTGCGGGGCGTTTTTCTTTCCGGTTAAAATCACCCAAAACTTATCCCCCGGAGACTACGCATGCGCACTGCCCCGAATAGCCCCTCCCGTCGCACCTTCCTGCAACAGTCGGCCGCGCTTGGCGGTGCGTTCGTCCTGGGCATTCAGGGCCAGAGCGCGCTGGCTGCATCAACGGGTACCGCGCCGGAAGTCACGCACTGGGTCGTGATCCAGCCGGATGACACGGTCATCATCCGCATTGCCCGTTCCGAACTCGGCCAGGGTACCTTCACCGGCCTCGCGCAGCTGGTCGCCGAAGAGCTGGAGTGCGACTGGAGCAAGGTGCGTCCCGAGTATGCGGACGTTAACGAGCACATGCGTCGTAAAAAAATCTGGAAAGACATGTCGACCGGCGGCAGCCGTGGCATCCGCGATTCCCATGACTACGTACGCAAAGGCGGTGCGGCTGCACGCGAGATGCTGGTCGCCGCCGCAGCGCAGCAGTGGCATGTACCGGTGGTGGAATGCCGTGCAGAAAACGGCGTAGTCACGCATACGTCCGGCAAGCAGGCCCGCTACGGTGAGCTGGCCGCGCTCGCGGCAACGATGCCGGTGCCGGAAAACCCGCCGCTGAAAGATCCAAAGCAATGGACAATCGCCGGCACCTCGCCGGCCCGCTTCGATATACCGGCCAAGGTAAACGGCTCGCAGATGTATGCGTCCGACGTGCGCCTGCCCGGCATGCTGCATGCGTCCATCCTGCAGTGCCCGGTGTTCGGCGGCTACGTCAAGAGCCATGACGACAGCGCGGCGCTGGCCATGCCGGGGGTCAGGCAAGTCGTTGTCGCTGATGACTGGATCGCCGTCGTAGCCGCCAACTGGTGGCAGGCCAACCAAGCGCTGAAGAAAGTCAAGGTCGAGTGGGAAACCGCCGGCAAAGAGAAGGTATCGAGCGACTCCATCATGGCTTACCTGCGTGAAGGGCTGGACGCAAAGTCGGTACCGATCGCCCGCAAGGATGGCGATGCCGAGCAGGCGTTCGCATCCGCCCATCAGGTTCTCGAGGCCGAATACACCACCGGCTTCATGAACCACGCAACGATGGAGCCGCAGACAGCGACTGCGCTGCTTGCGTCGGACCGGCTGGAGGTCTGGGTCGGTACGCAGAACGGCGAGGCATCGATCGCCGCAGCCGCCGAAGTCTCGGGCCTGCCGATGGACAAGGTATATGTGCACAAGATGCATGCCGGCGGCGGCTTCGGCCGGCGCGGCCCGCATCAGGATTACACGCGCCAAGCCGTAAAGATTGCGATGGCCATGCCGGGTACACCGGTACGGCTGCAATGGTCGCGCGAAGAAGACATGCGGCAGGGCCGCTACCGTCCGGTGTCGCTGGTCAAGTTGCGCGGCGCGCTCGACAAGGATGGCAACTGGACTGGCTGGCAGGTACGCCAGTCCGATCAGTCAATCGCGATCACGGTATTCCCGAATTTCGTCAAGGACGGTATCGACCAGATCAACACCCGCGTATTCCGCGACAACCCGTATGCAGTGCCGAACTTCACCAATGAATATCTGATGCGCGACCTGCACGTACCGCCGGGATTCTGGCGCGCGGTGGCGCACACCAACAATCCGTTCTACCGCGAGTGCTTCATTGACGAGCTCGCGCATGCTGCCGGCAAGGATCCTTACCAGTTCCGCCGCCCGCTGCTCCAGGGGAAAAAGGATCTGGCTGTGCTCGACGCGGTCGCGAAGGCCATCGGCTGGGATACACCTGCGGCCGAGGGTGTTCATCGTGGTATTGCGGTGGTCGATTCCTACGGCAGCTACACCGCCGCCGCGGTCGAACTGTCGGTCATCAATGGCAGGGACATCGACGTGAAGCGCGTCGCCGTCGCAATCGACTGCGGCCATGTGGTGCATCCGAACGCCGTGCAGGCGCAAATTGAGGGCGGCGTGCTGTGGGGACTGTCGGCGATCATGGCCGAAGAGATCACGATCGAGAATGGCGCCGTCAAGCAGTCGAATTTCCACGACTACCCGCTGGCGCGTATCAACGTCAAGCCCGAGATCATTCCGGTGCTGGTGCCGACCTTTGATTTCTGGGGCGGTGTCGGGGAGCCGCCGATCGGTGGTGTGATACCGGCGATGGTGAATGCGCTGTTCTCCGCCACCGGCAAGCGCATCCGCTCGCTGCCGCTGAAGCACCACGGCTTCCGCTACAAGGCCTGAGTCCGGGGGATGATGGCTGTCCCTTCCGTTCTGCGGAAGGGACATCTTGACGCGCTCACGTCAAAGCCATCCGGCGCGTCGAACCACCTGCGGCTAGCCGGCTTTGCTAACGCTGCCTCGTTTCACAACTTGACCATCACATGCCGCGCGACCGTGTAGTCTTCCAGCGCGTACATGGACATGTCCTTCCCGTAGCCTGACGCTTTCATGCCGCCGTGCGGCATCTCATTGACCAGCATGAAATGTGTATTGATCCAGGTGCAGCCGTACTGCAACTGGCGGGCCATGTTCATCGCTTTGGACACATTGGTCGACCAGACCGAAGACGCCAATCCGTATTCCGAGTCATTCGCCCACTGCACCACCTGCTCGTCATCGGTAAAGCGCGTGATCGATACCACCGGACCGAACACTTCGCGTTGCACGATCTCGTCTTCCTGACGAGCGCCGGCGATCACGGTCGGCTCGTAAAAGAAGCCATTGCCCGCACGAACCCGGCCGCCCGTCGTCACCTCGATATGGCCGGCCATCTGCGCGCGCTCAACGAAGCTGGCGACACGATTGCGCTGCCGGTCTGAGATCAGCGGGCCGATCTCGACGTCTTCTTCGTCCTGGGTTCCCATCTTGATCGATGCGACCGCCGACGACAGATCGGCGACCAACCGGTCGTACACCTTCGCGCCGGCATAGATGCGGCAGGCCGCTGTGCAATCCTGGCCGGCGTTGTAATAGCCAAAAGTACGCACGCCGTCGACCACGGCAGCGATGTCGGCATCATCGAGCACGATCACGGGTGCCTTGCCGCCGAGCTCCAGATGAGTGCGCTTCAAGCCGCCCGAGGCAGCCTGCAGGATCTTGCGGCCGGTGGCCACATCACCCGTCAGCGACACCATGCGCACCAGCGGATGCTCGACCAGCGGCTGGCCGACGCTGGGCCCCTTGCCGCAGACGACATTCAGCACGCCCCGCGGCAAGATGGCCGCCGCCAGCTTCGCAAACAGCAGGGCCGTCAAAGGTGTCTGCTCGCTGGGCTTCAAGACCACGGTGTTGCCGGCGGCGAGCGCAGGCGCCGTCTTCCACGCCGCCATCATCATCGGGTAGTTCCACGGCGCGATCGAGCCGACCACGCCGATCGGGTCACGCCGGATCATGCTGGTGAAGCCCGACAGGTATTCACCCGCAGCCGTACCGGTCATGCAGCGCGCGGCGCCCGCGAAATAACGGAAGCAGTCGGCGATCGCCGGTATTTCGTCGTTCAGCGCGCGCGCATACGGCTTGCCGCAGTTGAGCGACTCCAGCCGCGCGAAGGTCTCCGCATTTGCCTCGATCGCATCGGCAAGCTTCAGCAACATGCCGGCGCGTTCAGCCGGCGTGGTGTGTGACCAGCTGTCGAAAGCACGACTGGCTGCGGCGACCGCGCGCGACACCTGCTCCGGTGACGCCTCCGGTACCTCGCACAGACGCGCGCCGGTGGCAGGATTGATCACGACCTCGACCGGCCCCTCGCCGCGCACGGGCTGGTTGTCGATCAATAGCTCGGTCGGAAAGACGATGGCGGCTTCGGCGTGATTTCCCATGATCGGATCTCCTTGTAGATGGATGCGGGCCTTATCGGCGTTCCTCACCGCCCTGCGTCAACCAGTATGCGGCGACGATGGGGATGAAGGTCAATGCGATGATGAAGACGGCGACGACATTGGTGACCGGACGCTGGCGCGGCCGGATCAGTTCCTGCAGCATCCAGATCGGCAGCGTGGTCTGCTGCCCGGCGGTGAAGGTGGTGACGATGACTTCATCGAAGCTGAGCGCGAAGGCCAGTAGTGCGCCGGCCAGCAGCGCCGAGCCGAGCTGCGGCAGCAGCACATGAAAAAAAGTCTGGAAAGCGTTCGCGCCGAGGTCCATCGACGCTTCGACCAGCGAAGGGCTGATGCGGCGCAGCCGGGCAACCGCATTGTTGTAGACCACCACCACGCAGAAGGTCGCGTGACCAATCACGATGGTCCAGAAACTGAACGGTATCTCGGCCGCATGATAGGCCGAACGCAGTGCGATACCAGTCACGACGCCGGGTAAGGCAATCGGCAGGATCAGTAGCAGCGACACCGCATCACGACCGAAGAAACTGAAGCGCGCCAGCGCGCCGGCGGCCAGCGTACCGAGCAGCAGCGCGATACCGGTCGACCACAATGCCACCTGCACCGACAGCGTCACCGCGGCCCACACATCCTCGCGTCCCAACGCGACAGCGAACCATTCGGTGGTCAGCCCCGGCGGCGGGAAGACGTAGCTCTTGTCCTCGCTGCTGAATGCATACAGCACGATCAGCGCCAGCGGCAGATGGAGGAATAGCACACCGCCCGCAGCGGCCAGCTTCAGTCCCCAGGACGCGCGCGGCGCGCCGGCCAGATCAGAGCGCATCGAAAGCTCCTTTCCTGCGTGCGAACCACAAGTAAGCGGCGATGATGAGTATGGGCACGATCGAGAAGGCCGCGGCAAACGGCAGATTGCCAGCCACGCCCTGCTGCCGGTACACGACCTGCCCGATGTACAGCGTCGAATTGCCGATCACCTGAGGAATGATGTAGTCGCCCAGCGTGAGAGAAAACGAGAAGATCGAGCCGGCAGCAATACCCGGCATCGCCAGCGGCAGGATCACGCTGCGCAGGGTTTGTCGCGGATTCGCGCCCAGGTCGGCCGAGGCCTCCAGCACCGATGCGGGAATGCGCTCGATCGCTGCCTGTATCGGCAGGATCACGAAAGGTAGCCACATGTAGACAAACACCAGAAAGGTGCCCGTCGGCGAAAAACTCAGCGAGTTGCCGCCCACAACCGGCAGTGCCAGCACACCCTCCAGCAGCCACTCCAGATGCAGCTGTTGCACTACCCAGGCGACCGCGCCTTCTTTTGCCAGCAGCAGCTTCCATGCATACAGACGCACAAGATAGCTCGACCACAGCGGCAACATCACGGCGATATACAGAAAGGCCTTCTGCGGACCGCGTGCGTAACGCGCCATGTAGTAGGCGACCGGAAAGGCCAGCACGATGCTGGCCAGCGTGACCAGCGTTGCCATCAGCACACTGCGGCGCATGACGTCGAGATTGGCAGGCTCGAGCAGCGCGACAAAATTCTGCAGCCCGACCTCGCGCACCACCACACCGGAAAAATCGTCAAGCCGGAAAAAGCTCTGCGCGAGCAGCGCGAACAGAGAACCCAGGTAGATCACGCCGAACCACAGCAACGGCGGTATCAGCAACAGCAGCAGCACACGGCGCGGTCGCCGAAATAGCACGGCGGACACGCGGTCAGCAACGGTCGCTTCGCGCAATGGCCATCTGTTCGGCGGTGCCATGCTACGCATCGTCAGCTCGCCGCGACCAGCGGATGCACCGCATCCGCATCCCAGTGCAGGTGGGCCGCATCTCCGAGCGACGGACGCTGCGCTTGCGGCGGCAGGTCGACCAGTACTGTCAGCGCGCCGCTTGCCACACTGATGCGCCAGAAGGCACCGAAATACTGTTGCACCGTGACGGTACCGGAGAGCCGTGCGCCGTCTGCGCCGCCCAGACGGATACGCTCGGGGCGCAGCACCGCCGATGGCGCGCCCACAAGACGCTGCGCCGCGTCGCCCTCGAACAGGTTGGCCGCGCCGAGGAACTGCGCAACGAAAGGCGTGCTCGGGCGCTCGTACAGCATGGCCGGCGCGGCCACCTGCTCCAGACGGCCGCGATTGAACACACCGATTCTGTCGCTCATTGACAAGGCTTCGTGCTGATCATGCGTGACAAGCACGAAGGTAATGCCCAGCCGTCGCTGCAAGTCTTTCAGCTCCCCCTGCATTTGCTCGCGCAGTTTCAGGTCGAGCGCACCGAGCGGTTCATCGAGCAACAGCACGCGCGGCTCACTGACCAAAGCGCGTGCCAGCGCCACACGCTGACGCTGTCCGCCGGACAGCTGCGCCGGCTTGCGTTCGGCCGCATCGGGCAGCCGCACCAGCTCAAGCAATTCACGCGCACGCCGGTGCCGGGCATCGCGCACAACGCCGCGCACCATCAGCGAATAGGCAACGTTATCCAGCACACTCATGTGCGGGAAGAGCGCGTAATCCTGAAAAACCGTGGTCACCGGACGCAGGTAGGGCGGACGGTCGCCGACCTCCTCGCCATGAATCCTGATACTGCCTGAGGTAGGCGCGGTGAAGCCACCGATCATGCGCAGGCAGGTTGTCTTGCCGGATCCGGACGGACCGAGCAAGGTAAAAAATTCCCCGGGTTCGATGTCGATGCTCACGTCATCAACGGCCGTCAGCGGACGGCCGCCGGACCTGAACACGCACGATACCCGCTGCAGGCTGACAGCATGCGTCATCAGTTGGGCTCCAAAGGCCGCCGCCACGACGCGCATCGCGGCGCGGCGGCGGCCTGGTCAGGTCAGCTCAGCGACCGCCGAGAATGGCGATGTAGTCGGACACCCACTTGTGATAGGGCACGCACTGGTTGTTCTGGCTCTTGCACTGCGCAACCGGCGTACGCCAGAACGAGATCTTGTCGAAGTCGTTGTAGCCCTGGCGTGCGCAGCCATCGTCGCCGAGCAGCTTGTTGCCCTTGCAGGCGGCGGGCACCGCAGGTACCGAACCAAACCAGGCGGCGAGATCGCCCTGCAGCTTCGGGTTCAACGAATGCTCGAGCCACATGTACGCGCAGTTCGGATGCTTGGCTTCGGCATGCATCATCGTCGAGTCAGCCCAGCCGGATGCACCCTCGACCGGCACCACGGTCGCAATCGGCGCCTTCTTCGAGCCGAGGATATTGGCCTGGAACTGCCAGGAGCTGGACGCCACCACGCCCTCGTTAGTGAAGTCGTCGATCTGCACGAATGCGTCGTGCCAGTACTTGCCGACGATCTGACGCTGCTTGCGCAGCACATCGAGCGCCGCCTTGTACTGGGTCTCATTGAGCTCGTACGGGTCTTTGATGCCCAGCGACGGGTTTTTCTTCTTCAGGTACAGCGCCGCATCGGCGATATAGATCGGACCGTCAAACGCCTGCACGCGTCCTTTGTTGCTCTTGCCGTCAGGCAGAGTCTGCTCTTCGAAGACCACGCTCCAGCTATCCGGCTTCTTGTTGCCGAACACCTTGGTGTTGTACATCAGGACGTTCCATCCCCACTGGTAGGGCACGCCGTAATGGGTATTGTTTTCATAATGCCATGGGGCTTTTTGCAGGCGCGGGTCGATGTTCTTGTAGCTGGGGATCAGGCTCACATTGATCGGTTGCACGCGCTTGCCGCGAATCAGCCGGGTCGATGCATCGCCACTGGCTGTCACGAGGTCGAAGCCGCCCTCATTCATCAGCGCCACCATCTCGTCGGAGGTGCCGGCATTCTTCACGTTCACCTTGCAACCGGTCTTCTTCTCGAAGTCGGTCACCCAGTCGAAGCTCTTGTCGGTGGCGCCGCGCTCGATGTAGCCGGGCCAGGCGACGATATCGACCTGGCCTTCGCCCTTGCCTATCTTCTGTAGCGGCGCCTGCGCGAAGCTCGCGCCGGTAAACGCCGTCAATGTCAGTGCAGCTGCTGCTCGCTTCATGTTGCTCATGATGGTCTCCGCAGGTTGGGTACAACGACAATGTGTCCTGATGGCGGGCCGGAGAGTGGGTTCCGGGACAGCCGGCCCGCTTTGCCAGCCGCATGACCATAGGCCTTGACCCTAAATTCTGGAAAGTTCAATATTCCATCATCTGGCGTTCTATTTTTTAGATAGCCTGCCGACCCTATCCTTTCCGACGATCTCCAAGCCGACGCGGAGCCATGCACAAGCACTTCACGCTGAAGCAGTTTCGCTATTTCCTCGCGGTGTCCGAATCGGGCTCAGTAGCCTCGGCTGCACGCATGGTCAACATCGCCCAGTCGGCGCTGACCAAGAGCATTCAGGAACTCGAGAGCACGCTCGGCACCCCGCTGTTCGATCGCTCGCCACGCGGCATGGAGCTGACCCAGGCGGGATACCGCTTCGAGGCCAGCGCGCGCAAGGTGATTGCTGCAGTCGCACAAGCCGGCGCCGTCGATCATGAAGATCGCCACGAGCTGACCGGAGCGCTCACCATCGGCGTGACCAGCCTGATGGCTGGCTACGGGCTGTCCGACCTGCTGTCGCGCTTCCAGCGCGCGCACCCGGAAGTGCAAGTGCACATTTTGGAAGATTCGCCGCCCTTTCTCGAGCATTTGCTGGTCAATGGCGAAGTGGACCTGGCGATCATGGTGGTCAATGCCCTGGGCGATCCGCAAGCGCTCGAGGTGGAGACGCTGTCAACTTCGCCGAACCGGGTATGGATGTCCCCCAGCCATCCGCTGGCTGAACGCAGCGAACTCGCACTGGCTGAGTGCGCGAGCGCCCCGCTGATCGTACTCGAGGCTGACCGGATCGAGGACATGCAGCGCGCGGTATGGCGCCGCTACGGCCTGGTGCCCGACGTCAAGCTGCGCACCAGCTCGCTGGAAGCGGTGCGCTCGCTGGTCGGCGTTGGCGCGGGAATCACCATCCTGCCAGACTTCCTGTACCGGCCGTGGACACTCGACGCCGAACGCATCGAGGTCAGGAAACTGCGCGACGCGGTGCCGGCCACCGACATCGGACTGGTGACCCGACGCGGCGTGCGCCGCCGCGAAGTGGTCGACCAGTTCATGCAGCTGGCGCGGGCGCCCGGCGGCCATCGACGCTGATGGCAGCGCCGCCTGCCAGCCCGCACCAGCTCCGTATCTGCTTCGTATCTGCGCCCTACCCGGCCCGCATCTCAGCCTGCATGCCAGCTGCCGATCCAGTCAGTGGTGTCCTTCAGCGCGCGGTCGAAGCGCGCGAGCAGTTCGTCGATTTCGGCGTCGCTGATGATCAGTGGCGGCGAGAAGGCGACGATGTCGCCGGCCATCGTGCGCAGGATCAGCCCATGCTCTTGCGCCCGCCGCACCAGATAGGCACCGACGCCGCGCTCGGGCGGGAAAGGCTGGCGCCTGAGCGGATCGGCGGCGAGCTCGACGCCGGCGATCAGGCCCATGCCGCGCACGTCGCCAACAAAAGGATGGCCGACATACTTTTGCAAGCCCTGCTGCAAACGCGGCGCGACGCGCCGCACATGGCCGATCACGTCGTCCGACTCGTAGATGCGCAAGGCCTCGAGCGCGACGGCACAGGCGACCGGATGACCGCCATAGGTATAGCCGTGGCCGAATACGCCGACTGAGGCGCTCGCGTCGGCCACCGCCTGGTAGACGCGCTCGCTGACGTACAAGGCCGACATCGGCACGTAGGCAGAGGTGAGCATCTTGGCCACGGTCACGAAATCCGGCTGCAGGCCGTAGATCTCGCTGCCGAACCGCTCACCCAGGCGTCCGAAGCCGGACACCACCTCATCGGCGATCAGCAGGATGTCGTACTTGCGCAGAATAGGCTGGATCAGCTCGAAATAGTGCGGCGGCGGCACAATCACGCCGCCGGCGCCCTGCACCGGCTCGGCGATAAAGGCGCCGACCGTCTCCGGCCCCTCGCGCAGTATGGTCTCCTCAAGTTCGCGCGCGAGGCGCTGCGCAAACGCGTCCGGCGACTCATCGGGGGCAGCGAACTGGTAAGGGTGTGGACAGGCGACCCGCACGACATCCGGCAGCGGCAAGTCAAAATGGCGATGCATGGTCGGCAGGCCGGACAGCGACGCCGACGCCAGCGTCACGCCGTGATAGCCCTTGTCACGCGCGATGATCTTCTTCTTTTTGGGCTGACCGATCGCATTGTGGTAGTACCGGACCAGCTTGAACGCGGTGTCATTCGACTCGGAACCGGAGTTGGCGAAGAGCACGCGCGCCATCGGCACCGGCGACCAGGCCATCATTTTCTCGACCAGCTCTGTCACCGGTCCTGACACCTTGCCTGAGAAGGTGTGATAGTAGGGCAGCACCTGCATCTGGCGGTGCGCAGCCTCGACCAGTCGCTGCTCGGAGAAGCCGAGCGCCGCGCACCAGAGACCGGCCATCCCTTCAATGTATTCCTTGCCGCGCTCGTCGGTAACGTGAACGCCGCGTCCGCTGACGATGACCAGCGCACCGTCGCGCTCGACCTGTCTGGGATTGGTGTAAGGGTGAAAGTGAAACCTGGCGTCCATTTGCGCCGCATGCGTCAGCGTCATCTGTCGAGCTCCCGGTAATGGTTGAAGTCGGATCACGCCATCGAGGCAAGACAGCCGCGCGGCGGTTCACAACTGCGGCCGATTGTATTTCATGTCGCGCATCGGTATGCAAACCCTGATGCTTTCGATAAGCATCGCGCATTACGCCATCCGCTGCGCCGTGCCGGCTCGACATTCGCTACAATCAAAGCGCCCGCAACCGACCCAAACTGATCCCCATGGCCATCAATGTCCTCGGCACCCCGCTGAAGCCCTGCTCCACTGACCCGATGACGGGCTACTTCCGCGATGGCTGCTGCAATACGGACGCCACCGACCGCGGCTCGCACGTGGTCTGTGCCGAAGTGACGGCGGAATTCCTCGAATTTTCCAGGCAGCGCGGCAATGACCTGAGTACCCCGCGTCCGGAATTTCAGTTTCCGGGACTGTCCCCGGGTGATCGCTGGTGCCTGTGTGCGTTGCGCTGGAAAGAAGCGTTCGATGCGGGCATGGCGCCATACGTGGTGCTCGAGTCGACCCATGTCAACGCATTGAAGTACGTCGAGATTCAGCAGCTGCTCGCGTACCGTCTGCCGGCCTGAATCCGCGCTCATGCTGATTAACAGCATCGTCTACGAGGACGGTCAGCGTGTTGCACAGCTGGCCCCGGAAGACATTAGCGAGCATCTTCACCGGCCCGGCAGCTTCATCTGGGTCGCCCTGAAAGATGCGACCGAGGAAGAGCTTGCGCGCATGCAGGAAGAGTTTGGACTGCATCCGCTGGCGGTCGAGGATGCCAGCCACGGACATCAGCGCCCCAAGCTGGAAGAATATGGCGACACCCTGTTCTGTGTGATCCATCTGCTCGAACGAGACGGTGACGATATCCGGGTCGGTGAGGTTGATATCTTCGTTCATCCGAGCTTCACGCTGTCGGTGCGCAGCGGCAGTACCGTCGATTTCCTCGGTGTGCGCGAACGCTGCGAGCGCGAGCCGGATATGCTGAGGCAAGGCACCGGCTTTGTTTTCTATGCGCTGCTGGACCATGTGGTGGACGGCTACTTCCCGATGCTGGATGCGCTGGAAGGCGAGTTGGAAAGTATCGAGTCGCGCATCTTCGAGAAGAACGCAGCGCGCGACAATATCGAGCGGCTGTATGCACTCAAGCGCAAGAGTATGAGCGTGCGCCATGCTGTGCTGCCGATGCTGGAATTTATCGGCAAGCTGCATGGCGGACGCGTACCGCCGGTCTGCCAGAACACGCAGGAATATTTTCGTGACGTGAACGATCACCTCGCGAGACTCGCGATTCGGCTCGAGGGCATCCGCGAGGCGATTTCCACGGCCATCCAGGTGAACCTCGCGATGGTGGGCATCGAGGAATCCGAGATCACGAAAAAGCTCGCCGCGTGGGCATCGATCTTTGCTGCCTCGACCGCGCTCGCCGGCATCTGGGGGATGAACTTCGAATTCATGCCTGAACTACGCTGGCGTTGGGGCTACCCGATGGCGCTTGGGCTGATCGCGGTCGTATCGGCGCTGCTATTCCGGCGTTTCCGGCGCGCGGGCTGGATCTGAGCAGCTCAGGCACACCTGCGACAATCCGGGCTTGACACGATAAAGAACATGTGATGAAAATTTCCTACACACGGCATGCCGCCGGCACTTTGCCGGGAAGCCAGCCTCCGGTTCAGCGTGTTGAACCGCATCCGACGGAAGACGGACCACTGGTGTCCTGCCTGATGGTGACTCGCGGAAATCCCGGGCTGGTGGCGCAGTCCCTCGCCTGCTTCCGTGCGCAGACCTGGAGGCACAAGGAACTCGTCATCGTCTGTGACGATGTCAGCGCAGAATTGCGGCAACTACTTGAACGTGAACCCTCCGTCCGGCTGATCGAGATCAGCGAAAAGCTCCCCCTCGGCGATTTGCGCAATCTGTCGGTCGCCCGAAGCCGCGGCACCTATGTCTGCCAGTGGGATGACGACGATCTGTATGATCCGCGCCGGATCGCCACGCAGGTGGGCGTCATGACTGCGTCCGGCGTGATGGCCGTGTTCTTGAGTCGCTGGCTGATCTGGTGGCCCGCTCGCGACACGCTGGCGCTGTCTCCGCAGCGGGTATGGGAAGGATCGATGCTGGCGCATCGCTCGGTCATTCCGGTCTACCCGTCGCTGCGGCGCAAAGAGGATACCTACGTCGTGAAGTGGATCACCTCCCACCATGCGACGGCACTGCTCGATTGCCCTCAGATGTACTGCTACCGAATCACTGGCGAAAACACCTGGGACGAAGCGCATTTCGATTTCTTGATTTCCCGGTCGGCCAGGGTTTTCGAAGACGAAGAAAAGCGCCGGATGATGCAATTGCCCTGCTTCCGCATCGAGCCGACGCAGGCCGTATCGACTACAGCGCCAGCGTGATGCGTTGACCCGCAGCGCGCGAGCAGCAGGCCATCATGCGACGATTTTCTTGACGCTCGGCGCGACTCAGCACCAGGTCCCGGTGGTTCACCGCGCCGTCGATGACGGCGACTTCGCAAGAACCGCACAGGCCCTCGCCGCAATCGCTCTGTACGTCGATGTTGACTCCCCGCAGTGCTTCCAGCAACGTTTGGCCGGAGGCCACTTGCAGCACCATCCCCGAATCGCGCAGCTCAACTTCGAACGGCCATTCGCGCGCCGGATCGGGCTGGCCTTGCGCCGTATGGAAATGCTCGACGCGCAGTGCATCCGCCGGCCAGCCGGCACACGCTTGCTCGATGGACTGGAGCAGCCGCTGCGGTCCACAGGCATAAATCCTTGCATGCGGGTCAGGAGTCGCCAGCAGGGCAGTGAAATCTGCGCGCGTACCTTCGTCAGACAGATGCAGCCGCAGCCGCTCGCCGTGCCGTTCGAAAAGTTCATCGACGTAGGCCATCGCGGCGCGGCTGCGGCCGCAGTAATGCAGCTCATAGTCGATGCCAAGTGCCCGCGCGTTATTCGCCATCGCCATGATGGGCGTAATGCCTATGCCGCCGGCGATCAGGATCGCGCGCGTCAAGTACGCTTCATCATGAGCATCAAAACGAAAATGATTACGCGGCCCGCGTACACGGATAAGGTCACCTTCGGCAAGCTTGTCGTGTATCCAAACGGACCCGCCGCGACTGGCCGGATCGCGTAGCACAGCGACCCTGAATGATGAGGCATCGGCACTGTCGCCACATAATGAATACTGACGCGACAGTCCGGTGTCGCCGCATTCGATGTCGATATGTGCGCCCGGCTGCCAGCGAGGCAATGGCCGTCCGTCGGCCGTGACCAGAGTCAGCTCGACGATATCAATAGCGATCCTGCGACGACGCGCCACGCGCAATGACCACGCGCTGTGGGCACGGGTCGATTCACCGATACGTACCGGCTGGTGACGCGCCCGTATCGACGGATCCCGCCGCTCCGGATTCTGCGACGGATCCCATTCAACCCACAGATGCTCGGGCCCGCGGAAGGAAATATTCGGTAAATAGGTGAAGCGCTGCTCCGCTAGTTTCATGTGCGGCAGGCGACGCGACAGCTCTTCGAGGAAAATCTGCAGCTCCATGCGCGCGAGATTCTTCCCCATGCACTGGTGCGCGCCATAGCCGAAGGACAGGTGGTCGCTCGCATTGTCGCGATGGATATCGAGCAGGTCGGCATCATTGAAATGCTGTTCGTCGTGATTACCCGAGGTCATCACCATCAGCACTTTCGAGCCTGCGGCCAGGTCGACGCCGCCCACCGAGACGTCTTCCAGCGCGACACGACGCCAGGCGATGATGGAACCCGAGAAACGCAGGGATTCTTCGACAGCATTCGGGATCAGTGAAGGATTGTCGGAGAGTTCGCGCCATGCGCTCGGATGCTGAAGCAGCAAGCGCACCGCATTGGCTGTGGCGTTCGCCGTGGTTTCGTGCGCGGCGACGATACCGGCCATCATCATCGAATGCAGATAGGAATCCGTAACGATGTCGGGATGCTGGGCCTGCAGACGCAGGCCATACTTCATCCACCCCGGGCCGGACGGGTCGCGCCGCATCTTGTCGAGAATGCGGCCCGACAGCTGCCAGAAATTGCCGACCGCATGCGCGACGCGCAGCTGCTCCTGCTCGTCCGGGCGCCCCCAGGTGTTGAGCGTGTGCGCGATCGAGTATTGCCGCAGCAGCGGCATGTCCTCCTCATCGACGCCGAGGAAATGCAGCGCGATCGTCAGCGGCACCTCCCACAACATCTGGTCGACCAGATCGGCGCGACCAGCATCGATGAAGCGATCGACATAGTCGCGCGCCAGCCGGCGCGCGAGCGGCTCATGCTCGCGCACGGCCGCAGGCGTGAAAGGATCGATCAGCAGGCGCCGACGCGCCATGTGTGCCGGCTCGTCCTCATTGACCAGCGTGCGGTTCATCGCGTAGCCGTACGAGGCCAGTACCTTTTGTACGGCCTCGGTCGGCGGCGTGATTTTTTCAAGCGCGTTGGACGGGCTGAAGCGCCGATGGTCACGGAAAATTTCCTTGATATCGTCGTAGCGCGTTACCACCCAGTAGCCAAGCTCAGGGCTGAAGAATACCGGCTCCTTCTCGCGCGCCCAGCGCAGGTAGGCCGGCGGATCCTGCGCATAGGCATCACCGAAGGGATTGAAGGCCGCCGCATCATGGCTGACCGGGCAGCCGCGCGGATCCGCCGGACGGGCAGGACCCGCTTTGTCTGCTTCGCTCATGCCTTCGGCTTGATGTGGTCGCGTACCATGATCAGCGCCAGTACCGAGACCACCATCGATCCGCCCAGAAGATTCAGGTAGGCGTTCGCGCCACCGGCCGTAATCATTGCGGCGCCGACGAAGGAACTGAGGATCGCGCCCAGGCGGCCGAACGACAGTGCCGCTGCTGTTCCCGTCACACGGATTGCGGTCGGATAGATATGCGCGCACAACGCATAGAGCGCGCACTGCAACGCGGTGATAAACAAGCCGTGCACGCCAAGGCCGAGCAGAAAGGCTTGCGGATCCGCTGTGATGCTGATGGATTTCAGCGCGAATGCCGTGACAGCCGACATCGCTGCCCAGACCGTCATCGGCCAGCGCGAGCCGAAACGGTTCATCGCCAAGGCGCACAGCACGGCGCCGATCACGCCACCGAAGTTGTAGGCGGTGAGTCCCATGCCGGCCAGTGCCGGCGACAGGCCTTCGGTGGTCAACATCGTCGGCAGCCAGCTGAAGGCACTGTAGATTGACAGCAGCGTCATGAAGAAGGCCAGCCACAGCCACAGCGTGTCATGCGCGCGACCTTTGCGGAACAGCGCGCCGAGACTGCCCTGACGTGCGACATCGGCCACCCCATCGGTAAACTCGCGCACATGCGTAACCTTGTGGGCCATACGCGCCATCAGCGTGCGCAACTCCTCCCAGCGTGTCGACTGGCGCGCCAGATATTTCGGCGATTCGCGCAACACGAAGATGAGAATCAGTGCATAGGCCATCGGCATCAAACCACCGATCACAAAAAACGTCCGCCAACCCTGCACTGGCAACACCTGTCCGGCGACCAGGCCCGCAAGCATGCCGCCCAGCGGATAGCAGACGATCGCGGTGGTCACCGCCATCGTGCGATAGCGCAGCGGAATGAACTCGGCAGTTAACGTGGTGGCCGTCGGCAGTGCCGCACCGATGCCGAGTCCGGCAAAAAAGCGAATGGTGGCAATGGTCGTAATGTCGCCGGCTGAGGCAATCAGCGCGGTCGATCCTCCAAACAGGAAAATACTGGCGATCATTACCGGCTTTCTGCCAACTCTGTCAGCGATCACGCCCGCCGCCAGGCTGCCAATGGCCATGCCGACAAGGCCACTGGCGACCGCGACCGAAAATGCCGCACGGGTGACCCCCCACTCTTTCATGATGGCCGGGATCGCATAGCCGATCATCTGGCCATCGAAACCGTCCAGCACGATCGCCAATGCCGCCAGCACGTAAATCATTTTCTGCGTCGACGAGAAACCTCCGTCGTCGATCGCCTTCATCACATCGAAGCTTGCGCCCGGCGCGTTTGCTGTTGCCAAAGTCATGTCTCCTCCAGTGGCCGGCTCATCGACCGGCTCTGTGATTTATTTATTGTCGGAGGCCCACGCCGACGCAGCACGAGCCACCTTTGGCCGCCCCACCCTGCATTGACATCCGCGAGCGAGTGCAGCGGTGGCAACGTATCACTTAATTCGCCGCTTGCAAACCGGGAAGCAAGGATTTATCCCTGAAGCTGACCCCGGCCATCACCGCAACCTCGACGACCATCTGATACGGAAAATAACTATATTGGCATGGCATCATATCGTTTTGAATGAATCTGGCCGTGTCTGCTGCAGCGCAGCTGACATCACCATCGCTGCTGCTCATGACCTGTCAACTGCGCGCCCGCTGGCGCCGACCCGCTTCGCCTCGCCATCTGATCGCTGCGCTACTCATGGCAGGTATGTCGGTGTACGGCACGCATGCGCTGGCGCAGTCCTCCGTTGTCGTGAAAGACACCATCGCGCAACGCGTCGTCGCTTGCGCTGCCTGTCACGGCAAGGAGGGGCGCGCAACCCGCGACGGCTATTTCCCTCGCATCGCAGGCAAGCCGGCCGGCTACCTGTACAAGCAGTTGATCAACTTCCGCGAAGGCCGTCGCCGCTATCCTGCAATGAATTACATGGTGGCCCATCTGTCGGATGCCTACCTGCGTGAAATCGCCGACTACTTCGCCGCACTGCAATTGCCCTACCCGCCGGCGCAAGCGCCGCTGGCGGACACAGCTGCACTTGCACGGGGTCGTGCGCTCGTCAATGACGGCGACAAGGCGCGGCAGATACCTGCCTGCACGACCTGCCACGGAGCGCGGCTGACTGGCCGCTTGCCCGCGATACCCAGCCTCGTCGGTCTGTCGCGTGATTATCTGAACGCCCAGTTCGGCGCATGGCGCTCGGGCGCACGCCAGGCTGACGCACCGGATTGCATGGCCGAGATCAGCCGCAAGCTGACGTCGGATGATGTTGCAGCGCTGTCCGCATGGCTGGCATCGCAGCCGGTGCCAGACACGATGCATGCGGAGCCGGCAAAATCAGCGGCCTTGCCGATGCATTGCGGGAGCGTTCTGCAATGAGTGCGTCGGTCCCTCCCCGTCGCATCATCCGACCGTATCGTCGCTCGCTTCGCTGGCTACTGGCCTGCTGCGGTGTGACGATGACGTTGTTACTGCTGGTCGTGGGATATCAGTGGCTGGTGGATCCCGATAGCGACCGACGCGGCAGCCAGCCGCTGGATGCCGCAGCCGCCACCGAGCGCGGCGCACTATTGGCGCGCGCCGGCAACTGCATGGGCTGCCACACCACGCGCGGCGGCCAGCCATATGCGGGTGGCCGCGCGATCGTGACGCCCTTCGGTGACATCTACGCATCGAACATTACGCCGGATGCAGACACCGGCATCGGCCGATGGAGTGCCGATGACTTCTGGCGCGCGCTACATAACGGAAAATCCAAAGACGGCTCCATGCTGTATCCGGCCTTTCCGTATCCCAGCTACACCCAGGTGACGCGCGACGACGCCGACGCGCTGTATGCGTTCCTGCGGACGATACCGCCGGTCAGGCAGACGAATCGTGAGCATCGTCTCGCCTTTCCCTACAACCAGCGTCTGGTTCTGGCGTTCTGGCGAACACTGTATTTCCGCCCGGGAGAATACCGGCACGATACGAAGCGAAGCGACGAATGGAACCGCGGTGCTTATCTGGTGAGGGGGCTGGGTCATTGCACTGCTTGTCACACACCCCGCGACGTGCTGGGTGGCAGTATCGACAGCCAGCATCTGTCCGGTGGCATCATTCCCGCGCTGAACTGGCATGCACCGGCGCTCACCGGCGGCAGCAGCGGACTCGGCGAATGGGAGATCCATGAGATTGCCGAGCTGCTCGGCACCGGCGTATCCGCACGCGGCGCGGCTTTCGGCCCGATGGCGGAGGTGGTCAGCAGCAGCCTGCAGTACCTGCCAAAGGAAGATCTGTATGCGATGGCGCTATACCTGAAATCACTGCCTGCCGTGTCTGCAAAAAGCCGCGCACCGACCCTGAGCCCGAGATCGGCTGAAGATCAGTCCGTGCTGGCGCTGGGCGCGACCGTCTATAAGCAGCACTGTGTCGACTGCCACGGCGCGGACGGGCGCGGCGCACCGAACGCGTATCCCGCCCTCGCCGGCTATGTATCGGTCACATCGGACAGTGGGCTGAACGCGATCAGGCTGGTACTCAATGGTGGCTTCCCGCCCAGCACGGCAGGCAACCCGCGACCGTACGGCATGCCGCCGTTCGGCACGATGCTGAGCGACGAGGAAGTCGCTGCGGTGGTTTCTTATGTGCGCCACCAGTGGGGATGGCAGGGGCCACTGGTGTCGACGAACGAAGTGAGGCGAGCGCGGGGAGCGGCGGCTGATTGACGCCGCAATAGCACGCAGCAGCCCAATGCTTGAGGACATCGGCGCAGCCCAGGTCACCGAAATTGACTGGCCAAGTCAGTTCAGCCGAGGGTCGCCACCATTTCAATTTTCGGTGCCACAGCTTTTACGACTTTCTGAATGCCGTGGCCCGGATTGACCTGGCGATTCGAAACGATCAATCCAAGTTTCTCAAGCATGCCGACATCCTTGGTGACAGCCGAACGATTGCGATGAAGCCGGCTAGACAGCTGACTTATCGTTTTTGGCTCGTGCATCACTTCAAGCATTAAACGGCGGCGCGCTTCTGATAGCACGGCGAACATCCGCTGCGGATCTTCAAATGCAAAGGTAACGCAGCCATCGAATGGCTCGCCTCGATCGGCGCGTCGCGCCGCATCCTTCGCCCTGGCAAAGAAATCATCCACGCTGTCCGATCGAACAACAACTTTAGTCATGACTTTTTTCCCTTCAGTGATCCGATTATCTCAGACCATTCCTTCTGAAACCGTTCAGAGGTTGCTTCAAAACTCACGCAGTCAACGGGCTCCACCTTTCCCATGAAATGACGATGGTGATATCCATGCGCATTGTCAAAACCGAGAACCCGGCCGTTGTCTTTACTGTAAATCGCGTGATTGATGTAAGCGATGTTGTACCTGGTCACCACTTTTTCACGCTTGGTCGCGTACCCCCAAACCTCGTACCGTAACACCCCTCCCCCCGATTTCGCCTTAAGTTCATATCGCTCCTGCTCAAGCAGAATTTCTTTGGGGTGAGATGTCATTTTGAAATTTTCAGGTATGCCGAATGAAAGCACACCTGATGCATTCCAAACCGTTCGAGTCAACTACGCAACACGCTTTCGCGCAAGGAAGCTTAGCCTCCCGATCGAAGATCTTCCCTCTCTGATCCGTTCCCAAGGATTGAATCTGGCCCTCTTTCTGAAAAGACAGGGGTCATGCCTGGATCAGCAATAAATGCGGCAAAGTCATTGCCGCGCTCCCGCAATGCCGCCCTTCCTGCGCTTTCCTGAGAACACAATAAATATGTTTTATTCCAGGAATTCCTCATATTTTTATTGACGCCCCATAAAGAGTCGCTTAAGATTCATTCAATCCATGACTATTTCATGGAATTCATCACACAGGAGATGGCCGTGGCCAAAAAAATCGATAAAAAAACGCTCTTTCAAGACTACTTCGAGACCGCAAGCGAAGTCCTGTCCACATTTGAAGTCACTTTTGGCATCAAAGGAGTGTGGCAGCAGTTCTTCGGAATAGAATCGGGCGACCGTTTTTCGCTCAACTCGTCAGAAATCAACAAAACGGCCCAGGAATTCGTTCTGCGCTCTGGCGCATGGCGCGCCTTGTCTGATCTCTACGACTACGCCATTGACGGAATAGCGGGAGACGTCGACCCAGCCTACATTGTCAGTGCAGGCGCAGAAGTCTTGTCGTTCATGAGGACCGAAAATCACTCCCATTCGGAAGAGTGGGAAATGGTGACCGCAAAAGGCGACGGGCGCTTTGCATTAGATAACGGAGATGACGTCGCCATCGAGAAGGTCGCTCTTCTCGCCGAAGTGGATGTCAGAACCGTACGAAATGCTATCAGCGCCGGCGAGATGACTGCATACAAAGTGGCGGACGGTCTTTGGCCGGGACAGTATGTGGAAAACGCCTCTGCACGCCAATGGCTGAAGGGACGGCGAGGATTTAAGCCGACGGTGATGGATGCCAATACCATCGTCGGTCTTGAACAAGTTACGACGCCCGCTGCATTCGGCGCATTTCTGTCATCACAACGACAGAAGCTCGCCCTAGACACGAAAGATGGCAAGCTCGCGGTCTTTCACCCTGCAGTAGATGGGTCCGCCGTGAGTGCTCTTGAGGCAGGTGTATTCAACCTTCCCCTAGACGCCGTGTTTCCGATTGCCGAGTTCTACCAGTTGGAGAGAAAGACGTTCCTGGCCTGCGTAATGCGAGTTTTCTTCGCGGATCAGTTGGCGTCGATTCGCGAATTTTTGGTCGCCGGTTAAGGAGATGACCGTGCAAAACCGACAAATCACCCAACACGCTCGCACCAGGATGCAGCAGAGGGCAATCAGCGAACTTCAAGTTCGGCTGATTCAGGAATTTGGACAATACGCCTACCAAAAGGGAGGAGCCCAATTCGTGTACATCCCCGAAAAAATGCTTACGGAGCTGCGTCATGCAGTGAACAAGCTAGCCGGTATGGCCCTTGTTATCGGAGAAGAGGAAAAGGTAATAACTGCGATGCACCAGCACCAACGCATCAGACGAACCGAGTGCGCAGCGTAATAACAGACAAATGAAGGGGAGACTCTATGGCTTGCCTACCTGAACATGGCCGGATTCTCTGCACCAAATGCTTCGATACAAAACCGGAGTTCGATAAAACGAAACGGGTCGAAGGTTTTTGGCGGATTACCTCCAATCCGCTCGCGTGGGGAAATCCGAATGCTGAAACTGTAGTGCTCGGCTTCTCGAAAGGCCCAACCCAAGCTGGAGCCTTGGCAACAACTCCGCACAATGACATTGCATACAAGGGCGGGCGAGCAAATGTTGCGAAGATTCTTGCGCATATCGGTATGCTATCGATTCCGGTTGGCCACGATCCCTCTACCTGTATCAGCGAAAAAATAGCGAACTCCACCGGGTCATTCCACTTTGGATCGCTCATTCGCTGCACCGTTGAGCGCTTCGACGAAGGCTCCTCAGAATGGAAGGGCTCAGGTGGCGGAATGCTGGATAAATTTGTTGCGACCGCTTTTGGCCAGTCCGTCGCACGTAATTGCATCCAACAACACTTGGCGAATTTCTCAGATAACACGAAGTTAATTGTGATGTTTGGCTTGGGTTCGAAGCTAAATTATGTGAAAGCGTCATTCAACCTCTTCATGGACGTACTTGGCGGCGCCTGGTCATGGATCAATGACGTGGCCTACACAAACGGGAAAATCATAGTTGTCCATGTCGAACATTTTGCATCGCAAGGCGCACTGATCTCCCAGTGGATGGGGACAGGCGGACATGAGCGAGGTAAATATGGGCAGCTAGCCAAGGATGCCGTCGCATCGGCATTTACAATCAGAGAAACGCAACACACCAAGACCTTAACGATTGATAAAACCATACTCACAGCGAAAGTCACAACCAACCGTTCGATTACACCTCCTCAATTAGAGGAGCGCGACTTCAAAGTCCAAGGAATATCCATAGGAGTCCGCTCAGACATTGGCATTATCTTGAAAACTATCGAGGAGTCAGGCTACCGCCTCGTGAACGAAAACAAAAAATTAGCTGAATTCTGTTCGGAATCCGGAAAGTCAATGTATGTTCTGAAAACGGGCGCAACCCTGAACAACATCAAAGTGATGGTCCATCCTGGACTAAATTCAGAGGCACTGCGTCGCTTGAGTGGCGTCGACTCCGTATCCCCGGAACACCGCTTTCACTCAAATATGCCGCAATTCCCAAAGCGGCTCCACACCGGAAAAACGGAAATCACTTTCGGATGGCAATTGACAATAGGAACGCTAGGTGCTTTGGAGTCATTTCTAAACTCATTTGACGAAATGTGAGCCCAGCTTCTGGCAACAATCTGGACCAAGCTTGCAGTATATTCAACATAAAGAATGCTGCTGTGAGATGGTTTGAGACACCAATACGCTCAACCTGAAAATATTCGAAGATTCGGTGCATCGACCTTGCGTCCAATACGGGAAAAGGCCGCTGCAATTTTTTACATTTATTCGATGATTACAGAAACATCCACCAGCGCCACACGCGCTGGTGCGGCAAGAGTATCTGGCAACGCCTCTTGAATTCCTCGCACAGCGTGCCGGAGCTGGGCATCTCGATTTTCATCGTCCCCAAGACGCATGTGAAGGGAGAGTTCGAGCGCAAAACCGACATGGTCCTGGTCTGCAATTCAGTCGCCCAAAAGGTGATCGATGCACAGCGCGGCAAAAGCGCGCAGCACGTCTTCGTCTACCGGCGCGAGCTCGGGAAAACCAGCGAGACGGACAAAGAGCGGGAATGGAAGCCGATCGAGGTCATGAACAACACGGCATGGCAAAACGCCCGGTTGAAGGCCGAACTGGGTGA
>JACCDS012134462.1_pt1 | contig 102984 bp, 106 predicted proteins | sample 7446441 | NCBI WGS metagenome assembly JACCDS01 (sample SAMN15323445, study PRJNA562643) | freshwater metagenome | isolation source: river surface water | place: USA:Blue River Watershed | collected 2017-08-17
CCATTGACCGCAAGAATGAAATCCCCAGGGCGAATGCCGGCTGCCTCTGCAGGTCCACCCTGACTAATTCGCGTGACTGCGACATAACCGGAGCCGTCATCCGTTGATACGCCCAGCCAAGGCCGAAGCTGCCCGACGGGTCGCCCCCCTTGTCTGAGCTGCTCGAGCACAGGCATCAGAATCTCAATTGGAACGAACATATTTCCCGGCACAGACTGATCCCCCCGGGCGTCCTGCAGAAACAAGGAGCCAACACCGACTAAGGCGCCGTCCTCATTTAAAAGTGGGGCACCCGCCCAGGCAGGATGAGGGGGAAATGTGTACAGCGGTGCCTCTAACAGGTATTCCCAGGGCCCAGTAAAGAGCCGGCGTGACACCAGCTGCGTTGGCAACCCTGGCCCAAACCCTGAGAACGGCAATGCAATTAAAAGGTCGTCGACCTTCAAGTGACGTGAATCGCCAAGCGTCAGTGGTTTAAGCGACAGCGGAAGAATGGATTTGATCAATGCAAGCCCGGTTGCATGATCATAGGCAATCACACGGGCGGGATAGGTCTTTCCATCGTGAAGCCGAATGTCCAGCCGCTCAGATTCAATGACCAGGTAGCCGATCGTCAGAATATGACCCTCACGATCAATCACCGCACCGGAACCAACGCGGGTTTTGCCAAGGGTAGTCGTGCTTCTTGCGCCCTCAACGGCCTGGCTAACCACCCCAACAATGGACTGATTCAGATGAAGAAGCGGATCTGATTTCTCCGCCGCCGCAGTCGCAGACCAGGTCCAGAGCAACCCCGAGACAAACGTGGTCAGGAGCACAACGAAAGTCCAACTCGGTACACTACGGCGCATGAAAAAAGTCATCGTTTCCCTCGCCCTCATCGGCATGTTACCCGTTGCGTTCTCGGCCCCTGCCGAGGCCTCCACCGTCACCCAATCCGAAAAGCACAGTTTTCGGGTCGTTGAACTTATCCGCCCCCTGAAGCATCCATGGTCGATCGCCTGGTTGCCCGACGGTCGGATGCTGATCACCGAGCGGTCTGGCACCCTACGAATTGCGTCAAAAGATTTTCAACTAGATCCTAAACCCATTGCGGGATTACCTGAAATCCGGGTAGCAAGCCAAGGGGGACTCTTTGATGTTGCCGTCCACCCAAGCTACCGGCAAAACGGATGGATCTATCTTTCGTTTGCAGAGCCTGGAAGTGGGGGATCGAGTACAGCGCTTATCCGAGGCAAACTCGATGGGAATCGACTGGTCAGTCAGGAGCGACTTTTTGGGCTTGAGCCTAAAACTAACTCCGGTCACCACTTTGGTGGCAAGATCATTCTGACGGAACAAGGCATCGTTTATCTCACTTTAGGAGATCGCGGCGCCAAAGATCGTGCCCAGCAACTCAATGACCATGCAGGATCCGTGATTCGCCTGCAGGACGATGGCAAGGTTCCGAAAGACAATCCCTTTGTCGGTCAAAAGACAGCCCGCCCTGAAATCTTCTCTTACGGGCATCGCAATATTCAGGGCGCTGCCCTGCACCCGCAGACCGGCGAGCTCTGGACACATGAGCATGGCCCGCAAGGCGGGGATGAGATCAATATCGCGCGCGCAGGAAAAAACTACGGCTGGCCCGTAATCACCTACGGCGTGAACTATGTGGTGGGAACCAAAATCGGTGAAGGGACTGAAAGGCTGGGAATGGAACAGCCTCTTTATCAGTGGACACCGTCAATTGCCGTCTCTGGCATGGCCTTCTATCAGGGCAACGCATTTCCGCAATGGCAAGGCAATCTCTTCGTGGGTGCGTTGCGTGGATCAATGCTGGTACGCCTTGAACTTGAGGGCAACCGAGTCACGAAAGAAGAGCGCCTGCTTCAGGGGGCCGTAGGTCGAATTCGTGACGTCCGCGTCGGGCCGGATGGACTCATTTATTTTTTAACAGACCATCCTGAAGGAAGCCTTTATCGGATTGAACCCGTCGAGCAGTTTCGTCGATAGTCACCCTCTTAACAGGGGTCGCTAACGCTTAAGACCGACTACCTCTAGGCTGGGCTTTGTCTGATCGGTGCGGTCTACTTTATTTTTCGAAGCTAACGAATCTCGATCAGGATTTCGTTACGACGATTCCAGGGCAACGTGAAGGGATCGTTATAACGTGCGACCTGCGGGGGACTGATCTCGGTGAGCTGCTCTTTGGCGATCCAGGACCGTAAAGCGTCGGTGTTCTCACGAATACTGGTGTCTGTTGTGAACCCTGAAAAACGAATTGCCGCAACCTTGTGCGCAGGAATCTCACGAAGCCGAACATTAGGATCGACAGGACGCGGAAGGGAATCCATCTGATAGCCCTCGGGCATCACAAAGTGCACGCGCCACTGATCGCCCTTCGGCTCGACGGTGACGGGCGCTGTCATGGCAATCTTCTCGCTTGAACCGTCGGGCTTTTTATTACCCCCAAAGATATAGCCTGCCACTCGCCGAAACCCTGTGCGACCCGCGGCATCGAAATCGCCGGAGACCTCGGTCTCAGCAACGATAAACCCTGGGTAGTCACGAAGTTCTATCCGCCCTTCCGAGCGGACCACAGAAAATGCCGGTTCAGAGACGGCCATTACGGAGGCCCCAGAAAGGAGCGCCACTAACCCGACGACAAGGGCAACAACAGCCTGACGACCTGGAACGATCTGCATAAAACTCCTTCAAAAGAATCATCATTGAATCTGGACCGTCTCGGGAAGGGGGGCTTGTGTGCCCTTCCAGACACGCACGGACTGCGCCCGAATCTGGGCGACACGCTGCATGACTTCCTCTGCGGTAATCGAACTGACCGGGTGATCAATCACCACCGGCTCAAGTCCGCGCATCCCAAGTGCCTGCCGAGTAAGAATCGTCTCCCGGACAAACTCTGTCGTAATAATCACCGCCGAGGGGATGCCAAGCTTTTCTAGGGCGATTGAATCACGGACGCAGGCAGAACAGCAAGAGCCGCAGTCGCCAATTGCCGTGAGCACCAGGTCGTTCTCCTGGGCAATTTTTTCAATCAGCTCAGGCGCGGCGTCCTTTGAAAAGCTGTGCTTGACGTAATAGTTCACAACAGAAAACCCCAGTTCCTTCGCCAGCAGGTCCGAGGCACCGCGAAGCAGCTTGTTCGCATTCCACTTCGAATTATCCAAGACGCCAAGCCGCAGACCAGATAACTGAGAGACCCGCGTCGAAATCGGCTCATTCACCGACCGAATTACCCCGCGGGGGTCATAGACTGTCACTAATTGATCTTGCTTCATCGCTGTTCCTTTTCGTAATGATGTTCAGAGCGCACAGGCGCCGCCCACACAATCCGCTTGCCCTTGGGCTGACGCAGCATCAATTGGGCGATGCACGGGCGTGCTCATGTGCCCCCACCCGGGAATCAGCACCGAGAACCGCCCAGCCTGCCCCCCCATCACAAAGAGATGGATGTTGTCAGGACTGTGGATGATCGGAATGCGGGTGTCATCGTCACGCTTGTAGTACTTCGGCAGGTTGCGGTTATAGACCTTGCCGTAACGATGTCCGTAGGCAAGCTCGATAAATCGATTGCCATGATTGTGAAAAAGATAGTGCCGAATATCCGAACGGGACCAGCCGTGCTTGGCAATGGTGTTGGCATGCTCAAGCCCCAGAACAACAGCAATATGCCCACCCAAGACCGCACTATTTGAAGCGATCGTGCTCATCGCCGAGCACATCGTGTCGAGAATTCCTTCGGGGTCATTCGAAATATGGTTGGTGACGCTATGCGGGGCCTCGGCGGCCATCACAAACACAGTCGATTCATCTGGCTTATAACCATGCTCAACGTGATACGGCGCCAAAGGGCTCTCGGACTCGTTCTCACAGACGGCATAGGTATATTTTCCGGGGTGCCCCAACGTGCTTTTATCCAGATCTCCGGGCCATCCCCCACCGACATTGAGCATGATGAGACGAATTGCACGGCCAATGGTGGCGTTGGCACGATTACCAGAACCAAAGGCATTACAGCCACCGTTCATACCAATCGTTTTAGCAATCGGACCATTCACGACAAGCAAGGGTGCTGCGACGTGCGTGGTGGCCTGGACACCATTAAGATTAAACGCAGGATCAGTCAGTGCTTTGACGGCGGCTAAGACGACCGGTGCGTAATCGGGAAGACACCCAGCCATCACCATGTTGATCGCCAACACTTCGCGCGTCAGCTCTCCCCACCTTGGAGCGATTCGCGCTTCAACAAACTGAGGATCTCCGCCAAGGATCGCGACGATTGCGGCGACCTTCTCAGCCGTTGGCGGCACCACCGGAAGCCCATCAGTAAAGCCTCGCTCAAAGTAATACTCCACGAGATCCGTATCTGTCGACACCAGCTGTGATGCCTGGCTTACTTCTGCGAGCACTGTGTTGTTCATCGCTCCTCCTGTCATCGGTCCCTATAATAGGCGCGTCCCCTGTGCCCAACAACTGCCATACAACTTTGACCCCGAGAAACCTTCCGCAATGAAAATTCTTCTCACCGGATTCGAGCCCTTTGCAGGGGAATCCACCAATCCATCATGGCAGGTCGCACAGGTGTTTGACCAACAACGCTTTGGATCCTGGCAGGTACACGCACTCGAGCTTCCATGCGTTTTTCAAGAGTCACTTCAGGTCATCGATCAGGCCATCAGCAGACTGGGTCCAGCAATCGTTATGTCTATGGGACAAGCAGAGGGTCGATCCGACATCTCATTTGAACGCTTCGCAGTGAATCTTGATCACGCAAGAATCCCGGATAACAAAGGCAATCAACCACAGGAACAGGTCATCGTGGCGGGTGGCCCAACCGCCTACGGCACAACACTTCCGATTCAGCGACTGGCCCAACGCCTGAGCGCTGCAGAGATTCCCGCATCGTTATCACTATCGGCGGGCACTTTCGTCTGTAACCATGTGTTTTATCACCTGCAGCATCAATTCCAGGGAACGTCAGTACGATCAGGGTTTATCCACCTGCCCGTATTGCCCGAGCAGGCAAGTCGTTGGAAGGCGGGCCCTATGCCGTCCATGACGCGAGGGACGATGACCCAGGCGCTTCACCTTATTCTTACTGACCTTACGGATCTATCATGAAAAAACAGATTATCGCGATTGGGGGTGCGGCACTGCCGCTGGATGCGACCCCACCCGCCATGCTCAACTACATTTTGAAACAGACCAAGAAGAAAAAACCCAAGGTCTGTTTTATCGGAACCGCTCATGGCGATGCCGAGACAATTCGACTGCGCTATTACGCGTCTGCGAGCCAGCTGGACTGCCAGCCTACACACCTGCCATTGTTTCAACGAACGCCTCGCGACCTGAAGTCTTTCATTTTGGAGCAGGACGCTATCTTTGTTGGTGGCGGTAACACCCGAAGCATGCTTGCAGTCTGGCGTGACTGGGGACTCGACAAGATTCTGCACACCGCGTGGCGCGAGGGCGTTGTGCTCAGCGGCTGGAGCGCAGGCTCCATTTGTTGGTTTGAGCAAGGCATCACCGACTCCATCGCGGGACCGCTCACAGCCATGCCCTGCCTAGGCTTTCTTAAGGGAAGCAACTGCCCGCACTATGATGGCGAATCGGACCGCCGCCCCACCTTCCAAAAGATGATTTCAAAAGGGACGGTGCTCGCAGGATTTGCCGCCGATGACGGCGTTGGCCTTCATTTCATCGATCAGAAACTCAGACACGTGGTCAGCACAAGCGCCACGGGTCGTGGCTGGCGCGTTGATCTCACCGAAGACGGGATTCGCGAAAAGGCACTGATGCCGCAACGCCTGTTGCCGTAACGGATCAGAGCAGCTTCCCAATCCGACTGGCGTAAGTCAGCATGGCTGGTATGAGCTCTGCAACCTCTTCGATTGTTTTTCGTGCATTCGATGAGCGAAGTCCGAGCGAGGCGACGACACGGCCTTCAATGTTTCTTACGGGAACGCCTGCTGCAATCACACCGAGCACAAACTCAGATTCCGTTAATGCGTAACCACGCGCCCTGACCTGATGTACCCGACTTCTCAGCGCTGAGGGCTCTGTAACTGAGTATGGTGTAATCGCTGGCCAGGGGCCCGTCGAGAGATAGTCCTCAAGCAAGTGATCGTCCATGGCCGCAAGAAAGACGGCGCCACTGACCGTGCAATACAGCGGCGCCCGCTGACCCGGCTGAAGGTGTAGCGTCACAGTAGAGCGCTCCATGACATCGAAATACTCCACCTCGCCACGCGACATCACTGCAATCTGGTGCGCCTCCCCAGTGCGCTGAGACAGCGACGCTAAGAGCGCCTTAATCGGCGCATAGACTGCCGTTGACGCCATCAGGCGGTTAGACAACCGAAGGAGCCGAGACGATGCCGCGTACTTCCCGCGAATCGGGGTTCGCTGAAGATAGCCCAGTGTCTCCAACGTCGAAATCAGACGATGCGCGCTAGGACGCGGCACACCCATGACGTGGACGATATCGGCAGCAGAGACCATGCCCATATCCGCGGTCAGATCCAGCACCGCGAACAGGCGCCCGGATGGCGACTCTGATTCAGCGCCGGGACTGAAGGGAGAAAACTTCTTATCTTGGTCCCTGAGCCAACGCCCCTTGTCCAAAGAAGCAGCCAATGAATTTATTTTCTGCATTGTGAAATATTGATTTTTTTGTCTCGAAATTTGATCTATAAAAATACAAATAGATTGTTTATATATAAACTAAGTACAAGTATAGGCCAGTATTTAAAAAGCTTGTTGATACTTATACGCACACAAGATTTTGTCCGTTTTATGAGACAACAAAATATCGATAAAAACACCGTTTAAACTTTAGACTCTCAAACTTGTACGGACCTTAAGTGTCAATGTCGACAAAAGTCCAGGTAAAAAGGATCACCATGAGTTCAGAAGTCGCCAAAACGTGGCTCTCGCTCCAGCAGCTTTTAGAGCAGCTCGAGTCCACTTCCGATTACAAGGCGATCGATAGCATTAACCAGCGTCTACTCGAGTGGATCTATCGTCAGGTCACGAAGGGCGAGGTGCTCTACGTGCAGACGATTGTGATGAAGTCAGAAGTGGCCTCTCCTGCCACTATTCACAAGGGCCTAGCCATTCTGGAAGAACACGGACTGATCAGCGTCAAAGTCGACCCTACCGACACACGACGCCGCATTGTCAGAACTACGGATCGTACGGAGCGACTGATGCGTAAGCTCTCAGAGTCCGTTACCGCATGGGCGAAAGAAGTCTCGTAAAAGCGCAACCACTAAAGCGACGGCGTGGCAATATCCGTCGCTTCTCGCGATAGGCGAGTGATCTCTTGCCAGTTCTCCTGACGAATCAGCTCGATCGATGTGATCCAGGTTCCACCGACAAACGCGACCTGTGAGAGCTTGAGATAGTCCTTGAGGTTTTCACGATTCAGCCCTCCCGTCGGACAGAAACGTGTCTTGGGCAGAGGCCCCGATAGCGCACTGAGCGTCTTTACCCCGCCGAGCGATTCAGCTGGGAAAAACTTAACGAGCTGATAGCCGGCCGCCATCGCAGTCATTAACTCGGTCGCCGTGGCGATTCCTGGGACAAACGGCACCGGCGAGCGGTGACCGGCCACAAGCAGTTCGCGGGTCGTTCCGGGAGAGAAAATTGCCATCGCCCCTGCAGCGCAGGCGGCCTCAAGATCAGCAACATTCAGAATCGACCCTGCCGCCACCACGATCCCAGGCACCTGTTCTCGAAGTGTCGAAATTGCCTGAAGACCCGCTGATGTGCGAAGGGTGACCTCGATGACATCAATTCCTCCCGCCAACAGGGCGCGGGCCAACGGCACTGCCTGATGCGGATGATCCAGCGCAACGACGGGAACGACGCGCGATTGAAAAGATGGAAAAGTTGAAGCAGAAGACATCTTGATTATCGCTTAGGTGCCCCAAAACGGCGCTGCGCCCTGATCCGCGCCAGATACCTGTCCCCGGAAAAAACCAAATAGACCGCGTCCAAAAGTCAATGACTGCGGGGGGCATGGTGCGGCAGGCCGGTCTGTCCAATCCTCCGTATCGCTCACCACTCGGAGCACGCCGCCCGATAAGTCCACCTCGATAAGATCCCCACTGGCGATTTTGGAAATCGGGCCCTGATCCTGAGCCTCCGGCGTCACGTGAATAGCAGCGGGAATCTTTCCAGACGCGCCCGACATTCTTCCATCAGTCACCAAAGCGACGCGATGCCCGCGCTCTTGAAGCACCGAGAGAATCGTCGTGAGCTTATGAAGCTCTGGCATGCCGTTGGCTTTGGGCCCCTGGAACCGCACTACCGCGACAAAATCCCGGTCGAGTTCCCCTGCATCGAAAAGTTTCTGAAGTGCCTGCTGAGAGTCGACCACGACTGCAGGCGCAACCACGCGATGATAACCAGGATCGACTGCTGAAATCTTCGAGACCGCTGCCCCTATATTTCCATGAAGGCAACGAATACCACCGGTTGGCTGGAAAGGATCCTTAGCAGATCGCAAGACGCTGGGTTCGACCGCAGTCGCAGGCGCTGGGCGCGACTTCAACTGTCCGTCATCGAGCCAAGGCTCCTGGCAAAAATCAGTGAGCCCAGTGCCAAGAATGGTCTCCACGGTGTCGTGCAAGAGCCCCTGCTCCAACAGACTCTGCATCATGAAGGGAACGCCTCCCGCCGCATGAAAATGATTGATATCCGCCACGCCATTCGGATAAACCTTCGCAATCAAGGGGACAATATCCGAGATCGCCGAGAAATCTTGCCAGGTAAGATGAATCCCTGAAGCGCGGGCAACGGCAACCAGGTGAATCGTGTGATTCGTGGACCCACCGCTTGCCAAAAGACCAACAACGGCATTGACGATGGTCTTCTCTGTGACCATGTAACCCAGTCCTATCTCCCGCTCACCCAGGCGAATCAGCTTCACCAGCCGCTCAACCGCGCGCGCAGTCAATGCCTCTCGCATGGGCGTTCCCGGCGATACAAAAGACGACCCCGGGAGCTGAAGCCCCATGAACTCTAAGAGCAACTGGTTTGAATTTGCCGTCCCATAAAACGTACAGGTCCCTTCGCTGTGATAAGCCGCCTGTTCGGCATTTAGCAGCGTCTCGCGACTGACAAGCCCCTGGGCATACTGCTGGCGAATCTTGCTCTTTTCAGAATTGGATAGCCCCGATGGCATGGGACCTGCAGGGACGAAGCAGAAAGGAAGGTGGCCAAACTGCAGCGCTCCGATCAAAAGCCCCGGTACAATCTTGTCGCAGACCCCCAGCAAAAGCCCCCCATCGTAGACGTTGTGCGAGAGCGCAACCGCCGTTGAGAGCGCGATGACATCTCTCGAGAACAACGACATTTCCATGCCTTCATAGCCCTGGGTGACCCCGTCACACATCGCAGGAACACCACCCGCCACCTGCGCAGTTACCCCGAGACGAAGCGCCTCTCGACGGATCAGAGCGGGGTAATGCTCATAGGGTTTATGCGCCGACAACATATCGTTGTAGGAAGTAACGACCGCTAGGTTCTCAGGAGGTGTTGCCGCAATGCGAGTCTTTTCTGCTGCAGAAAATCCAGCATAGGCGTGCGCAAGGTTGGCACAGCCCATCGTCGACCGATTCGGACGCTGCCGATGGGAGGCGGCCAGCATCTCAAGATAAGCTGCGCGACTCTCGCGACTTCGCTCAACGATGCGGTCCGTGATTTCGACTAGTTTTTTATGGGTCATTTTGTTGTAAGGTCCTGACATGTCGGACTTTACGCTGGTTCATTTTACCGATCCTCATGTCACCCGGCCGGGAGCGCTCCTCAAAAACGGCATCGACGCCAACCAGAGGCTTCAGGCGGCAGTCGAGCGTCTACTGTCTCTAAGACTTACCGCCCAGGCAGCAATCTTTACCGGAGATCTGGTCGACCGCGGAGACCCTGAGGAGTATGCAACGCTCGAACAACTGATCGCCCCCCTCCGAGACCGAATGCCAGTCTACTTGCTGATGGGCAATCACGATCATCGGGATCACTTCCGATCCAGTACTCGCGCAGCACCCAAGGCCGGTGCGGTAATTCAAGTGGACTGGGTTCAGTTCTCGGCGCCACTCTGCCCGGGGCACCGACTCATCGCTCTAGACAGCGTGCAAGAGGGACAAGACGAAGGCGTGTTATGTGAAGAGCGCCTAGCGTGGCTTGATCAGGCACTCGATCAATTCCCCGACGAACTGATCGTTCTTGCAGTGCATCACCCGCCTTTTAAAAGTGGCAATGAGCGATTCGATCGGATCGGTCTCACCAATATTCAGGCACTTGAATCAAGGTTACGCCACCGACGCAATCTACGACTAGTCATCTGTGGCCATCTTCACCGTGCCGTCTCTGCAATGATCGGCCCCATCCCAGTCATTGCAGCGCCGAGCACCGCTCATCCCTATGGAATTGATCATGCGAGCGACTTCAAGCGTGACCCGAACGATGAGCTGCCGGGGTTCGCGTTGCATCGATTAATTGAGAATCAAGGATGGGTCAGTCATCACGTCTGGCTTCACCCACACAAGGCAACTTAGGGTTTTCGCTGACCCGATCCATGGGCATCTTCCCCAAGGACATCACTGTTTTGATCGACTACACTTAATGTCACAAATTTGTAACAAATAATTCACAAAGGAGACAATCATGGCGCTCAAATCAGCCGCAATGTTTTCAAGTGCATCGCGATTTTGGATTCTTATCGCTGCCGCATTATTTATGACCACGCAGGCAGCCACCGCGCAACAAAAGTGTCCTCATCGCGGCAATCTCGATGCGCGCTACTGTGACGCAGACAAAGATCTAATCGCCGACACCCCAACTGACAAAAAGCTTCAGAAAGACCCGTCAACCCTGGTCTTCTCCTACACCCCCGTGGAAGACCCTGCGGTCTATGAAAACAGCTTCTCAGACTTTACCGCTCACCTTGCCAAAGTGACCGGCAAACGAATCCGTTGGTATGCCGCGGAATCGTACGCCGCACAGGTCGAGGCGATTCGTTCCGGCCGTCTCCACATCACCGGTGTTGCAACCGGACCGACCCCTTATGCCGTTAACCTTGGCGGGTTTGTGCCACTGGTTGCCATGCAGAAAGACGACGGCACAACGGGTTACACGCTTCAGCTCATTACGCATCGTGACAGCTCGATCAAGAGCCTGAAGGACTTAAAAGGCAAGCGCGTCGCACACGTTTCTCCCTCTTCAAACTCTGGAGACACCGCACCACGCGTCCTCTTCTCTGATCTTGGTATTAAGCCAGGAACGGATTACGAAGTGGTCTACTCCGGTAAGCACGACAACTCCATTATGGGAGTCGTTAATAAGGACTATGATGCAGCGCCAGTGGCAAACAACGTCGTTGATCGCATGAGAAGCCGTGGCGTCTTCAAAGCCGACGATATCCGCGTCGTCTACGAATCCAAACCGTTCCCCCGTACAGCCTTCGGCGTCGCACACGATCTCTCGCCTGAGCTCAAAAAGAAAATCGTTGAGGCTTTCGTGACCTTTGACTTTAAAAATTCGAAGCTGGCCAAGGAATTCAAAGACTCCAAAGGCTTTGTGCCCATCAACTATAAAGACGACTGGGCAACAGTACGTCGGATTCAAGAGTCTACGGGCGTGAAATACACCACGGACGCACTCTCAAAACTTAACGAGAAGTAATCTGAGCACAGACAAGACGTCAGAAAAAAAGCAAACTTTTTGTATGGCTATTCTTGAAGTCAAAGGGCTCGAAAAGACTTACCCGACTGGGCAACGCGCCCTGTCGGGGGTTGATCTGGTGATTGATAAGCCTCAGGTCATTGCAGTCATCGGTTCCTCAGGTGCGGGTAAGAGCACGTTCATTCGGTGTATCAACCGACTTGTAGAGCCTTCTAAAGGCAGTATCAAGCTGGGTAACCTGGAACTAACCACGCTCGATGGTGCTGCCTTGCGCAAGGTACGCCGTCGCATCGGCATGATCTTTCAGGAATTCAACCTGGTTGAACGACTCTCAGTCATGCAGAACGTGCTCTGCGGCCGGCTGGGTTATGTCGGCCTGTGGGCGTCTTTGCGTTATCGGTTTCCCTCAGAAGATATTCAGGCGGCATTCCAGTTACTGGATCGTGTCGGGCTTGGGGGATACCACAATCAGCGCGCAGACGCACTTTCCGGCGGACAGCGACAGCGTGTCGGAATTGCCCGTGCGCTGATGCAGCGCCCCGAACTGCTGCTCGTTGATGAGCCCACCGCCAGCCTCGATCCCAAAACATCAAGACAGATCATGCGCCTTATTCGTGAGCTTGCTGCCGAGCGAAATACGCCAGCACTGGTCAATATTCATGACGTTGCGCTTGCAAAATCGTTTTCCGATCGCATCATCGCATTTAAGGCAGGGGTACTGGTCTTTGACGGCCCTCCTTCACTGCTTGATGACGCTGCGCTCACGATGATCTACGGGGAAGAGGACTGGACGCTATCGTCTGCCGACAGTGCAGATGCCGAGGAGAAGGACAACGTCGCTGCATGAACCAGACGACGATGCAATACCCCAGCCAGTGGCGGGCGCAAAGCATTTTTGGTAGCCCCCAGCGGCGGCTTGTGTTCTGGATAGTTGTCGCAGCCTATCTCGTCTTTGCGATTGGGTCGCTAGAGGTCGACTGGAACCGCATCCTGCGCGGCTTCCCTCGTGCGCTAGATATCTTTGAGCGGATGGTGCCGCCCGATGTAGGTGATAAGTGGGATATCCTGATCAGGGGCATGATCGAGAGTATTCAAATGGCCATCGCCTCTAGTCTGCTGGGAATGCTGCTGGCTATTCCGCTTGGACTTTGCGCAGCACGTAACCTTGCACCAAGGCTAGTCTACACCGCCGCCCGAGGAATCATCGTGGTCGGACGCACCTTCCACGAGGTCTTGATCGCAATTTTCTTTGTCAAGCTATTCGGTTTCGGTCCGATTGCCGGGCTACTCACCCTCACCTTTGGCTCCGCTATTTTTCTTGGCAAGATGCTCGCCGAAGATATCGAGAACATCCGACCCGGCCCCCTTGAGGCGATCCGCGCCACCGGCGGAAGCTTCTTTCAGGTCGTTGCCCATGCAGTGGCGCCACAGGTCATTGTCAAAACGCTTGGTGTCTTTATCTATCGACTGGACTCTAACCTGCGGCATTCCACCGTTGTTGGAATCGTCGGAGCAGGCGGTATTGGAACCACCTTATCCGCCTCGTTCTCGAGATACGACTTCGACTTTGCAGCCGCAATCCTTCTGACCATCGCAGCCCTTGTGGCATTTGGCGAATGGTTTAGCGACTGGGCACGGAGAAAGATTCGATGAGTCTGACGCCCTCTCAGCCGTCCTCTCGCTACCCCACCGTCTGGGAGCGGCAAAGCCCAAAAGAAAAACTCATCCAGTGGCTTTGGCTCTTTGGCTGTGCGCTAGCTGCAGTCTGGTCAATCTCAGAACTCGATATCGAGTGGATGTTCCTGATGGATGCGCATGTCCAGGCGATGGACATCGCAGAACGAATGTGGCCGCCGCGATGGTCCTATGCCCCGACAATCATTGCGCCGCTGATTGAAACCATCCATATCGCGACCTTAGGGACCATGATTGCGGTCGCAGTTGCTCTGCCAGTCGCCTTTCTTGCCGCACGAAATACGTCTGCCAATACACTTACCTGGGCGATCGGTCGTGGCATTCTCGTTGGCTCTCGATCCATCAACACTGTTGTCTGGGGACTTCTGTTCGTTGCGATTTTTGGCCCTGGGGCGGTGGCTGGAATATTTGCAGTCGCAGCGCGTTCAATTGGCTTCATCGCCAAACTGATCGCCGAAGCGATTGAAGAAGTTGATGAAGGACAGATTGAAGCAGTACGGTCAACGGGTGCCTCAACCCTTCAGGTCTGGTGGGTCGCCATCATTCCTCAGGTCATGCCGGTCTTAATCGGGACTACGATCTACCGTTGGGATATTAATATTCGAGAGTCAAGCGTGCTTGGCTTTGTTGGGGCGGGCGGCATTGGCCTTTACTTGTATGCATCAATCAATTCATTCCAATGGCAACAGGTGCTGATGGTGCTTGTGGCAATCGGCGTGATTGTCTTGATCAGTGAGGCAGTTTCCGCATGGGTTCGGGAACGGATCACCTAAACCGCAATGTCCTTGCCCGTAGCAGTCACCTCGGTTGCCGAGATCGCAGACGCCTATGACGCCTTCATAGTCGATCAGTGGGGCGTGCTCCATGACGGTGTCCGCCCCTACTCATTCGCAATCCCTTCGCTTCGTGCTCTCGCCGCACTTGGAAAGCGCGTCATCTTTGTCACGAATACGGCGAAGTCAGGCGAAGGCAACGCCGTCATCGTGCAAGAAATGGGCATTGACCATTCATTATTTGAACGCGTGATCTCCGCGGGAGATGATGCCCGCCGGGCAATTTATACGAACCCAGATCCTTTCTATCGAACACTGGGGAAACGGTGTTTCCCACTATCACGGCCCACTGATCGAAAACTTGCCGAGGGTCCCGGGTTCGAGGTGGTCGATCAGATTGACCAGGCAGACTGGTTGTTTCTGCTTAGCTCTGAGCCGCCAGAGTACTCATTAGAAACCTGGAAGCCGTTACTTCACGCAGCACTCGCCAGGGATCTTCCGATGGTCTGTGGGAATCCTGACTTTCATCGTGTCTGTCCCGACGGCAGGGTTGTTGAAGCCCCCGGACAGATCGCGCGGTTCTACGAGTCTCTTGGCGGTCGTGTCCGAATTCACGGGAAGCCACAGAAAACAATCTACGAAACTGCGTTGGCCCACTTTGGTCTATCCTCCGACCGTATTCTTGCGGTGGGTGACTCAATTCCCCATGACATCGCAGGGGCCGCGACCTGCGGAATCGACAGCCTTCTGATTGCCTCAGGTGTACACAAGGACGAACTACTCAACGACAGTACTGCACTGATCGATCCCACTCGGGTGATGGGCGTCTGCCAGCCATTTGGCGTAACGCCGAAGTACATCACCCGTCAGTTCGACTGGATTGTCAGGTCCTAAGACCCTTTTAAGGCGTAGATCGCGGGCAGGTTACGCCAGTAACCCTTGTAGTCCATGCCACACCCAAAGAGATAACGGTCTTCGATCTCTGCCCCAGTAAAGTCAGCGCGAATTCCAGGGCGCACCTTGCGGTCATGACGCTTATCCACCAGCACGGCCGTCAGGACCTCTGCCGCGCCCTCTTCGCGGAGATGGGCCACGATCGCCTCTAACGTGTGGCCCTCATCCAAAATATCATCGACCACCAGGACCGAGCGCCCACGCAGATCCTGCGTCGGCCGGACACGCCAATCTAGAAAAGTTCCGGTGAGCGAATGGCCGTATCGTGTCGCGTGGAGATAAGCGGCTTCGAGCGGGAAATCCAAATGCCGCAGCAGCTGCCCACAGAACATCAGGCCCCCGTTCATCACGCAATAGATCAACGGATTTTTATGGCCCAGTCGTTCCGTCACTTCCGCAGCCACCCGGGCAACGGCCTGCTCAATAGCCGAGGCAGACAGAACACAATCTGCCTCGTCACGAACACGCTGCACCTCATTCAGATCAACCGTCGTCAACGCATTCTCTCCATCTGGTGAATCTGAATTAGGACTTCGGCAGGCGTGAACTCACACCCTGAACGTAGTAGTTCATTGCCCCAAGATCCTGATCACTCATCGTTTTACCTGCACCAAGACGCTCCTTGCCGTCTTGATCCAAGACCGAGCCCGAGAAGGGATGGAACTTGCCGGATCGAATGTCGGCCTCGATCTTTGAGACCTGTGCCTGTGTGTCCTTTGGAATCGACGAACTCATCGGTGCCAACTTGATAAACCCTTCCTTGGTGCCGCCCCATACCGATCCTGACTTCCAGCGACCTCCCATGACGTCTTGCACGACCTGGGTGTAGTAAGCCCCCCAGTGGTGGGTGGCTGCGGTCAGATGGGCACGCTTACCGAACTTGGACATGTCAGAGTGATACCCAAATGCGAAGACACCTTTTTCTTCTGCCGCCTGAACGACAGCAGTCGAATCGGTGTGATGGGTCAGCATGTCGGCCTTCTGCGCCACTAGCGTATTGGCAGCCTCTCGCTCCTTGCCCGGGTCATACCAGCTATTGACCCAGATCACGCGCACTTCAGCTTTTGGATTCACGCTTCGGGCGCCACGGGTAAAGGCGTTGATACCTTGCAGCACTTCAGGAATCGGGAATGCGGCAACATACCCCAAGATATTTGATTTGGTCATCCGTCCTGCGATCACCCCCGTCAGATAACGCGCCTCATAAAAGCGCGCGTTATAGGTACCCATATTCGGGGCTGTCTTATAGCCGGTGGCATGCATAAACGTCACCTTTGGAAACTGCTTGGCGACCCGCTCTGTATAGTTCATAAAGCCAAAGCTCGTTGCGAAGACAAGCTGATGACCGCTGGAAGCCATCTCGCGAATCACACGCTCGGCGTCGGCCCCTTCCGCAACTTTTTCGACATAGCTCGTGGCGACCTTTCCCGCCAATGCCTTTTCCATCTCCCGGCGGCCAAGATCATGCTGATGCGTCCAGCCCGCCTCACCAATTGGGCTCACATAAACAAAGCCGATCTTCATCGGAGCCTGTGCAAAGGCAAGACGTGAGGACCCTAAGGCAGCGGTTCCAGCAAGTGCCGCACTGGCAGTCACAAACTGACGACGTGAATTCATGAACTCTCCTTTTGAAATGGCTGCCCCAAGGAAGCCGGTGAATTAAGACGAATCATCTTCGCATTCCGCGAGATGATCACAAGGACCGCAATCGTTGCCAGATAAGGCAATGCTGACAACAACTGCGCTGGAATCTGAATCGTAAGACCAGATGATTGTACAAAGAGCTGGGTCATCAGCACACCGCCAAACAGGTAGGCACCCATCAGAACCCGCCAAGGACGCCAGGTCGCAAACACCACCAGGGCCAGGGCGATCCAGCCCTTTCCAGCGATCATTCCTTCAGTCCACATGGGGGTGTAGAACAAAGAAAGAAACCCGCCCCCAAGGCCCGCCATTCCTCCACCAAACACAACAGCCATCATTCGGACACGGTTCACCGGGATGCCGGTTGCGTGGGCCGCCTTGGGCGACTCTCCGACCGCCCGCAGAGTCAGCCCTGTGCGAGTGCGGGTGAGGAACCAGACGACAAACGCAAAAATGATCCAGGTCAGATAGACCAGGGACTGCTGCTGAAAGAGCACTTTCCCCAGAACCGGGATCTCTGACAGAACCGGGATCACGATGGGGGCGATCGGCTCGATCACACGCGACTCATACGACTTCCCTAAAAAGGCGGCAAGACCCACTCCAAAAATGGCAACCGCAAGGCCTGTCGCCACCTGATTCGCCATCAGATGAATTGTGAGAAAACCAAAAATGAGCGAAAGCAGCATTCCAGCGACAAGCCCTGCCCCAACCCCCAGCCAGGTGGCGCCCGACTCAAAGGCCACCACAAATGCAAAGACAGCCCCAATCGACATCAGGCCTTCTGCACCAAGATTGAGCATTCCAGACTTCTCACAGATCAGCTCGCCTAATGCGACCAGCACAAGCGGTGTGCCTGCAACGATCGTGGCAAACAAGATTGCGGTAATCAGCTCTGTCGTCACCGCGGCATCTCCAGCGATTGGGATCCCTGTCCAACCCATCGCAGTCGATAGTGGATCAGGACATCAGCAGCCAGTAGATAAAACAGCAGCAGACCTTGGAAGGTCTTGGAGATCGACCCAGGCAAGCCCATGTACTGCTGCGCCTGCTCACCCCCAATGTAGAAAAGTGCCATCAGAAGCGATGCCATGCCGATCCCCAGGGGGTTCAGTCGGCCGACGAAGGCGACAATAATTGCGGCAAATCCGTATCCACTGCCCACCTTGTCGGTCAGCTGCCCCATGGGGCCAGCGACCTCTGACATCCCTGCGATACCGGCGCAGGCTCCCCCGACGCCAAGCCCCACCCAGACCATTGCCTTTGCAGAGATTCCCGCATACCGAGCGGCACTTGGAGACTCACCCGCCACGCGCATCTGAAATCCAAGATGGGTCCGCGCCAGCATGACATGGCCAGCGATCAGGAGCACTACTGCAAAGCCAAGACTCAGGTTCAACCGATAGCTTTCCCAGAGCGTAGGCAGTGTGGCCGCAGCGTCGAACATCTTGGTCTGCGGAAAGTTAAACCCCATAGGGTCTTTCCACGGCCCAAAGACAAGCCACGACACGAAAAGCTCAGCGACGTACACCAGCATGAGCGAGACAAGAATCTCACTGGTATTAAATCGCGTCCGAAGCCAGGCCGGAATCGCCGCCCAGGCGATTCCCCCCAACGCTCCAGCGCAGACCATCAGAACCAGACTTACCCCTGGAATAGGCGGCACAAACAGTGCGATGCCGGTTGCCGCAATTGCACCAACGATAAACTGCCCTTCGGCACCGATGTTCCAAATGTTGGCGCGAAACCCGATCGCAAGACCGATCGCACAGAGTGCCAATGGCGTTGCTTTAAGTAACAGTTCTGTTAGACCAAACAGGCTGGTCAACGGCGCAACGAAGAAAACGAGAAACCCTTTTACAGGATCCTTGCCGAGCGCCGCAAAAATCACGAGTCCTGTCAGTACCGTCAGGACTAACGCAATGACCGGGGAGAGAACACTCATCCAACCCGATGCGTGGGCGCGGCGCTCAAGACGCAACATGCTGCGCGTCCTTTCGGGGTATCCAACCGCTCCCCATCCACAGACCTATCTCTTCGACCGTTGTCTCGGTAATCAACCGAGAAGGCGACAGCTGACCCTGGGCCATCACGGCAATTCGATCGGAAATCTCAAAGAGCTCTTCGAGCTCCTCTGAAATCACGAGCACTGCGCAGCCCGATCGCGCAAGCGAGATCAGTTCCTGGCGGATCAGTGCCGCGGCCGCCATATCCACGCCCCAGGTGGGCTGCTCACAGACCAGAACCGTCGGGGATTGGAGCAGCTCCCGCCCCACCACAAATTTTTGGATGTTGCCGCCTGACAGCTGCGCCGCCGGCAGCGCTATCGACTGCGTCTTCACCGTAAACTGATCGACGCAACGCTGGGCCATCTGCGCTGCTCGCTCTTGTTTTAAAAACCCTTTGCGTACAAGGTCGAGTCGGTGCGATGCCGTGAGCATCAGATTCTCGACCAGCGAAAAACTGGGTACGACTGCAGTTCCCAGCCGATCTTCGGGAATCGATAAGAGCCCCCTATCGCGACGCTGCGACACCGATAAGAACCCAGCAGGCTGATCATCAAGAAGAAGCGCCTCGGGTTGATCAAGAAGCAGTTCACCGGTAATCGCTCGTACAAGCTCCCGTTGACCATTTCCCGACACCCCTGCAATCCCAAAGATCTCACCCGCACGCAAGGACAGCGAGATGTCTCGCAGAGAGACGCCAAAGGGATCATCACTGGCCACTGAAAGGTACTCCGCCGAGAGCATGACCTTACCTGGCGACGGTGGCGGCCGAACCGGCATCGGAATCTGACGCCCCACCATCTTCTGTGCAAGCGCATCGGCCGTCAGCCCTGCAACATCAGTGCAATCGACCACCTGCCCATCACGAAGCACAGTGACCCGATCACACAGCGATCGAATCTCTTCTAGCTTATGACTGATATACAAAATCGCACAGCCTTGGTCACGGATCTGCCGTAGGGTCGCAAAGAGCCGCTCCGTCGCCTGCGGGCTCAGCACAGACGTAGGCTCATCCATGATGAGCAGCCGCGGCTTTTGCATGAGACAACGGACGATCTCGACCCGTTGGCGTTCGCCCACTGAAAGATCATGGACGACCCGATCGGGATCCAACGGCATCCCATAGTCCGCAGAGCACTGCCGAACATCTTGGGCAACCTGCGCAAGGGAACGTGCATGTCCAAGAGACAGAAAAATATTCTCGGCAACGGTGAGTGATTCAAACAACGAAAAGTGCTGAAACACCATGCCAATCCCAAGCGCCTGTGCATCCGCAGGACTCGAGATCACAACAGGCTGCTCTTCCCAATAGATCTGACCGGAGGTTGGTCGCACAAGCCCATAGATCATCTTCATGAGCGTCGACTTACCCGCGCCGTTTTCGCCAAGCACCGCATGAATCTCGCCAGACGCCACCGCGAGCGACACGTCACGCGTCGCAACAACGGTGGGGTAGACCTTTGTGAGTGCCTCGAGGCGAATCTGGGTCATGGCGAGCTGACCAACAATGACGACTAAAAGTGGAACTGAGTCCTTATCATCGGCGTTTTTGCAAAGGCGCCCTCACCTGCTGGGCCTTTGTGGTCATTACCAAACTTATTGCGCCAGTATTGATACTGCAGACCAACCTTAAACGTCTTTGGCTTTAACCCCACAGCGCCGCTCGCATCAAACATCACCTGGGCATCGATATTGGTCTCTGGCTTGGTACCGCCACCAAACTCGTCCAGCCCCTTGGCGGCAATCCAATTGGCGTAGCCCTCGAAAGAGAACCCCGATTTGCCCAGTGCGATGCCCCAGGCGGCCGACAGCATCGGATGCGGGTCGTAACGATACCGGGGTGTGCTGATGCCAGAGTAAGTATTAAATGGCGCGTTGCTCTCCCAGAGCTGTAATAGGCTGACATCTAAAAAGCCCGGCACATCAAACATCACCGTAGGGCCAGCGACCAGCATCTGCTTCTTGGAGTTATAGCCCGCATCTGTTTTGGTGTTGACATCAAACCCAGCGGTAACTCCGAGACCTCGAACCGGGCCCATCTTGAAAGAGCGACCAGACACCTTGCCCAAATCTAACGTGTGTCGATAGACCAGATAGAACTCTCGCGCTCCGTCTGATGATCCCTTTGCACTCGGGTCTTTGCTGTCTGACATCAGATAGTCAAGGCTTACAAAGTTCGATCCAAACCGATAACCATTCGCGTGGGATAGGGTCAGGATGTTCTTGCGGATGTCCTGGTCATTGAAAGGCTCAGCAAATTTCGCTCCAGTTCGATAGCCAACATACGTATCGCTCCAGTCAGCCGCCTGGACCGACGCGGTCGCGACACCAAGGCTCAGTAGCCCCATTCCAATTATTCGTTTCATCATGTCAAAGCCTCCAAAAGTGACCGGGTTGTCTTGATCTCGCCGTGCCATGTGGAGGCGATTCGAGAGCCTATCAGAAACGAATTCGGCTCCCAGGGGAGCCGAATCTTCATGATCAAACGAGGCGCTTGACGACCTCAACGACGGGTCCGGGGTCGACGGGCCGAACGACACGCCCGACCTCCTGCCCATCCTTCAAAAAGACAAGGGTTGGCCAGAGCTTGACCCCAAAGGACCGGCCAAGGGGGCGACCCTTACCGTCTTCCACCTGGATACGAGTAATGCCGGAATCGATGAGCGCGGAGGCAATTGGCCCCTGGGCTGCCTGACAGTGCGGGCACCAGTCCACACCAAAATCCAGCACGGTAAGCCCCGGCAGCCGGGCGGCCTCCTCGGCAGAAAGCGAGGAGGCCTGATAGGACGAGTCGGCCATAGACCCCTTTCGAACTGAGCCGTTCGGTCAGCTCGCCTTTGGCTTCTTGATCAGGCTTGCGACCATCGATACAGCCAAGATTGTACCGACGATACCCAGCGACCATCCAACAGGAACCTTGTACCAGTCAACAATCAGCATCTTGGTCCCAACAAAGACCAGGATAAAACCAAGGCCGTAGGTCAGCAGATGGAATCGGTCCTTGAGATCTGCAAGCAAGAAGTACATCGCGCGAAGACCCAGAATCGCAAAGATGTTAGAAGTCATGACGATGAAAGGATCTTCCGTGATCGCGAAGATCGCCGGAATACTATCCACAGCGAATACCACGTCGGTAATACCGATCAGGATCATCACGACAAACAACGGCGTGTAAAACCGAACGCCATTCTGGGTGATCCAGAACTTCTCACCTTCAAAGCCTGGGGTGAGCTTCAGGTGTCCGCGCATCCACTTAAGAATCGGATTTTTCTCTAGGTCAGAGCTTGAGTCCGCAAAGACCAGCATTTTGATACCCGTCACGAGCAGGAACGCACCGAAGACATAAAGGATCCAGTGGAATTCTTTAATCAGCCAGGCGCCAATCAGAATCATGACCGCGCGAAGAACGATCGCACCAATCACACCAAGGATCAACACACGCTTTTGCAGCTCAGGCGGAACTGCAAAATAGGTAAACAACATCAGGAAAACAAAAATGTTGTCGACGGCGAGCGACTTCTCAATCAGGTAGCCCGTGAAGAACTCAGCGGCCTTCTGATTCGCTAACTCTCGACCCGCATTTCCGTCGAGATACCACCAGAGCAGTGCATTGAAGACGAGCGCCAGGCCGACCCAGAGCGCGGACCATCGAAGGGCCTGACCGGGGGTGACCCGAGCAGCACCTTTCTTTTCCAGCAGCAGCAGATCGACTGCGCAGGCAATCACTACAAACAGGGCAAAGCCTGCCCACATCCAACCGTTACCGATCGATTCCATGAACTATTTCCTTCGTAAGATGAACAACAGTTTACGAAGGTCTTGCCACAGCCAGCGTCACTGACTGCCCACCGGACCGGAGGCGGTGCCCCGTATTGACGGTCATGGTGGTAAGGCTACTCCCCTTCAGGGGACTGCAAAAACAGCCCAGATTCTAGGGCAAGTACGGCATCTTTCCCGCGCTTTTTCCTAAAAACCCTGGGGAAATTGCGATACCCGCCCCCGGACTTATACTTCCCGTCAATCCAGCTCATGGCCCAGGCATCGGGCCTCAACCAAAACCTCATGAACTCAAGAAACTCACAGATCGTCGCGGCGCTTTCCGCAGGATTTATCCTTGCTGCCCCGGCGTTCGGTCAGACCCGCGCCGCGCCACCGCAAGAGGCGCCGAAGCCAGCCAGCCCCAAGGCGCCTGCCACCCCGTCCGAGAGTGGTCAGACCATCGAGGTCATTGGCGGACGACCAAGCGACACCGAGGAACGACGTCGATCAACGGCATCGAAGATCATCATTGGCCGGGAGGAGATCGATCGATACGGTGACACCACGGCAGGCGAGGTCTTGCGCCGTCTTCCCGGGATCACGACACCGGGAGCGCCCGGCCGCGGTGGCCCGCCGAGGATGCGGGGGCTCGGCGGTGGCTACACCCAGATTCTTATTGATGGCCAGCCGATCGCCCGCGGCTTCTCGATTGAATCGATCACGCCAGACCAGATCGAGCGGATTGAGATTCTGCGCGCCCCTACGGCCGAAACCGGTGCACGTGCGATTGCGGGAACCATCAACATCATTCTTCGGGAAGGCTTTCGTCGACGGCTCAACGATGTGCGGATCTGGGCTGGCTATGAGGAGGATCGTTTCTCCCCAGGGCTTTCGTGGACCTACAACAATAGCCAAGATCGTCTGACCTACAACCTGTCTGGCGCTGCCTTTAACCCACGCCAGCAGTCTCACAGCGATTCTCGACAACAGGTGAGCGACCTCAGTAGCGGGCGACTCGTATCTGACAGCATCGAATCAAGCACGACAGAGGATCGCCGACACGGATTTCATTTCACGCCAAGACTGCAGTGGCGTTTAAGCGAGATGGGCGATAGCCTGATCCTGACGCCGAACTTGTTCTACATGAAAGGCAAAAGCGATCGAACCTTTGATCGCCAGATACTGAGTCGTGATCCGCAGGTCAATCCCAACAGTGATTACGATTTTGGAAACACCTCATCGGAAACCGAATCGAATTCCATGCGAGTCAACCTTCAGTGGCGACAGCGTCTGAATTCGACAAACCGACTAGAGATGACCGCAGCCACAAGCCAATGGGAAAGTGAGAGCGACACAATTCGGCGGGAATTCCAAGGCGCTCGAACACAAACCGGGCTCCAGCCCAGTCGGCTCTATGAGGATTATGCAAAAACTACTGATCAATCCGCGACCGTAAGCCTCAAGCTGTCATCGATGTTAGGGGGGATGAACGGCAAGAGTGAACACAGCCTTGTCTCCGGTCTTGAAATCGAATCCCTTCGTCGTACAGAGGCGCGAACGAGCCGACAGGATGGTGCACTCCTGCTCTCTGACTTTGGCGAAAACCTCGAAGCATCCAGTACCCGGGTCGCCGCCTACACCCAAGACGAGTGGTCACTGAACGCCAACTGGGCCTTCCATGCAGGCGTTCGCTGGGAGGGCATTTCAACCAAGGGAGAAGGCGAGTTTGGGAACACACCAACAAACGAGAGCAGCGTGGTCTCGCCGCTTGCTCACCTTTTGTGGAAACCTGACCCTAAGAAAAAAGACCAGGTGCGACTGAGCCTGACCCGTAGCTATCGCCCACCGGCACTCGGGACCCTGATTGGCCGCCCAAGCCTAAATCAACGTGATCCTGCTCCTGGGGTGAACACTCCGACCACGGCAGATAGCGCGGGCAATCCGAATCTCAAACCTGAATTAGCCAACGGAATTGATCTTGCGTTTGAGCGCTACCTGGAGAACGGCGGCATTCTCAGTGCAAATCTCTTCTATCGCGAGATTGACGACCTGATGCGACGACAGGTGCGCCTAGAGACCGTCTCTTGGGCCAATGTTCCTCGGTGGGTTGCCCGCCAACAAAACATCGGAACGGCCTCAACAAGAGGACTTGAGCTTGAAGCAAAGTTTCGCCTCGATCGATTGGTGCCATCTGCACCAGCCATTGATCTGAAAGGGAATCTCAGCCTTTATGACTCGAGTGTTGACGGAATTCCTGGCCCCGACAACCGTCTCGATCAACAGGCCAAGGCCACTGGCAATATCGGTGCCGACTACCGCTTTAAGGGGCTGCCACTGCTGATTGGTGGCAACCTCAACTGGATTCCAGGCTACCGTACGCAGCTAGCAGACGATCAGGTGGTCAGTGTGAGCAAGAAGACGGTAATCGATGCCTATGCCCTGTGGACTTTTAAACCCACCCTTGCGCTTCGGGTCATGGCCAGCAATCTTGCCCCACGTGACTACGTCACCACCAATACCGTGGACGCCTTGGGGTTGAGAAATATCGAAACGAATACAGGGCAGAACGATATTAACTGGCGCCTCAGGTTGGAACTCAAGCTGTAAGCTTTTTCGAAATACCCGAAAGGAGAAGACGAATGTTGAATCTCATCGCCCGTAAGTTCCCCTCGCTGGGATTTTGGAGACTGACGCGTGCAGGCGTGGCGACTAGCCTTGTCTGCGTGATGGCCGTCGGAATGACATCGCAAGCTATCGCCTCGGCCGAACCGGGGAAGCCGGCACCTGCCCTAGAACTCACTGACCTTAACGGCAAGCCAGTCTCGCTTGCAGACCACAAGGGACGCTGGGTCGTTCTCGAGTGGACAAATCCTGAGTGTCCGTTCGTTCAGAAGCACTACAAATCAGACAACATGCAGGCTACCCAGCGGGAAGTGACCGGGAAGAATATCGTCTGGATTCAGATCAACTCGACCAATCCGAATCACCCTGAATATAAGACCCCCGCAAGAATGGCGGAATGGAACGCGAGTATGAAGGCAACGCCCTCTATTGCGTCTCTCGACCGCGACGGGAAAACTGGGCGAGCCTATGGCGCAAAGACGACCCCCCAGATGGTCCTGATCAATCCCAATGGTGTGGTGGTCTATAACGGCGCAATTGACAGCATTCGCTCTGCAAATGTTGCAGATATTCCGAAGGCAACAAACTACGTCAAACAGGCCGTACAAGAAGTGCTATCCGGGAAGCCGGTATCCGCGCCGCTGACCACCCCTTACGGCTGTTCGATTAAATACTAAATCAGCCGATCAACTAGTCCTGAACCGGCACGGCGTCTCGCAAGTCCGTGATTCGGTTCTGGCCATCAACGAAAACAAGCCGTGGCCGGTGCGTCGCGATAGATGCCTCGGGAACCTGAGCGAATGCAGCGATGATGATTAGGTCGCCGACTGCCGCACGACGGGCTGCGGACCCATTAACAGAAATTGTTCCCGACCCGCGCTTGGCGCGAATGGCGTAGGTCACAAAACGCTCGCCGTTATTGATATTCCAGATGTGCAGCTGCTCATTTTCCGCAATGCCAGACGCATCCAGAAGATCTTCATCAATTGCGCACGAGCCCTCATAGTGAAGCTCGCACTGCGTGACTGTCGCCCGGTGAATTTTCCCGCTTAAAAACGTCTTTAACACTAGAGGCCTCTTAATTAAGCGGCTCATTTTACCGCTGATCAGTCGTAACACCTGATTCTTCAGTTTTGGTGAGATACACACCAGAACGAATCAACATGGTCCGAGGGTTATCGAAAAGATCGATTGGGCATATTACAAAGTTTCGTTAGCCAGGAAATCCTGGCCAACCTACCCTTACGGCTGTCACTAACGAAGGAGGTCCTTATGTCAACCGAAGGTAAATGCCCCGTCATGCACGGCGCAATCACATCCGGAAACGCCAACAACACCGAGTGGTGGCCGAACAATCTCAACCTAGATATTCTCCATCAGCACGATACCAAGACGAATCCATTAAAAGACTTTGACTACCGAAAAGAAGTCAAGACGCTGGATGTCGATGCACTAAAAAAAGACCTGACTGCGCTAATGACTGATAGCCAAGAGTGGTGGCCTGCGGACTGGGGGCACTACGGTGGCCTGATGATCCGGATGGCCTGGCATGCGGCCGGCACCTACCGTGTTGCAGATGGTCGCGGTGGCGGCGGAACAGGTAATCAACGATTTGCTCCGCTGAACTCTTGGCCGGATAACGCTAACTTAGACAAGGCGCGGCGTCTGCTCTGGCCGATTAAGAAAAAGTACGGCAATAAACTCTCTTGGGCCGATCTGATGATCCTGGCCGGAAACGTCGCCTATGAATCCATGGGATTAAAAACCTATGGCTTTAGCTTCGGCCGTGAAGATATCTGGCACCCCGAGAAGGACATCTACTGGGGTTCTGAAAAGGAATGGCTCGCCTCGACGCGGTACGACGAAGGCAGCAACCGCCAAAGCCTTGACAACCCGTTAGCAGCCGTACAGATGGGACTCATCTATGTGAACCCGGAGGGGGTCGGCGGTAAACCAGATCCGCTGAAAACGGCTCACGATGTTCGGGTTACGTTCGCCCGGATGGCTATGAACGATGAAGAGACGGTGGCTCTGACTGCAGGCGGCCACACCGTTGGTAAAGCGCACGGCAACGGAAATGCAAAGGACCTTGGCCCGGACCCTGAGGGCGAAGACGTTGAAGCAGCGGGATTGGGCTGGCTCAACAAAAAAGGACGTGGTGTTGGTCGAAATACCGTGACGAGCGGCATTGAGGGCGCGTGGACCACCCACCCGACAAAGTGGGATAACGGGTACTTTACCTTGCTTCTAAATTACGACTGGGAACTGAAAAAGAGCCCAGCAGGTGCCTGGCAATGGGAGCCGATCAACATCAAAGAGGAAGATAAACCGGTGGATGTCGAAGATCCCTCCATTCGTTACAACCCCATCATGACTGATGCCGATATCGCCATGAAGATGGATCCCGAATACCGCAAGATATCGGAGCGCTTTTACAAAGACCCCGCTTATTTTTCGGAAGTCTTTGCACGGGCCTGGTTTAAGCTGACCCATCGAGACCTCGGCCCGAAGACGCGTTTTATCGGACCTGAAGTTCCCACAGAGGACCTGATCTGGCAAGACCCCATCCCCGCCGGAAACAAGGCCTACGACGTCAAGGCCGTGAAAGCCAAGATCGCTGCGACGGGTCTCAGCGTCGCCGAGCTGGTGGCCACAGCCTGGGATAGCGCCAGGACATTCCGCGGATCTGACTATCGCGGTGGTGCGAACGGTGCCCGTATCCGACTCGCCCCACAAAGGGATTGGGAAGGGAACGAACCGGTCCGGTTAGCCAAAGTGCTCAAAGCATTAGAGCCCATCGCTAAGGAATCAGGAGCAAGTCTGGCGGACATGATCGTTCTTGCCGGAAACGTCGGCTTAGAGCAGGCGATCAAGGCCGCGGGGTTCACGACTGAGGTTCCCTTCGCGCCAGGACGGGGCGATGCAACCCAGGCGCAGACCGATGTGGAATCCTTTGCTGTCCTGGAGCCGCTGGCCGATGGATTCCGCAACTGGCAGAAAAAGCACTACGCCGTAAAGCCAGAGGAACTGCTCCTGGATCGGGCTCAGCTAATGGGACTCACTGCCCATGAGATGACTGTCCTTATCGGTGGGCTCCGGGTTCTCGGCGCAAACCACGGGGGTAGCCCGCATGGCGTGTTTACCGATCGGGTGGGCCTGTTGACCAACGACTTCTTCGTGAACCTGACGGATATGACCTACACCTGGAAGCCGACGGGTCGTAACGGCTATGACATCGTCGATCGTCAGTCTGGCAAGACTCGGTTCACTGCCACCCGCGTTGACCTGGTGTTTGGCTCTAACTCGATCCTGCGGGCCTATGCAGAGCTATATGCCCAGGACGATAACAAAGAGAGGTTTGTCAGAGACTTTGTAGCCGCCTGGACCAAAGTGATGAACGCCGACCGCTTCGATCTGGCCTAACGAGCCGAAGTCGGAATTCGAAGTGCCCGAGGGCGACCAGTTGATTGATCGCCCTTTTCAATTATTCGGGAAACAACAGGGAAATAACGGTGACTTAGGCGCGGTGGCCCTAAAATCTGACTCATGTCCGTTACCCTTTTAGACAACCCTATCTTTCTGGTTTTTCTGTCGCTCCTGCTGATTGGCGCCATCATCCTGGCCGTTCACAGCGCAGAGGTGGTTGCGCATCGCGTGGGCGAGCCCTTCGGTACGCTGATATTGGCCGTCTGCGTCACGGTCATCGAAGTGGCGCTGATTGCCGCCATTATGTTGTCTCGGTCCCCGGGTAGTGAACTTATTGCCAGAGATGCAGTGTTTGCAGCCATCATGATTGTCACCAATGGTGTCATCGGACTGGCCATTCTGATCGGGGGCATTCGTCATCACGAACTCACCTTCCGGATCGAAGGATCCAATTCGGCGCTGACGGTTCTTGCAGCACTCTCGACGCTGACGCTAGTGTTGCCCAGTTTCACGCAGAGCTCACAGGGTCCAACTTATACCGAGACCCAGCTTATCTTTGCAGGGCTTTCTTCGCTGATACTTTACGGTACGTTTGTCTTTGTTCAGACCGTTCGGCATAGAGATTATTTCCTCCCGGTTACGCCAGCAGCCTTACAAAACAAGAACAGCCATGCGCCTAGGCCGACACAGACCAAGGCGATACGAAGTGGGTTCTTATTGGTCCTCGCACTAATTCTTGTCGTGGGACTTGCAAAGGCGCTAAGCCCCGCCATCGAACGCGGGGTTGCCGAACTCGGTGCCCCAAGAGCACTCGTTGGCATCATCATTGCGGGGCTGGTTCTTGCACCAGAGAGTGTGGCCGCGATTCGCGCTGCCATTGCGAACCGGCTTCAGACTAGTTTTAACCTCGCCCTAGGGTCCGCCTTGGCCAGTATTGGGCTAACAATTCCCACGGTCGCGATACTGTCGATCTTATTTAAACTCCCCTTAAACCTGGGTCTGAGTCCTGTGGAAATTACGCTACTTGCGCTGACGTTGATCTCCGGCATCACGACACTTGCCACCGGAAAAACTGCCGTGTTACAGGGGGTTGTACACCTTGTTATCTTCGTTGCTTATCTCTTCCTTACTATTGTTCCGTAGAAGAACTACGACGTCAGGTCAAACACAAGAATCTCAGACTCGTCTGCCCGGTCAATCGTCACCGCTGACTCGTTGGCGATTAAGAGTGCATCACCTGCCTTCAACGGCTGTCCGTTAACCTGTGCCACACCGCGCACCACGTGAACATAAGCCTTCCGATTCGGATCAAGCGTCAGGGACGCTGTCTCATCTCCGGTAAAAAGGCCTGCATACAACCGTGCGTCGGCATGAATCGACACAGAACCGTCCCGACCTTCGGGCGACGCGACAAGCCGCAGCCGGCCCCGCTTTTCAGTATCGGGAACTGTCTTTTGCTCGTACCCAGGCGCTACTCCCTTTTGATCGGGAACGATCCAGATCTGTAAAAAATGGGTCTGCTGACCCTTGGCGTGATTAAACTCGCTATGCACCACTCCGGTCCCCGCAGACATTCGTTGCACATCTCCAGGGGGAATCGCCTTGACGTTGCCAAGACTATCGCGATGCGCAAGCTCACCCGAGAGCACATAGCTAATGATCTCCATGTCGCGGTGGCCATGAGATCCAAACCCCGTTCCTGGGGCGATATGATCTTCATTGATCACCCGCAGGTTACCCCAGCTCACAAAATCGGGATGAAAGTAATCCGCAAACGAGAACGAGTGGTAGCTCTGCAGCCAGCCATGATCCGCGAAGCCACGCTCTTCAGACCGTCGAAGCTTAATCACGACTCAATCCCTTCTTTAAGATTTTCTAAACTGTGCTGCCACATGGGCAATCCGTTCACCGTACAGACGGGCAGTCTCAAGATCGCCGGAGTTCACCTCATCCACACTGGCATCAGAGGGGGTCTGCATCATCGCACCTGCGAAGGATCCAACATAGTTCACATCATCACGCTTCGCGGCTTTTGCATTTGACGGCATCAGCCCAGTTCCTACCCAAACCCCCGAGTGCTGCATGGCAAGGGTCATTAGGTAGTGCAGCGTGGAGTGTTTATCGCCATTCATCGTCGCAGAGTTTGTGAACCCGCCAAAGACCTTATCTTTCCATTTCTGGGCAAACCAGGCTTTCGAGCTCGCATCCGCAAACTTCTTGAACTGCCAGCTGGTCATCCCCATATACGTAGGAGACCCAAAAACGATGGCATCAGCCTGATCAAGCAGCGCCCAATCGGATTCCGAAATATTACCCTCCGCATCGATTGCGACTAGGGTACCTTTGGCCCCAAGTGCCACCGCTTCTGCCTGCCTTGTGGTGTGACCGTAACCACTGTGAAATACAACGACAACCTTAGTCATATCAGTCTCCAAGAATAAATGAATAAAAATCTATGGGGTCTCGTAGAAGGCGTAACCATCCATCGCGATGACGGTATCGCTGACTCCACGATAAAACGCTTCAGAGCGCGCGTCTTTTCCAGCGGCGCCCACTGCAGTGAAAAGTGTTAAAAGGTGCTCATCCCGTGGGTGTGCCCGACGACCCATCTCTTGCGTGCGGCGGTAGTCTAAAAGACGTTTTACATCATTTGTGACCATACAGTCATGGATCCAGTCGGCAAATTGATAAACGTAGTCCGGTGTCGGATCATTAAGCCGAAGAGACAACTGCCAGTCCCGAAGGTTGTGCGTCACATTTCCAGAAGCCACCACCAGAAAACCTTCATTGAGCAGCGGGGATAGTGCCTGTCCAATCCGATAAGCATGTAAGGGGCCTCCGTGAGGCTGAATCGAGAGCGGAACGATCGGCACATCCGCATCCGGGAACATATAACGCAGCGGCACCCAGGCGCCATGATCTAGCCCTCGATTGACATCGACGTCCGTCACAAAATTCGCATCCTTCAGTACCTCCAGCACACGTTGGGCGGCCTCTGGGCAGCCGGTTGCTGGATACTGGATCTCATATAAACGCGGATCAAAACCGCCAAAGTCATAGATCGTTTCCATCTGACGGGCAAAGCCAACGGTCGGAACCTCGGTCTCCCAATGCGGACTGATCGCAATGACGGCCCTCGGCGTCGCAAGCGACTGGACTGCGGAGGCAAGCGCCGGTCCAACTGCCCCAGGCTCTAGCGCAAACATCGGGGATCCGTGCGGGACGAAAAGAACTGATTTCTGACTCATCATGACCAAGACTTTAGAAAAAGAATTGACCAAGAAAAAGAGGGGTGGCAGCAAAGCTTTGTTGCCTAAATAGCAACAATAAGGGCCTGCGCCTCAAGCGTATCGAGTCGCGACGATCGTGTTCCCGCCTTTTGCTTTTGCCTGATAGAGCGCTTGATCGGCAGACGTCAGCAATGCTTTGAAATCGAGATCAAACGGGGTGTCCACCGTTGCGACCCCAAGGCTCGCGAATACGGGAATCTCAGTCTTGCGGTCTTCCTGCTGGACTACCGCGACAGCGGGATCTGCCGTCGCCTGACGAATCTTTTCTGCGACCATCGTCGCCTGCGCGAGTGTCGTATTCGGGAGCACCAGGCAGAACTCATCGCCTCCGAATCGCGCCAACAGATCAGATCCACGAATCAGTGCGTTCCACCGGCTCGCAAGTTCGCTTAAGACCGCATCGCCCGCCAGGTGCCCAAATCGGTCGTTAATCAGCTTGAAATCGTCGAGATCAACCATCACGATCGATAACGACTGTAGACGATACTCAGGGGAATGAATGTAATAGTCGATGAACTCATCGAGTGATCTTCGATTGTGTAATCGGGTTAAGGCATCCTGATTCAGGCGAACCAAAAGCTCCTGATTTTTCTCTGCGAGCTGCTGACGATGGAGACGCTCGCCATCAACCATACGAGCCGTTCTCACCTGACTACGCAACAAGCGATCCGCAACGACTGCAAGCGCAATAGGTGCACCAGTGATCACAGACCACGCCCCAAGATCTGAAGACATCAGATCCAGACCAAAAAAGCTATTGAGAAGCAAAACCAGAACGAGTACAGCCCATAGAATCATTCGATTCCGGGTAAAGGTGGAGGGCCTTGTATTCTGCGTTCGCATCGCGAAAGTGTAGCGTCACCCAAGCCGCCGCTCAGTCGGCTAGAGAAGCGTCTGCTGGGGGTCCTCAGAATTTCGCTCTTGCCGCCTGCCCTGGCGCGCTCCGCCTCGACTCCCATGCTTCTTGAGTATCTGCTGTACGTGGGCTCTCCCACCTTCAGACTTCCGTAGCCCCCACAGTCGATCCCTTGCTGTTTGCGCGGCCTCCTTGTGATCCACGATCGCCAAAGGATATCCAGAGCTTCCCGCCTCGGGCACCCAGCACGCCACAAACTGCCCTTGCGGATCCTGATCCCCTTGCTGCTTCTCAGGGTTGTAGATCCGTATGGTGTTGATGCCAGTGGTTCCGCTCTGCATCTGCATCTGAGGCCAATGAATCCCCGGCTCGTAGTCCGTAAAGAGCCGAGCCATATGTTCCCCAGTCTCGCGCCAATGAAGCCAGAGATGCTGGCTCGCAAAAGAGACCAGCATCGCCCGCATCCGAAAATTAATCCAACCGTTATGGTGCAAAAACCGCATACAGGCATCCACAAATGGAAGCCCCGTCTCCCCCGTCTGCCACGCCCGAAATTGTGCCGCTTCCTGCGCGGTCATTAATCCTTCATTTCGAATGCCTCGGGTTGCGGGATGAAGACAACGCCATTCAATTTCTGGCTCAGATTCCAGCTTTTGAATAAAGTGACAACGCCAGTGAAGTCGACTCTCGAAACTTTTCAGACTCATCAGCATCTGACGTTGCATCGGATGCCCATGCTCGGCAGACCAGGCCTCACGGCTTCGCCACACCGCCTGGACGACCTCCCGAACCGACAAACTCCCGTAAGTAAGATGCGCAGATAGCCGCGAGCAAGACTCCTCAGACGTTCCAGGGCTACTCATATGACGCCGGTAGTCAACGCCGCGCCCATCCAAAAAACTCTTTAAAAGTGCGATCCCCTTACGACGCCCCCCTTCTTGACGCCCCGGACAATGATCCACGCGGGCGAGTCGAACCCAGGGGCGTAGATCTTGAATGCGAAAGGGTTCGGGAAGCATATCGACTGCCCGAGCGAGCGCGGAGTCAAGTGACTGAATTTCGGGAAGGGATGCTGGATGCATCGACATTCGTTTCTCCCAGATCTTCCCCCAGTCGTCACGGTCTTTCAGCCGACGAACTACATTCGCCTGGGGCCGCTCTGTCCAGGTAACTTGTTTGGTCCGGCACCACTGCAGAACACGTTTATCCCGCTCAAAGCTGGCCCAGTTCCCGGTCTCTTCGTGGCTGTGCAAGTGGAAAGGCCCAAGCACCCGATACAGCTCAGACAGGAGCTCTGGCATTTCCCCCTGCGCGAGCAGAAGTCGAAGCCCAATCTTGTCCGCGGATCGCTTTAGGTCTGCAAGGCTATCGGCATAAAACGCAGCGTGTCGTCCGCTACTGTCTGGTTGATGCCAGAGCGATGGCTCGTACACCACAAGACCGAGCACGGGCCCTAGCCTGGCCGCTTCGACCAACGCCGCGTGATCGCGAAGACGTAGATCGCGCTTAAACCAGACGATCTGAAGGCTCGACACTACGGAAACCCCCTCGTTTACTCGTCAGGCCACCCGTGTCCTAGGACTTTGGACGTTCTGAGTCCGATACCGGATAGGAGTCCGCGCTATACCGTGGCCCCTTCATGATGAGAACAACAACACAGCCGATCGCTAGCGTAAACATGACCGTTAGGTGAAAAATACCGGCGCCAATTAGCGCAAAATCGAGTCGCTGGATTAGATCCGCAATACTTTTCGCATCCCCTGCCCAGGGCCAGATGCGGGCTACCAGCGCGAGTGCGCCAATGACGAGAAACCCCGTCAGAGTTAACAGCGGAATCTTGCGAAACAGGCTCCACTCAAGCCCTGGAGGGTATTTTCTATCCGGTGGGTGCTTTTTCATAGGGAAAGTGTAAGCGAAATCGGCTGCATCAAAGCCCATTAAAATCTTAACTCATGCTCGAGTCAATCACACTCTTCGAATTTAGCGTTGCCGCAAGCCTATTTCTCGGGGCAGTGCTCTACACATCTGTCGGCCACGGCGGTGCGTCTGCTTATATCGCCATCATGTCTTTGTTTGGCATGCCTGCTGCGTCGATTAAGCCAACTGCGCTTTCGCTGAATATTTTCGCATCCTCTTACGCCAGCGTTCAGTTCATCCGAGCAAAGCTCTATGACCTGAAGCTTGTGATCCCGTTGCTCATTGGGGCGATTCCAGCAGCGTTTGTTGGGGGCTGGATCAGTCTTCCAAACGCGGTCTACAAACCGATCGTTGGCGTCATCTTGCTTTTTTCGGCTTACCGATTTCTGACCGTCCGCGCCCACGCAGAAAAACCCGCCCGGCCTTATAACAAGCTAGTTGCCGTCCTTGTTGGGTTCGTTATTGGGTTTCTGTCGGGACTGACCGGTACCGGCGGAGGAATCTTCCTCTCCCCCCTTATCCTGTTTGCTGGATGGACCACCGTTAAGGGAGCGAGCGGCACTGCTGCTGTTTTTATATTTTTTAACTCTATGTTTGGGTTACTTGGCAATATCAGCTCGGTGAATAATCTTCCCGCGGCGCTGCCTCTTTATATTGGCTTCGTTCTTGCTGGCGCATTTATTGGCACCCGATTTGGTATTCATTATTTTGCTCATGTTGGCGTCAAACGCCTTCTCGGCCTAGTGCTGCTCATCGCAGGACTAAAACTCACATTCAACCTTTGAAGGTCATCCCTTTCCACTCTGTCGGCGCTGGATAAAGTCGCGAAGATTCTCTGGGTCCCCCTGGATCCGTTGCCACAACCAAGGCAGCCCCGCACCAAGATCAGGACGCACACCGACCCGCTCTGAGCGACTCAGGTGGCTCTGGTCGCTTGGCCCCAGATCAAACCGAAATGAATAGAACGGTTCAAGTCCGAGCCGGAGATCAGTGACAAAAAGTCGGCCAGCATCCACATCGACGCTGTAGAAACCATGACTGAAATGACCAACTCGGAGAACATCAGGATGCCTCGCATAGCGATCTCTATTCTCAACGCTGAAGGAGATCCGCTGCCACGTAAACCGCCGCTCTTTATCCAGTAACGAATACCAGCCTTCATAGGAGCCGTCTGGTGTCATTGCGATCGCTCGCCAGAGAACGGTATTTAATGGTGCGGCCGTCACTAATATCTTCGTCGCTTGATCAGCGACTGGCGGGTATCGATGCGCGAGATCTACCGCGTACCGATGAACGGCAACGCCCCAAATCAGGTACCCGGAACTGAGCACTAAACTAAAGGTATTCCAATGCCATCGTGACACGCCTCTGCTGGTAACCACCGCAGCGACACCCACAATAATTGGCACCGTATACAAAGGATCAATGACAAAGATACTCCCAAGACCAAACGGGACGTCACTAAAAGGCTGCAGCAGTTGCGTGCCGTAAATGGTCAGGTAATCGATGCCGACATGAGTGACCAGAATCAGCCACACGGACACAGACCATCGCCACATCAGCTGCGCTTGCCCCTGAAACCGACAGATGAGATAACCCAATATCGGTGCCACGAGTGTCAGGATAAAAAGACCATGGGTTTCTGCCCGGTGGCGAATCATGTTGGAGATCGCATCACCGAAATCAACGAAGGCGTCTAAATCCGGCAGAGACCCCACCATGCCGCCAATCAGGGCGACCTTCCAGGCTGCGTGACGCGGCAAACTGCCGCGACCCACTGTTGCGAGGGCAACGCTCGAACCGAGTGCAAATTGGGTAATGGAGTCCATTTAGAGCTTTTCTGAGTTCAGCTGAGTAATCCACACGATTCGTGCAGATAGTGCCACACACCGACCATCACACTGATACCAAAAAGGCTCTTAAAACCACAGAACTTGTGCGACAACCCCGGTCGTTCTCAAAAATACTTCGGCCTTCAGATAAACAAGGAGAACACTGTGAAGGCACTCTTATCTTCCGTCTTAGCGATCAGCGCATTTGCGTTACCCATCGTAAGTCAGTCCGCCGAACGACTGCCGATGTATGGGGCAATCAACTACTTATCTTTGGATCTCAAAGACGAGACCGGTCGTTACGGCAGCTTCGATAACGAGGCACTCGCGCTAACGCTTGGCTACAACATGCACAGGAATCTCGCTATTGAGGGCTGGCTAGGATCCGGGGTCCGTAGTGACACCAAAACCTTTCAAGGCACGAGTGTAAAAGTCGATACGAAAGATTTCTATATGCTTGTTCTTCGTCCACAGGTAGCGCTAACACCATCGATTGATCTCTATGGGCGGTTTGGCTACATGAGCGGAAAACTTGCTGCGTCAGCAGGTAATGTCAGTCTTAAAGAGCGTGACCACGACTTTTCGTACGGCCTGGGATTTGCCTTCTATAACAACAGTGGCCTGTCTTTCACGCTTGACTATAGCCAGTTCTACGACAAACAGGACGTGAAAATTAGGGGCCTGACGATTGGCGCTGCGATGGACTTCTAACCGGGGGCACTAACGTAACCCCCCGCTTCAATGATCAATGGTTAGGGGTTAGCCTCAAAGTCAACGAACACCCGGTTCATATTTGCACGATGCAGTTCATCAAAGTTCTGTAGATGTGTGAACTGACCGGGTTTCGCGAACCTATCCAGCGTCTCTCCGATTGGATCCATATTTCGCGCAGCCGTACCAATGTTCTTAATGAGAAAGTCGTAATAGTCCCCAGTTTCTCTTTTGGCTTGCATTAAGTCTGTTACCCGACCATGTCCGGGGACGACGTGCTTCGGCGCTAGTGCGACAAGCCGTATGAACGCCGCTTGCGCCTTACGAACATTGGACTGGGGCAACACACCCAATATCCGGTCCACATAGACCAGATCACCGGTAAAGGTCACGGAGACATCTGGAAAATAAATCATCGTGTCACCAGGATAATGGGCGTTTGTCTCGATCCATTGCAGCCGAACTCCGTCAATGATCAGAGAAGCTTCCGGCGATGGCTGGACCTGTTTCGCAAAATACGGGGTCGTTCCTGTGAGCTGCGCGCCAACAAATCGTCTGAGATTGTCTAACTGCTGCTGGGCCGAACCCTGCTGGGTTCTGATTGTCCCGGACATGGCGTAGATCTGAGCGCCTTTGCCTGCGAAGTAGTCGTTTCCAAGCCATCGATGATCCTGGGCGCCAGTGTTCAACACCCATCGAATCGGTTTGGGCGTTACCTTCTTAATCGCCCCCTCTAACATTGCTGCGCTATGTGCACTGGCGCCGCTGTCGATCAGGATTACACCATTCGCAGTGACGATAAATCCATAGTTCGCATTTAGCCCCGCGTTAGCCTCGCTGCGCTGACCCAGAGGACCAACGATTGCATAGATATTGTCCGCAACTTTGGTCGCGCGCGGAACAAAAATTGGCTCTGCGGCAGATTTGGTAGCACCAAAACTGAATAAAAAAAGCGTAACGCTACAAATTATCAATCGGCGCATTAGAACCCCCTATCTGACTGGCAACCAAAGAGTCGCCCCCTCCTGGACATTGTATTGATCTACATGACCAGAGACTGTCTGGCCGTTATCAATGTAATGAACATGGAAGCGCTCACCCGGGTGCGAAACAACGCCCTCGAGTTTTTCCCCACTGTAAACAGCGACGAGCTGGCCCGTTGCGGCGGGGTTATGAAACACCCGCATTCCGGACTGCTGGTTCGCATGACTGCGTCCATGACCATGCACACCATGCCCACCATGCGCACCCGCCCCTGCCTGGAGCTTATCGCCAGTAAGGACATGCCAAATCAGGTGCGAATAATTCCCGGTCACCCGGAATGCAAAAGGTTGACTTAGGTCGAGCTTATTGGCGGCCGCTTGATCGGAGACGAATTTTTCGAACTGAGCCTGACGCATGTCGCGCGGCACGGCAATCTGTCTCCACTGCATAACGTTATCGCTCGCCCAAAGTACAGCCGCATCAGTTGCGGAAGGGGCCCGCAGATTGCCGCTTAGATCCGTTCCTGGGCTAACGAGAAGCTTGCCGTCGACTTGAATAATTTCACCCTGAAGACCTGCGAGCGCTCCAACACCCCAAGCACCGGCCGACTGATTAATCTTGGATAAATCCACCTTGCCCGCCGTGTCACCGGTGTGCATCATGCGTTTGAAATTACCGAAATGCTGAAAGCTTCCGGGCTGCGCAAAGCCATTAGTCAACCCGAAGGAAAAAGCCAAGGCAACAATAGATTTAATAAATTTAGTCATGAGGACATTTTTTTAGCACAAAGTAATTGTGTGACTGTGTTTCATCGGTCGGAGTGATATGCACATGAGCTTCGGTATGAACCAGGTCAAACCACGGTGAATAACCCGGTCACTATGATTTTCATAACAACCCCACTACGTTAGAAATTGACATGCGGAGTCAATATTTAGCTGAATTTCTCTACTTTATCGAAGGCCATGGACATCTGCAAACACTCGATTGCACAGCTGTCGTGTACGCGTGCCCCCCGCAGGAACGAGAATGCAAGTCAGCTCTCAGGCGGGCGTTAAATATGGTGTATCAACCTTAAGAACAGGAGAAATAAGTATGTTTAGATCCAATCGCATTATCAATCTGCTTCTGGCATTTTTCGTGGCGAGCGCTGTGGGCTGCACCTCAACGCGAGGACAGGAAAGCACAGGCGAGTATCTCGACGACACCTGGATCACAACAAGAGTAAAAGCGGCAATCTTTGATGAGCCTACACTCAGATCAGCCGAGATCAATGTGGAGACATTTAAAGGAGATGTCCAACTGAGTGGGTTCGTCAACTCTTCTAGCGATATTCAAAAGGCGGTCGAAGTGACCCGCGCCATCAAAGGGGTGAAGAGTGTCAAAAATGATATGCGCTTAAAGGGGCGTTAGCCGCGTATATCCAGACCAAAGCAAGAAAGGAGTTTTATATGCTCGAGACAATTGCGATTATTTTAGTAGTGCTCTGGGTTCTGGGCCTGGTATCGAGCTACACGATGGGTGGCTTTATCCATCTTTTACTCGTACTCGCTCTTTTAGTCCTTGTTTTTCGTCTACTGCGGGGTAGCCAGAAGCTATGATCTTATGGACAAGTCGCCAATCGAAGCCCACGATGCTGATCATGCCTCTTCGTTTGGCGACCCCCAGTCAAAACATTAGAAGAACTTCAACTGCTGATTATTGGCCGCTGTGGTTAGCAGCTATGAAGTTACCCGCTGGCGTGAAAAACATATAAAGGCTCGCTTTGGTACTACTTGTGGCCGTCGCGTTTTTATAAACTACACGCCATTCCTTGCCTTTTTTTCCATCAATCATCGAGATGGACTCGTGTTTCACGTTAGCCCAGCTTCCCTCAAGCTTACCGCTCTTAACGAGAGTCTCCTTGCGTAGATCGGCGCACTTGAGGACCACTGCTTCTGCTACAGGCTTAGAACCATGGAAATGACAACCATCTCCCGGGCCAGCCATTACTGAATGAGAGAGCCCAAGGGCAAGCATAAAACCTACGGTTGTGAGTATTTGTTCCATTTTGATTTGCTTCATTTTGATTCCTTTCATTCATTAAAGTGAATTACGGCTTTTGTCAGTTGTGTTGTCAATATCCATGTCTTCATGGATATGTCGGTGCTCTTCGGTTGGGAATCGGAAGGTTTCGCCATTTACGTCGTGTTGATAGCCATGAAGCTGAGCAAATAAAAGATAAATGCCAGCCACCATCAACGCAAGGTTGGATGCATAGCTAAACTTCGCAAATGATTCTGTTTTTCGCCAGATTGCCAGGAATCCAACCATCGCAATAAGCGCCGCAATCTGCCCTACCTCTACCCCAACATTAAAGCTCAGAATTCGAAACAACATGTGCCAAGGATCATCACCTAGGGGTAGTTGCTGTAATCGAGTCGACAAGCCGAACCCGTGCAGCAGCCCAAAAACAAAGACCATTTTGACAAGGTTTGGAGACGTCACATTAAAGTGCCTCTGGAATCCGCCGTTGTTATCAAACCCTTTGTAGATCACGCTGATTGCGATGATGGCATCTACCAACCAGTAGTTCCAGGTGATCTTAAAGAACGTTGCCAAGATCAAGGTGATGCAGTGACCGATCGTAAAGACGGTCACAAACTTCACAATATCTTTGAAGGTTGCCAAAAAGAACACTACGCCGAGCAAAAACAGCAAGTGATCGTAGCCGGTCAGCATGTGGCTTGCACCAAGACCGATATACTGCAAATACCCGCCATCAAGCATGCGCTGCTTATCTTCCTCGCTTATGCCATGTGCGAACGCGAATAGCGGGAGAAGGACGAGTAGAAACGCGCCCAATTTCGGGACAAGACTAAATTTCATAAAGACTCCTTTGAAAACCAATAAATGGCGCCCCTTCTCGTAGGAGCGACTACTCAGAGATCAAAGAATCGTCTGCGGAGGGCGTAAGAGACCCTCAAGAAAGATTTCTGGTGGGCGAGCAATCAACAAGTTTGACTGTGTTTGACACCCAAAGAGCTTCACGTCTGATGAGTTTTCCTGGATCAATCCAAACGGCTGAAAGCTATCAACAACATGGATGTGCGCGCCCGTGCTATCGTCCTGATCGACATGAGACGAGAAATCGTCATGGTGATGATGGTCAATTGCCACCTGATGGACCGTCGCCACATGGAGCTGATCGTAAGCAGCCGCAACGCCTGAGCTCGAAATTGACACTACGAGCATCTGCGAGCAGATAAACCAAAGGGACAAGAGTCGTTTCAAGCGAGCCATGAGTTCGATCTAACGTGTCCGGGTAGGTGGCTTAAGCCACCCCACTGTGCAGGGCACACTGTTCGTCCTGGTTCGAATTTTTTGGCGGAGACGGAGCCGTTTTTAAGATACACCGAAACATTTGGATTAGATCTTACTAGTCACTATCGTTATTTTTTCGTACCCAAATCCACTAACGAAGCTTAATAAGTATCCGTTAGGAATCCCATTTTATAAGATGCCCGAAATCGTCCTAGCGTCTGGCCCAACTAATCACATATTGGACCAACACAATAGTAATCACCAGGTCTACCCAGAGGGTATAGTTCAACCAAGTATCTTTCGAGAAATTTAAAGCTACGCCGAGATTGATGGTAGCCATTGTAAAAAAGGCAAACGCCATGCCACTCGCTAATCGTCGCAGGTTCAGATCTCGATAAGCAACATACGTCGCAAATCGCCGCGCCAGGTAGCGCCCGCCAAGTAAGGCATCTACTGCAAAGAGGGAGGCAGCGATGCCACCCAAAACGGTAGTCTTTAGCTGCACAGCGAACTCACTCTCGTAGTACCAAGAGAAGCCTGCAGACAAAAGCATCATGAACACTCCGAACAGCGCCATACCGCCAAGAAGATCGACAGGCCGTGGCAAGAAACGGTTCACAAGCCACTGAATAGGTACAAGGCTCAGGCCCACAACGGCAGTCACTAGAGCTGCTGTGCGCAGATCGGTAATTTTTCCTACGATAAAGAACAATAGGCCAAGAGCGATGTCGCAGGCGATAGACGGTGCGTTCCGCTTCCAGGCTCCGGCGTCAAAAGCCGGTTGAGGGTGAGCACCTGCGTCGGAACCAGCTTGCCGACTGTTCATCCAGCCCTGCATCTTGACGAGATACCCGTGCGGATTTTCATGGGACTGCCAGAGTGTTTGATCATCCCGTATAACCTTGACGCCAAAGGACCAGGGATTTCTCGGTCCAACTATTACGCGCACGGCACCCCCTGCTGATGGCACCTCCACTTCGTGCAGCCGGTAGGCTTCGCTCATAAAGTTCAGCCGGTCTGAACCCAAATCAGTGGGAGAACCACCAGCATCCCGAACAAACAAACGCGACCATGTGAAGGACGTCTCTAGTGCTATCAGCATGGGTCGCCCGTCAATTACGGGCTTAAAACGATAAGTCCAGAGTATCAAAGACTGATACCCACCGAAGCTGCGGCACGCCGCGGATGAATTAGGTTAACCCTGCCCTTGCGCTCCGAAGTCTCGATGATGGCTTTACGTACCTGCGCAACAGTCAGCTCGGGCTTCAACGAGAAAAGCTTAGCTGCAAGGTTTGCGACTTGGGGACTTGCCATACTAGTCCCACTAAACTTAACTCGATCGCCGCCCGGCAAGAAACTTTCAACTTCAAACCCATTGGCATGAACCACCACGGTCTTCCCGAAAGTTGAGAAGCTTGTCTCCTCGCCAGCTTTATCTACTGCACCGACAGTGATTAAGTTAGGTAAGTTGAAACCCGCGGGAATGTACTCCTCAAAGTCGGCGCTGTTGTCCTCATTACCAGATCCCGCGACAAAGAGAATCTCCGGCGCTGAGGCGATCGCATCGCGTAAGGCATCCCGTTCGATTGCAAACAGCTTGAGGGCGATTTGCTTGCGCTCTTCAGGCGTTGTTCCAACGTTATGCCAAGCTAACATGCCCTCATAGGCCGACGCACCGTAGCGCCAACTCATATTGACGACACGTAACTTCTCCTTCTTAAAGGACTCAACGATCTGTTTGTACGCTTGGGCTGTTCGCCGAGCGATCTCTTCTGTGGGCTTGACTGGCTCCGTGCGATGCTCCCACAGCATGGTCGCGGTATAGACACGCGCAAACGGATTACCTTCGACGGCAATACCAGCCACATGTGTGCCGTGGGTGTAAACCCCGGCTAGGCTCAAATCTTCCTGAAAACTCTTGACTTTAGCGGGATCAAGCGTGGCCACTGCCTGCTTCAACTGTCGGGCATCCTCGGTATCAAGACCTGCGTCAAGGTCCATAGCGCCTTTTGTCAACTGCTTAAGCACCGGCCATCTTGCAGAAGCCTCGCCCAAAGGACGAAGCAGATCAGTAGCGGGGTTCGACTCTCGATCAAAGGCAATTCCTTTCCCCTTAGACGACTTAAATAGCGTCAAATCAACACCCGAATCCCATATACCAACACCAACTTCCCGCGCTTTGGCACTCGGCGCTATGGAGAACAACCGTGGTGTCCAAATATCTGGCTTTGCGGCAACTGTCTTCATCTGCGTATCAATCACTGACTGAAGACCCGCAACTACTGGGTCTTTCAGCGGCGCTATCAGCTCATTTTGTAGGCGGGCACTAATAATCGAGCCCACTAATCCCTCGGGCACTGTCATCTGCATGTTGCGAGCCATTACATCCACCTGCTGCTCAAAGGCTGGCTTAGTTAAAGCAGGGTTCATCAGCTCCATCGCCCCTTTGAAGGACTTCACACCGTCAGCGACATCGGCCCAGTTCATAGCGCCATAACGACGCTGAACCTCGGCTTGTACCCATGCAGCATCACGCCTCTGGGTTTGTTGTTCCGCCAATATCATCGCCATAGTCCCCGTCATCGCTCGGGGTCCGGGCTTATCTTGCAAAGCCTTTAACCGCTCGACAATCGACGGTACGGCAGCCCAATCCCCCTTGAACTGAGCCAAGCTCAGCAAGGCGCTGTAGTACTCACGCATTGTTGCGGCGTCCTGAATATCAAACTGACCTAAGTCCTGCCTGAGATTCTTTTCTAGCGCACTCGCCAATACGAGCAACTCACTTCGCGGTGCGTCTAGGTACTGACTCGGGAGCTTGTCAAGCTTCACAACCCGTCTCGGGAGCTGTTCAGACGAGGTTATTACCTGCCGTTTAGCGGCACTTTCCGCAGTTTGCGCTTGCACAATAGGCATAACAGAAGCAAAAGAGGTGGCAATCAGCACTGCTATCAGAGACATTTTCATATTGACCTTTCAGAAGTTCATTGTTTAGTTAACTACGCAGCATCATCAGTGAGCTCACTAGGCATCGTCCACGCAAGAACCATCGCCGGAAGAGCAGCAGCACACAACAAGAATGAATAAAACAAACCGGAGGCCTTACCAATGGCCAAATATGAGGTCAGAATGCCCCCCTCAGATATCGCCACGAACATCCCAACATAAAAGACCGCAACAATAGCTAGGATGCGGTAGGCCATGGTGTAACAGGCATCTCGAACTTTTATTTGTCGCTCATCTAACAGCTCATTGGGCGCGTCTGACACATGTCGAACTGCGGTGCGAAGCTTAAAGTAAAGAACTAGGATCAAGATAAACAGTGCGCCCTCCCCGAAGGTCAAAATCTTTCTGTCCGGAATAAAGATGCTTAGCGCCATTAGCGCTAAAGCGAAGACCGTGACCAGGACTAACACACGTCTTGGCCTTTGTTGGCGGAACATAGAGGGTCTCGTGTCCCGCAGACTTTTTTCAACCTCACCTCTCGTGACGCCCTCTACCCAAAAGAATCTGCGCTTCTTCTCATTCGCCATTTGTTCTCTCCTGTTTACTCCCAAATGCAGTCACCGAAAACAATTCCTCAACTGGTCGACCCAAGGTCCCCGCGATGCGTAACGCGAGGGACAAACTCGGGCTGTATTCCCCCCGCTCTAGGTACCCGATCGTCTGGTAATGCACCCCCACAGACTCCGCCAAGGCTTTACGGCTCAAGCCGATTTCCTCGCGGATCTGCGCGATTCGGTTAAACAATGGAAGTTCTTCGTTTCGGCTCATGAGTTATAGTATAAATGCTACATAGTAGGAATGCTACATAAACTTGATCAATTTTGTCAAGAATAAAAATCGACGCCTGCCGCCTCAGCCCTAAATTCGTTGAGCGCTCTTCATGCGGCCGCCACGGGAGCATTAAACTTGCGGCCCGGAGGGGATTGAGAACCACTTACGAGGAGATCAAATGCAATTTCTGTCCATAGTCGCCCTATTAGTTTCCGGACTGATCCACCTCATACCAGTTACCGGCGCTATAGGGGCCTCTCGGTTATCTCAGCTCTACGGAATTGAAGTCGTTGACCCTAACCTAGCCATACTCCTGCAGCACCGAGCACTTTTATTCGGGATATTAGGAGCCCTAATGTTGATCGCAATCCCAATTAAATCCCTCAGGTTCACAGCGATCACAACTGGATTCTTTAGTGCATTTAGCTTTGTCTGTATTGCAACTCTGGTTGGCAATTACAACGATGCGGTCCATCGAGTGGTCATTGCTGACGTGATCGTATCCCTGTTACTTACACTAGGCTTTTTCGCTGAGCGCCGCGATAGAAAGATCAGATCTACGGGACCATAATGAATACTCCCCAAGAATCGGGAGCACGCATGCGCAATACTGCTCATATCAGTTTTCGATACTGAACAAACCCACTTGACTCAGCGACCTTGTCGTACAGCGACATAGCGTCAGCATTTGACTGATGAGTCAGCCACCAGACACGGGACGCGCCAGACTCAGCTGCAGCGACATACACATACTCAATTAGAGCCCGACCGACACCGCTGCCGCGACTGCCGGACTCAACGAATAGATCCTGCAAATAAACATAGTCGCCTGGCGTCCAACAACTTCGATGTCGAATAAAGTGAACCAGACCCACCAGCTCTCTATCGATTTCGGCTACTGCGCAATGCATGGGCTCTTGTGGATCGTGAAATCGAGACCAAGTCATGACCGTAGTGGCATCGGGAATGTCTGTTTTGTAAAAACTTTGGTAACTCTTCCAGAGAGGTAACCAATTCTCATAATCTGAATTACGAGCCACTCGAACGATCATATCTGGTCACCTGGACTTCAGCATGGCCTCTGCCAACTCATCATCACCGTTTCTCGCGAGTGTCGTTGCCGCACTTATCCGATCACGATCTTCGCGATTTTGACTAAGCTTGGCTTTACCCTCCAAACGGGAAATTTTCACCTCAATTCCAACGATTGCCTTCAACTTCTCATCGATATATTCGGGTGGCGAATCGCCCATCTTCCAAGGTTTTTGCTCTGAAGCCTCATGCTTTCGAGTGAGTCGCGCCACTACTCCACGCACAAACTTTTCGTGATCTTGAACCGTCAAACGTCCATGCACATGCACAACTTGATAGTTCCAGGTGGGTACCTGTCGGTGCAACTCATGTTTACTTGGGTACCAGTTGGGCGAGACATAGCTCTCTGCCCCCCTAAAGATAACCAGTACATCCATTCCATCACCGCACTGTTGCCACACTGGATTGGCCCTTGCAACATGTGCCGTTAGAACGCCTTTATCGATATCGAGCTCGAAAGGGATATGGTTTGCATCAAGGCCACTAGGTGTTGATGTCACCAACGCTCCCAATGGGTGAGCCTCGATAATTCGATAAGCGGCTTCAGCGTCTTTGATCGCGAAGTGATCAGGTATGTACATTGTCGGAGCTCCGTCCACGCAATGTTCCATTTTGAGCACTTAGAGTCAATACCATTAAGTCTCCCTTAATGGGGAAGAGCCGGAAGAGCCAATCAAAAGGGCCGACTAATCGGCCCTTTTGGTCTTTGGCGGAGACGGAGGGATTCGAACCCTCGATGCGCTTTTGGCACATACTCCCTTAGCAGGGGAGCACCTTCGGCCTCTCGGTCACGTCTCCGTTTTCTAACGGAATCAGGATTCTAGCGCAAACGCCTTGTGCAGCGCCCGAACGGCTAATTCCATATATTTGTCGTCAATCACCACTGAGATCTTGATCTCACTGGTGGAGATCATCTGGATATTGATGCCTTCCTTCGACAAGGTCTCGAACATGGTGCTGGCAATCCCCACATGGCTGCGCATGCCAATGCCCACGACCGAAACCTTACAGATATCTTTTGCACCCGTAATTGATCGAGCACCAATCTCGGGCTGAACCTTGGCCTTGAGGACATCCAGTGCCTTATCCAGCTCGTTCCGATGTACGGTAAACGAGAAATCCGTCATGCCATCGTGGCTGGCATTCTGAATAATCATGTCCACATCAATATTAGCGGCGGCAACGGGGCCAAGAATCTTATAAGCGATGCCCGGTTTATCGGGCACGCCAGAGATCGTGACCTTGGCCTCATCGCGATTAAAGGCAATCCCCGAGATAACAGCTTGTTCCATGGTGTCGTCTTCCTCGTAAGTAATCAGAGTACCCGACTGGGACTCTTCAGCGAGCGGAATATCAGGATCGGTCAGACTCGACAGCACGCGCGTCTTGACCTTGTATTTGCCGGCAAACTCAACCGATCGAATCTGCAAGACCTTTGACCCAAGGCTTGCCATCTCCAGCATCTCTTCAAAGGTGACTTTTTCAAGACGCTTTGCCTCGGGAACGATGCGGGGGTCCGTCGTGTAGACCCCATCCACATCGGTGTAGATCAGGCACTCTTCTGCTTTGAGCGCAGCGGCAACCGCTACCGCAGACGTATCCGATCCACCGCGGCCGAGCGTGGTGATATTGCCCTCAGGGTCAATCCCTTGAAAGCCTGTGATGATCACAACATAGCCGTCACTCAGATCCCGCATCACTCGCGCATCATCGATCGACTGAATACGCGCCTTGGTAAAAGCGGAGTCTGTCTTAATGGGCACCTGCCACCCGGCATAGCTCTTTGCTTTGGTTCCGATCGCCTGAAGTGCAATCGACAAAAGACCGACCGATACCTGCTCACCGGTTGCTGCAATCTGGTCAAGCTCACGGGGGTCGGCACGATCGGTGATCTCTTTTGCAAGACCGAGCAGACGATTGGTCTCGCCCGACATTGCCGACGGGACGACCACAATCTGATGGCCAGCCTTATGCCACTTGGCGACTCGGCGGGCCACATTCTTAATACGTTCGACGGACCCCATCGAGGTGCCGCCGTACTTGTGAACTATTAATGCCATGATCTTGGGACTCTGGAGTTTTATGGTCGACGCCGCATCACTAGATCGCTGGCGCCAAGCCCAGCATTATCGCCCAATCCGTAGAAACCCGCGCTCGCGCAGGACCGCCCAGACCTCGCCGCTGGCGGGATCGGTTAGATCCATCCGGGCAAAGGGCTCCCTCGCTGCGCGGAGCTGGCGCAGAAACTCAGTCAACCGCCGTGTGGGTGGCGTCGGTGCGCCGCGCTGCTTTAACCAGCCACGAATGATCCGGGCCGCAAGCGCCTCATCTTGGGCAAAAAGCACATCCAAGGACAGCCGCCCTTCAGGCATTCGGCTCTCTTCTAACGCCTGCTCCGTCACCATGTCCAGAAGATCCCGAGCAGTCTGAAGATGCGCAATGCTTCGGGCCATTGCCGTATCCGCGCCTTCGCGAAGACTTCTTAAGACAGGCATGACCTCGTGCCGAATTCGGTTTCGGGCGATATCCAGATCTGTGTTGCTGGGATCTTCGATCCAAGAGAGCCCCTCGTGCGTTGCGTAATCCAGCAACGACTGACGACTCTGGTCTAAAAGTGGCCGCCAGCGAATCACCTGATGGGACCCCAGATCCATTTTTGATAGACGAGTCATCGCGGAAAGGCCCTCTAGTCCCGCTCCACGAATCCATTGCAGCAGCGCCGTTTCGATCAGATCGTCACGATGATGGGCCAAGACCAGAACAGACCCGGGCGGCAGATGCTGCGCAAACGCCTGATAGCGATGGCGTCGGGCGGCTGCCTCGACACCCAGGGATGAAACCTCATGGGCTGGGATAGTCACGCGGGCAACGGTGAATGGCACGCCCAGTGAAGAGCAACTCTGCTCACACTGACGAACAAAGTCGTCCGCTGCAGGCTGCAGTCCATGGTGCACGTGGATTGCACGCAGCTGAAATAACTGGGGGAGTTTCTGCTGCATCCGTGCCATCAAATGGAGGAGCACGGTAGAGTCGAGCCCACCAGAGAGCCCCACTGTTAACAACAGCGGCATAACTATCGGGCCTTGATTTCCTTAAACTTTCCAAGCGCCCGGATGCGGGCCTGACGCTGCTCCAACATCGTCTTGGTGTCCATATTGTGGAAACCGCGTAGCGCGTCTGCAATGGCACGCTTAAGATTTTCAGCGGCAAGTGCCGGATCGCGATGTGCGCCGCCCAATGGTTCGGTGACGATCTTATCGATGAGGCCCAGTGCCTTTAGACGCTGGGCTGTGATGCCGAGGGTCTCGGCTGCTTCGGGTGCCTTGTCAGCACTCTTCCAGAGAATCGATGCACAGCCTTCCGGCGAGATCACCGAATAGGTGGAGTACTGCAACATCATCAAGACATCGCCCACTGCAATGGCCAGTGCACCGCCCGAGCCCCCCTCACCAATGATGGTGGAGATGATGGGCACTTTGAGTCCCGCCATCACGAGTAGGTTTCTGCCGATTGCCTCTGACTGACCCCGCTCTTCGGCACCAATCCCTGGGTAAGCCCCCGGGGTGTCAACAAGCGTGATCACTGGGATGTTGAATTTCTCGGCGAGCTCCATCAGCCGCAGGGCCTTACGGTAGCCCTCCGGTCGAGGCATGCCGAAGTTTCGAAGGGTCCGCTCCTTGAGATCTCGACCCTTTTGATGGCCGATCACCATGACACTCTGGCCGTTAAACCGAGCAAGGCCACCAACGATTGCTGGGTCATCCCCAAATGAACGATCCCCATGGAGTTCGTAGAAGTCGGTGAAGATGCTGCCGATGTAATCCAGGGTGTAGGGCCGCTGAGGATGCCGGGCCACCTGGGCGATCTGCCAGGGGTTGAGCTTGGAGTAGAGATCCTTCAGCTGGCTTTCGGTCTTGGTTCGAAGCCTGTCGATCTCGTCAGTGATGTCGACCGCTGAATCACTCTGAACGAACCGAAGTTCTTCGATCTTGGTCTCAAGTTCGGCGACCGGCTGCTCAAAGTCCAGGAAAGTTTGTTTGGCTGGGCTGTTCATTTGGTCGCTATTCTCCCCCAAAAGCGCCGCTTTGGCCTACTGTCGCCGCCAGGTCGTCCCGGCAGCCGAATCTTCGAGTACCACCCCCATGGCCAAAAGGTCAGCCCGGATCTGGTCTGCCCGGCCGAAATCCCGGGCCTTTTTGGCGGCTGCCCTCTCGGCGATCAGGGACTCGATCTGGACCCCATCGACTGATCCCGCTCCGGTAGCAGACTGCAGGAACGCTGCCGGAGCCTGCCCCAAAATCCCCAGGCAAAGGGCCAACTCCCGAAGCACACCGGCCAGGGCTGCATCCTTGGATTTGTTCAGCAAAGTTGCCATCTCGAACAGGCTTGACACTGCAATGGGGGTATTGAAGTCGTCATCCATCGCCTCGAAAAAGGCGTTCACAAGGGAGACCGCTTCAGGATGCGCCTGTACGCGGGCGGTCAACGCATCGCGATCCAGCTGAGTCACTCGGGCGGCTGCGACCGCCTCAGTGATCCCCGCCCCAGCCAAGGCCGTGTAAAGACGGCCGAGCCCCTGGCGTGCATCCTCTAAATGCTGGTCCGAATAGTTCAGAGGACTACGGTAGTGCGCCCGAAGAATAAAGAACCGAATCACCTCGGCATCGAACTGCTTCAACACATCGCGAATCGTGAAGAAGTTGCCCAAGGACTTGGACATCTTCTCGCCATCAATTCGGACAAAGCCGTTGTGCATCCAGACATTCACGAAGGGCTTGCCCGTCTCAGGCGTATACGCCCCCTCTGACTGCGCGATCTCATTCTCGTGGTGAGGAAACTGAAGATCTGCACCACCGCCGTGGATATCAAAGTGCTTGCCCAGGAGACTGCAGCTCATGGCTGAGCATTCAATATGCCAACCTGGTCTGCCCTCGCCCCAGGGGGAAGCCCATTTGACCTCAGCGGGTTCATCCGACTTGGCGCTCTTCCACAAGACAAAGTCGAGCGGGTCACGCTTGCCGTCACCGACTGCAACACGCTCGCCTGCACGCAGCTCATCTAGCGATTTGCCAGATAACTTTCCGTAGCCATCGAACTGTCGAACAGCAAAATTCACATCGCCCTTAGACCCCCCAGGAAGCTCGGCCTGATAGGCATAGCCATTTTTCTCAAGCGCCCCAATCACATCAAGCATCTGCGGCACATAGTCGGTCGCACGCGGCTCATGGTCGGGCGAAATAATGCCCAAGGCGGCAAAGTCCTCGTGCATCGCGTTAATAAATCGCTCAGTCAGAGCAGAGATCGGCTCGTTGTTCTCCAAGGCACGCTTGATGATCTTGTCATCAATGTCGGTAATGTTTCGGACATAGGTCACCCGGTACCCCTGGGCACGAAGCCAGCGGCTCACGATATCGAAGACGACGTTGGCCCTGGCATGACCCACGTGGCAGAAGTCGTAGACCGTCATGCCGCAGACGTACATGCGGACATGGCCCGGCTCGATGGGTTTGAATTCCTCTTTGGAGCGACTTAAGGTATTGAAAATCTTCAAGATTTCACCGTGCTAGACTGGCCGTATTGCCACTGATTTTGTTGCTTCGCTTACCCTGAATTCTATGGGAAACCATCAAACCCCACCGCTGAGCCGAGTACCTCAGAGACGCTCTCAGAAACCCCTTTGGGTTCATGCGCTCGCCTTGTCGGGGCTAGTCTATCTCACGGCAACAGCGATGACGCCCTTGCAGGCACAGCCAACAACAAACCCAACAGGAACACCTGCCAAGGCGGGGCTGATGCCTGGGCGCCCCATGGCTCCCGAGGTCTCTGCAGAACTGACAAAGGCGCGTGACCTGCTTGCACGTCGTCAGTGGCAAGACGCAAATGATCTGATTGCCGCAACGCTTGCGACCAGGCCTCGCGATCCACAATGGCGTTTTCTACAAGGCGTGCTGTCTGCAGAAACGGGGCGCCGGGTCGAGGCGCGATCAACGTTTGAGCTGCTAACGGAAGACTTCCCTGAGCTCTCGGAGCCCTATAACAATCTGGCTGCACTCTATGTCGAAGAAGGCGATCTGCAAAAGGCACGCGTACTTCTTGAGCGCGCGATTCAGAACCGCCCCGACTATGCGCTTGCCCACGAGAACCTTGCCGATATCTACACTCGGCTAGCCATTGAAAGCTACGAACGGGCAGCAAAGGCCAACCAGCCTGCCCCAAGCGTTGACGCGAAACTCAAGTATCTTCGCAAGACCCCTGCGTTGCGAGATGCCCGTATCACCACAAATCGTTAAGCTCACCCTTTTCCCTTTATCGAACAACCGGAGAATCCAACAATGAATGTCACTATGCAGACCTCGATGGGCACGATCACACTCGAGCTCGACCCTAAGAAGGCGCCCGACACGGTTAAGAACTTTGTCGCCTATGCGAAATCAGGCCACTACGACGGCACGATCTTTCACCGTGTTATGGATAACTTCATGATCCAAGGCGGCGGCTTCACCGACAAGATGGTGCAAAAGCCTGCAAAGAACACTGTGAAAAATGAGGCCGATAACGGCCTAAAGAACATGAAGTACACGATCGCCATGGCCCGTACGAGCGACCCGCACTCGGCAAGCGCGCAGTTTTTTATTAACGTTGCCGACAATGAATTCCTGAACTTCACCGCCCCCACAGAGCGCGGCTGGGGCTATGCAGTCTTTGGCAAAGTAACCTCGGGCACTGATGTGGTTGACAAGATCAAGAAAGTCAAAACGGGCAACAACGGCTTTCATCAGAATGTGCCGCTCGAACCCATTGTGATCAGCAAGGTCACCGTCAGCGAATAACCAATATGAGCGGCCGAGACCTGCCGAAGTCGCATCAAACGATCACGGCACGATCGGCCCTTTTATTCTCGGATGTGCACCTAAGCGAGGCACATCCGGGTCTGACATCCGCACTGATCGACTGGCTGACCAGTCAATGTATCAACGCATCGAACCCGCCTGAACAGTTATTGATTCTGGGGGACCTGTTTGATGCCTGGGTGGGCGATGACCAGCAGCATCATCCGCAGGCCGGAAGCAGCGCCAAAGAGATCGCGGATGTCCTTACGCGTATTCAGCAAAAAGGAATCGCGATCGGCTTTATCGCGGGCAATCGCGACTTCCTGATCGGCGAAGGATTTATGAAGCCCTTTCATGGCAGGATCTACCAAGACCCCTGCACACTCAAGATCGATGGCGGCCAGCGCTTTGCGATCAGCCACGGCGATCAACTGTGCACACAAGACATTGACTACCAAGAGTTCCGCGCACAGGTACGAGACCCGGCATGGCAGCACGATTTTCTTGCGCAGTCCCTAGAAAAAAGGCTTTCGATCGCACAGAACATTCGGGCTCAAAGTGAAACCGAGAAAAGCGGCAAGGCCATGACGATCATGGACATTACGCCGGATGATGCAGCACGGCTAACCGATGATCTTGATGCCGATGGTCTGATCCATGGCCATACGCATCGGCCGGGCTGCTACCAGATGCCCAATCACAAGATGCGCTGGGTACTCTCAGACTGGGAAGTCGGCCCAAACGGGCTGCCTATCCGCGGCGGCGGGCTTTGGGTTGATAAGACCGGCGTAAGCCTAAGGCCGCTTTAGTCGATCGACTTCTTCCTGAAGTCGTTTGAGCTCATCAACCAGTTGATGGAGCACCACATCGATTGGGTCTTGCGCACCCGGCATGACCCCATACGCCGCAAACCGATCGCCTTCTGTCTGGCGGGCCATCGAGTCTGCATACTGCTCATCGACCACACGCGCTGGAATACCAATGACGGTTGCGCCTGCGGGCACAGCCTTGATCACTACAGCATTCGAGCCGATCTTTGCGCCCTCTCCCACGGTAAAGGGACCGAGCACCTTGGCGCCGGCACCCACGACAACGCGCGACTCCAACGTGGGGTGACGTTTACTGCCCTTCACAAGCGATGTGCCGCCAAGCGTGACGCCCTGATAGATCGTGCAGTGATCGCCGATCTCTGTTGTCTCTCCAATCACCACGCCCATCCCGTGATCGATGAAGACCCCACGGCCAAGTCTTGCCCCTGGGTGGATCTCAATCCCTGTTAACAATCGGGAAATCATTGAGAGAAATCGTGCGAACCACCGAAAAATCGAGGCCTCTGTTTTCCAGAAGGCATGCGAGATGCGATGCAGCCAAAGCGCGTGAAGCCCGGGGTAGCAGGTGAGAACCTCGAAGGTTCCCCGCGCCGCAGGGTCACGCTCCAAAATGGCACGGACGTCTTCTCGAAGGGTTTCAAACATAGGCGTTAAGGGTATCAGGTGCGACGTTCAATTTCTGTACAAAGCCCACGAAGCATCTGGACTTCGTCTTCCCACATTTCTTTTCGCGCAAGCAGACGCTTTAAGCGCTCCTCGAATCGCCCTGGCACTTCGGGATCGAGATATCCAATCCGGATGGCCACACGCACCAAGTGGGCATGCAGCCCCTCTACTGCAGCGTGGTCCGCGGGTCTTGCCGTCTCCCGCTGATTCCCAGAGATTCGAGAGAGATCGTCCACTACGGCCGCGAGATCAATCTGCCCCTGGCGAAACCGCTCTCGAAGCGCACGGCGCGTTGCATAGGCCACCACTTGAACCGCCTGAGACAGATTCAGCGAACTAAACTTCTCGTCGACATCAAGACTGCAGACATGTCGGCAGCTGAGCAGCTGATCATTGGTCAGCCCATTGCGTTCAGAGCCGAAGACAAAGGCTGCCTGGGAGATCTCATCGGAAAGCAGGTGGGTCAGAATCGCATCGCTCGCCTCTTCAAGGGATAGCCTAGGTGGTTCAAACTCGCGAACCCTGGCGCTCAACGCGCAGCTCCAGGTTGTCGGACCCAACGCCTCAGACAGGTCCACCACCTTGGATTCGGTCAAGACCTGGGCGGCCCCCGAAGACAGCGCCACAGCGTCCGCCCGATGGGCAATCTTGGGGTCCTCGGCATTGGCCAGCCAGAGCTGACGAAAGCCCATCGCCTGCATCGCGCGGGCACTGGCCCCCACGTTCCCGGGGTGGGTGGGCGAGACCAGAACGAACCGAATCCGAGCCAGAGTCTCCTTAAAACGCCTAAAATCATCCATGGGCGCAATAATGCCCTGTTTTCTCTCGCTCCTTAAAAGACTCGACCATGCATCCTTTGCTCAACACGGCAGTGAAAGCTGCCCGCCGCGCTGGCACCATCATCAACCGGGCCAGTCTCGACCTAGACCTTCTCAAAGTCGGTCGCAAGGCACCGAACGACTTTGTCACTGAAGTCGACCGCGCCGCAGAGGCTGCCATCATCGAGGTCTTATCGAACGCCTATCCCGACCATGACTTTCTCGCAGAGGAGACGGGTACCGCAGGCGCTGCCAACAAACAAGCAGCAAAGGCTGCCTCTGAGTACGTCTGGATTATTGATCCCTTAGACGGAACGACCAACTTCATTCACGGATTTCCCCAGTACGCGGTCTCGATTGGCCTGTCGTACCGTGGCCAGATTACCCAAGCTGTGGTCTATGACCCGGTGCATAACGACCTCTTTGTCGCGTCCAAGGGCAAGGGAGCGATGCTTAACGACAGAAGAATTCGCGTCTCACAACGCGATCGATTGGATGAGTCTTTAATTGGCACTGGGTTCCCCTTTAGGAACTTCGACACACTTGACCTGTACGTGTCGATGTTTAAAGAATTTACGCAAAAGACAGCGGGCGTACGCCGGCCTGGCGCTGCGGCGCTTGACCTTGCGTATGTGGCCTGCGGCCGACTCGATGGTTTTTTTGAAATCGGGCTCATGCCCTGGGATGCCGCCGCAGGGTCGCTGCTGATCACCGAAGCCGGTGGACTCATTGGAAACTTTAAAGGCGAAGAGGACTATCTCTTTCACGAAAACATCATCGGTGCATCGCCGAAGATCTTTGGACAGATGGTGACCATGCTGTCGAAGTATCAGCTCCCAGAGCCCAAAAAAGGACTGGAGCTGCTGCGCCTTTTTAACGCGCGCTAGGGCAAAGACGAGTCTTTCCATGTCCACCCAGCACACGCCCATGATGCGCCAGTACCTGGCGGTCAAGGCGGAGTACCCCGACATGCTGGTGCTCTACCGGATGGGGGACTTCTACGAACTCTTTTACGACGACGCCCAACAGGCGTCTCGACTTCTCGGGATCACGCTGACCACCCGGGGCCAGAGTAATGGCGCGCCCATCGCCATGGCGGGAGTGCCTGTCCACTCGGTAGAGGGTTATCTCGCCAAGCTCGTGGCAAAAGGTCTCTCGGTTGCGATCTGCGAACAGATCGGAGACCCCGCCACCTCAAAAGGTCCAGTGGAACGCAAAGTCGTTCGAGTCATCACCCCGGGAACCATGAACGAGGCAGGTCTTATTCCCGATCGGGCCCAGTCATGGCTCGCAGCCATTGAACTCGAAAGCGGCAACGCCGGAGTGGCCTGGTGCGATGTGGCAAGCGGCGAGCTGCTCTGGGCAGAGACCACAGCGCCAGATGCAATCTCACTCATGACGCAGCTGCAGCCCGCAGAACTTTTGCTCTCGGAGTCGAGCGGGGTCCGCAACGAGCTATCCGCCCAAAGGATTGTGGTGACCACGCGTCCCCCGTGGGAATTTGATAGCGGCCGCGGTGCAGAACTACTGAAGCAACGACTGAAGGTTATTTCCCTTTCTGCATTTGAGCTCGATGGCAAAGCGCTGGCGCTGCGGGCAGTAGCTGCATTAATTAGTTACGCCGAGAAGAGCCAAGGAAGACCGCTGAATCACCTGCGCGCACCAACACAATACCGAACCCAAGACACCGTTCTCATTGATGCGGTTGCGCGACGCACTCTAGAGCTGGTCTCGCCCCTGCTGGCAGAGTCTTCGCAGCAGACCACCTGCCTGTCGGCAATCGATCGCTGCACAACGGCAGCCGGTAGTCGCCTGCTCCGCCAGTGGCTCTTAGCACCCTGCCGCGAAAATGCGCCATTGATAGAACGACAGTCTGCTATCGCCTGGCTCTCTGATCAGCAAAAAGCCAATGGCCTTGCAGAGGCGGTCTCGCATCTGCTTCGTTCCGTTTCTGATGTGGCACGTATTGCTGGCCGCATCTCATTGCGAAATATTCGACCGCGTGAATGCCTCGCGCTTCTGCAGTCACTGACCACCGCGCGCGCGATTCGCGAAAAACTTGCAGCTGTCTCCGGGAAGATTCCAAACCGCGTTGCATCGATTCAGGCGGCAATACAAGACGGGGCTAACGACCCCGAGAGCCCACCGCTCAAAGACTGTGTCGCGCTCTTAGAACGGGCGATTGATCCTGACTGCGCCACGCAGATCCGCGATGGTGGTGTCATTCGGCAAGGCTATGACGTAACGCTTGATGAGCTTCGCCTATTACGAACTGATAGTGGTGCATTCCTACTGGCACTCGAAACCCGAGAGCGCGAACGAACAGGGATTGCAAATCTAAAGGTAGGATTTAACGCGGTTCACGGTTACTTTATCGAGATTACGGCGGGCCAGCTCTCAAAAACACCAGACGACTATCAGCGTCGACAGACGCTGAAAAATGCCGAGAGATTCATCACGCCAGAGCTCAAGGCCTTCGAGGAAAAGGCGCTTTCTGCTCAGGAGCGGGCCTTAGCACTGGAAAAGAAACTCTTTGAAGAGCTGCTGACACAGCTCGATCCTTGGATTGGCGTTCTTCAGTCGGTTGCAGAGGCGTTAGCGGAGCTTGACTGCCTCACCGCTCTTTCTTCTTTGGTAAGCCAGGAGCGATGGATCCTGCCAGAGCTTGTCGAGTCGCCCACAATTGACATCACCGAGGGGCGTCACCCAGTCATGGCACTCTCGACACCCGACTTCACCCCCAACGACACGCGTCTTGATGCACAAGAAAGAATGCAGGTCATCACTGGGCCCAATATGGGCGGTAAGTCGACCTACATGCGCCAGGTTGCACTGATCACGATTCTGGCGCGCATCGGCGCCCCGGTTCCGGCAAAGACCGTACGCATCGGCACCATCGATCGCATCTTTACGCGTATTGGTGCAGCAGATGATCTGGCCGGCGGACGATCAACCTTCATGGTAGAGATGACCGAGGCAGCCCTGATCCTGAATCAAGCCGGTGAGCAGAGTCTGGTGCTGATGGATGAGATCGGGCGAGGCACATCCACCTCAGACGGTCTTGCACTGGCCTGGGCGATTGCCCAGTCGCTCGCAGAAAAAAACCGGTGCTTGACGCTTTTCGCCACACACTACTTTGAGCTGACGGCCCTCGCGAAAGCCGCTAAGGGGGTCGTTAACGTGCATGTGGGTGCCGTTGAACATGAGCATACGCTCGTGTTCTTGCACAAGGTTCAACCAGGTCCCGCAAGTCGAAGCTTCGGAATTCAGGTGGCCAGACTCGCAGGCCTCCCGGAGTCCGTCATGACGCTCGCCACAGAAAAGCAGCAAGAGATCAATCAGGCAACACCTGCTAAACCACAACTCAGTCTCTTTTAACGCGAGACCTCTATGCCAAAACTCTCCAACACCGCTGATCAGGTTCGTCGTCCCCACCGTCAGCAGCCCGTAAGCTGGCTGGGTGGGCTCACTCCAGATCAGTTCATGAAACGGTACTGGCAGAAGAAACCACTTTTGGTGCGTGGGGCATTTACAGCCTTCAGCCCGCCAGTATCGATAGAAGACGTCTTGGGTCTTGCCTGCGATGACCTGGCAGAGTCCAGACTGATTCAACGCAGCCCCAAAGGAAAGCGTTGGACCCTTAGCCACGGACCCTTTGAAGCAAACGAGATCCCGGCACTGAGCACTTCTCACTGGACGATCCTGGTTCAGCAGGTCAACACTCGGCTTCATGCAGCCGACACTTTTCTGGATGCCTTTCGCTTCATCCCACAGGCACGGCTTGATGACCTGATGATCAGCGTGGCCGGTCCCGATGGCGGAATTGGTGCCCATGTGGACTCGTATGACGTATTCCTAATCCAGGCCAGCGGACAGCGGCGATGGGAGATTGCCGAACAGTTTGATCCGACCCTAGAAGACAACGTTCCACTAAAGATCTTGAAGAACTTCACGGCGGAACAGGACTGGGTGCTCGCCCCAGGGGACCTGCTCTATCTCCCGCCGAATGTGGCCCACCGGGGTACCGCCATCGGCCAGAGCTGCATGACCTGGTCTGTGGGCTTTCGGGCACCGGGCCGTGTTGCCCTGGCAGACGCCGTCTGGGCGGGACACCTAGATCAGCTCACTGACCGAAACTGGCAGGATCCCTGGTTAGACGCCACCAACGCCCCGGCCGAGGTGCCCAAGCGGCTTCTGGAGCGGCTGACGGAGCAGGTGATGAAGGACCTTCCGAAACGAAAAACAGTCTCCATGGGCATCTCCCAAAGCCTGAGTGAGCCGGCCCAGCAGGCGGTCTTTGAGCCACCCGCCAGGCCCGACAAGCCCGATCGATTCGAGAAAATCACCTTAGAGAAAGGGCTGAGACTGGCCCGCAGCAGCCGAGTCCTGTACCAAGGGTCAAGCTTTTTTGCCAACGGCGAGCCGCTGGATCTACCCAAAGACGGCGCCGTTCTTCGGCTCATGAAACGCTTTGCCAACGAGAGACGGATCACTGGAAGCGAGCTGACCTGTTGTACCGGACGCACAGTTCTGATGCCCACGCTCTATGAGATGTATCTCGCGGGCTGGATCAGCTATGATTAGCAAGTTTTCTGACGAAGATGTATTTAAGAAAACATCCTCTCTTATTTTTTGATCTCTAAGGAACTATGAAAATGCAGAAGTCACTTCTCGCAGCCATGATTTTGGCACTGGGTGTTGTTGCTTGCGGTAAGAAACAAGAAGCCGCTGCTCCTGCTCCCGCTCCCGCTCCCGCTCCTGCTCCTGCCGCTGAGCAGAAGCCTGCTGACGCTGCAGCACCTGCTGCTGCTCCCGCAGCTCCTGCTGCACCCGCTGCTCCCGCCAAGAAGTAATTCTTGAGCGAACGTTCCACAGACTAGTCTGTGGAACAACAGCGCGCAGTAAGGAAAAACGCCGACAAACAATTGTCGGCGTTTTTTATTTACGACAGCGTAATCCAGTCAAACCCTTCGGCCTGATTCGCAATAGTGAGCTGCGCACTCGTTGTCAGCACAGGAGCAAGTGCATCTCGCACCAGATCTTCTCGATTGTTCTGACGACTCAAATGTGCCGCAACGACCCGCTGCAGTCGTGACTGGTCGATCACAGAGAGAATCTCTGCCGAGGCACGATTCGACAAATGTCCATAGTCCCCCCCAATACGCGCCTTCAGGCTCGGAGGATAGTTGCTGTCAGCGAGCATCTGTTCATCGTGATTTGCCTCAAGAAATAAGGCGTCCGTCTTGTCGAGCATGGATTCAATGTGTGGGGTTGACCGACCAAGATCCGTTAGCACCCCAAGTCGATAACCACGCTGATCCTCAACAACGAGCTGCACAGGCTCGCGGGCATCATGTGGCACAGGAAAACAGTGCAAGGTCAATTGGGCCAGCGAGATTACTGCGTGACTGTCGACCTCATAGACCGACACGCCCGACCAGAAATCGACCGGGCAGGCCACGTGTGTGCCATGCGATAACAACACCGGAATTTCGGCCGCACGGGCAAGACGGGCAACACCCCCCACATGATCGCCATGCTCGTGGGTGACAAAGATTGCAGAGAGATCTGTGACTGCAAGCCCGCGTAACGCAAGCCGTCGGGCAATCTCTTTTAATCCAAGGCCGCAGTCCACCAGAATCCGCGTTGGATCTTCTGTGCCGGAGGGCACAGAAGACTCCACGATGAGCGCATTTCCTTCGCTACCGCTCGAAAGACTGGTGAATCGCAAGCCTTACTTCAGCTGATCAAATATGAGCGACAACATCCGTTTCGCATAAGCATCCTGGGAAGGATTGCCCGCCTTATCCAGGATCGTCACGCGAGCCCCGCTCTCGCCATTGGCCGTGACGCGAACGCGATACTGTTCGGCAGAGTCCGGCAGCTTATTCGACGAGAACAGATTCGCAAAGAACCCCTTTTTGTTCTGTGACGGATCCACTGTTGGGTCGCGATAACGAACGAAGAAAAGTCCTTTTGCGCGATCACGATCCTCAACCGTAAATCCCAGTCGATCGATCGCGACGCCGACACGACGCCAGGCGCGGTCATACGACTCGAAGAGCTCGATCTGCTGACCATCCTGAGACCGAACCGCATTGGCCTTAGGCGATGCGGGCGCTAAGGCCTGCGTTGTCTGCGACTGGGCACGGGCCTGATCCGATCCGAGCCGGACCATTAGACGCTGAAGGTATTCTGCCTCGAGCTGTCGGTCCGACGGGCGATTGGTCCAGGTCGATTTGGACTCTGTCTCAGTGACAGTGGCCAGCTCAATAATGCCGCGATGGCTGATGATGATCTCGGTCTGATTGTTACTGGCCCGCTCAAGCCGCGTGCGAAATTTGTCGCGCTCACCCGTATCGTAGATCCGGTCAATCAGTCGGCCCAGGGTGCGACGAATGACATCCTCAGGAATTTTGGAGCGGTTTTCTTGCCACTCGGTTTCGATCACCCCCGCCTCAGGGTTCTCGCGCGCAAGGGTAAAGCCGCTATCGACCCAGAACTGTCGCACCACGGGCCAGAGCTTTTCTGCTGGGGCATCCACCACCAGCACACGATGATCGGCCTGCCGCTCAATTCTCATGCCGGGAACCGACGGCAGCACGTTCGACGCAGGGGCGGCGGTCCTTGGCTCAGTGCGGCTACGCTCGAATTCGGCTCGACTGGCAACACCAGAGGACGGCAGCGAGAAACGCTCGTCCTTTCCTGGGCTAATCAGATCGGGGGGGACCTCTAGGGAGCGGGTACGCTGGGCAGACTTGTATTCCTGACCATCCGAAAGGACATTACAGCCCGCCAGCAACACAGCGGAACTAAGAACCAGACCACGAGACAGCAGCTTCATGCAATAACTCCCAGTGACTTAAGTGCCGATGCCACGACCGGCTGCTGGGCAGCCGATAACGTCACCAACGGAAGACGAATACCGGACGGAGCCCGACCCATCGCAGCCAGCGCCCATTTCACGGGAATGGGGTTGGCTTCAACGAACATCGCCCGATGCAGCGGCATGAGTTTCGCCTGGAGATCAGCCGCCTGCTTTGCATTTCCAGCGATCGCCAGATGACAGAGCTTCGACATCAATGCGGGAACAACGTTCGCGGTCACCGAGATATTCCCGTGTCCGCCCAAGAGCATCAGCGCCACGGCAGTGCCATCGTCGCCACTGTAGATCGCAAAGTCTTCGGGGGCCTCACGGATCAGCCAGATCGCGCGCTCGATATTTCCGGTCGCCTCTTTAATTCCTACGACATTCGAGATCTGCGCCAGGCGCATAACCGTGTCATGGGCCAGATCCGCAACGGTCCGACCCGGAACGTTGTAGAGAATGATGGGCAGGTCGGTCGACTCCGCAATCGTTTTGAAATGCTGGTAGAGCCCTTCCTGCGTCGGCTTGTTGTAGTAAGGCACAACCTGTAATGAGGCGCTCGCTCCGAGCGCCGCGGCCTCGCGTGTGAGTTCAACGGCCTCAAGCGTGGAATTGGCGCCCGTGCCCGCGATGATGGGAATGCGTCCGGCGGCCTGATCGACCGCAACCCGGATCAGCTCAAGATGCTCATCAACGTCGACCGTCGGCGACTCGCCCGTCGTTCCAACCGCGACAATGGCATCGGTGCCCTCGGCAACATGCCAGTCGATCAATGACCGATAGCTCTCCAGATCAAGACTACCGTCTGGGTGCATCGGGGTGGTAATCGCAACGATGCTTCCTGTGATCATATTGTTCCCCTTTGGGTGTGCTGCCAAGGCTATGAGTAATCCAGGCCCATCGCCTCGCGAACATCGCGCATCGTCTGACGCGCAAGGTCACGGGCTTTTTCGGAACCATCGGCAACAATACTGCGAAGCAGGTCAGGCTCTTCTTCATACTGGCGTGCCCGCTCCAGAAAGATCTTCTGCTCCTCTAAAACCGCATCGATGACAGGCTGCTTGCACTCCAGACAGCCGATCCCGGCAGACTTACATCCCTCTTGCACCCAAGTACGACGCGCATCATCAGAGTAGACCTCGTGCAGCTGCCAGACCGGGCAGCGTGCAGGATCACCGGGGTCGCTTCGACGCACACGCGCAGGATCCGTAGGCATCTTCTTAATCTTCTGGACAATGCTATCGGTGTCTTCACGCATCGCGATGGTGTTGTTATAACTCTTCGACATCTTCTGACCATCGAGGCCAGGCATACGTGAGGCTTCGGTCAGAAGTGCCTGGGGCTCCACCAAAATCAGACGGCGCCCCCCTTCGAGATAGCCAAAGAGACGCTCGCGATCATCCATCGTCAGGTTCTGCGCCTCTTGCAACAGCGCCTTTGCCTGCTCTATTGCATCTTCATCGCCCTTTTCTTGGTAGCGATCACGAAGCTCCGCATAAAGGCGCGCACGCTTACCCCCAAGTTTCTTGACGGCCTCTTCTGCCTTTTCCTCAAACCCTAGTTCACGGCCGTAAAGGTGATTAAACCGCCTTGCCACCTCGCGCGTGAGTTCCACATGCGGCACCTGATCTTCGCCAACCGGCACATGTGCCGCACGATAGATCAGGATGTCAGCGGCCTGAAGCAAGGGATAGCCCAGAAACCCGTAGGTTGCCAGATCACGTTCGTTAAGCTTTTCCTGCTGATCCTTGTAGGTCGGCACACGCTCAAGCCAGCCAAGCGGAGTGCACATGGACAGCAGCAGGTGCAACTCGGCGTGTTCCGGAACTCGGGACTGGATAAAAAGCGTGGCCTGTGCGGGATCAACCCCAGCAGCGAGCCAGTCCGTCAACATGCCCCAGACGCTCTCAGAGATCACCTGAGGCTCGTCGTAATGAGTGGTTAGGGCATGCCAGTCCGCCACAAAGAACAGGCACTCATATTCGGACTGAAGCCGAACCCAGTTCTTCAACACCCCGTGGTAGTGGCCAAGGTGGAGCGCCCCGGTCGGGCGCATCCCAGATAAGACGCGTTGTGGATACATTTGCTCGGGATTTTATCAGTGCGCCCAGTCAAGCCAGACGGGACGACTGGCGTCGGGCAGACGCGGAACTGCCCCCGCGTCATAGCGGCTTTCGCCAACCGCATGAAAGTCGCTTCCCAGCGAGGCCGACAGGCCATGGTCAACCGCAACCCGCTGAAACCGGCGTGCCTCCTGCTCGGTATGACTTCCCGTCACGATCTCAATGGCGGAGCCGCCAAGTGTCTTAAATTCATCGAGTAACGCCCAGTGCCCGGTGGCACTCAGCCGATAGCGGGCCGGATGGGCGATCACCGCCACCCCACCGGCCTGGCGGATCTCTGTCACAGCATGGGTCAGGGTTGCCCACTCATGAGGGGCGTACCCCGGCTTTCCAGGAACCAGGTAGCGCTGGAACACCTCGCCCACGTCTGAACAGAGCCCCCTGGCCACCATGGCCCGGGCAAAGTGGGTGCGACCAATCATCTCTGGGTTTTTGGCGTAGCTTCTTGCGTCCTCGAGGATATCGGGCAGCCCCTGCTCTATCAGCCCTTGGGCCATGACGACTGCCCGCTCTTGCCGACCCTGCTGAATCTGGGATAAGAGTCCACGTAGCCCTGGCGCGAGAGGGTCAAAATTCAGTCCTACCAGATGAATGGTCTCGCCCCCCCAGCTCACCGAGATCTCGACCCCAGAGACATAACGTATTCCGAGCGACAGCGCCGTCTCGCGCGCCGCATCCTGCCCGGCCACCGTATCGTGATCCGTCAGCGCCATCATCTGCACCCCATTGGCATGGGCGTGCAGAACTAGATCTTGGGGACTTAAGGCACCATCAGAGGCCGTCGAGTGCATATGCAGATCGACGCTGATGTCGTGAGGAAATGAAATGGACATTGCCGCATTTTCCAGCAAATTTCTTCAGACATGGTAAAAACCAGGGTTTGCCGGCCCCCTTTGATTCCCTACTCAAATCCGATCCCTATGGCAATCTACGCGATTGGCGAACACCGCCCCACCGTTCACGAATCAGCCTATGTCACCGAGTCCGCAAGCGTCATGGGCAAAGTGGTGCTGAAAGCCAACAGCAGTATCTGGTTTGGTGCAGTCCTTCGCGGAGATAACGAACCGATCGTGATCGGGGAAGGGTCAAACGTTCAGGAAGGGGCCGTGCTTCATACCGATCCCGGCTGCCCTTTGACACTTGGCAATTACGCCACTGTGGGTCACCAGGCCATGCTTCATGGATGCACCATCGGTGACGGCAGCCTGATTGGTATTCAGGCGGTTGTTCTCAATAACGCAGTGATTGGCAAGAACTGTCTGATCGGTGCCTGCGCACTGGTCACGACCGGCATGACGATTCCCGATGGATCTCTCGTGCTTGGATCTCCTGCCAAGGTCATTCGCCCACTCACAGAAGCGGAAATCGCAGATATTCAGCGCGGCGTGAACACCTATGTCGAGCGGGCAAAAATGTTTCGTAAGGAATTAACCAGAATTGACTAAGCCACTTCCCGATCATCTGCTCAAGATTCTTTTCGAGTCCGGCACTGCCCGTGCACACCTGGTCCAGATTGAAAAATCCTGGCTGGATGTCAGCGCTCGACACGACGAAGCCCCAGAGGTTATCGGGCTGCTGGGAGAGATGACCGTTGCAAGTATTCTGCTCAGCGCGAGCCTGAAATATAAAGGCTCAGTCATCCTTCAGATCCATGGCGACGGTCCTGTTCGACTTGCCGTCGCCGAGTGCAACAGCCAGCTCGGATTTCGAAGCACCGTCAAAATGTCTGAAACGCTCCCGGTTCCGACCGGCGCAGACTGGTCTCAGCTGGTCAACCAGAGCAATATGGGACGCTTTAGCGTGGTACTGGACCCGAAGGTCGCCTCTCAGGCGCCCTATCAAGGGATTGTGCCGCTCCACGAGTCGGGTGTTGCCCAGGCGTTAGAAGCCTATATGAATCGATCCGAGCAGTTACCGACGCGGCTATGGCTTGCCTGCGATGGCGATCGTGCCGCAGGGCTGCTGCTTCAGCGTATGCCCGCAAAAGAGAATACTGATGATGAATGGGAACGACTGGTCGCGCTCGCAGACACCGTCACCCAGGAAGAACTCGTCAACAAAGAGGCTGAGACGCTGTTACACCAGCTCTTCTGGCAAGAAAAACCACGACTTCTCGAGACGAAACCTGTTCAGTTCAGCTGTCCTTGTTCCAGAACAAGAGTCGGCAAGATGCTGTTAACGCTTGGCCGCGAAGAGGTCGACTCGATTCTGGCGGAGCAGGGGCACGTCGAAGTGAACTGCGACTTTTGTAACACCAGCTATCAGTTTGACGCCGTGGACTGCGCAGAATTATTTAAGGCCGACCTGCCGCCGACCCAGTCGACTTCGCCGACGGTGCACTAGCACCAGCGGCAGGGCCACCAGGCTCTGGCGCCTGCGGTGTTCCCCACTGCACGAAACGCTCGCCAGGCTGGATCAGCCCCAGTTCGTACCGCGCGCGCTCTTCTGCTGCACGAGGCGAATTCTTGTAGCCCCGCACCTCTGCCTCAAGCTCTCGAACGCGTTGCTGCTTTGCCTGGTTTTCTGCGATCTTGGCATCCATCTGTTGCTCAAGACGCCAGACACGAATCCAGCCACCCTGACCAAACCACAACGGGAACTGCAACAGAAGCAAGGCCACGAAAAGAATCGTGGTCAGCCTTGGCTTTCTGAATCGTGACAGCGCCCCTTGCGGCCTGCTCATAGAATCAATCGATTAACGAATGTTGTAAAAAGCATCTAGACCCGGATAGGCAGCAGAGTCACCAAGGTCTTCCTCAATGCGAAGCAGCTGGTTGTACTTGGCGGTGCGGTCTGTTCGCGACATGGATCCGGTTTTAATCTGAAGCGCATTGGTTGCCACTGAAAGATCCGCAATAGTTGTATCTTCAGTCTCACCCGAGCGATGCGACACCACTGCCGTATAGTTACTGCGCTTGGCCATCTCAATGGCCGCAAAGGTCTCGGTCAACGTCCCAATCTGGTTAATCTTAATCAGAATCGAATTGGCAATCTTTTTCTGAATGCCCTCGCGAAGAATCTTGGTGTTGGTGACAAACAGGTCATCGCCCACCAGCTGCACCTTCTTGCCCAAGACTTCAGTCATATAGGCCCAGCCATCCCAGTCATTCTCAGCACAGCCATCTTCAATCGAAATGATGGGGTACTTATCCACCCAGCCCGCCAAGAGATGCGTGAACTCTTGGGATGACAGGCTTAGCTTTTCACCCGCGAGTTCATACCGGCCGTTCTTGTAGAACTCAGAGCTTGCACAGTCAAGACCCAGCGCAATCTGACGGCCTGGCTCGTAGCCAGCCTGCTCAATGGCCTTTAGCACCATTTGAATGGCGGCCTCATGGTTAGCAACGTTGGGCGCAAAGCCACCTTCGTCACCGACAGCAATCGACATCCCCTGGTCGTGAATGATCTTTTTAAGACTATGGAAGACCTCGGCGCCGTAGCGGATCGCCTCACGGAACGTCGGCGCTCCCACGGGGATAATCATGAACTCTTGGATATCGAGATTGTTATTTGCATGCGCACCGCCATTGATCACGTTCATCATCGGTACCGGCAGGCGCATCGGGCCCGACCCCCCGAAATAACGGTAAAGCGGGAGCCCTGCCTGCTCGGCCGCTGCTTTTGCGACCGCCATCGAGACCGCCAACATGGCATTTGCGCCCAGGCGGGACTTGTTCTCAGTGCCATCCAGATCGATCAGCGTACGGTCAATAAACGACTGCTCGCTGGCATCTAAGCCCATCAACGCTTCCGAGATCTCCGTGTTGATGTGCTCAACCGCCTTCATCACGCCCTTGCCCAGATAGCGGGACTTATCGCCATCACGTAGCTCAATCGCCTCACGCGATCCCGTCGAGGCGCCAGAGGGGACCGCAGCGCGTCCCATCACACCGGATTCCAAAAGCACATCGCACTCAACGGTGGGATTACCGCGGCTATCAATAATTTCGCGGCCAATGAGATCAACAATTGCAGTCATTCCAACTTTCCTTCAGAGAATTAATTAAAGTCATTTTCAAGAAACGGCTGACCTTTGACGGTCTTATCCAACGCAACCAACTGTGTCAGCAGCTCTTTCATTCGATGTAAGGGCACCGCATTGGGTCCATCCGAGAGTGCTTTTGCCGGGTTCGGGTGGGTTTCCATAAAGAGTCCCGAGACCCCTACCGCCACCGCAGCACGTGCCAGAACCGGCACGAATTCGCGCTGGCCACCTGAGCTCGTGCCCTGCCCACCGGGAAGCTGAACGGAGTGCGTGGCATCAAAGACCACGGGACAGTTCGTCTCGCGCATGATTGCCAGGCTTCGCATATCACTCACCAGGTTGTTGTAGCCGAAGCTTGTTCCACGCTCGCAGGCCATGAAACGATCCGGATCAAGCCCTGCCTCGGTCGCTGCATCGCGCGCCTTTTGAATCACATTTTTCATATCGCCAGGTGCCAAGAACTGGCCCTTTTTGATATTCACAGGCTTGCCCGACTGGGCGACAGTACGAATGAAATCGGTCTGGCGGCAGAGAAACGCTGGTGTCTGCAGGACATCGACAACCGCTGCCACGGCAGCAATCTCTGATTCGTTATGCACATCCGTGAGAATCGGCACATTCAAGGTCTTGCGAACCTTGGCCAGGATTTCCAAACCCTGATCCATCCCCAGACCACGAAACGAACTTCCCGATGACCGGTTCGCCTTGTCGTAGCTCGACTTAAAAATAAAGGGGATGCCCAGACCGTCGCAGATTTCTTTGAGCGTGCCCGCCGTGTCCATCTGAAGCTGCTCGCTCTCAACAACGCAAGGCCCAGAGATCAGAAAAAAGGGGCGGTCGAGTCCAATCTCAAAATGAGCAAGCTTCATGACTGTCCTGATCGTGATGCACCGAAGGCAAGCGCAGCCTCGATGTAGCTCTTAAAGAGCGGGTGCCCTTTGCGGGGCGTCGAGGTGAACTCTGGGTGAAACTGCACACCGACAAACCAGGGGTGATCGGCCTTCGGCAGCTCAACGATTTCAACTAACTGCTCATGCGGGGTCTCGGCGGCAACCACCAGTCCTGCGGCTTCCACTTTCGGACGCAGCACGTTGTTGACCTCATAACGATGACGGTGGCGTTCGTTCACCGAATCCCCATAGATCGCCTGGGCAAGTGTGCCTGGACGGATCGCACACTTTTGCGATCCCAGCCGCATCGTGCCGCCAAGATCGGACGAGGCATCGCGCTGCTCAATCTTGCCATCGGCCGATTTCCATTCCGTGATCAACGCAATCATCGGCTCCGGTGTTGCAGGATCGAACTCGGTCGAGTTTGCTTTAGAGAGCCCTGCCTTGTGGCGCGCATATTCGATGACCGCCAGCTGCATCCCTAGGCAGATCCCAAGGTAAGGAATCTTCTGCTCGCGGGCATACCGAATCGCTGCGATCTTTCCCTCAACGCCACGTCTGCCAAAACCGCCGGGAACCAAGATGGCATCAAAGCCTTTTAACGACTCCACGCCAGAGGTCTCGAGCACTTCAGAATCAATGTATTCGATCGCCACTTTCGAACGAGTATGCATCCCCGCATGAATCAGGGCCTCGGTCAGGGACTTATACGACTCGGTGAGATCGACATACTTGCCAACCATCGCAATCCGCACAGTGGCCTTGGGGTTGTTTAACCGATCTACCAGGTCATCCCAGACCGTCAGATTCGATGGGCGGGTATTCAGCCCCAGCGCATCGCAGATCAGTGCATCGACACCCTGCTCTGAGAGCATGCGGGGAATCTGATAAATGGAGCTGGCATCCCAGACCGAGATCACTGCCTCGCGCGGGACATTCGAAAACAGGGAGATCTTGTCTTTCTCTTCTTCTGGGATTGGACGATCTGCACGACAGAGCAGCGCATTGGGCTGAATCCCGATCTCGCGCAGCTTCTGAACCGAGTGCTGCGTCGGTTTTGTTTTTAATTCCCCTGCCGATGCAATGAACGGCACCAGGGTGAGATGGACAAAGCAGGTATTGCCGCGACCCGCGCGAAGGCTCAGCTGACGAATGGCCTCGAGAAACGGTAGTGACTCGATATCGCCCACGGTGCCGCCGACTTCCACGATCGCGACTTCGGCCTCATCGGGCTGACCGACACGAGCGCCTTTGGCAATGAACTCTTGGATCTCATTGGTAATGTGCGGAATGACCTGTACCGTTTTACCTAGGTATTCGCCACGACGCTCTTTGCGAAGCACCGTGTCATAGATCTGACCCGTGGTGAAGTTGTTGTGCTTATGCATGCGGGCATCGATAAACCGCTCGTAGTGCCCAAGATCCAAATCGGTTTCTGCTCCATCTTCAGTCACGAAGACCTCGCCGTGCTGGAAGGGGCTCATGGTGCCGGGATCCACATTGAGATAGGGATCCATCTTGATCATCGTGACTTTGACGCCACGAGACTCAAGAAGCGCACCCAGTGATGCCGCTGCAATTCCCTTTCCAAGCGAGGAGACCACACCCCCCGTCACAAATACATATTTCGTCATATCAGTCTGATTCTTTTTCCTTGCAGCGGATTACTCAATCACCGGGCAGCCGGTTTTGGCACGTACTTCTTCAACGGTCACCCCAGGGGCCAGTTCGCGCAGCTCAAGCCCCTTGATCGTGACGGTCAGCACACAAAGGTCGGTAATGATCTCGTTCACCACGCCCACACCGGTTAATGGCAGTGTGCAGACCGGAAGAATCTTGAGATCTTCGGTGCCATCTTTTTTCTTTGCCGTGTGTTCCATCAGCACGACCACACGGTCAACCCCAGCGACCAGATCCATCGCACCGCCCATGCCCTTGACCATCTTGCCGGGAATCATCCAGTTGGCAAGATCGCCCTTCTCCGAGACCTGCATCGCGCCAAGAATGGCCAGGTTGATGTGACCCCCACGGATCATGGCAAACGAATCAGCGCTCGAAAAAATCGACGAGCCCTTGAGCGTCGTGACTGTCTGCTTCCCCGCGTTGATGAGATCTGGATTCACCTGGTCTTCGGTTGGGAAGGGACCAATGCCGAGCAGCCCATTTTCTGACTGCAGCCAGACCTCCATGTCATCAGGGACAAAGTTGGCCACCAATGTGGGTAGTCCAATGCCTAGGTTGACGTAGAAACCATCACGCAGTTCTTTGGCCGCGCGTGCCGCCATCTCTTCACGGGTCCAGGCCATTATCGTGTCGTCCTGTTTTCAATATATTTCGCAGGGGTCTTGTTCAGCACAATGCGCTTCACAAACACACCCGGCGTATGAATCTGATCGGGGTCGAGCTCGCCGTTTTCCACAATCTCTTCAACTTCCACGATGGTCATCCGGCTGGCCATCGCCACATTAGGATTGAAGTTGCGCGCCGTTAGGTTATAGACCAGGTTACCCGAACGGTCTGCCTTATACGCCTTGACGAGAGCGACATCCGCAAAAAGAGACTCTTCCAGAATGTACTTCTTGCCATGGAACTCACGAACCTCTTTGCCTTCGGCCACCAAGGTGCCCACGCCCGTGCGAGTGTAGAAGGCCGGAATCCCCGCACCGCCCGCGCGAAGTTTTTCCGCGAGCGTGCCCTGAGGCGTAAATTCCAAGGCCAACTCGCCAGAAAGATACTGACGCTCGAATTCTTTGTTCTCGCCAACATAAGACGAGATCATTTTTTTGATCTGACGCGTCTCGAGCAAGAGGCCAAGGCCTTTGCCATCGACACCGGCGTTGTTACTGATACAGGTGAGATTCTTTACCCCGCTGTCACGGACTGCCAAAATAAGGGCTTCGGGGATTCCGCACAGGCCAAACCCGCCAACTGCCAGAGTCTGACCGTCGCGGAGCACATCGTGTAAGGCCGCGCCAGCGTTGGGATACACCTTGTTCATGAACAGCTCCGAAAGAGGGGTAAAAACCCTGATAGTGTACCGTTATCAGCATTCGCTTTTTGGGGAGGACATGCGGTGGAACAGGTTCGCGAATCAATGGAATATGACGTTGTCGTGGTCGGCGCAGGACCCGCGGGGCTTGCAGCGGGAATTCGGCTAAAACAGCTTGCGCAGGCCAAGGGCCAGGACATCAGCGTCTGCATTCTCGAGAAAGGCTCTGAACCCGGCGCCCACATTCTGTCCGGTGCCGTCATGGACCCCATTGCGCTAAACGAACTGCTGCCCAACTGGAAGGCCGACGGCGCCCCCTTGGACACCCCGGTCTCTGAAGACCGTTTTCTGCTGCTTTCCGAAACAGGTGCTACCCAGTTCCCGCAATGGATGCTGCCTAACTGTTTTAAAAATCACGGCAACTATGTGATTAGCCTTTCCAACGTCGTGAAATGGATGGCCCAGCAGGCCGAAAACCTGGGCGTTGAGATCTTCCCTGGATTTGCTGCTGCAGAAGTTCTTTATGACGATGCCGGCCGCGTGACTGGGGTCGCAACGGGCGATATGGGAATTGGCAAAGATGGTCAGCCCACCGACCAATATCAGCGCGGCATGGCTTTATTGGGCCGTTACACCCTGTTTGCCGAAGGGGCCCGCGGTCACCTTGGCAAGACGCTTATCGAAAAGTTCAAGCTTGATGCCGGGAGAGACCCCCAGGCCTACGGAATCGGGGTCAAAGAACTCTGGCAGATCGCCCCAGAAAAACACCAGCCAGGTCTGGTGATTCACACCGCAGGCTGGCCGCTGGACAGCCACACCTATGGCGGCTCCTTCATGTATCACATGGCCAATCAGCAAGTGGCGATTGGCTACGTGGTGGGCCTGAGCTACCAAAACCCCTGGCTCTCGCCGTTTGAAGAGTTCCAGCGCTACAAAACCCATCCCAGAATTCGCCACTACCTGGAAGGCGGCAAGCGCATTAGCTACGGTGCCCGGGCGATTACCGCAGGCGGCCTGAACTGCCTCCCCAAACTGACCTTCCCAGGGGGCGCCCTACTGGGCTGTGATGCTGGGCTGCTGAATGCCTCACGGATCAAAGGAAGCCACACTGCCATTAAAAGCGGCATGCTCTGTGCGGAGGCCATTGCAGAAGAGCTTTCAAAAACCGAACCGGCTGCAGAGCTTACGGGGTATACCGAACGGTTCGAGAAGTCCTGGATGAAGGACGAGCTCTTCAAATCACGAAACTTCAAACCGGCGATGAGCAAAGGCCTGTGGATGGGAACACTATTGGTGGGCATCGACCAAAAGGTCTTCGGGGGCCGTGCTCCCTGGACGCTACACAGTCACAAACCCGATCACGCTTACCTAAAGCCTGCGTCTGAGTACGCGCCGATTGACTATCCCAAGCCTGATGGAAAGATCACGTTTGACCGTCTGTCATCCGTTTTCCTATCAGGTACGTCGCACGAAGAAAACCAGCCGGCCCACCTGACACTCAAAGATGCCGCAGTCCCTGTAACGGTCAATCTCACACGCTTTGCAGGACCCGAAAGCCGCTACTGCCCCGCCGGCGTCTATGAGTATCTCGATAGTGCAGGCAATCCCACGAACACGCCTGGAGAAGGTGCCCGGCTACAGATCAATGCACAGAACTGTGTGCACTGTAAAACCTGTGACATCAAAGACCCCACCCAGAACATCGTCTGGGTGACGCCCGAAGGAGGCGGCGGGCCGAACTACAGCGGCATGTAAGTTAGCGTATCCAGCATGGTCATCAAACGATCCATGCGATCTAACACCAAGGCAGCCAGGATGCTCGGCCAACAGGTCGGGCCTCCACTGCCAGGTTCAGAGGAGCCGCTCCCCTGTCCGCTGTGTGATCGCCTCATGATCAATGGTCCCACGGTGGATGAACATCACCTGATCCCGCGATCCAAAGGCGGCAAAAAGAAGTTTCTTGTGCATAAGATCTGTCATCAAAAAATTCATCAGGTGTTTTCCGAAAAAGAACTGGCGAGACATTTCCATACCTGGCAGGCCTTAAAAGACCATCCGGAGATGGCTGCATTTATCAGCTGGGTCAAAAAACGCCCGCCAGAGTTTCTCTAAGTCCGTCTCAAAAAAGCGCCATGGTCTACGGCATCACCGACATCAACACCTTTATTCTCGGCACGATCTTTGTCGTGCTGCTGCCGGGTCCAAACTCGCTCTATGTCATCACGGTCGCCTCCCAACGAGGGATCGGCCCCGGTTATCTGGGTGCCTGCGGCATTTTTGTGGGCGATGCAATTCTGATGTTGCTCGCAGCCACCGGCGCCGCATCTCTGCTCTATGCAGCGCCAACTATTTTTATGCTGCTGCAGTTTGCGGGGGCTGCTTATCTCGCCTGGCTTGGGATTGGACTGATTCGATCAGGACTGACCGATTGGTTCACAAGAGATGCGACTGCAGGTGACACCGAGACTGCGCCGGATGCTAAGACGACCCATGCAACCAGCAGCAGTTCAACAACGTTAAAAGACCTTCAACGCCCCTTTCGTACCGCCTTGATCATCAGCCTGTTAAACCCAAAGGCGATCATGTTTTTTATCTCGTTTTTTATCCAGTTCGTTGAACCCGGATATCCGTACCCTGCGCTGTCGTTTCTGATTCTTGGCACGATTGTGCAGATCAGTAGCGCGCTCTATCTCTCGATTCTGATTTTTGGCGGGGTACAACTGGCCCAGACCTTCCGTCGCCTGCCAGTCTTGGCAGGGCTTAGCAAAGCAGCAGTCGGGATTTTATTTATTGGGTTTGGCCTGCGGCTTGCCATAGGCTCAATCGCCGCAGGATAAAGAGCGTGATCGTCTAATCGGTGAGCTGCGGCTCATTACGAATCACTGCCACGACTGTCCGAATAAAAAGCCAGCCAATCAGCAGGCTTACAAAAACTACCATCACCACCGATAAACCAACTGCCCAGACCGTCGGCACAAACTGGGCATAGACCAGCGTTGCGGTTGCAAAAGCCGCAGTAGGAAATGAAAAGGCCCACCAGGAGAGGAAAAATGGCAGTCGAATAAATCGATGTATCTGACTGGCAAGAAAGAGCGCAAAAAATAAGGCAAGACCAAACAAGATATGGCCAAAGGCATCGAGCTCATCACTACCAGGATGCTGCCCTGTCAACTGCAGCCAGGATAAGAAACCAACCGCGGGGGGCGCTAAGAGAATACACAGCGTCGGCACCAGACGCTCTGGCAATGGCGGCCGCACAAACAGCAGACGAAACAAGACCACCGTCAGCAACACCACCCAGAAAAGAAGCCCCACTGCAAAGAACCACCAAGAGACTTCCAGAAATCCCAGCCGCACGCCTGCCAAAGGAATCACCACATTACCCACAGCAGGAATAAACCAGGCAGGCGTTGCGTGTGCCTGCTGAAGCGTCTCACGATGCACCCAGGCATTGAGGACCATGGTCATGGCGACCACCTGCAGCACTGCTCCTGTCACCCAAAGCGGTAATGCCAACGGCGCGAATGCCCCCAATGCGACTGCTCCGACCAGCGCAAATGAGACCGCAACAGCAGCAAAAAATGACGACTTCACCGGGTGCTGCCACTCCTGATAGACCTGCTGATGATTGCTTGCCCACTTCTTAAAGTAGAGCGCTAGGAGTGTTATGAAGACCAGGCCAAGGAAAACGGCCTGCCCCAGGGCAATCCGTTCGGCAACGCCAGGAAGCCAGCCCAAATTAGCCACTCGCCCCCAGACCAGTGCCAGTCCCGATAAGCCCATGGTCATGGCAAAGGCCGAGATGGGCAGCGCAGAAAGAAAAGGATTGGCTGGGGCGCTAGCCGCAGGGCCGGCGGAAGAGGCAGGTGAATCGTGTTGGGTCATCAGGCGAAGAAGCCCCCGATAAGGGCTTGCAGTTTCTTTTTGAAAGGAGTACTGTACGTTTATTCAGTAATTCAGAGGTGCCCCCATGAAAGAACTGACCACGCGTCAACAAGAGATTCTAAGCCTGATCCGTCGCCACATCGAAGACACGGGCTTTCCCCCAACGCGCATGGACATCTGCCAGGCTCTGGGCTTCAAATCCCCCAATGCCGCAGAAGAGCACCTGAAGGCCTTAGCCCGCAAAGGGGTCATTACCCTGACCTCTGGCGCCTCCCGCGGGATCCGACTGGTGGGGGAACAGGTTGCCGACATGATGGGCATCCCCTTAGTCGGTCGGGTGGCTGCAGGTCAGCCTATCCTGGCCCAGGAACATGTCGAAGCCCGCTTTAGTATCGACCCCGCATTATTTTCCCAGCAGCCAGATTACTTTCTAAAAGTGCGTGGCATGAGCATGCGCGATGCCGGCATCCTGGACGGCGATCTGCTCGCTGTCAAAAAACTCCCAGGCGGTGCTTCTGAAGCGCGTAACGGCCAGATTGTCGTGGCACGCCTTCAAGACGATGTCACCGTCAAACGATTCCAGCGTGCAGGCAACCAGATTCATCTGATCGCTGAAAACCCAGACTTCAAACCCATCATCGTCGATAGCAAAGACCATGATTTCTCTGTTGAAGGTCTCGGCGTGGGAGTGATTCGCAACCCCAAGGTTCTGTCATGAATCCACTGCCACATCCTGCGGTCTGGAAAGGACAGGCACTTCAGGCAAGCCCACTGCCTAGTGTCAGCACCAGCTTTCGCGCGTTAGATCGTGAGCTACCCAATCAGGGATGGCCAACCAGCACGCTGATTGAGCTCTTGGTCAAAACCATGGGCATCGGCGAATTCCGATTCATCGCACCAACACTGCGTCAGTTAACCCAGGCGGGTAAACGCGTTGTGCTGTTAGCACCGCCTCATCTGCCCTATGGTCCTGCACTTGCAGCGATGGGGATTGACGTCAGTAAGCTCTTAATCGTTCAGACAGACAAACCCATCGACAAACTCTGGGCCGTTGAACAGTCGATTAAAAGCAATCAGTTCGGGGCATTTATCACCTGGCTTGATGCCGGCGTCAAACCAGAACTCATTCGCAGGCTGCAGCTTGCCGCAACCAATGCGCAGGGTCTTGTCTTTGTCTTTCGACCGTTCGCTGCCCAAGAGCAGGCGTCTCCTGCTCCCTTGCGTTTATTGCTGCTTCCCAGACGCTATCCAGATCTAGCCGTACAGATCATCAAACGACGTGGCCCGGTCATGTCAGCACCAATCGATATCGCTGTGCCGATTCCTGGCAGCGGTCTGCGTCCTGTTGATGATCACCAGGCCATCATCGCCAGCCCTTCCCAGGTTACTTCGCATGCTGTGGATCGCCTGCGCTCTTCCTCGCCGTTACTGCGCCCCGTACTGCCAGCCACTTCCCGCCACGGTTCGACACAGCCCAACTGAATCTGCTGATCATGCGCTGAACCGTCTTGCCCAATGGGCCCTTCAGTTCACGCCGTGCGTCACCCAAGATAAAACTGAGCTGGTCTTACTGCTGGAAGTGCAGGCGAGTCTAAGACTCTGGGGGGGCACAAGATCGCTGATCAGGCAGCTTGCCCATGGCTGGCAGGCGCTTGGCTGGATTCCCCCTGATACCGTCACCATGGCCTGGGGGCCTACGCCTAAGGCCGCACAGTGGCAGGCATTTTATGCAAGTCATCAGCCAACGCCTCCAGCGTTTTTTGAAGGCGAGCTCGCTACACTGCCCATCGATGTCATTGCCGAAGCAAGGCCGCATCTCACACTGATGCAGCGCATGGGGCTGCGAAAGATCCAGCAGCTCGAAGCACTTCCTCGCCAAGGCGCGACACGACGCTTTGGGAAAGGACTGCTCCTTGCGCTAGATCAGGCCTTTGGCCGTAGCCCAGATCCACGACAATGGATGACCACCCCTGAAACTTTTCAGGCGCGCCTGGAGCTCCCTGCTCGTGCTGAGAACACCGTACTGATTGAACAAGGGGCACTCCGTCTTTTTCATCAGCTCGTGGCATGGCTCACCGCACGACAGGCCGGCATTCTTCGACTGGACCTTCATCTCATTCACGACAGCCCACCAGACAGTCTGGTGCCACTGCAGTTTGCTGGTGTCACGCGCGAGCTGACTCGCCTGACCCGGCTTCTCTCTGAACGACTGGCGCGATTTACATTAACTCGCCCAGTCTATGAGATCGCCATCAACGCGAGCGATATCTCTGCAACGCCCCAGTTGAGCCAGGATTTCTTTGGCAGCCAGCAGCAACAGCAACAAGAACTAGACGCCTTAATTGAACGGCTTCGTGCCCGCCTGGGTCCGACACGAGTTCAGTCTGTTGTGCTAATCGACGAGCATCGCCCCGAAAAATCAATCGTGTTTGCCACAGAGCCCCCACTAAAAACGCAGACCGCAACGCCGCCTGCAATCAGTGCGCTAGGTCATAGCCATCGCCCAAGCTGGCTCCTACCAGATCCCCAGCCGCTATCGATGCATGGTCACCAGCCCAGCTATGGCGGACCGTTACGACTACTCGCAGGCCCCGAGCGGATCGAGGCAGGATGGTGGGAATTAAACAGCGCGCAGGCTGCGCAACGCGATTACTTTATTGCCAGCTCTATACAAGAAGAACTACTCTGGATTTTCCGTACGCCTGACCATCGCTGGTTTCTGCATGGAGTCTTTGCCTAGGCTATGGACTATGCAGAACTCTGCTGTCGATCTAACTATTCTTTTCTGCAAGGGGCGTCACATCCTGTAGAGCTTGTTGAGCGTGCCCACGGCCTTGGCTATCAGGCTCTTGCGATGACTGATGAGGCATCTGTTGCGGGTGTCGTGCAGGCTCATGTCATGGCCAAGTCACTTGGCCTACATCTGATCATTGGCGCCCAGTTTTTCTGCACTGAGCTTCTTGGCCGCATCATCGTGCTTGCCAAAAACCGTAAAGGCTATGCCCAGCTGGGATATCTCATCACCCAGACCCGTCGACGAGAGATCAAAGGCCAGTACCGTTTAACGCTTGACGATCTTGAGTCAGGCTTATCCGACTGCCTCGTGATCTGGGCCCCAGAGTCAGACAAGCCCACAAGCCAGCAGCATCAAGTGGGGCGATGGCTCAAGAACATATTTGCAGACCGCATCTATCTGGGCTGCAGTCTCTTGCTCAAAGGAAACGACGCCGCCTGGCGGGATCACCTGCAGACCTTAGGCGCCCTGCTTCGATTCCCCACGGTTGCGATTGGCGATGTGGTCATGCACCGCCGATCCAGAAAACCACTCGCAGACACACTGACTGCAATTCGTCATGGACTGGCCTTATCAGAGTGCGGAAGAAAATTTAGCTCGAATGCCGAGCAGCATCTGCGCACCCGACTTCGGTTGGCGCGACTCTATCCGCCCGAGATGCTCGCAACAACCATTGAGATCGCCAGTCAGTGTATTTTTAGTCTTGATGAGCTGCGCTACGAATATCCCGATGAGATTGTTCCTCCGGGGCTCACGCCCACGCAGTGGCTTCGGCATCTAACAGAATCAGGGGCACGTCAGAGATTTCCAGACGGCATCTCCGCAAAGGTGCGTCAGCAGATCGAACATGAACTCGATCTGATTCACCAGCTGCGCTATGAGCCCTACTTCTTAACCGTCTATGACATCGTGGCCTATGCCCGATCCAAAGGTATTCTCTGCCAGGGACGTGGCTCTGCCGCCAATTCAGCGGTCTGTTATTGCCTCGGGATTACCGAGGTCGACCCCGATCGCATGACCATGCTCTTTGAGCGGTTCATCTCCAAAGAACGCAATGAGCCCCCTGATATTGACGTCGACTTTGAACATCAACGTCGTGAAGAGGTGATTCAGTACATTTATCAAAAATATGGCCGTGACCGTGCAGCATTAGCGGCATCCGTCACCACCTATCGACCCCGCTCTGCCTTACGAGATACCGGCAAGGCCATGGGCCTGCATGCCGCACTCATTGATCATGTGGCCAAACATCACCAGTGGTGGGATGGCCGCCGAATTGACCCAGAGCGACTCTATGCCCAGATTCTGGAGGCCATGCAGACACCCGCCTTATCCGCTATAGCCCACGAGATCAAAGCCCCTTCACCGACTCGTTGTGACCGCTGGGCGGATCTGGCCAATCAGCTGATGGGGTTCCCCCGACATTTATCCCAGCATGTCGGGGGCTTTGTGATTGCCCGACATCGACTCTCTGATCTTGTGCCTGTTGAGAATGCCGCGATGCCGGAGCGCAGCGTGATTCAATGGGATAAAGACGACATCGAGGCACTTGGTTTATTAAAAGTAGATGTGCTTGCGCTTGGTATGTTGTCAGCGATTCGACGCGCCTTAAAAATGATCAGCCAAAAACTAGGCCGACCATTCCAGATGCAGGATGTGCCCGCAGAAGACCCACAGACCTACGACATGATCTGTGCTGCCAAGACTGTCGGGGTCTTTCAGATTGAGTCTCGCGCTCAGATGTCCATGCTGCCACGACTGAAGCCACGATGCTTCTACGATCTGGTCATTGAAGTCGCCATTGTTCGGCCGGGTCCCATCCAAGGCGGCATGGTGCATCCGTATCTGCGACGCCGACAAGGCCTTGAACCCATCGACTATCCCAGCCCAGCCGTGCAAGAGGCGCTGTCTCGAACGCTTGGTGTCCCCATCTTCCAAGAACAGGTGATGCAGATTGCCATTCTGGCTGCAGGATTTACTCCCGGTGAAGCCGATCAGCTTCGCCGAGCAATGGCAGCCTGGCGTCGCAAGGGTGGCCTTGAACATTTCCACGACCGGGTGATTGATGGCATGCTCGCCCGTGGCTATCCACGAGAATTTGCTGATCGCGTCTTTCGTCAGATCGAAGGCTTTGGGGAATACGGATTTCCAGAATCCCATGCGGCAAGCTTTGCACTTCTGGTCTATGTCAGCTGCTGGATCAAGTGCCATCACCCCGATGCTTTTTTAGCAGCGCTCCTGAATGCCCAGCCTTTAGGGTTTTATTCTCCCTCTCAACTGGTCCAAGAGGCTCGTCAGAACGGTGTAACAGTACTGCCCGTCGATATCCAGGAAAGTCTTACAGAAACTTGTCTCACGATAGACCCAACCGTCACGAACGATCACGCCATCGATGACGGCTATGCACACCGTCGTGCCGTTCGTCTCGGGCTGAATCGAATTGCCAGTCTTTCACAGCAGGCGATTACGTCTATCTGTGCGGCTCGCGAACAAGGCGGTCCTTTTACCTCTGTTGAAGATCTTGCCCATCGCGCTGGCTTAGATCGCGGCGCACTAACAGCGCTCGCCGCTTCTGGTGCGCTTCGATCGTTAGCAGGGCATCGTCACCAGGCCGTTTGGGCTAGCAGCGGCCAGCAGCGACCGCCAGGGCTCTTACGCGATAGCCACATCAATGAACCTGCGTTAATACTGCCCAGCCCCACAGAAGCTGAAGATCTAGTGTCTGACTACGCAAGCCTTGGGCTTACTCTTAGCCGACATCCATTAGCGGTGCTACGGCCAGCACTTGATCCACACCGCGTTATTCCTGCAGCAATGCTTCGTCACTATCGCCATGGCCAGCTTGCCCGTGCGGCAGGCCTGGTCACTCATCCGCAGCGCCCTGGTACAGCCAACGGAACCTTATTTGTCTCTTTAGAAGACGACACAGGCATGGTGAACGTCATTGTTTGGCCCGATGTACTTGAGAAATTCAATAAGGCCGTTCTTTATTCCAGACTCATGATGGTCTATGGCGTCTGGCAACGTGATCGAACGATTGATCCGCAGGCGCCAGGACAAGTGCAGCACCTACTGGCCCAACGGGTTGAAGACCGATCAGATCTCCTGGATGATCTGATCGGATCGATTGCCACGGAATCCCGTGACTTTCATTAGATCAAATTCCCTTTAGCGCATCACCAGCACAGGAATTTCAGCCTGGGACAACACCTTCTGGGTTTCGCTCCCCAGCATCACTCGGGCCAGGCCACGCCGACCATGTGAGGCAATCGCAATCAGATCACAGTGATGGTCTTTCGCAGCTTTTACGATCTCATCAGCGACAAACTCGCTGATGACAAAATGAGTGCTGCAGGGAACACCTGCCTTATCACAGACCTGCTGGATCTCTGCGCACTGCTTCTTGGCTGCCGTCTCGGCCTGCTCTTTGTAATCCCCAGAAATATAGGCTGCCTCTGGCAGATAAGCGCGGACCGTGGAATCAACATCTAAAGCCACATGAAAGCCTGTGATCCGAGCCCCGACACTCTTTGCAAGTGCCACTGCCTTTTCAAGGCCACTCTTTGATAGATCAGAGCCATCATGCGGAACAAGAATATTTTTAAACACAGCCATCTCCCTTGTCTGGTTAGCGAACATTTTCATTATGCAAAAGGAAGTTCGCCACCCTCAATCAGAGGGTATGACTTAGCGCAAGAAATGATGAAAACAAAGTAAAAAAACACGCATGGTGTGGCAGCGAGAGACGCCTCACGACCCTTTAGTCCCGACGCTTTGCCTTCTCATCAGGGCCAGGTTCAATGCCATAAGACGATACCAGTCGCCAGACATGCTCTGGCACCATGGATCGAAGCCGCTTGGGCTCTTCTCGACGAAGATGAATCACCGATTCAATGGCCTTCATCTCCACCCGTGCCCGCGCAAACTCAAGCCCACGCGGACCCACCTTCGGCATCAGCCAGCCCACGAGCGGTCGTAGCCAGTTAGGCATGGCGCGAAGCGGAAGCCCTCCTGCAGCACGGATCGTGTTCTGCATGAATCCTTTCACCGGGCCTTGTCGTTTGCCAGCGCTCCCAGGAGCGGAGAGCAAGACTTCCTCTCCCAGGAGAGAGAGCAGCTCAGCGCCACGGGGATTACGAACCACCAGCCACTGCTGGCCCTCACCGCCCATATAGCCCACCGTGATGTCTGATAAGACATTGGTGTAGTCGACACAGGTTCGACAGGTCAACGGGAAAAAATTACTGGGCAGCTTCGATAACGGAAGCATCAGAAAAGGAATCCGTTTCTGGCGTCCATCCGTGAAACGAATCTCAACATGGTAGTCCGCACAGAACTCAAGGTAACTGATGGTCTCAGGTGCATCTGAAATAAGCGACAAGAACTCATGAAACCGCTCGGTTGTAGTGTTATCCGAGCAGGGCGTGCCAATCACGTAAAGCTTCTCAAGCTTAAGCTCTGCCTCAAGGTTTCTCAGTGCATAGACCTGGCAGGGAATCCCAATGACGGCAAGTCGTCGAATACCCTGCGTAACGGCTGGCTCCAGCATTGCAAGAAGCGGCGCGTAGCCCATCCGCATGCCGCGACACTGGACCAGATCTTCTTTTCGCGTTACCAACACTGGAACTGGCCGCCATGCGTCACTGGCATCCGGTGTCATTGTGATCACGCCGTCGATCAAGCCTTCTTCAAAAAGCCGCTCCGCGAGCCTTGTTGTAATTCCTGTCCACTGGGCACCCGGAAGCGGTGCACGAAGTGCGGCGCGGTAAAGCCGCTGATACGGACCGAAGAAGAGTTCGTCAGACTGCGAAAGCGTTCGCGTTCTGCCATGAACCTGCATTTCCATCTTCGAATAGTCCGGCTGGATAAACTGGCAGGCGGTTGCACAACGCTTTGGATCCGACGTCCGAGAGACACCACAGTCCGTACATAGGTCTCGATGCGGGGCAGCGGTTTGATCTGTCCAGCGCTGCATTGTGTGCTGGCCTAAGCCGACAGCCCTCGATCAAGGTCCGCCTTTAGATCTTCGATATCTTCAAGGCCAACTGCGATACGGATTAAAGACTGACGAATTCCGGCCTTGGCTCTCGCCTCTTCGGAGAGCCGACCGTGTGTTGTCGTTGCAGAGTGGGTAATCGTTGTTCTGGTGTCGCCAAGATTCCCGGTCACTGACATGACCTCGACCGCATTAATGACTCGGAAGGCATTCTGTCGTTGCTCATCCGGCGTTGCGCCCTTCACCTCGAACGAGACAATCGCCCCACCCGCAGACTGCTGTCGCATCGCCAATGCGTGCTGGGGATGCGACGCCAGGCCTGGATAAAGCACACGGGACACCTTCGGGTGGGCTTCAAGCCACTGGGCAAGTGTAAGCGCCGAGGCCGAGTGCGCCTTCATCCGAAGATCGAGAGTCTCAAGACCCTTGTGCAAGACCCAGGCATTAAAGGGCGATAACGACGGGCCACAGGTTCGGACCACCTGATAGATGGGTTCCACCATCGCACTCGATCCTGCGACCGCACCGCCAAGCACACGCCCTTGGCCGTCGATGTATTTGGTCGCTGAGTGCACTACCAGATCTGCCCCAAGGGCTAAGGGCTGTTGAAGCGCGGGTGTACAGAAACAGTTATCGACCACGAGTGGCACGCCCTTGGCTTTTGCTGCCTTCGCAATCGCTGCAATATCTGCGATCTCTGTTAGGGGGTTAGAGGGCGTCTCAAGATAGATCAGGCGGGTGTTAGGCCCAATCGCATCTGCCCAGGCTTGGGGGTCGGTCAGTGAGACATAGCTGATACTCACCCCAAATTTCACGAGATAGTTTTCAAAGAGCTGGATCGTCGCGCCAAACAGACTTGGCGTGGTCACAATATGATCCCCTGCCTTCAAATACGCCAAGCAGACCGCATGAATGGCCGACATGCCTGAGCTTGTCGCAACACAGCGTTCCGCTTCTTCGAGTGAGGCGAGACGCGCCTCGAACATCTGCACCGAGGGGTTCGTAAACCGCGAGTAGACCACCCCAGGTTCCTGGTTCTGGAATCGACGGGCGGCCTGCTCAGCATCATCAAAGACAAAGCTGGATGTCAGGTACATCGCCTCGGAGTGTTCACCAAAGTCAGACCGAGTCGTGCCGGCCCGCACGGCGCGAGTGGCAAAGCGCAGATCCCGCTGGCTGGCTGATTTAGGCGTCTTTTTAGTCGTCATTAGACAAGTTTAAGGCCAACTGACGCCGTGTGGCCTCTGTTCCGCTATTGAGTCGGGCCGATTCCAGGCTATCAAGCAGCTTTTCCGTGACATCACCAGTGATGTAGCGGCCATCAAAGCAAGAGGCTTCCAGATCTTCTAACTTGTCATTAAAGTCCATAACCCCATGCTTCATGGCCTCGATGTCCTGATAGATCAGCGCATCCGCACCAATGGCCCGACAGATCTCTTCGTCTGTCCGACCAAAGGCGATCAACTCACCACGCGTGGGCATATCAATACCGTAGACGTTCGGGAAACGAACCGGCGGTGCGGCAGAGGCAAAGATCACCTTTTTCGCACCAGAGTCACGGGCCATCTGAACAATCTCTTGACTGGTCGTCCCGCGAACAATCGAGTCATCCACAATCAGAACGCTCTTATCTTTAAACTCTGATGCAATGGCATTGAGCTTCTGACGAACCGACTTCTTTCGCGCAGCCTGCCCCGGCATGATGAAGGTGCGGCCGATATATCGATTCTTAATAAATCCTTCGCGGTATTCAATTCCCAGGCGCAAGGCAAGCTGCATGGCCGCAGGTCGACTCGAATCCGGAATGGGCATGACGACATCAATCGACCCCGCGGGAAACTGGCTTCGAATCTTCTCAGCAAGGGATTCCCCCATACGCAGACGGGCATCGTAGACGCTGACGCCATCAATGACCGAATCGGGCCGGGCAAAGTAGACATACTCGAAGACACAGGGCTTGAGCACTGCGTTCTTGGCGCAGATCTTGGAATGCACCTTACCTTCTAGCGTAATAATCACGCACTCTCCAGGCGCCACATCCCGCACCGGCTCAAACCCAAGTCCCTGCAAGGCAACCGTCTCGGAGGCCACCATCCACTCTTCCCCAAGGTCATCCACATGACGACCCAAGGCAAGCGGACGAATCCCGTGGGTGTCACGGAAGGCCACAACACCATAGCCTGCGATCATGACCACACAGGCGTAAGCACCACGCGCTCTGCTGTGTACCGCCTCGACCGCTTTGAATACAGACTGTTCATCAAGAGACAGCCCAGAGACGGCCTGCTGAAGCTCGTGGGCAAAGACATTGAGTAAGACTTCGGAGTCTGACTCTGTATTGATATGACGACGATCTCGACGGAACATGTCCTGCTGGAGCTCTTCGGCATTGGTGAGATTGCCGTTATGACCGAGGACGATGCCGAAAGGCGCGTTCACATAAAACGGCTGGGCCTCCTCGGAGTTAGCCGCACTCCCCGCCGTGGGATAACGGACGTGGCCAATCCCCATCTGCCCCTGCAGATTACGCATATCTCGTGTGCGAAAGACATCGCGTACAAGGCCATTGCCGCGGTGAATGTGAATACGCTTTCCTTGTGCAGTAGCAATGCCTGCTGCATCCTGGCCGCGATGCTGAAGCAGTAGCAGCCCGTCATAGAGAAGCTGATTGACTGCTGAATGCCCAACAACGCCAATTACGCCACACATACCCGTTCCCCTTGCTCTTTAAACCACGACTGCGGCACCCGTATCCGTTCACCGAGAAGATTCGGCAGCCATGGTGCTGCCGTTTTGATGCCCCACTCCAACGCTGGACGTGTCTTCGAAGAACGCCAGCTCGACTGACTTGGCAGGGATGTCATCGCAGCCAGAATCGCCAGCGCCACCACAATGAGTACGCCCCGCGCGGCGCCAAAGGCCATCCCCAAGACACGATCAATGGTGCCAATGCCTGCAGCCGAGACCATTTCTTTCAACAGCATCGTCACCAGCTTTCCTACAATCAGGACCACCACAAGAATCAACAGAAAGGCGACGGTCTGCTCAATCGCGGAGGGAATCCAGTCCGGCAGGAGCGCTGCGGTCTCGCCAGCAAGCCGACTCGCAGCAACAAACGCAAGGACCCAGACCGCGAGAGATGCGATCTCCTTCACGAGTCCGCGAAACAACGACAGGAGCATTGACGCAAACACGACGACGAGAACAACAGAATCAATCCAGGTGAGCTCGTCGAACCAGGCCATGATTAAGGTCCAATCACCGCGGCGTCATAGCCCTGCGCCTTGGCGCGGTCTCTGACCTGCGTCGCGAGTTCCTTCGTGGCAAAAGGCCCGATTCGAACCCGATGCCGCTCAACACCTTCCGCAGTTTTGATAGTTTCGATAGCCACGGTGTGACCACCAGCAGTGAGCTTTGTCTTGACCGCATTTGCGGCTTCAATCTTGGCATAGGCGCCCACCTGCACCAGGAAACGACCATCAGGGGTTGTTGCCGGCTTGGTCTCTGGCTTCGTATCTGGCTTAGTCTCTGTCTTTGCTTTCGCCTTCGGTTCTGACTTCGACTCTGCTTTGGCCTCGGATTTCAGTTTTGGCTCTGGTTTCGGTTCCGGCTTTGGAACAACCTTCCCCGCCAGGATCGCAGCAGGGTCAGCCGTCGACGGTGCCGGTGCGGTCGCAGGTTTAGTAGCGGGTGCCGAAGAGGGTGCCACGGGCTCTACGGCGGGCTTTTGCTCAACAGCGGACTTTGTCTCAGCGGAGGGCTTTGGCTCAACGGCCGGCGTTGGCTCAGCGATAGGTTTCTGCTCAGCCGAGACCGCGGGTTCGGGAGACGTCTTTAAGGACTCAATCTTTGCAAAGACAGAATCCTTTGACGGAATCTCAATTAAAAGATCTTGAGACAGAGGACGCGCCTGCTCTTCCAAAAGGACTGGCGCAAGCGCTACAACGCTGCCCGCAATAATCACGGCTCCTAGAAGACGCCAGCGGGCACGACGCTTGTGCTCAGCCATCGGGTCAGACCCTTGGCTGTCGCGTAAAGCTGCACGTGGTTCACTGTCAGCGGGCATAACGCATTGAAAGAATTTGGCTTACGGTTAAGAACGAACCGAAGGCTACGATTCTATCATTCGACTCCACCATGGACTGCGCTGCAGCAAGCGCGGAAGCGGGGTCGGCGTAACAGTCAAATTCGGCAGCAGGCAAAGCCTGCTTAAGCGCCTCTGCAAGCGATTGGGCCGATCGCGGCCGTCCGTTGGACTCGGGTCCTTCAAGGCTCGCCAGACACCAATGGTCGACCCTATCCCCAATCCGACGAAAGACTTCCTGAGCATCTTTTCCTGCAAGCATGCCCACAACGGCAACAGTCTTCGGAAAGAAGCCCATTTGATCAAGATTGGCCGCAAGGACTGCTGCCGCATGGGGATTATGGGCAACATCAAGCACAACAGAAGGCTGACCCGGTAACACCTGAAACCTTCCCGGTAGTTCGACAAAGGCAAAGCCTTGACGGACTGCTCCCTGTGTGACGGGAATCTTGTCACGCAGAGCCGCTAATGCGGCAAGTACGGCAGACGCGTTGAGTAACTGATTTGCACCGCGAAGCGCCGGATAGGCCATAGCATTTCGACGCTGACCGCGTCCTGCCCAGCCCCACTGCTGACGATCACCTTGAAAGTTGTAATCCTGGCCGAACTGCCAGACATCAGCCCCGATTTTTTCGGTCACTTCGAGTACGGTCGCCGGAGGAACCGGATCGGCGAGAATGAATGGACGATTGGAACGCGCAATATGTGCCTTTTCCCAGCCAATCTTTTCGCGAGTATCGCCAAGAAAATCCTGATGGTCCATATCCACCGAGACCAAGATCGCACAGTCGTGATCAACGACGTTGACTGCATCGAGCCGGCCGCCGAGACCGATCTCAAGTACGGCTACGTCCACTGACGCGGACCTGATCAGGTCAAAGATCGCCAGCGTGGTGAATTCAAAAAAAGTGAGCGTAATCTCACCGCGTGAGGCCTCCACCCGACTGAAAGCCTCGCAGAGGGCGGCATCATCAATGATCTCGCCATTTATCCGCAGGCGTTCGTTAAATTTCAGAAGATGCGGCGAGGTGTAGGTCGCAACGCGATACCCGGACTGCAGAAGAATCGACTCTAAGAGCGCACAGGTCGAACCCTTCCCATTCGTGCCCCCGACCACAATCGACACAGGCGCAATCTGAATCCCGCTGTCGGTCTCCGGAAACCCCATGCGTCGCCCCACCGCAAGCACACGCTCAAGACCAAGATCAATGGTCTTTGGGTGCTGCGAAAGGATCTTGGCTAGCCAGTCGTCAAGCGTCAAAACTACGATGATTCAGAAATTAAAAAAGCTCAGGCGCGGGCCTGGTCAGCGGGCTGTCGCATCAATAACAGCAACAGATCCGCGAGCTCGTCACGCATCTTGCGGCGATCGACAATGCGATCCACCGCACCTTTTTCTAAAAGAAATTCAGCCCGCTGGAATCCCGCCGGTAACTTCTCGCGCACCGTCTGCTCGATGACCCGCGGGCCAGCAAATCCCACAAGTGCCTTCGGTTCAGCAATCACCACATCCCCAAGGAACGCAAAGCTTGCGGAGACCCCACCCATTGTTGGATCGGTTAGCACCGAGATATACGGTAGCTTGACCTCGGCGAGTCGCTGCAACACTGCGGTCGTACGGGCCATCTGCATCAGTGATAGCAATCCTTCCTGCATTCGTGCGCCGCCACTGGCTGCAATACTGATGAAAGGAAGTTTTTGCTCAAGCGCCATCTCGGCAGCACGAACAAACCGCTCACCGACAACCGATCCCATCGATCCGCCCATAAACTCAAACTCAAAACAGGCCACCACGACCGGCACCGATTTGATCGAGCCCCCAATAGCGATCAGCGCATCTGTCTCGCCAGTCTGTTCCATGGCCTCGGTAAGGCGCTCAGGATACTTCCTGCTGTCTTTGAACTTCAGGGTATCCACCGGCAGCACTTCTTGGCCGATCTCATAGCGACCCTGCGGATCCAGAAGATGATCAAGCCGCTCACGCGCACGAATCCGCAAGTGGTGATCGCACTTCGGACAGACCTGCTGGTTGCTCTCAAGATCTGTCCGATAAAGGACCGACTCACAAGCAGGACACTTTAGCCAGAGCCCCTCGGGAACACTGCGTCGTGGACCCTCATTGCGTTGAATTTTCGGGGGAAGGATCTTGTCAATCCAGCTCATACCGCCTCCGCAGAGCGTTTCGCAGGCATCGCATCCAGTGCTGATCGAATGGCTGCCATGAAGGCGCCCGCTTTTTCAATCGGCGCCTGACCTAACTTTTCTGACTCTTCCATCAATTTGATGATCGCACTGCCAATCACAACGGCATCTGCCGCCTGTGCAACCGAGACAGCGGACTGGGCGTCGCTGATGCCAAAGCCAACCCCAATGGGCATATCCGTGTAGCGACGAATGATCTTCACTCGCTCGGCGACCGCGGCGGTATCGATATTACCTGCACCAGTGACACCTCGAAGTGATACGTAATACAGATAACCAGATCCCAATCGGGCAACGTCCTGCATCCGAGACTCACTAGAGGTCGGTGCAAGCAGAAAAATCGGATCCATATCGGCCGACTTCATTAACTGGCTGAAGTTCTCACATTCCTCGGGTGGATAGTCCACCACGATCGTGCCATCCACACCGGCCGCTTTAGCCTTCGCAACGAATGCCTCCGCGCCAAATCGCTCAATTGGATTGGCATAGCCCATCAATACAATCGGGGTCTCGTTATCTGTCTTACGAAATTCTGCGACCCAGTCAAGACAGTCATGAAGCGAGACATGTCGTGCAAGCGCACGTTCGCTTGCCCGCTGAATCACTGGACCATCGGCCATCGGATCCGAAAACGGTACCCCCATCTCCAGCACATCCGCACCATTTTTCACCATGGTGTGCATCAGGGCGACTGCTGTCTCACGCGACGGATCACCCGCGGTGAGATAGGGAATCAGGGCAGTTTTCCCCTGGGCCTTGAGCCGATCAAATGTAGTTTTGAGTCGAGACACTCAGAATCTTTCTTTAGAAACGAATCCCACTTTGCTCTGCAACGGTGTGCATATCTTTATCACCGCGGCCCGAGAGATTGACAAGAATAATCTTGTCCTTCGATAGTGACGGCGCCACCTTGGCGGCGTAAGCAAGCGCATGACTGGTCTCTAGTGCGGGAATAATGCCCTCAATGCGACAGCAGGTATGAAAAGCCTCTAGTGCTTCGTTGTCAGTAATCGACTGATACTGGGCACGCCCGGAGTCTTTCAGCCAAGAATGCTCGGGACCGACCCCAGGATAGTCTAGACCCGCGGAGACGGAGTGCGTCTCGGTGATCTGGCCGTTCTCATCCTGCATCAGATAGGTTCGATTGCCGTGCAGCACCCCTGGGGTTCCTGCAGAAAGCGTTGCCGCGTGTCGGCCGGTTGCGATGCCTTCCCCCGCGGCCTCAACACCCACAAGAGAGACGCCGGGCATACCGATGTAATCGTAGAAGATACCCATTGCGTTACTGCCACCCCCGACGCACGCAACAATCATGTCAGGCTGCCGGCCAACGAGCTCTGGCATCTGCCAGAGACACTCTTTACCCACCACCGAATTGAAGTCGCGCACCATCATCGGGTACGGATGAGGCCCAGCGACAGTGCCGATGATGTAATACGTCGTGTCGATATTGGTGACCCAGTCGCGCATCGCCTCATTTAAGGCATCTTTCAAGGTCCGCGAACCGCTCTCGACCGGAACAACCGTCGCCCCCAAGAGCTTCATGCGATAGACGTTTGCCGCCTGCCGGGCCACGTCAGTTGCCCCCATGTAGACCACGCACTCCATGCCAAAGCGCGCCGCTACCGTGGCAGAAGCCACACCATGCTGGCCTGCACCCGTCTCTGCAATCACTCGGGGCTTGCCCATACGCTTTGCCAGTAATGCCTGACCGATCGTATTGTTTACCTTGTGGGCCCCTGTGTGGTTTAAGTCCTCACGCTTAAAGTAGATCTGGGCTCCACCGAGCATCTCTGACCAGCGCTTCGCGTGATAGATCGGGCTGGGGCGGCCTACAAAATGTTTGAGTTCGCGATGGAACTCCTCTAAGAATTCGGGATCCTGTTGATAGTGCGCATAAGCCTGGCGAAGTTCCTCGAGTGCAAGGGTCAACGTCTCAGAGACGAAACTTCCACCATAGGGACCGAAGTGGCCCTTGGCATCGGGATAGTGATAGTCCTGCTCTGCCTGCGGTAGTTCGTTGGGTTTCATGGTCTTCTATCTATGTCGTTGTTTCATCGGCAAGGCGCACCGCATTCACAAATGCGCTAATCCGCAGGGCATCCTTTTCCCCCTTTATGGGTCGTCCACCCTCAAGACGCTCAACCCCACTACTCACATCTACACAAGGAGGTCTAAGCCGGAGAATCGACTGCCCGACAGACCCCGATTCTAGCCCCCCGGAGAGTACCCAGGCAGCCCCATTTTGCGGGGTTTTGGCTAGCGGCTTCCCACTCAGCCCTGCCCGCTCGACGACTGCCCAGTCAAAGGCCTGGCCACTGCCACCGAACCCTGCACTGTCCGCATCCAGCAAGACAGCCTGGCAGGCCGAGAATGCATCCACAAGATCACGAATACGGCCTGACTCCTGGTCCAAGGACCGCTCATCCGTCGTTGTCCGCACCCGAATGGCCTTAATCACCGGCCGGCCAAGCGCAAGACAATCCTGCGGAGTCTCATCCCCATGCAACTGAAGGTGCGACAAGCCTGCCTTGTCTGCAGTCCGAAGGATCTCGTCTCTGGAAGCATTCACGAAAAGCCCAACACTTGCCACCCAGGCAGGAATCCTGCGCACGAGAAGGCGGGCGCGATCTGCCGAGACGGCCCGCGGGCTTGCGTCATAAAACACAAATCCCAACGCATCGACTCCTGCGTTGATCGCCGCATCGACATCAGCCTCTCGGGTCAGTCCACAGATCTTGATTCGGGTTCGCATAAGTAAGATGGATCGTACTCGACTCGCTCAAGGCAAAGCCCTTGGGCAGGAAAGGTACGTGCCGCCAGGCGTCGATCCCGGCTTTGCAGGACCTGCCCCAGCCAGTCAACGGACTGTGCACCACGACCGACTTCCACAAGAGAGCCCACAATATTCCGCACCATGTGGTGTAAAAAAGCATTGGCTTTCAGACGAAACGTGATCAAAGAGCCGTGTGAATCGATTGAACAGACCATCAGCTCTCGAATCGGGGATGCAGCCTGACACTCTGATGATCGAAAGGCGCTGAAGTCATGGGAACCAATCAGAACCTTGGCTGCGCTCTGCATCGCCTCTATATCGAGCGGCCGATAGAACCAGGTCGCAAATCGATCCTCGATAGGGCTACGCGTCGGGGAATGGAAAATCCGATAGTGATATTCACGTGCCGTCGCCGAAAACCGCGCATGGAAATCCTGCGGTACAGGCTGCGCCCAGCGCACAGCAACACTTTGGGGCAACAAGGCGTTGAGCCCCCGCACCCAGCTCCAGTCAGGGCGATCAATCGCGGTGTCGATATGAACCACCTGACCCCGCGCATGAACACCCGCGTCGGTTCTTCCCGCGCAGATGGTTGGGTGATCAACCTCAGTGAAGGACTTTAGTGCGCGTTCAAGCGCATCCTGAACTGTTTTACCGTTAGGCTGTGTCTGCCAGCCGTTCCAGTCTGTGCCGTCGTACTCAATACCAAGTGCGATTCTGGTCATTCGCTGACGGCAAGCCCAGTCTAGCGCTCAAGCAGAATGCGCAGCATCCGGCGCAACGGCTCTGCAGCACCCCAGAGCAACTGATCCCCAACGGTGAACGCTGCAAGATACTCCGGACCCATCGCCATCTTGTGCAGGCGCCCAACGGGCACCGTCATAGTGCCGCTTACGGCCGCTGGCGTGAGCTCACGCTCAGAACGCTCGCGCTCATTCGGAATCACGCGCACCCAGTCGTTGGCCTTGGAGAGCATGTCCGTGATCTCGTCCATGGGGACATCTTTTTTCATCTTCACGGTAAGCGCCTGCGAGTGGCAGCGCATCGCGCCGATGCGAACACACAGGCCATCAATCGGAATCGAGCCTGGCGAGCGGAACGGGGGAAGCCCAAGAATCTTGTTGCACTCTGCACCGCCCTTCCACTCTTCCTTGCTCTGACCGTGTTCAACGGGCACATCAATCCAAGGAATCAGGCTGCCCGCCAAAGGAACCCCGCGGAAGTTATCGACAGGCAGGGCACGCTGTCGGAGCGCATCGCTGACCTTTCGATCGATATCCAGAATCGCAGAGATCGGATCTGCCAGCTCGGCCTCTACCAGCCGGTGTAGCTTACCCATCTGCGCGAGTAGCTCTCGCATGTTCTGGGCACCAGCACCGGAAGCGGCCTGATAGGTCATCGCGCTGACCCACTCAACGAGCCCCGCCTTAAACAAGCCACCCATCGCCATCAGCATCAGACTGACCGTGCAGTTCCCTCCGATCCAGTCACGGCCCCCATTGGCCAGCGCCTGATCAATGACTGAGCGGTTGACTGGGTCGAGAATGATCACCGAGTCTTTTTCCATGCGCAGTGACGAGGCAGCGTCGATCCAGTGCCCCGTCCACCCTGCGGCACGCAGCTTCGGATAGATTTCTTTTGTGTAATCACCGCCCTGACAGGTGATCACGATATCCATCGCCTTTAAGGCGTCGATATCCATTGCCGAGCGTAACGGTTCGTTAGACTTTGCAAAGGCCGGCGCGGCACCGCCTGCATTTGAGGTACTAAAAAACACGGGATTGATCAACGCAAAATCCTGCTCCTGCTGCATCCGCTGCATCAGGACAGAACCCACCATCCCCCGCCAACCGACTAATCCAACTCGCTTTGCCATTACGCTTCTCTCTTTATCACTTTCACAAATTATTTTGCCGCCTTTAGCGCCGAAATCACCGCATCGCCCATCTCTTGGGTGCCAACACGACGACAACCCTCCCGATAGATATCAGCAGTTGCAGCCCCAGAGGCAAGCGTTGCTTTCACCGCAGCCTCAACACGATCGGCGGCCTGCGCAAGACCGAAGGTATACCGCAGCATCATCGCCGCAGACAGAATCGTCGCCAGCGGATTGGCCAGGTTCTTTCCTGCGATATCGGGTGCAGATCCGTGGATCGGCTCGTATAGTCCTTTGTTGTTGGCGTCGAGCGAGGCGGACGGCAGCATGCCAATCGACCCCGTTAACATGGAGGCCTCGTCCGACAGAATGTCGCCGAACATATTGCCGGTGACCATGACATCAAACTGCTTGGGATTCTTCAGTAACTGCATCGCCGCGTTATCAACATACATGTGCGAAAGCTCAACATCCGGATACTCGGCGCCCATCGCTGTCATCACATCTCGCCAGAGCTGGGTCGTTTCCAGGACATTAGCCTTATCGACTGAACACAGACGTTTGCCACGTTTACGCGCTGTCTGAAAGGCTACGTGACCAATACGAGCGATCTCGCTCTCGCGATAGATCATGGTGTCGAACCCCTCGCGCTCACCATTCTCAAGAACACGGATACCGCGCGGCTTTCCGAAATAAATATCGCCAGTAAGCTCACGGATGATCATGATGTCCATGCCGGAGACAACTTCTGGCTTGAGTGTGGACGCCCCTGCAAGCTCCGGAAAAATCGTCGCAGGTCTCAAGTTCGCAAAGAGCTCGAGTTCTTTGCGAAGCCCAAGAATGGCCTGCTCTGGTCGTAGCTCACGCGGCAAAGTGTCAAGACTGAAGTCACCAACAGCGCCAAAGAGAATGGCATCTGCTGACTTCGCAAGAGTAAGGGTGGCCTCCGGTAGCGGCACGCCACTGGCACGGTAGCCCGCCCCGCCGACTGGGGCCGACTCAAGGCTGAGACTGAAGTGACCCACGCTCGCCAGCTGCTCTAAGGCGCGGACCGCCTGCGCGGTAATTTCCGGTCCAATCCCGTCACCCGCAAGGACCGCGATGTTTAACTGCTTTGACATAAACCAAAACTCTCCGGGTTAGCGATCCATCACGGCATGCATATCGACACCAAGCCACGGCTTATCTGCAATCCGTTTTGTCTCGTAGGACTTGATCTTGTCCGCATGCTGAAGCGTCAGCCCAATGTCATCAAGCCCATTGATCAGGCAGTGCTTACGGAAGGGCTCCACATCAAACTTGCGAGAAAACTTGCCATCCAGGCTTGAGACCGTCTGTGCCGGGAGATCAACCTTCAGCTGAAACCCTTCATTTGCGGCGATCAACTGGAAAACCTGCTCCACGTCATCTTCAGAAAGCACGATCGGAAGAACGCCGTTCTTAAAGCAGTTGTTAAAGAAGATGTCAGCATACGAAGGGGCGATGACTACCCGAAAGCCATAGTCTTCTAGCGCCCAGGGCGCATGCTCGCGGCTTGAGCCACATCCGAAATTTCGGCGGGCCACAAGAATGCTGGCTCCTTTGTACCGGGGAAGGTTCAAGACAAAGTCTTTTTTCAAGGGACGCTCGCTGCAGTCAACGCCCGGCTGGCCTTCGTCCTCGTAACGCCAGGCATCAAACAAGTGTGGACCAAAGCCACTGCGCTTAATTGACTTGAGAAACTGCTTCGGAATGATGGCATCGGTATCCACGTTTGCCCGATCCATCGGCGCCACAATGCCCTGATGCTGATTTAATGGTTTCATGTTGGCTTTCCTTAGAACTGACGAACGTCAACAAAGTGGCCTGCGAGCGCTGCGGCTGCGGCCATTGCGGGAGAGACCAGGTGTGTTCTTCCACCAGCACCCTGGCGACCTTCAAAGTTACGATTGGATGTGGACGCGCATCGCTCGCCCGCCTGCAGACGGTCGGCATTCATCGCTAGACACATTGAGCAGCCGGGCTCGCGCCACTCAAAGCCGGCGCTCTTAAAAATCTTATCGAGCCCTTCCTTCTCTGCCTGAGCCTTCACAAGTCCGGAACCCGGAACCACTAACGCCAGACTGACGTTGGCGGCCTTCTTGCGGCCCTTGATTACATCCGCTGCAGCGCGAAGATCCTCGATTCGTGAATTCGTGCAAGAGCCAATGAACACCTTATCGATCTTGATCTCCGTGATCGGCATATTCGCACGCAGATCCATATAGGCCAGAGCGCGCTCCATCCCTTCACGTTTGAAAGGATCCGATTCTTTTGCCGGATCCGGAACTGTTGCCGAAACAGGAAGCACCATCTCAGGGGAGGTGCCCCAGGTGACCTGCGGCTGAATCGATGCCGCATCAATTTCAACGACCTGATCAAAAACCGCATCCGCGTCTGAGTGCAGGGTCTTCCAATAGGCGACCGCCTGATCCCACTGCGCCCCTTTCGGTGTAAGGGGGCGATCTTTGATGTAGTCCAGCGTCTTGTCATCTACCGCAACCATTCCAGCCCGAGCACCTGCCTCAATCGCCATATTGCAGACGGTCATGCGACCTTCCATCGACAGGTCACGAATGGCGCTCCCTGCAAATTCAATGGCATAACCGGTGCCCCCTGCAGTACCGATCTTGCCGATCACTGCCAGCACAATATCTTTGCCCGAAAGACCAGCACCGAGCTTGCCCTCCACTTTCACAAGCATCCGCTTTGCTTTCTTGAGCAGCAGACACTGTGTTGCCAAGACGTGCTCCACCTCTGACGTACCAATACCCATCGCAAGACAGGCAAAGGCACCGTGCGTGCTGGTGTGAGAATCGCCACAAACGACCGTCATGCCAGGAAGCGTTGCACCCTGTTCCGGTCCGATCACATGAACGATGCCCTGGCGCTGATCGTTGATATCAAAGTAGGTAAGGTTAAATTTTTTAACGTTCAGATCAAGTGTTTCGACCTGCAGCCGCGACACGGGATCACTGATGCCCTTGGAACGATCAGTGGTTGGAACGTTATGGTCAACAACAGCAAGATTCGCATCGTTTCGCCACAGGGGGCGATTGGCCATCTCCAGGCCTTCAAACGCTTGCGGACTAGTCACTTCGTGAACGAGGTGACGATCGATGTAGATCAAGCAGGTGCCATCCTGCTCCTGATGGACAACGTGCTCTTCCCAGAGCTTGTCGTATAGCGTGCGGCCGGCCATAGTCTTTATTCCTAAGGGTTTTCAAGAAACCCTCAATTATGCCCGGATAGAGCGCTATTTCGGCTGGTTTACGGGAATTTCTGGCCTTTGCGAGGCGCGTATCGCAAAGAAAGTGACTACGAAACCAGCCAAGGCAGCAACCGCCGAAAACACAAAACTCGACTCTGGAGAGATCGCCTCCCAGACCCAGCCCGCGGCTATTCCGCCGAGCGAGCCACCAAATCCGTAGGCGGCCATTGTGTAAAACGCCTGGCCACGGGCCTGAGCCTGTGCAGGGAACCAGTCCCGGATAAGTGACATGCTGGCGCTGTGGTGTAGGCCAAAGGTCACCGCGTGCAGTAACTGCGCGAGAACGATCACGACAACGGATCCGCCCGAAAACGCGATCATTAGGAATCGAATCGCCGTCACGACATACGCGACAGACCAGCAATGCCCCACCGAAAAACGACTAAAAACCCGGTGCTGGACACGAAACATCACAATTTCCGCAACCACCCCAAGCGCCCAGAGAAGACCAATCTCCGTTCGACTAAACCCTTGCTCGAACAGCCAGAGCGAGAAGAGTGTGTAAAGCGGCGCATGGGCCAGCAACATCAGAAACGATGCCAGCAGAAAGTGTTGTATCCGCCGCTCGCGCAACATGTCTCGGACACGTGCAGGGCCCGGCGACAGATCGTGGACCTCCCGATGCGGCAACTGGAACGTCACCACCATCACGAGCAGCAGACTCAGACTTAAGGTGACAGGAAGCCAACGAATCCCAACCCAGTCAAACCAGGGGCCTGCGGCCATGACGGCTGCGATAAACCCGAGAGATCCCCAGATCCGCATCGTCCCGTACTGGCGCAGATTGCCCTTGGTTGCCTGCATCGCCATGGACTCGGCGATTGGCACCTGACCACTTAAGAAGAAACTCATCAGACTCAGAACAATGAAAATGCCCCAGAAATCCAGATCGAGTAGGAGCAGAAGACTGCTGACCACAGCGAGTACTGCTGAGACCTGAATCAGACGGGCGACACCGTGGCGGCCCTCCGCATGATCTGCCATCCAACCCCACGTGGGAGGACCGATGACGCGAGACCACTGTAAGGGTGAGATCAGGACCCCTATTTCGCTTGGAGAAAAGCCCCGACCGTTCAGCCAGAGCGACAAATAAGGGGCGAAAAGCCCGACGTACGCAAAGTACGCCCCAAAAAAGAGGGAGATTCGAGACGTCGGCTTCAAAGAAACAGCAGCGTTTCCGTTTTAGTTATTCTTACGAACGGTTCCGGGAATCACTGGCGTGGATACCTTCACATCCGCATTCTGCGCACGATGACGAAGCGCGTGATCGATCAGCACAAGTGCCAGCATTGCCTCTGCGATCGGCGTTGCACGAATACCAACGCACGGGTCATGACGACCAAGGGTCTCAACTTCAACGGCGCGGCCATCCAGATCAATTGATCGACGCGGAATTCGAATGCTCGACGTCGGTTTGATCGCAATCGAGACCCGAATCGGCTGCCCGGTGGAGATTCCACCCAGCACACCACCGGCGTGGTTCGTGACAAACCCATCAATTGTTAGTTCATCTCCATGGTCCGATCCGCGCTGGGCGACCGAGTCAAACCCAGAGCCAATCTCAACCCCTTTCACCGCATTAATCCCCATCATGGCGTAGGCGATGTCTGCATCTAAGCGGTCGTAGACAGGCTCACCCCAGCCAACAGGTACATTTGTCGCCGTCACCGTAAGCCGCGCCCCACAGGAGTCTCCTGCACGACGCAGCGCATCCATGTACGACTCAAGATCGGGGATTTGAGACTTATTCGCTGCGAAAAAGGGATTGTTTGGAATCTCTGCAAGGTCTTCGAATTTGATTCGAAGCTCCCCAAGCTGGGACATATGACCGACGATCTCGATATTAAATTTCTCTTTCAGCCACTTTTTCGCGATCGCACCTGCTGCGACACGCACCGCCGTCTCCCGAGCAGACGAACGACCACCACCCCGGTAGTCGCGAATGCCATACTTATGCCAGTAGGTGTAGTCAGCGTGCCCCGGTCGAAAGGTGTCTTTGATCTCGCTGTAGTCTTTACTGCGCTGATCCTGGTTACGAATGAGCAGCGCAATCGGGGCTCCGGTCGTCTGCCCTTCAAAGACACCCGATAAAATTTCTACGGCATCCGGTTCTTGGCGCTGGGTCACATGCCGTGATGTCCCTGGACGCCGTCGGTCCAGCTCCACCTGAATGTCGGACTCGGTCAGCGCAAGACCCGGCGGACAGCCGTCGACAACACATCCGATTGCAGGACCATGAGACTCCCCAAAGGAGGTCACAGCGAAAAGGTGGCCAAAAGTATTTCCAGACATAGCTTAAGTGTAGCCTGAGCTAGGGATAAGCCTTAAGTCGTTCCTGGATCCGATTAACAACCGTATCTCGACCCAGGACGGCCATCACCTTATCAATCGACGGCGTATCCGTTCTTCCCATCAACATGAGCCGAAGTGGCATCGCCAACTGAGGCATCTTCAGCCCAGTCGCTGTCAGCGTTGCCTTCATCGCCCCCGACAAGGATGCAGCATCCCAGGTCTGTGGAAGCGTGCCAAGAAAGGTGTTCAAGGCCTGCGCAACGCCGGGCTGCATCTTCTCGGCTAGTGCATCAGACGTGACGGGTGGCTCGACATAAAACATCGCCACTTCCTCGGCGAGTTCATTCAACGTACTTGCTCGATCTTTTAAAAGCTCACAAACGTCTGCAAGCGCGGGGCCATTCGACAGCGAAAACCCTTCCTCGCGGACTCGACCAGAGATTTCTTGGGCAAGCGTAGCGCCAGACAACTGCCGCAGGTAGTGGTTGTTCAGCCATTTCAGTTTGTCAAAATCGAACTGGGCTGCCGACTTACTGCAGTGCTCCAGGGTGAACCATTCCTTGAGCTGGTCCAGCGAGAAGATCTCGTCGTCGCCATGACTCCAGCCGAGTCGAGCCAGGTAGTTTAGAAGCGCCTCGGGCAGATAGCCGTCTTCGTGATACTGCATCACGGACACCGCACCGTGGCGCTTGGACAGCTTCTCTCCATCGGGTCCATGAATCATCGGCAGGTGGGCATACTCAGGAACGGCTGCTCCCAAGGCCTTAAGGATATTGATCTGCCGTGGCGTGTTGTTGATATGGTCATCGCCACGAATCACGTGACTAATCCGCATATCCCAGTCATCGACTACCACACAGAAGTTGTACGTTGGCGTGCCATCCCCGCGGGCAATAATCAGGTCATCTAGCTCCTCGTTGGAGATCGTGATACGCCCTTTCACCCCATCTTCCCAGCTGACGGCACCATGCTCAGGATTACGGAAACGAACCACGGGCTTAATGCCATCGGGGGGAAACAGATTTTTGAGCTTGGCATTTTCTGGGCGCCAACGACCGTCATATCTTGGCTTTAACCCTTTGGCCCGCTGTTCTTCGCGCATCGCATCGAGTTCTTCAGGGGTGGCGTAGCAGTGATACGCAGTGCCCGCGACCAGCATCTGGCCGATCACTTCGCGATAGCGGTCCATACGGGCCATCTGATAGAAAGGGCCCTCATCTGGGGTAAGGCCGAGCCAGGCCATACCATCTAGGATTGCCTTCACCGCCTCGGGCGTGGAACGCTCAAGATCAGTATCCTCGATACGCAAAATGAACTGGCCACCGTGATGGCGGGAAAATGCCCAACAGTAAAGAGCGGTGCGGGCACCCCCCACGTGGAGATAGCCTGTGGGACTGGGCGCAAAACGGGTGCGGATAGCAGATGGATTCGACATAGCTTCTCAGTTTATCTTCACTAGGGCGTCCAGACCACTTTAAGGCAACCCTCTTGACAGGTTTGCTAGCCTATTTCTTTTGAGAGGCGTTCATGAGATCAACTGCGTTTCTTATCATCATCGCTCTATCAGGGTTGCCGACCACCGGGCTGCTTGCCGCGCCCCCCCAACCCCATGCCCACGGTAAAGCGGAGCTAGAAGTCACGATTCAAGACGGTCAGGTTCGAGGCGTCTTTCGCACCCCCATGGACAACCTTCTCGGATTTGAACACTCACCGAAAACAGACGCCCAGAAGAAAAGTCTGGAGCGATTACGTCAGCGCCTTGAGGACGCTTCTGTACTCTTTCGTCCGAATGGCGAGGCTCAGTGCACGGCGCGATCACCAGAGACCAAATCATCCATGTTTGCAGGTGGTGTCAACGCTGGCCATAGCGACCTGGAGTATCGATTCGGATTCGACTGCAGAAAACCTGAGTTATTAAAACAGATTGAAGCGAGACTTCTTACCGACTATCCTCGGTTACACGAAATACAAAGTCAGCTGGTCACGCCGACCACACAGCGTGGGGTAAGCCTGAAGCGGAATAATCGTCTCCTGACTATCCAGTGAAATACACCTTGAAACGATGAAGCAGCAAGAACAAGAATCCGCAGTAGAAATAGAGCGACTGCGCTACAGATGGCCGGGCGGGCCTGTCATGCTGTCGATTGACTCCGTTAAGATTCGGCGGGAGAGCACAATGCTGATTCAGGGGCCATCGGGGAGCGGGAAGACGACCTTGCTCGGCCTGATCGCCGGTGTGTTGTCTCCCGTCGAGGGCCGTCTTCACGTTCTAGGACAAGACCTGATGGTGCTCGGTCCGGCACAAAAGGATGCGTTTCGACGCGACGAGATGGGCGTGATCTTCCAGATGTTCAATCTTCTGCCCTTCCTTACCGTTACCGACAACATTCTTCTGCCCCTGCGGCTCTCATCGAAACGTCGCCAAAAACTAAGTCCGTTAACGATGGCCCAGGAAGCCCATC